>Ga0209825_1000287_pt1 | contig 44335 bp, 42 predicted proteins | sample EN8Hudsemesocosm_FD_184631 | JGI IMG/M metagenome (GOLD analysis project Ga0209825, IMG submission 184631) | Methane-oxidizing microbial communities from mesocosms in the Hudson Canyon - EN8B Hudson Canyon (SPAdes) (version 2) | ecosystem: Environmental > Aquatic > Marine > Cold seeps | place... | reverse complement strand
ATTATGAAGAATATATTTCCATTTTTATGAATGGGCGTGGCGTAGTGGCACAAGGTGCGATTCCGCCGGGTATTTTTGGTTATCAAGCCGATGAAAAAGGTATTAACCCTTATATTTACAATTGGCAACAAGACAGCGCAAAACGTAAGCCATTAGCTGATGCGCAAAGACTAATGCAAGAAGCTGGGTATGCAAATGGCATTGACCAGCAAACTGGTAAATCATTAATTTTATATTTAGATACCGCTGCAAGCGGGCCGGATGATCGCGCGCGATTAAATTGGTATCGTAAGCAATTTACTAAGCTGGGTATTCAGTTAGTTATACGAGCTACCGATTACAATCGTTTTCAGCAAAAAATGCGTAAAGGTAACGCGCAAATATTTATGTGGGGATGGAATGCGGATTACCCTGATCCGGAAAACTTTTTCTTTTTATTGTATGGGCCGAATGCCAAAGCGACAATGGGCGGGGAAAATGCCGGTAATTATCAAAATGCGGAATTTGATCGCTTATTTAATAAAATGAGCAATATGCCTAATAATCAACAGCGTCAGCAGATTATTGAACGCATGCAAGAAATCATTCGCCATGACTCGCCGTGGATTTTTGGCCTGCATCCGAAAAGTTTTTCTTTGTATCATGAATGGTATCAAAATCTAAAACCGAATTTAATGGCAAATAATAAACTGAAATACTTGCGTATTGATGCCGCACAGAGAGAGCAAGCAAGACAGCAATGGAATCAGGCTATTTGGTGGCCGGTGGCTTTATTGGTGGTAATAATTGCACTGATGATCTTTCCAGCAATACGCAGTTTTCAGCATAAAGCAAAAAAAACCATATTATAGATCCTCTGTGTTATATGGGAGCGATGATTTATAGTGAGTAGTTACTCCCTCTCCTGCTGGAGAGGGTTGGGGTGAGGAGAATAAAATTAAGGCTTTATCTATTTCCCCTCATCCAACCTTCTCCCTCTGGAGAAGGCTTTAAAGCTCATGTAGAGACTTATACGCAGAGCGAGAGAACGATGCGTTTGGGGCGAAGACTTCAGTCTTCCTGTGTTAATTAAAGGCAGACTGAAGTCTGCGCCCCGTTTACCGTGGGAACGATGAAAAAGAGATTTGAAGGCCATGTTCAATTATATTTTACGGCGCTTACTGTATGCGCTACCCTTATTATTTGGTGTAAATGTCCTAACCTTTACACTATTCTTTGTGGTGAATAGTCCTAATGATATGGCGCGCATGCACCTAGGGCAAAAACATGTTACCGAGCAAGCCATAGAAAACTGGAAGCAGCAAAGAGGCTATCACTTACCTTTATTAATTAATACGCAAGCAGACGGCTTAGACAGCATAAAGAAAACTATTTTTTACCAAAAATCCTTACGTTTATTTGCCTTTAATTTTGGTGTGTCAGATAGCGGTAGAAATATAGGTGAAGATATACAGCAACGCATGTGGCCGAGCTTAGCGATTGCATTGCCATCCTTAATCTTAGGCCTCATATTGAATATTAGCGTAGCATTAATGATGGTGTTGTTTAGACAAAGCTATTTAGAATTCAGTAGTATTTTATTGTGCGTTATCATCATGTCGATATCGTCCTTATTCTATATTATAGGTGGGCAATTTCTAGTGGGTAAACTCTTAATGCTAGTGCCTATTTCTGGTTATGATACCGGTTTAAATGCCATTAAATTTCTAATATTACCGGTGGTGATTTCCGTTGTCGCAGGCGTGGGTTCGGGAGCACGCTGGTATCGCAGCTTATTTTTAGAAGAAATCGAACAAGATTATGTGCGTACCGCGCGGGCAAAAGGCTTAACGGAGACTCAAGTGTTATTTAAACATGTACTTAAAAACGCGATGATTCCTATATTGACTGGTGTAGTAGTGATATTACCTTTGTTATTTATGGGGAGCCTGATAACCGAATCATTTTTCAGTATTCCGGGCTTGGGAAGTTATACAATTGACGCTATTAATAGCCAAGATTTTGCTATTGTGCGCGCAATGGTATTTTTAGGTTCAGTTTTGTATATTATTGGTTTATTATTAACTGATATATCCTACACATTAGTAGATCCACGAGTACGTTTGAGTTAAAACGGATAATGGTAAAAAAGAGTTTTCTTTATAAAGGCAAAAATGAAATCGGATAGTAATGGATTAATCAGGGAATACAACTCAAAGTTGTTGATTGTAGGGCAGTTGATCGATATGTTCGTTATCGGCTTCACCTTGTGGGCAGTATTAGATATAAGAACCGTTGCATGGGCTGATGAACATACCTGGTGGTTATTAATAAGCATCTTTAGTTTTTATTTGTTTGCCAGCTTCATGGAGCTGTATAAAGAAAATAGAAGCCTACCTTTACGCCAAGAAATTAGAAAAATCATCACAGCATGGGGATGTTCGCTCACCATATTAGCTATCATGGCGCAATTTAGCCATGTGATTAGCCCCTTAAATGAAGAAAACTTTCTATTATGGGCAATAGCTGTCCCTATTGAGCTACTCTCTTGGCATATCATTAGAAATAGAACCGTCAGAATAGCCAGAAAAATGGGGCGCAATACACGCAAAGTAGCCATTGTCGGTGCGACGCGTTTAGGCGGCGAATTACTGGATGTATTTAGTCAGGAAGATTGGATGGGCTTGGATTTTATGGGTTTTTTTGATGACAGAGATCCATCGCGCGATAATGTTAAGCAAGTGGTTTCTGGAAAAATCAATGACTTAATTAAGCAAGCGAAAACAGGCGAAGTCGATATTATCTATATTACTCTGGCGCTAAAAGCGGAAGATAGAATCAAATTAATTTTAGCGGAGCTTGCTGATACCACTGCATCCGTTTATTACGTACCGGATTTATTCGTATTTGATTTATTAAGATCCAATATTAACTATATAAAAGGTATACCGGTTTTTAGTGTGTACGATACGCCTTTTTATGGTGTAGATGGCGCGGCTAAACGTGCATTTGATATTATCGTGGGCAGTTTTATCTTACTGCTGATAGCGATTCCCATGCTATTTATCGCTATCGCTGTAAAACTAACTTCCCCGGGAAAGGTACTATTTAAACAAAGACGCTACGGGTTTAGAGGTGAAGAAATTACCGTGTGGAAGTTTCGCTCTATGTCAGTTACAGAAGATGGCGATAAGGTACAGCAAGCACAAAAGAATGATCCGCGAGTCACAAAACTCGGTGCTTTCTTACGCCGTACTTCATTAGATGAATTGCCACAGTTTATTAATGTACTGCAAGGGCGCATGTCTATCGTAGGGCCAAGGCCGCATGCGGTTGCACATAATGAAATCTATAGAGGACAGATACAAGGTTATATGTTGCGCCATAAAGTAAAGCCGGGGATTACAGGTTTAGCACAAATTAGTGGTTTTCGTGGAGAAACGGATACTTTGGATAAAATGGAAGGCAGAATTAAGTATGATCTGCAATATATCCGTAACTGGTCGCTTTTGAGTGATTTTAAAATTGTTTTTTTTACCGTGTTTAAAGGATTTGCAGGGGATAAAGTTTATTAATTACAAGTATGTACTTAGGTACAGTGGACGAATGTAAAGTGTTAGGTATAATGGATTCCGAAGTTAGGGGTAAAAGGAATTTTATTCAAAGCTTGTAAATGGATTTTATAGTTGCTGGGATGCAAGCCAAACCTGCTGTGAAGTAGGGACGGAAAGTTACAGACCTTACTTAATTTAAGGTGGCTGGACCGCAAATTTATTTATATATATAAAATAATTTGTTGATCTTTTGGAGATTTTAAAATGAAAAAAATACTTTTAGGTTTGTTTTTTGCGATGTTTGCTATGCAGGTGAATGCGGCAACATTAAGTTGGGATGCTGTTCAAAGTGATTCTGCGATGATTATTGATTCTGATAATTCAAATGGTGAGATTACTTCTCATTTAGGTTGGAATGCTAGTAATGTAGTTATTAGCGCTACATCGTATGATTTAGTGTTTAATGTTGCTAATGGACCGCAAGCAATATCTTCTACTGCAATTGAGTTTTTTGATACTCAGATTGATATAGAAAGTGTAACCATGGATGGAATTGCTAATAGCTTTACATTTACTGCTTTAGGTGGTGGATTAGCTCAATGGGTTCTTTCTCCGTCATTAATTTTGGGTAATGGTCTTCATACTATTGAGTTAGTTGTGAATTCTGCTGTGGCAGGCGCTCAGTTGAGTGCTAAAGTAAGTGCAGTACCTCTGCCTGCAGCCGTATGGTTATTCGGTTCTGCTCTAGTCGGTTTATTCGGCGCTTCACGTCGTAAATCTACAGCGGTAGCTGCTTAAGTTTTAAGCTTAAATCGTGTTTTAAAGAAAAGGGGAGGCTTTTAGCTTCCCTTTTTTTTGCTTAAAATCCGTAGGAGAAATCTCTTGTGGTTGCCCTTATTATTGGCAGAATGCACCCAGAAATACGCTTTTCAGTTGTATGATGATAATGAGCTTAAAAAGTTAAAACACAGCCGCCTTCAATAATATGAGTCACTTGTAGGATGGGAAAAGTCTTTTCCGCGCCTATCTTTATTCCGTTATGTCATGTTATTTTTACTTTTTCTTTAGGGTAATAGCTGTTACCCTGCCAAAATACACCTTTAATAAACAGGAGTGCATTGTTATGCAACAAATAGTCAAAATAGTTTTATTTGTTTTTTTCGCGTTTAATCAAAATTTATCTTATGCAGCGGATGCTAAAGCAACGTATAAAATCAATGCAGGCGATGTACTCGATATTTCTGTTTGGAAAGAAGAAGAATTACAACGCGAGATAAGAGTCTTACCAGACGGGAATATTAGTTTTCCTTTAGTGGGTGAAATTGTGGTTGCAGGTAATACATTAACCGCTGTAAGAGAGCAGATGATTAAAAAATTATCAAAATATATTACTGATCCGGTGGTTAATATTTCGGTTAAATCATCAGAAGGAAATAGTGTGTATGTGATAGGCCAAGTAAAACAGCCCGGCCAATTTATTATGTATCAGCCCCTAGATGTTATGCAGGTACTGAGTTTAGCTGGCGGCTTAACCACCTTTGCTAAAGCCAATGACATTCGTATTTTACGTAGAACAGAGCAAGGCCCAACATCAATCGAATTTGAATACGGTGAACTAGAAGACGGTGATGAATTAGCCAGTAATATAGTTTTAAAAAGTGGCGATGTAGTCGTTGTACCCTAGCTAAAGTATGTGATTTGGCGCATGTAGGCTGGGTTAGCTTTGTAAGCGTAGCGTGACAAACGTAACCCAGCCTACAGGTATTGAGTTCGCAAATAATGCGCTAGCGATCCTACTCAGTAACTTCTCATTATTGTAAAGGAAAACGTCACCCCCGAAGTCTTTTATCGGGGATCTATAGTTGCAAATATAGATTCCTGCTAGAAGTATGCAGGAATGACGTGTTTTGTATTATTCTGTGCCGGCGGATAATGAGAAGTTACCCTATTCAGAATATTAAGGTCTAAGCACTTATGATAAAGAAATTACTCCCCTTCGCTATAATAATATCCCACGTGAGTAGTATTCAGGCAGCTGAATGGAGGCTTGATGGCCGGATCAACCAAGACATGGCTTATGATGATAATGTTAGAATGCAGAGCGGTGAAGATAAGCGTAGCTCCTTTATCTATGAGTTTTTACCGCAACTCAATGCAGGCTATAAATCAGGGGCTACTCAGCTTACCGCTAACGTAGGTTACGGTGTAGAAGTCTATACCAATAAGCTAGAAACTGTACGACATAAAGTTAATACCAGCATCGCAGGGAGTTATCAAACCCAGTCGGTCAATTATGGGTTGAATGTGAGTTATAATCTTCAGCCTGCACGTAATGTAGCGGCAGATGACACAGGTAACTTTAATTCAGATGCAGCCAGAACCAGTTGGTCAATATCACCTACTATTGCCTATACGCTAACAGAACAAGATACGCTAAATGCGAGTGTGCAGTATGGTCAGAGTTTATATTCTAAGGATGATAATGTAACAATAAGTGATTCATTGGCAGATAATGACAATATCGGTTTTAATTTAGGATGGGGGCATCGCTGGAGCGAGCAATATACGACAACACTCAGTGGTGCGGTGTCTTTTTATAAATCTGATGGGGATGTAAGAAAAACCAACAATAAGAGTTATTCCCTTACGCTAGGCAATAGCTACCAATTTAACGAACGCTGGAATGTATATTTAGATGCGGGTTATCGATATACCGATAGTGAGAATACGCTGGCGGGTATTGTATTCAATAATACATCACAAGGTTTTTTGATTAACACGGCGCTAAATTATAAAGGGGAAGTGATTAGTTCGGGATTAAGTTTTAATCAATCCATGAATCCAGGCGGGAATGGTGAGTTAAATGAGCAATCAAGAGTTGCTTTGGACTTTTCTTATCGATTGACAGAAACTCTTACGGCACAAGCGAGTACGCAATATCAGAAAACAAAATCGGTGAGTACTTTTATCGCAACGAATGATCGTAGTAATATTACTGCTAATGCGGTACTTAACTGGAAAATCACGGCGTTTGTATTTTTGAATGCAAGTTATGCTTATCGCAAGCAAATATCAGAGCAAGTATTGAATGGTGCTGCGGATAACCCAGACTCTAATCGAATTATGTTAACACTCGGCTATAATTGGCAGGGTTTAAGTTTATCTAGGTAATTATCATGGAAATGGAAGAAGATATAAAATCCTTAATGGATTATGTGCAAATGGCAAGACGTCAGAAATTTCTGATTATATTGCCGATAATATTATTGAGTCTTTTAAGTGTTGCAGTGGCGTTAATGTTACCTGCTGTTTATCGCTCGGAAGCGACTATCTTAATCGAGCAGCAGCATATTCCTGTTAGCTTAATTCAATCAACTGTTGTCAGCTTTGCAGATGAGCGTATTAGGCAAATTGAACAAAAAGTAATGACTATTGATAATGTTAATAAAATTATCAATAAATATGGCTTATATAAAAAGCAACGCAAAGAACTCAGTCAAACAGATTTAGCAGAAGGGTTTAGAGATAATACGGAGCTTACTTTAGTAACAGCCAATGTTGTTGGTAGGGGGCGTGGCGGAAAAGCAACTTTAGCTTTTAAGCTGGCGTTTAATGATAAAGACCCCGTTATTGCACAGAAAATTGCCAATGAAATGGTCACGCTTTATTTGAGTGCAAATGTTGCGAATAGAACAGAAAGAGCGGCAGATACCACTAAGTTCTTAGAGGATGAAGCACAGAAGTTTAAAATAGAAATTCAGAAAACTGAAAATCAAATTGCAGAATATAAGGAAACTTATAGAAACAGTTTACCTGAATTATTAGCCGTGAATATTGCGTCTATAAGTCGCATTGAAAACAATCTTCAGCAATTAGAATTACAAGAAAAAATGTTGAGTGAGCGTCGGATGAGTATACGCTCACAACTCAATAGCACCAGTGCTAATATTATTAGTGCAAGTCCTCAGGAAGGTGGTGGAGCAGAAAGTTTGGCGGCATTGGAGGCGCAGTATCAGTATTTATTAGGTAAGTACTCCAAGTCTCACCCGGATGTCAGAGCGGTTAAGCGCAAAATAGATAGCTTGCCTAAATCAGAAGTAGGGGCTCCGAAAGCAGTAATCACAGCGAATAATCCTGTTTATTTACAATTAAAAAGCGAGCAAAGTATTGCTGAAATTGAATTACAAAATATCTACGGGCAAAGAAAAAAGCTAAGAAAATCATTAGAAGAGCTAGAAGTTAGAGTCTCGCAAACGCATCAAGTAGAACGCGGTTATTATGATTTAATGCGCGACCTAGAGAACCAAAAGCAAAAGTATAAAGAGCTCAAAGCAAAATCATTAGATGCTAAGTTATCGCAAACCTTAGAAGAAGAGCAAAAAGCAGAAAAATTCTCATTAATCGAACCGGCTAGGGTGCCTAGAAAGCCCGTTAAACCGAATCGTTTTAAAATATTAGTGATGGGTTTTGCCTTATCAATAGCAGTAGGCTTAGGTCTGGGTTATTTAGCTGAAATGCTAGATGGTAGTTTAAGAGGGTATAAATCGTTAGAAAGGCTAACCGGTGTTGAACCTTTGGTGGTAATTCCTTATATTAAAATCCAAGCAGATATTGATCAAACTCGTATAAATATACGGCGCTTAATTATTATTTCTAGTTTATTGTTGATAGGCGCTATCGCGGCTGTGCATTTTTGGTATCAGCCCTTAGATATGATTTGGTTTAAAGTGTTAAATCGATTGAATATGTTTTAAGGTTAATACTAGAGTGTCGTAGCCCGTATGGAGGTACGGAATACGGGATAAATAGCGTATCGAATCTCCGTATTACGCAAACCACAGAGTGATACGTGTTATTTGTAAATATTGATGTAATCAGGGCAACCACAAGGGATTGCCCGTACGATTGTAGGGATGCCCCTCGTGGGTACCCGCAAATTATAGTGTTGCATGAGGAATAACCCCATTAGCCTATAAATAAAAGTGATAAACCGAGATAATAAATATGGATCGATTAGAAAAAGTAATACAAAAAATGACTCAGCCTCCCGAAGCTAAGGGGCCAATTGAAAAAGTTATAGAAAAAAATGTAAAAAAAGAAACAACAGATAACATTAGTTATACGCAAACCAAAACGCATAAAATAGATCCACTTTTAATGCGCCAGCGCCGAGTTATATCATTAGAAAAATTCGGCCCCGAATCTGAAACATTTCGCTTATTACGCACTAAAGTTTTAAAACAGCTGAGAGATAATAATTGGAGTAGTATTGGTATTACCGCACCCTCGCAAGGCGCAGGTAAAACCATGGTCGCTGTGAATTTAGCGATAGCCATGGCCATGGAAGTCAATCAAACCGTTTTATTAGTCGATTTAGATTTAAGAAAACCCCAAGTACAGCATTATTTTGACTTTAAAGTAGATAAAGGCTTGCAGGATTGCCTATTACGCGATGTACCTGTTGCTGATGTTTTAGTGAATCCGAGTATCGAACGCTTAGTGATTTTACCCGGTTCGGGGATGATGGAAGGTACCTCGGAATTATTAACAGGGCACAAAATGCGTGAAATAGTGCAAGACCTTAAACAGCGCTATAAGTCACGTATTATTATTTTTGATTTGCCGCCGGTTTTAACCGGTGATGATGTTTTAGTGAGTATGGACTATTTTGATTCTGCCTTATTAGTCGTTGCAGAAGGTGAAAGCAAACCCGCTGATATTAGTAAGGCAATCCAATTATTATCAGCTACCCATTTATTAGGAACAGTGCTCAATAAAGCAGAAAAAATGCCAGAACATATTGGGCAATATTAATAACCAAATGTAGCCCGTATGAAGTTTACGTAATACGGGAAGCAATGACTTATACCAAGCTCAATAAATAATTACTGTAATGTCCGTCATTCCCGAAATCTTTAATCGGGAATCCATGCACGCACGATAGATTCCTGCTAAGAGCCTGCAGGAATGACGATTTTCTTTTGGCATATGAGTTTACGTAGGATGGGTAGAATGAAATACCTGCTTTTAGGCATGTAATGAAACCCATCAATACCTTGCAAGTTGATGGGTTTCGCAAAAATTCGCTCTACCCATCCTACAAAATATGTCATTTTTTTGGGTGTATGAATACTTACACCAACACTACCCGCACTCATCGTATGTACACACAGCATTTTGGCTTAACAAAAAAACCTTTTTCACTTTCTCCAGACCCGCAGTTTTTATACCTGAGTCCACGGCATAAAAAAACCCTGACCATATTGCAGTACGGCATCATGAGTCAAGCCGGTGTTACCGTTATCACGGGTGAAATCGGCTCAGGTAAAACCACGGTTATTCGTCATGTACTTAATGTGCTTGGTGATGAATGCGCCGTTGGCTTAATCACCAATACGCATGCGGCCTTTGGAGATTTATTATCCTGGGTATTACAAGCGTTTAAAATTAAAGAAAGAGCAGATAATCAAGCGGATCGTTATCAATTATTATTAGACTTTTTTCAGCGCTTACATGAAGAGCAACGAAGAGCCATATTGATTGTGGATGATGCACAAAATATGGATACGCAAACATTGAAAGAGCTTTGCTTATTATCGAATATTAATATTGATAGCGAAGTGATGGTGCAATTGGTGTTAGTGGGGCAACCAGAGCTGATTGATAAATTAAAAACTCCAGAATTGATTCATTTTGCACAAAGAATCTCCATAGAATTTCATTTAACGCCTTTAGATTATAAAGAGACGGAAGGCTATATTTCTCATCGCCTAATAATAGCCGGCGGTAGTGCTGATATTTTTCCGCGTGTTGTGTGTGCGGTGATTTATTATTTTACCGGGGGCGTCCCAAGGTTAATCAATAATCTATGTGACTTATGCCTCGCGTTTAGCTATGCAGAAGATGATCTCAGAGTAAGCTTAGAAATCGCCATTGATGTCATCAAAGAAAAAATGACTGGTGGTATAGTTCCCTTAGTTGCGCAAACCAATGAAGACGGGCAAAAAATAAAAAAATTGGTACTTGATAAGTATTCAATTGATTTAGATGCGATTTAAGTGATTACCATATAATTTATAGTTCTCATATAGACTGGGGGAGCGCTGAAGAAGCAATAATAGTGTTTTGGGGCGAAGACTTTAGTCTTCCATTTTATAGCTCCCATGCTCCCGCGTGGGGATTCATCTTTTGACGCTCTGCGTCATTTTAAATAAAGGGCGATGGAGCGTCCGTCTATGCATTCCCACGCAAAACATGAGAATGATGATGCATTTTCTGCGATCACTTATAGCACTTCACCGATCATCATAAAATAGAGTAAAATCCGAATAAAACCTAAATAGTAAAAAACTCATCACTGCATAAAACAATTTTAATACGCCACTGAACGCTAAAGGTAAATAACATGAGCTACCCAGAAATAACACACCATGGTGCAATCAACGGCGTAACCGGCTCGTGTCATGAGCTTAAGCTAGATGAAAACAACGCGATATTAATCGATTGTGGCCTTTTCCAAGGAGCTGAAGTTTCATCGGGTGGCTCAGTAATAGACCAATTGGCCATAGATTTTCCAATACAGAATATAAAAGCGCTACTCGTAACTCACTGTCATATTGACCATGTAGGGCGTATTCCGTACCTAATGGCAGCAGGGTTTGAAGGGCCTATTTATTGTTCCGAGCCCAGCGCAGTCTTATTACCCTTGGTGTTAGAAGATGCGGTTAAAATTGGCTTATCTAAAGACCCGTATATAATCAAAAAATTTTTAAAACTGCTGAGTCAGCGCATTATTGCTGTCCCTTATGGCAAATGGCAAAATATAGTATTGTCGGCTACTAGCCAAACCACACTGAATATAAAATTCAAACCTGCTGGCCACATTCTCGGCTCTGCTTATATAGAAACCAAAACAAAGTACCAAACAAAAGAACAGAGAATAACTTTTTCAGGGGATTTAGGCGGTCCATATACGCCTTTGCTACCCAATCCTAAGCCACCGTATAAAACCGATGTACTGGTACTAGAAAGTACCTATGGTGACAAAAATCATATCAACCGAAAGCAAAGAAAACAGCAATTAAAACAAAGTATTATTCAATGCCTACAAAACCAAGGTGTTATTTTAATTCCTGCATTTAGCATCGGTAGAACACAAGAATTACTGTATGAACTAGAAGAGCTGATTCATAAGCATAAAACAGAAACACTGTATAAAAATCTTGATTGGGATGATTTAGAAATTATTGTCGACTCACCGTTAGCCAGCAAATTTACACAAAGCTATAAAATACTAAAGCCTTTTTGGGATGCCGAAGCAAAAGCGAAAATCAATCGTGGTCGTCATCCTTTATCATTTGAACAACTGACGACTATTAATGACCACCAAGAACATGTCGCAACCGTCGAATATCTACAAAAAACCGCAAGACCCTGCATTGTTTTGGCTGCAAGTGGCATGTGCGCAGGTGGACGAATAGTTAATTACCTGAAAGCGCTAATAGAAGATAAACGTACCGACATTTTATTTGTAGGCTACCAAGCAGAAGGCACAGCTGGTCGCATCATACAAAAATATGGGGCAAAAAATGGCTATGTAGAAATGGATGGTCAGCGCTATACTATTAACGCCGATGTTTATACTTTAAGTGGCTACTCCGCGCATGCAGACCAAGCGACATTATTACGCTTTGTTAAACGCATGCGCATAAAACCCAAAGAAATTAGGTTAGTGCATGGTGATAATGAAGCCAAATTAGCACTACAAAGCAAATTACAGCAGGAACACCCTGAAATAAGAGTTTGGATTCCGTGAGTGGTTAGAGATTAATATATATATCGCATAAGCGACTCGGTGATTACAATTTGTCGCCACTTTACATTCCATCCTGAAAAGTGCAAAATATCAGCCTAAAATAGATAAATAAAACAAAAAGATGCAACAAGAAATAGACCCAAATACCTTCACGCAAAAAGACTTAATGCAGCATTTGTTGCAGGCCTCGCAGCATGCTGTCACGCGCGAAGAAATGGCTGCACAATTCAGACAAACTGAACAACAAAATAAAGAACGATTTGATCAAGTAGATAGGCGATTTGAGCAGGTTGAAAAGCGATTTGAGCAAGTTGAAAAGCGGTTTGAGCAAGTTGAAAAGCGGTTTGAGAAAATAGATAAACAATTAGAAAGGCAGTACCAAGCGACAATGGGTATACATCAAGAAATAAAAAATCAAATGCGTTGGAATTTTGGCATGTTGATTGGTGTAGGGAGTTTAATTATCGGGATCTTAAAATTCACAGCAACATAAAGCGGTAAACCCTTAAAATACATACCCCTAGGCCATTCGTAGGTAATACCAACCCCAATAAATACGCACTGCAATATAGTCACCGTCATTCCCGAAGTCTTTAATCGGGAATCCATGCACACGCTAGATTCCTGCATGCTTCTAGCAGGAATCTATATTTTCAACAATAGATCCCCGATAAAGCTTGTGCCCACGCTTGACTGGGTAGACTTCGGGGATGACGTTTTCCCAGAAGTTACATTCGTAGGGGCAATCCCTTGTGGTTGCCCGCACAGTGAGCACACATAAAAATCGTTAAGCTGGGGGGCGCGATATTTAGTAGTATTGCTATGTGCGCGGGGTATTTTATGCGACTAAACATCGCATTCCCAATTGCAACTTGATTTATCGCTTAAGCTACTTGGTGATCACGTTTTTCTGTCACTTTACATTCCATCCTGAAAAGCGCAAAATATTAGATTAAAATAGATAAATAAAACAAAACGATGCAACAAGAAATAGACCCAAATACCTTCACGCAAAAAGACCTAATGCAGCATTTGTTGCAGGCCTCGCAGCATGCTGTTACACGCGAAGAAATGGTAGCGCAATTCAGACAAGCTGAGCAACAAAGTAAAGAGCGTTTTGAACAAGTTGATAAACGCTTTGAGCAAGTTGATAAACGCTTTGAACACGTAGAGCAGCAAGCTAAAGAACGTTTTGAACAAGTTGATAAGCGTTTTGCGCAAATTGATAAACGTTTTGAGCAGGTTGACAAGCAATTAGAAAAACAACACCAAGCCATAATGGGTATACATCAAGAAATAAAAAATCAAATGCGTTGGAATTTTGGCATGTTGATTGGTGTAGGGAGTTTAATTATCGGGATCTTAAAATTCACAGCAACATAAAGCGGCAAGCCCTCAAATACAATAGCCCAAGAGCAGTCGTACAGGCAATCCCTTGTGGCTGCCTAGCGTGTACATACATACATAAATATTACTAACTGATATTACGTAGCTTTACTTAAATTAAACATTGAATGGGGCGCAGCTTTATCCTGCTTTATTCGTCATTGATAGAGTTAAAATCGTCACCTTTCAGACAGGCAGATTTACCCCTTATATTTTTAATATACAATTAGGATACACCGTAGGCTAGGTTAGCTTTTTGTTGCGTAGCAATAAAAGCGTAACCCAGCATTTCTGAGTTTGCGTAAAATTTTGGGTTACGTTTGCCACGCTGCGCTTGCAAATCTAATCCAACCTACGTCATAACGCTTTGTTTACTACTCTTTTAATGCTCAACTTAACAGCAGTGAGGCCCCCTCTCGTGGGTACCCGAAAATTATAGTGTTGAATAAGTTAGAGCCAAGCTAATATTAACGTCCGCTATAGAGATATGAAATACTTAGTACGCAGAACACCTCGCATTGCGCAAGCTTCGTACTGACTACTTGAATATAAGCTATTTTAACCAACGACTGAGCAACCTAAAACCAAGCCACTCAACATGCCCAAGCTAAAGCTCATAAAAAAACAACACATCTGGCTACCTACGCCATTAGGCCTAATCATAATTACCCTAGTTCTTTTATCAAGCTCCGTTTTCATCCTAAAAAACCTAGCGCACTACCTAGCGCAACAACAAAGAATAAAATCCCCCATACTCATTGTAGAAGGCTGGATAAGCGATCAAGCTTTAAATGAAGCTATAGGTCACTATAAAACAGCAGGTTATAGAATAATAATAACCACAGGCGGGCTGATAAAAACAAGAAATTCAACAAAACACAAAACCTACGCCGACCTTGCCGCAGCCTACCTGGGTAACAATGGCTTAAACAACAGCAATATAAAAAGCCTGCCGACACCAGAATCCGCACAAAACCGCACCTTTCTCAGTGCCGTCATCGTTCGAGACTGGCTACAAAAACAAAACATCAAAACAAAACAAATAAATATCTACTCACAAGGCGTACACGCAAGAAGAACCAAAGCCCTATACCAAATGGCCTTTGGAGACCAATACAATATCGGCATTAACGCAGCAAAAACCATAGAATACACACTAGATAACTGGTGGAAAAGCAGTACAGGTGCCAAAGCCGTCATAACAGAAACAATCGGCCTAATCTGGGTGAAATGTTGCTTTTATCCGGGCGAGTATCAATCACATCAAGAAAAATGGGGTGTATACCAGTATTAAAAATGACACATTTCAATTAATGCTTTTTTCATCTCCGCCCGTCATTCTATGCTTCTAGCAGGAATCTATCATTGTTACCTAGCTTCCTGATGAAATATTTCGGGAATGACGAGAATAACAGTGTTTATTTATTGGGATTGGTATTATGGAGTCATGGCGATGAAAAACACACATGGCAGCTATAAATAAACACTAAAGTAGTTGTAATACAAGTGGGTACTGTAAACCAAGTTGGCTGGCCCCGTCATTATATTAATTTCAATCAAGGCTGCTCCTTTGGGTTTATAAGAGCTGTTTATAGTGCTGTAATATGTGCTATTATTGCTTGGTTGGTTATTAACACAAAAGAGGTAAGTATTATGGTGTCTATCAATGCAAATGACTTAAAGCGTAATGGTATTGCTGGTATCGAACGGGCTATGTTAAATGGCCTAGAGAATAGCGTTACGGTTGATGTCAGAGGTAAGGCAAAATATGTTATTTTATCTGTTGATGAATTTAATCAGTACCGTGAATATCAGCTTGAACAGGCTATAAGTGAAGCGGAACTTTGTATTGATAACGGTCAATTTACCACGATTAAAGACATAGAAAACTATGCCCTAGTATTAGAAAAAGAAATAGCGAATGACGTTTGAAATTATTCGTCCAGATTCCTATGCTAAACGGGAAAGAAAGTTTTTTAAAAAGCATCCGGAGCTTATTAAGCAATATATTAAGGTTTTAAAATTACTATCATTAGACCCATTACATCCATCATTGAGGCTGCATCCAATAAAAAATAAATATTGTCATTCAATCTCCATCAATATGCAATATAGGGTTTGGTTAACATTAAAATTGATGGATGATGGTAAGCTGGTTCTTATTGATGTTGGTGATCATGCTATATATGGGCATTAACGATTCTACTTATTCCGTGTCTTGGAGCAGCGAAATTGATATTAGTGAATATGAATTATGGCTATAAACACACACATGACGGCTGTAAATAAACACTAAAGTAGTTGTAATACAAGTGGGTACTGTAAACCACGTTGATTGCCCCGTGATTATATCGATTTCAATCGAGTCTGCCCCCAATACCGTTAACAAAGGCTAATGTATGACTGCAAAAACCTCAAATGATAAATTCAACTATATCAATGAACAAAAGTACCTTAACGATGAAAAATTCAGAGAGACAAAGCACGAATACTTTGAGGGTGAAATTTTTGCAATGGCAGGCGCAAGCCGAAATCATCAAAGATTAACAACGAACGCTTTAGTTTCAATTGCTAATCACTTAAAAAACACCCCGTGCGAAGCCTTTAGCTCAGATATGAAAGTACGGGCAGATAAGGGTGAAAAATACTTTTACCCTGACTTGCTCGTTAGTTGCACAAAGGGGGAGGGCGATAGTCATTTTGAAGAATCGTCACGCTTAATTATTGAAGTATTATCCAACTCAACCCGTAAATTTGATAAGACATTAAAGCGACTTGTTTACCAAAGCATACCAAGTTTAGAAGAATACGTTTGAATTGAACAAGATCGCGTTGAAATTGAAGTTTTTAGGAAATCACAAGGCTGGCAATCGACGTATTATTACATTGATGATGAAATTACATTTAGCTCGATTGATTTAACCTTAGCTGTTTTAGAACTTTATCAGCGTGTTGAAAATGAAGATATGCGTGAATTTATGGCAAAATAAATTGAAATATGAGGCACCCTTCATTATTCGGTTTACACTTTACCCAAATGCTGGGGTGATGAAAATCTGGGTTTTATCTTATTTTTGTAATATTTAAACGGCGTGTTTTTATTCGTAAGCGTCAATTCTTCCCACCTAGACGCACAGCCCCATTTACTTTAAAGACTGAATTTTTTCAGCAACGACCCAAGGTAAAAATTGATCTAAGGCGTCAGGTTCGTAATGCCTACCCAGTTTAGGTAGTTCCGTGAATAGGTATTTAAGGTAATCGAAAGGCTCTAAGTTATTAGCAACCGCTGTTTGTACTAAGCTATAAAGCACTGCACTGGCCTTTGCGCCACGCGGTGTTTGGTTAAATAGCCAGTTTTTACGCCCAATCACAAAGGGTTTAATATGCCGTTCTGCCGCATTGTTATCAATTTGGCAATTGCCATCATCAATATAGCGGGACAAATGATCCCATTGATTGATGGTGTAACGAATGGCTTTACCGAGGGCGCTGTCTTTTGCGGTTTTATTCACCTGCTCATCGCACCAATGCTTTAAATCATCGAGTAAGGGTTTGCTTTTTTCTTGGCGCAATAAATAGCGTTGCTCTCTGGTGAGATTTTTAAATTGTTTTTCAAGTGCATAGAGGCGTGTAAACTTACGTAATGCGGTTTGTACCCTGCCCAGCTTATTCTTACGACTGGGTTTCGGCAGCGCATTCAGTGCTTCATCAAATTTACGGCGTGCGTGTGCCATACAGCCAACCAGCAGGCGGTCATCTGAGGCCAATGCATGATATCCTGCATAACCATCGACTTGTAAGTAACCTGAAAAGCCCTGTAGAAAATTGACGGCATGTGCACCTGCGCGCGTGGCCTGGTACTCATATAAAACAATCGGGTACTCGGCCTCATGGCCGCCACTTTGGTAGAGCCACATATACGATTTAGATTTCCCGTCTCGCCCATTCTGTATCACATTAAGCGTCGTTTCATCGGCTTGAAGAATTTTTTGCTGAATCAAATGCTGGTGCAGTCGATCATAAAAGGGGGTGAGTAAATCAGCGGACTTTAAAACCCAGTTGGATAAGGTTGCGCGTGAAAGGTCGATACTTAAGCGTTTGAAAATCGTTTCCTGGCGATACAGGGGTAAACTATCCATGAATTTAGCGACAATGATATAAGCTAAGACACTTGCAGATGCAAAACTACGTGGAATAGGCTGTGCGGGTTTAGGTGCACTGATAAGACCGTTTTCACAAGCACGGCACGCATACTTGACTTGTACATGCTCAATGACTTTTATTTGCGCAGGAATAATCTCTAACTGCTCTGACTTATCTTCGCCGGCTTCATGCAAGGCATGACCGCAATCGCATACACGCTCTGCTTCAGGTAACTCATAGCGCACCACTTCACGCGGGATATGCGGTGAAAGCGGTTTACGCCCTGGCTTTTTACGCTGATGACCCCTACTTTCTTCAGGTGGCTCATCCTCTGGGTTTAAGGCATCAACAAGCGTTTCCGCTTCATTAAACAGCTCCATCTGATCAGGGCACTTTTCACTGGACGCTCCAAATCTCTGGTGTTTAAGCAAGCGAACTAACGCTTCATACCATTGTATTTTTTCCTGTAATTCATCCACAGTCAACTGATAATCGAGCACCATTTTTTGCAGTGCATCGGTTTCATTGGGAAGTGTCTTAGGGCGTAAGTTCATACGCCTTATTATACCCGACTCAAGCTAACAAGTAAGTGTAAAAATGACTGTACATCACTGTTTATTATAGGTAAAGATATAAAAAATAGTCCGACAAAATCAGTTGTTTTTTAAACCCGAAACCGGCGTATGTGCCTGTACTTGATGATAGGATAACCCCGCCAATAACCAGCGTAATTCCCGTAAATTGAGCGTCAGTGCTGGCTCGTTAGACGCCGTTGGCCATTGAAAAGTTCCCTTATCCAATCGCCGGTAATAAAGCCAGAACCCATTGCATTCCCAATAAAGTATTTTCAACTTATCACGCGAGCGATTACAAAAAACAAACACACTGCCACTAAAAGGATCCTGCCCTAACTGCTCAGACACTAATAATGACAAGCCATTAATCGATTTGCGCATATCCGTTACCCCCGCCGCCAAATAGACATGATTTACCAATAAGTCATTCATCATGAAATAGACCTCAGCAACTCAAGCACAGGTTTTAAGACAGTCAATGACATATCTGACTTTATTTCCAGACTAAAGCCATTCGTATGCGTCATAATAACTGCCGGCTGAATAGATGATGACGCTAAGCTATCGTCAGCAACCAACTTAACGGGAATGAATGAACTCGCTTGCTCTGTTGATGCACGGCTTTCGCTCAACTTATTTTTGTAATAACTAAAAATATGCGGCTTAAGATTATGTCGCTTGCAATACGCTGCCTGACTTAATTGACTGGCCTGCCATTGCGGTAGATGCACCTGCATAGCGGCTTTATTTTGAGATGACGTCATAACTATACCTCTGTAAATTTTAAAAGGTATCAGTTTGTCATTTTTTAGGGCCGTTTAGAATGTGTGGTTTAATTGACGCTTACTTTTATTCTCACAAAGAATCACTTCGCAATTAAGGAATTAAAGCTTAATAATATCCGAAAGCACTGCCAGTCCTTTGAGGACTGGCAGTGCTACGTGACCTAAAGTTTCGGGTTTTATTAAATGTGCATTCCTAAGTTAAGGCTTTATTCGTATTATGGTACGCTGGCTTTAGAGACTGTGAAAGTATTCAATAATAACCTATAAAAACTGATTTCGTAGGTTGTGGCTGAGCTTGCGAAGCCCAACAATCAATGGCTTATCTAGAATCAAATGTTGGGCTTCATGCTTCAGCCCAACCTACGCAGAATACTTTCACAGCCTCTTTAGCCTGCCTTCTATCTGAAACAAGCAGGCTAAAGCCAGCGCACCAGCCGTTGCATTCCCGCTTAATTTAATGATGATAAATCAGAATAAAAAGTGATCTAATATAGGTAGCAATAGTAACAATTTTCATCACTTTACCCTGTAAACCACGTTGGTTGCCCCGCAAATTATAGAGATGAATGAGTTAGCTCGTTTGTAAGAAGTGAAGTCGTCAGCTTACAAAGTAAAAAGCAAATGTAAATAGATAGAAAAATAGGGCTATTTGCCCTGTATCCCGACTTTCAGTCGCCAAGCTATCTACCCCAGCCATCTTTAGCAGGTGGTTGTTTAGTTTTTTGGAACTGTCATTAATATCTGAAAAACTTAACATCAATATGTTTTCTTACAACTTTACTTCCCTCCTCCAAAAGCGCAAAATAAAGACTTAAAATCAACAAGAAGAAAGCAATGCAGCATTTGTTGCAGGCCTCGCAGCATGCTGTTACACGCGAAGAAATGGTAGCGCAATTCAGGCAAGCTGAGCAACAAAGTAAAGAGCGCTTTGAACACGTAGAGCAGCAAGCTAAAGAACGTTTTGAACAAGTTGATAAACGTTTTGAGCAGGTTGACAAACAATTAGAAAAACAACATCAAGCGATAATGAGTATGCATCAAGAAATAAAAAATCAAATGCGTTGGAATTTTGGCATGTTGATTGGTGTAGGGAGTTTAATTACCGGGATCTTAAAATTCACAGGAACATAATGTGATAAGCCCTTAAAACATAATAGCTAAGGGCAGCCACAAGGGAATGCCCGTACAATTATATGGGTACCCGCAAATTGTAGTGATGAATGAGTTAGGATGTTTATTAGATGATAAAACTATCACTAAAGCAAAGATCAAACAGGGGGCTATTGTTTGGGAAAATGGACTTGATTTACCACCAGATACTTTATATAAAGAAATGAAATTGAACCCTAATAAATATTATAAAATAACTTAAGGGGTAAAAAAGGGGGTGTTGTAATTAGCTTCAATCGAGTCTGACCTTTTTGGTTTTTTAAGCTGGATAAATGCCGCAAAAGAAAGTTGTTTTCTAGCTTGAAAAAAAGCAGATTTTGTAATGACTTGAGACGCTTCTTTTTCGTTATTAACTTCCTTAAAAAATTGGTCGAGTTTGACTTGATTTGAATGCTTTCTGAGGTTGAGTAAATAGAGTATGAGAGTTGGAAAGTTCAGGGTACGATTACGGATAAAAGCAGTTTTTGAAAGGCGGTATTTATCCATAAATAAAAAACTGTTTAGGGTATTGTTTAGCTCTTCATAAATATTTTTTATTGAATTTTTCAATGTTTTATGATTACCTCTATTTTCGTGAAATATGAGGATTTATTTTTTCATAATCAATATGTTAGGATTAACTTGCTGGCATTGAGTCTGCCCCTTTTTTCCTCAAAGTGGACGGGGTTTAAAAGTAAAATATAATAATTCTTGCTCTATTCTAAAAATGTTTTAAACTCGTAAGTATGCATAAAAATATTAATTGGAACGGTTCAAGCCAGAAATTGCTAGATTTTACGGGATTGTAATAAAGTTATTTTTTGGAGATCATCCGCCGCCTCATATTTATGCTGTTTATGGTGAATATGTTGGCTTGTTTAATATTGAGACACTAGAAATGATAGAAGGTGATTTACCCAAAAGGGCTAAAAAATTAGTCGTTGAATGGGCATCTTTAAATAAAAATGAACTACAAAAAATGTGGGATACTCAAGAGTTCCACAAATTAGCACCGCTGGATTAAAACATGAAATGCCCCAAGATAATAACAGCAAAAACAATTGACGATCATACCTTGCTGATTGAATTCGACAATCAAAAAAAGAAAAAATATGATATTTCCCCTTTGCTAAAAAACAAAATGTTTCTACCCTTAAAGAATGCTGTGTTTTTTAAATTAGTACAAGTAGAACGGGGTGGTTATGCCGTGTCTTGGAACAGCGAAATTGATATTAGTGAATATGAGTTATGGAGTCATGGCTATTAAAAGCACACATGACGTCTGCAAATAGACACTAAAGTATTTTTAATAATTTTTGGGTACTGTAAACCAAGTTGGTTGGGCCCGTAATTGTATTAATTTCAATAGTCTGCCCCTTTTGGTCTCTAAGGTTAAAACCTTCGCCTTTTAGGCGAACAGATTTATCTCTTATCGGTGTCGCAAGTGTGAGTCGTATAATGTGTGAGTGTTGAGCTAGGGCAATCACAAGGGATTGCCCGTACAATTGTAGGGGTGCCCCTCGTGGGTACCCGCAAATTATAGTGATGAATGAGTTAGCTTGTTTGTAAGAAGTGAAGTCGTCAGCTTACAAAGTAAAAAGTAAATGTAAATAGATAGAGAAACAGGGCTATTTGCCCTGTATCCCGACTTTCAGTCGCCAAGCTATCTAACTCAGCCGTCTTTAGCCGGTGGTTGTTTAGTTTTTGGGAACTGTCATTAATATCTGAAAAACTTAACATCAATATGTTTTCTTACAACTTTACTTCCCTTCTCCAAAAGCGAAAAATAAAGACCTAAAATCAAAAAGAAGAAAGCAATGCAGCCAGAAATAGACCCCAACACATTCACCCAAAAAGACTTAATGCAGCATTTACTGCATGCTAGCCAACATACAGTCACGCGTGAAGAAATGGCCGCGCAATTTATACAAGCTGAAGTAATAAATAAAGAACGCTTTGAGCAAGCAGAAAAACATAATAATCAGCGCTTTGATCAAGTGGATATAAGATTTAATAAATTAACAGAAGAAATACAAGACCAAGGAAAAAAGCACGACCGACTCACGTGGGCATTATTTGCAGGCATGCTAGCTATATTCTTCAAAGACTACATCGTAAAATTATTCGCAGCCTAATCAATCCAGTAGATTTATACTCCCCGTCATTCCTTATAAGATAACTTAATGGGTAAAAAAGAGGGCGTTGTAATTAGCTTCAATCGAGTCTGCCCCTTTTGGTTCCCTGTACCCCGACTTTCAGTCCCTTTTGGTTTAGGGCAACCACAAGGGATTGCCCGTACAATTGTAGGGCTGCCCCTCGTGGGTACCCGCAAATTATAATGATGAATGAGTTAGCTTGTTTGTAAGAAGTGAAGTCATCAGCTTACAAAGTAAATGTAAATAGATAGGAAAACAGGGGCTCTTTTCCCTGTATCCCGACTTTCAATTGCCAAGCTCTCTACCCCGTCCGTCTTTAGCGAGTGATTGTTTATTGGTATAATGTACTTTTAATTCAACTAAGTTAATTTAACAAAATTATGCCCTCAATTTCAGCATTCTATGGAATCATAGTTTATATGTATTTCATGGATAATAAGCAACATAATCTTCCTCATATTCATGTTAAGTATTCTGGGGATGAGGTTGTAGTGTCAATACCAGAAGGTAAGGTTCTTGACGGAAATATTCCTTCTACTAAAATGAAGTTACTTGATGCATGGATAGAAATACATAAAGAAGAATTAATGGCTGATTGGGAATTAGCTGTATCAGGAGAGCAACCCTATAAAATTGATCCTTTGAAATAGAAAAATGAATCCAAGAATAAAGCAAGTATCAACCTTAAGTCATTATAAATTATCCCTGGTATTTACCAATGGAGAGCGTGGTATTTATGATTGTTCCGGTTTGCTAGAGTTTGGCGTATTTAAGGAATTGGAAAACACAAATTACTTTAGCCAGGTGAAAGTTATTGACGGAACAGTTGTCTGGCCACATGAGCAGGATATTTGTCCTGATACATTATATTTAGAATCACTTCTAATTAAAGGTTAGCATAGATATTGCCCTTGGTGACTTAGGTGTTAATTACTTTAGTTTTTCCCCAAGCGAGGTTGCGCTAGCGCCTAGAATGCGGAAGAATAGGGTGAGCCATCACTTTGTTGCTTTTTTATTCTGCAAAATTTCTTTAATAATTATTCTCAGGAGCGTAAAAAATAATTACTGCAACGAGTAAAAATAATTGGAGATTAGGTTTAGGTGGTAAGCTATCTTTTGGAATAAATAACGTTAATTGATGAGTAAAGGAATTTATTTGCCTTCGTAGTGCTTTTTATGTGGCCTCTTTTTTCTATTTGGCTGTATAAAACCAAAACCATACAAGTGGCAAGTATATGGACAATATTAGGTGGATTTATGGTTTTACCTGTGTCCACTTTTGTTGATTTTCCATTGATACCACCACTGGGCAAAAGCTCTATAAAATAACTTAAGGGGTAAAAAAGGGGGCGTTGTAATTAGCTTCAATCGAGTCTGACCCTTTTGGTTCTCTTTTTGGTTTAGAGCAACCACAAGGGATTGCCCGTACAATTGTAGGGGTGCCCCTCGTGGGTACCCGCAAATTATAGTGATGAATGAGTTAGCTTGTTTGTAAGAAGTGAAGTCGTCAGTTTACAAAGTAAAAAGTAAATGTAAATAGATAGAGAAACAGGGCTATTTGCCCTGTATCCCGACTTTCAGTCGCCAAGCTATCTACCCCAGCCATCTTTAGCAGGTAGTTGTTTATTTTTTTGGAACTATAATTAATCTCTGAAAAACTTAACATCAATATGTTTTCTTACAACTTTACTTCCCTTCTCCAAAAGCGAAAAATAAAGACCTAAAATCAAAAAGAAGAAAGCAATGCAGCCAGAAATAGACCCCAACACATTCACCCAAAAAGACTTAATGCAGCACTTACTGCATGCTAGCCAACATACAGTCACGCGTGAAGAAATGGCCGCGCAATTTGTACAAGCTGAAGTAATAAATAAAGAACGCTTTGAGCAATCGGAAAAACACAGCAATCAACGCTTCGAGCAAGCAGACAAGCATAACAATCAACGCTTTGATAAATTAACAGAAGAAATACAAGGCCAAGGAAAAAAGCACGACCGCCTCACATGGGCACTATTTGCAGGCATGCTAGCTATATTCTTCAAAGACTACATCGTAAAATTATTCGCAGCCTAATCAACCCAGTAGAGTTATACTCCCCGTCATTCCTATTCAACCACATAAAATAGAACCACTGAAGTAGGCCGTAATGATGTATTGGGATATTATGGACGTGTATCCACTTAAAAATCGTGAACTTGCCATTATATTTAATGATGGCGTTAAGGGAGCAATTAAGATTTGTAAGTCATTTTGCACAGCTGTTTTTAAGCCTTTATTAGATGATAAGTAATCGGCCAAAAGTCTTTTAACAAAAATAACTGTAAAAAACACACGTCATCCCCGCATGCTTTTAGCGGGGATCTTCTACGATTACAAAGATTTCTGCTAAGGCTTGTGCCCACGCTTGACTGGGTAGCACGCCGGAATGACGGGTGATAAAATGTTAGATAACTTATGAGCGACTACTTAAATTCTCATTAAGTTAAACATACCGACTGGGGCGCAGACTTTAGAGGCTGTGAAAGTATTCAATAAAACAACTAAAAACAGCAAAAAATATGCTATAACTTATTGATTATTCGTTGCCGAAGTAGGTTTTTTAACCTGATTTCGGAATACTTTCACAGCCTCTTTAGTCTGCTTTATATAATGCCGTGTGAAAATAGTTTTTTCACCGATGCTAAAAACAAAGTAACCGTAGCCCGTATGGAGGGTCGGAATACGAGATAAACAGTGCGTCAAATCCCCGTATTGCGCAAGCTTCATCCTGTTTTGGCCTTGACCCTTTTTGGTTCTCCAAGGGATTTTCCGTACAATTGTAGGGGTGCCCCTCGTGGGTACCCGCAAATTGTAGTGATGAATGAGTTAGAATGTTTATTAGATGATAAAGCTATCACTAAAGCAAAGATAACACAGGGTGCTATTGTTTTGGAAAATGGACTTGATTTAGCACCAGATACTTTATATAAAGAAATAAAATTGAATCCTGATAAATATTATAAAATAACTTAAGGGGTAAAAAAGGGGGGCGTTGTAATTAGCTTCAATCGAGTCTGACCCTTTTGGTTGTTTCTTTTGGTTGAATAAATAACGTTAATTGATGAGTAGAATTGATGAGTAAAGGGAATTTATTTGCCTTCGTAGTGCTTTTTATGTGGCCCATTTTCTCTATTTGGCTATATAAAACAAAAACCATACAAGTGGCGACCTTGTGGACTATAGTAGGCGGATTTATGGTTTTACCCGTTTCCACTTTTTTTGATTTTCCATTGATACCGCCATTGGGTAAACACTCTATGCCAGTGCTCGCTGCAATAATAGGCTGTTGGCTTGTGAAAGGGCAGAGGGTTAGATATTTCTCAAATAAAGGCTTACTTCAAGTTTTAGTGCTATTTTTGTTTTTAGGTGCATTTATAACAGCAGAACTCAATACAGATAGGGTTATTTTAGCAGGCCACTTTTTACCTGGTTTAACCATGCATGATGCTATTTCAGCAGTTATTGCTATTTTTTTGAAAGTAACACCTTTTTTTATAGGAAAACAATTTTTTAGAAGCTATCAAGATCAATTATTAATGTTTCGGTTTTTAGCGATAGCAGGAATTATCTATACATTACCTATGCTATATGAAATTCGTATGAGCCCACAATTACATATAATGTTTTATGGTTATTTTCCACATAGTTTTGGGCAGCAATTGCGTGGAAGTGGGTTTCGGCCAGTACTCTTTATGGGGCATGGATTATGGGTGGCATTTTTCTCCTTTTGTGCATTAATTGCAGCGGTTTCATTAGGACAAATAAAGGAAAAAATATACCAATATTCATTTGCTGCGCTAAGTTATTATTTACTAGTGGTATTGGTTTTATGTAAAAGTAAGGCTTCATTACTCTATGGATTGTTTGCTTTTATAGTGATAAAAAAAATATCTTGTAATAAACAGATCAAAATAGCTTTTTTTCTGGCAATGATGGCGATGCTCTACCCAGCGATGTCAATTATGAAAATTTTCCCACATCAGCAACTTGCAGAGTTAGCTGAGTCTTACCTAGGGCCAGAGAGAGCAGAGTCTTTAGTCTTTCGGTTTAATAATGAACAGGTTTTATTGGAGCATGCAAGAAAGCGCTTGTTTTTTGGTTGGGGTGGCTGGGGACGAAATCGTGTGTTTGATGAAGAAACAGGAAAAGACATGACTGTAACTGATGGTCGCTGGATTATTACTTTTGGAGTTTCTGGAATGGTAGGGTTTATTGCTGAATTTGGACTCTTAGCTATAGGTATTTATAGAGCGAAATCAGCGGCTAAATGGGTTAAAGATAAAAAAGAGTTAATCTTGTTAGCGGCACACGCCTTACTAATGAGTATCATTATGGTGGATCAATTGCCTAATGCTTCACTAGAACCCTGGCTTTGGCTGTTAGCAGGTATATTGCTAGGTCGTTCAGAATCGATTATTAGCGAAAATAAACTCAAACTTTCTGTAAGATAATTTATGACAACAACATTAAAGCAACGTGCTGTACGCTCGGGAATCTGGATGATTTTTGGCCACATAATATCTCAAGTTTTGCGTTTAGGTAGCAATCTTATTTTAACGCGCCTATTAGTGCCGGAAATGTTTGGGGTGATGATAATTGTCACGGTTATTATGGCTGGTTTAGCCATGTTTTCTGATGTTGGTTTGTTGCAAAATATTGTGCAGAGTAAACGAGGTGAAGAATCTGATTACTTAAATACGGCATGGACGATTCAGATTATTCGTGGTTTTTTAATATTCTTTATCGCACTTTTATGTAGCGCAGCTTTATATTATGGAGGGCAAGCAGGATACCTATTAGTAGGTACCGTGTATGGCAATAAGCAATTACCTATTATTTTGGCTGTTGTTTCAATGACAGCCGTTATTTCATCATTTAACTCTATTCATATACTCTTATTGAAGAGGAAATTAATGCTAGGTAAAGTTATTACTATGGATTTACTGAGTCAAATTATAGGGCTTATTTTTATGCTAACTTGGGCTTGGTACCAACGAGATATATGGGCGCTTGTATTGGGAGGGGTAGTTAGTTCATTTACTAAAATGTTGTTATCACATAGTTTAAATATTGGGGAAAGGTGTAAATTTCATTGGGATAGGGATGCTGTTTATGAAATTTTTCATTTTGGAAAGTGGATATTTTTGACTTCTATATTAGGTTTTTTTGTTAATAGTGGTGACAAGCTATTATTAGGTGGGTTACTTACAACTGAGATGTTAGGTATTTACTCCATTTCTGCTCTGTTGATTGGTTCAATTCAGGGGGTTGTTTTTAAATTGATGGGAGGGGTTGCTTTTCCTGCTCTTAGTGAGGTGAAACAGCTACAGCCAGAAAGAGTAAAGGAGCTTTATTATAAAATTCGTCGGCCCATTGATATTTTTTGTTTGATGACCTCCGGTGTATTGTTCACCTCTGGAGACTCTATAGTCAAGCTACTTTATGATGATAGGTATCTAGAATCTGGCGCAATGTTAAGTATTCTCGGTCTAGGACTGTTTGTCATACGATTTGGTGTGGCGGGACAATTTTATCTTGCTTGTGGGAAGCCTAAAATAATGAGCATTTTGATGGTCGTAAGATTGATTTTTATGTTTTCTTTTATTCCTATCGGTTTTTCAATGTATCAACATATTGGTGCGCTATGGGGACTTGTTCTTGCAGGTATGCCGGGTATGGTATTAACTTTTTATTTTAAGAAAAAATTTGGTATATTTGACCTCATAAGGGAACTAAAGGTTTTACCTGTTTTTGTTATTGGGGTATTAACTGGTTTTGCACTGAATGAAGTAGAGCATGTTTTACACAGTATATTATTAGGGGTGGGGTAAGTGAAAATGGAGCCTAATACAGTAAATGTAATAGTTGAAAATAGTGGGTATGGCCTTGATAACTTAGGTGATGTGGCAATGCTACAGGCCTTTATTCGGCGCCTAGGAGACAGGCAGCCAAATGCGATTTTTTGGGTTGTTTCAGAAGAAAAAGAGAATTTACTAAGGTGCATACCTAGTGTGAAATTTCTGCCCTTGGAAGAAAAGCGTATGTGGGTGTGTTCATTTAACTTAGTGGGTGGTTTACAGCACTTCTTTCCTGGTAAGTTAAAAGTATGGTTAACAGATTGTGAAGCCAGTTTTCGTACTGACTATCCTGAAATCGCATTAAAAATAATCTCTTGGCGTTTTGGAAAGAGCAGTGAAAAATATATTCTTTGCTCTAGATTTGTTGAGAGAATAAAAGATGCAGACATGGTAGTTGCAACTGGCGGGGGGTATATTACCGATAATTTTTCATCCCATGCTGTTGCGCTGCTTGATGTTTTAAGGTTAGCACAGAGCTTTGATCGGCCGACAGCTATGGTTGGACAAGGAGTTGGTCCTGTTTCTAAGCCTCGTTTATTAAAAATGATTCAACAGGTTTATCCTGGTCTATTATTATTAAGTATGCGTGAGAGGCTACTTTCCCCGCAAATAGCTAGATCAGTAATCAAAAAATCATGTACTGAGTTGATTGTATCAGGAGATGATGCTATTGAATTGGCGTATGAACGGCACCCCTTAACTATAGGTGGTAAATTAGGAGTGAATATAAGAGTTGCTGAGTATTCTGAAGTGTTGAGTGATACTTTAGCTCGGGTAGGAAAAGTGATTAATAAATTTATTGCTTCAACCCAGATTGAATATGAAGTAATACCAATCTCGCTAATAGAAGGTCATTCAGATACCGAAGCTGTTAAGAGTATGCTTGAGGAAAATAGTGTCGAAGAAAATAGACGTGAAGATAATATATCCGTAGTGGAAGTAATTGAGAGGGTGGGGCGTTGTCGCGTTGTAGTTACAGGTAGTTATCATGCTGGTGTCTTTGCATTATCGCAAGGGGTGCAAGTTGTAGCATTGACTGCGTCAAAGTATTACGATTCAAAATTTTTAGGTTTACAAGAACAATTTTCTAGTGGACTTCAGTTAGTCCATTTGGATGATAATTTTGAAATGGCATTAGCTGATGCATTATCTAGGGCTTGGAAGGAAGCTGATAATGAGCGAGACTCTTTGTTGGGTGCTGCGGGGCAACAAATTTCGATAGGGAAGCAAGCGTATGATAGGTTAGTGAAGCTTTGTCATGATTAAAAGGAGGAAATATGAAAGAACAACAGGTTAAGGCATCAGTAATATTACCAGTCTATAATGCAGAGAAGTATTTAGAATTAGCAATAGAATCAATTTTAGCGCAGAGTTTTTATGATTTTGAGCTACTGATTCTGAATGATGGAAGTAAGGATGGTTCTGATGCTATTATTGATGGTTTTGTTAAGAAAGATAGACGATGCAAGAAATTATCGTGGCCTAATAGAGGGTTAATACCCACATTAAATGCTGGGTTAGAAGAGGCAAAAGGCGAAATTATTTTTAGGATGGATGCGGATGATATTTGCAGGCCTGATCGCTTTGCAAAACAGTTTAACTATCTACAGGAAAACTCTAAATGTGTGGCAGTTGGGTCGAAAGTTCTATTGATCGATACAGACGGACTTCCTATCAGGGAGTTTTCTGGGATTGAAGAACATGAAAAAATTGATATGGAAAACTTGAAAGGACTTGGTTCTGCTATAACACACCCAACAGTAGCAATGAGAAAATCTAGTGTGGTATCTATTGGTGGTTATCATGATAAATATATACATGCTGAAGATTTAGATTTATTTCTAAGGCTAGCTGAGATCGGGAAGATAGCTAATTTGCCAGAAATACTGTTAGAGTATCGTCAGCATGCTTTAAGTATCGGTTATGCAAAAAGGGCAGAACAACTTGCTTCTGCACAATTAGCAGTTTTTGATGCAAAACAACGTCGTGGAACTGTAAGTAGTGATTTATTGTTGAGCAATAATGTAATTAAAACACCTAAGCTTTCGCAGATCTATACGAAATGGTCTTGGTGGGCATTGTCAGATGGTAATTTAAGAACTGCCAGAAAGTATGCTATAAAAACTGTACTATCCTCACCATTTAGATGGCAGTCATGGAAATTAGTTGCTTGTTGCATTAGAGGTTATTAAATGAAAATAACCTTTGTTGTACCAAGCCTAAATATTAGTGGTGGTCTTAGGGTTGTAGCAATTTATGCTGATCTATTGTCAAAAAAAGGACATAAAGTTACTGTTGTATCGCCCAAAGAGGTTCTCCCTTCTTATAAACAGAAGCTAAAGCACCGTTTAAAATGGAAAGGGTATCAGTTTAAGAGCCATTTTGATTCCAGTTATTTTGACAGTGCGGACTATCAGTTACTTATTACAAATAATGCTCATCGGGTATTACCTAATGATGTGCCTGATGCCGATATAGTGATTGCAACATGGTGGGAAACGGTGGAATGGATCAATACATTTCCATATAAAAAAGGTAAAAAAGTTTATTTTGTTCAAGGGCTAGAAACACTTAATACTGTATTGCCAACAGCGAGAGTGGAGAAAACATATCAAAGTTCAATACCTAAAATAACTATTGCCAAATGGTTGGTAAAAGAGCTTCAAGAAAAGTCTACTGGGAAGGTGGCTTTAGTCCCTAATAGTGTTGATACAATGCTATTTTATAGTGAGAAGAGGGTAATGCAAAGTGTTCCTACTATCGGGTTTTTATTTTCCGAAACAGGTTCAAAAGGCGTGACTATAGCTTTAAAGGTGATTGCTCGATTGAAAAAAGAGCTACCTCAGTTAAGGGTTCTTTGTTTTGGTGCGCATTCGGCCAAATTAATACAACTACCTGAGTATGTTGAGTTTACTGTTAATCCTAAACAGGGTGAGATAAGAGGGGTATATGCACAGTGTGATGTTTGGTTATGTTGTAGCACCCTAGAGGGGTTTGGTTTAACGGTTTTAGAGGCGATGGCGTGCCGTACCCCGGTTGTTTCGACAAAATGTGGCGGCCCAGAGGATATTGTCACTGATGGGGTTAATGGTTATTTATGTGGTGTTAATAATGTAGATAACTTGAGTTTGGCAGTATTGAAATTGCTGGGTTTGGAGCCTGCAACTTGGCGCGATTTTTCTAATGCTGCGTATGCTGTGGCTGATGATTATTCGTGGGATGATGCAGTTGAACTGTTTGAACAAGCGTTATTAAAGTCTTTGGACTCATAGGTTTTTATTTTAAAAAGGTATAAAGAATGAATTTAGAGTACGGGGTTATTACTTTAGCAATACCCAAAGACTATAAAAAAGCAATTGCTTTGGCATTAACATTAAAAGAGCATAGTCCGAATTTACCTATATCTATTGTTTGCCCTGAATCGTTGCAAACTAAAGTGGCACCTTACTTTGATCGGGTAATTATAGAGCGAGCCGATTTAAAAGGTTTTGAGCACAAGTTGTATTTGGATGAATACAGTCCCTATCAAAAAACATTCTTTTTTGATGCTGATATTTTAATTATTAAAGATATTAATCCCATTATAAAAAAATGGGCAGGGAGTACTTATGCTGTTAGGGGTAGAGGGGCTACTGAAGGTCTTAGTTCATTTGGTTTGAACCGAAAATATGTATTAGACCTTATTAATAAAAAACAATTTTCAGTAATTGATGGCGCGGGGCATGCTTATTTTGAGAAGCCGGCCTGTAAGGTGGTTTTTGATGAGGGTAGGAAAATACTGTCTGATTACGAAAAGTATAAAGCAACCCGATTTGCCGATGAGGATGCAATGGGAATCGCAATGACACTGCTGGATATCGAACCTAAAAAAGATAATGATTTTTTAGGTAGCCCTTGTTGTGCAATTAATAAAAGTTTTAAAATCAATACTAATAAAGCATCATGTAGCTATAGTGATTTATTGCTTGGAGAGGTCAACCCCTATTTTGTGCATTTCCCTAGTTTTGTTTACCCTTTTACCTATGGAAGAGAAATGAAAAGGACGTTTAAACGGAATAATATTGCAGTTAATGGCATATGGGTACAGGCCTTTAAAGAACTTATAATTTTGAATATTATTTGGCCTCTAGGTGGTTACTTTAGGAAGTTAAAGAAATTTATTGGCTTGGTATAGGGACTTGTTATTTTTTATTTAATCTTTTAAGTAAGGACAGTAAAAATGGATTTAAAAAAAATTGTTTTACCTATCAGGTCATCAATATATGCTGGTGTGATTGCAAAAAAAGTTAAAATTGATTTTTCTGTTGTCGGTTTTCCTAAGTGTGCTACAACATCAATACATAAAACGTTGGAAAGAGTACCTGGCTTGTATATGCCTGGGCATGAAGTGCAGGTAGCTAATATTATGTCTGGGCTTCAACAGTGGCCACAACCTCACTTTTCTTTAACTGGAATAAAAAACCCTAACTTACTATATGAACCTCATAACTTACTTGCGCTATACAAAAGTAATAAAAATATGAAATTTATTATTTCAATGAGAAACCCTTCAGATTGGCTCTTCTCCTTTTATCAATATAGGATGTTAGAAATACGTGATAATAAAGATTGGCTACAAACTCGACTAGAGAAAAATTTAGAATATAAAAATATTAGTTTTGACGATATTGTATATAACGAACAATCTTTTTTAGGCGTTTCAATTAAACAGGGTTTTTTTATTGATTACTTGGAAGAGATATTTAATTGGATTCCTAGAGAGAATATTCTTATTGTAATGCTAGAAGAGATTGCACTTGATGCTTCGGCGGCATATTCAAGAATATTTGATTTTTTAGGAATATGCGATATTAACGATGAGGAAACAGAAGTAGGGGTCGTCGCTAATAATAAGAATAATTTTTATGCCCGACGTGATGATTTTACTGAGCAGTTATCTTATTTAGATCATATTTATATGCAGAAAAATGAGCAGCTAAATAAATTTCTTAAGGATAGGGCTAATTATAGTAATATATTTTGGTGAATTATTATAAATTTTCAGGTTTAGCTCGCTATGGATGTCATTATGCGTAATAGGCCTTTTCACTCTTCTGGAATAGTGAGAAAATTCATGATCTGAATAGTTTGTGTAATCGTCCCTAGAAAATCAACCAAATTAAACGCTTAGTTAGGACATGCTCATTTTTTGTAAAGGTTCCGTTAAGGGTTTTAATAATGAGGGGATTACACATAGATTCAAGTTTTTAGTAACCCCTTATTTATGGATAAATCAATACTAGGAATGTTTTAAGTAAGGCCTTGATGTTTTTTAAGAATGACCTGTTAGGCACCTCCTTACACACAAGTATTGAGGCTATTAAAAAATCAATAGGTTATAAGGCATAACCTTACATATAAGTCTGTAACCTATTGATTTTAAATCAATGTATAGAAATTAAATCTTATTTAAAATCAGTTGCTTATAAAGTTATGTGTAAGGAGATGGTTATAAGGTTGTGTTGTTTTTGTACGATTGCTTGGAGCCCTCTATTATACTGACTTTGTTTGCTTTACTACCTTTTTTGTAAGTCATTGATTGTTAGTGTGCAAAAAGTTGTGTGTAAGGATGTGTCTTTTTGGTTGAATTCAAACCATTCTTTATAAACCCGCCATGTTTTAATAATTATATTTTAATATAAGTAAATTGATTTAATAAGTAAGGTATATGAATGAGTATGAAAAAACCAGATTTTATTATTATGGGGGCTATGAAGTCGGCGACGAGTACGTTACATTCTCAGTTAGCCTTACAAGAAGGTGTGTTTATGAGCACCCCTAAAGAGCCTAATTATTTTAGTGATGATGAGCAATATGCTAAAGGAAATGCTTGGTATGAAGGGTTGTTTTCTCAGGCACAGGATGGTGACTTATGTGGGGAGTCCAGTACGCATTATACTAAATTGCCACATTATCCTTTAGCTGTTACACGGATGGCGAAAGTCTTAATTGCGCCTAAATTGATTTATGTAATACGACATCCTATTGATCGCTTAATATCACACTATATCCACCAATGGTCACAAAATGTTTTTAAGTGTGATATTAATACAGCCATTAATCAGTATGATGAGCTAAAGGCTTATAGTTGTTATGCAAAACAGTTAAAGCCGTATATTAATCAGTATGGGCGTGAGAATATATTATTGTTATTTATGGAGGCGATTAAAGATAGTCCTCAGGAACAGTTGGAGAAGGTGGCTGATTTTATTGGGTATCAAGGCCAAGTTATTTGGCAGTTTGATTTGGAGGTACAAAATGTATCTAAAGACAAGATAAGAGCCTTTCCCGGTTATAAATTATTGATTGATAGTGTGGTAATGGAATGGATTAGACGTAATTTCATACCGCAATTTATTAGAAATGCGATTAAGGTAAGGCTGATGATGCGAGAGAGGCCAGAAGTTAATAGTGAGAATATGTTGAAATTAGTTGAATATTTTGATCGTGATTTAAGTGAGTTAGCTGAGATGATGGGGTGTAATGAGTTGACTTGTGAAAGCTATAAGTCAGTAGTGAGGGAGTGTTATTAAAGAATAAATTCACATCACTCCCCATAAAGTCTTATCTTTCCTGCACGCATAACCCTCGTCATTCAGGTAATTTTTTTGACCTGAATGACGAGGGTTATGCGTGCAGGGAGGACTTTATTTGTTGGTCATACTAATCATTACAGTACCGTTTGATACGTTATTTGTACTAGCAAGCTGTTTTGCATCATTCCACTTGCTTTCTTCAGTGGCAAATAAGCTGTGGAATGAAGATGGAATAGCGCTAAACCACCGCTCAATACTTTCAAACACTGTAAGGTCGCTTGAGTAATTGTTGCTAGGCCCTGAATAACTAGGGTTAGCTGCTAAAACTTGATTAAGAATCATACTTTCTAAGTCAGAAGGCGATATATTGTTTTCTTTTGCATAAATAATAAGGTCATCCCAAGTCAAGTCAATAGTGACTAATGTTGAGGAGGCGATTATATCTGCTATTGTGATGGTATCTGGAGTGTTGAAGGTGTTTAATCCAATGGCGTTAGATAAAAGGCTTTTAGTTGTATATAGTCTATATTCACCGGCATAAGAGGTGCTACTTTCGTAATAGTTAGACCAATCAAAATTTGTTGACGTATCTGGTGCAAATGACCCTTGGTTACCTCCAATTTGAATTGTTGGGGATGATTCAGATGCTAAGAATAGGTCGTTATTATCAAAAACTACTTCTGATTGTATAAAACTCTCTGCTTGATCAAGTGTCAAGTTAGGTAGAGGCACTCCATTTATATCTTGTCCTTGTTTGAGGTTGCGTAAAGAAAATGCACGCCTTCTTAGTTGTTGTGAATAAAATGTGTTATTCGTGATGGATATTTTCTTGTGATTAAATTGATCAGTACATTTCTTTTGGTAGTAGTTGCTTAATGATATAAATGAAGAGCTTTGTGGGTTATTAGAGCTATGTTCAATGAATTTATTAGCATGAATTTTTATTTCCCTTAAAGGGCGAGAGGCTCGATCTTGGTTTAAGACTATACGGCTAGATTTTGAATCGTCATTATTTTCGAAAAGGTTATTTGATATAGTAATATTTTCACCAGCACCTACCGTAAGAAATATTTCGGCATCTAGTAGCTTATTTTTAGTGAAGGTAATGTCATAGATAGCTTTATCTTCTTTATATGTATTGGGATTTATATCCACAAGAGAAAAGTTATATCGCAGTCCATTAGAGAATGCACTGCTGCCAGTTTCTGCTTTAGTTCGGGGATCTACCCACCCTGAAATGCTATTATCAGAAATCCATACGTTGTGGTTTGGGTTGTTATATGAACCTCCTGCTAGTCGGTAGGCTGTCCTACCAAATGCGGGGCGGCTTAATTGATTATTATAAATAAGACCGTGAGCGATACTTGAATAAATGAGGTGGTTGGCTGAGTAATCAAAATTATTGTTTACTAGGGCAATGTTATTATAACTATTGCTTGTGAATATTTGGACGACAGATGAGTCGTGAAAAGTTGAGTCAAAGACAAATAGTCCTTGGGCATTTTTAGTTTTATCATTGCTGGTTTGAGCAAGGATTCCTTGATGCATGTATTTGACATTAACTTTTTTAACAACTGTATTAATAGGGTTTGAGCCTGCTGTATTTATAAATATAGCTCTATCGAGAAGTGGGTTGGAAATATTTGATAAGAGGTCGAAATTTAAGTTAGTGATACTAAAATTAAATATACCTATCCCTCCCATTTTTAAAAAAGTACTTGATGATTTACCAGTATTTTTAATGATAGGTTGTTCACCTATACCATAAGCTCCAACATGAACTCCTATCGCTTTAGACCAGTGCCAGAAATTAGCAACGGCATCAACTTTTAGGACTTCATAATTAAGTTTCACCCCATCATGTGTTGCTTGGTATGACCGAAGAGTATTGACTCCAGACTCCATATCGAACTGTTGGTTTCTATTAAATAGTATTTGATCTCCAGGTCTAAGTTTTGTACTTCTTGATTGAACCTTAGCAGTACAAATTTCAGTTGTTACAGCTGGAAGGGGATTGCCTTCGCTATCTTTTTTTGTTTCTGATGCGAGAAAAGAACTACTTCTGAATGTTTTAAAATTTCCTTGCTTATATCGAATAATATCAACTGTTTCTTTTGTTGAACAGATTCCATTAACTGTATATTTACCATCAGGGTAATTCTCAACTTTGTATGGGCTAAACTCCCCTAAGGCACGGGTAGCTGTTTTCCAAGGGCCTGTACAAGAGCCTATAGTTGCAGTATTGGCATCGCAGGTATTATCAGGAATTTGGTCTAAGCCGTTGTATCTATCATCACCGATTACACTGTCTACAAAGTAGTCTTTTCCATCACGGGCCCAGACAGTTACAATTTTCGTATCTGTACTTTGTGCGCCATCTTTATCTGTAATTGTTAGGGTAGCACTGTACTCGCCTGGTTCATCAAATACATAAGAGGCATTGAATGCATTATAAGTAGTTAAAACTTCATTTGTAGCAATACTTTTAATTTCCCAATCGTAGGATGCAATATTATCTTTGCCGGTAGAGTCTGTACCGCGTAAAAATACACCAAAAGGCGCGTAACCTTTATCTAAAGAGAGTTGGCCTTTATTAGCTTCACATTCCGCTTGTGTGAAATCTACGTGTTTCTCATAATAGGGGAAGAAACGTTTACATTTGTCGGTAGCAAAAAAATCATTTTCTGCAATCGTTATTTTTGCGATTGAGTTTGTGCTGGCTTCTATAGGTACCTGACCAAAACACATGCGTTCTGTGGCGGCAGAAAGGCTGGTTGTTAGACCAAGGCCTAAAATTAGGGGAATTAATTTAAGTTTCATAACTTTTCCTCGGGGGTGAGTGTAATGATTTTTATGTGATTATAGCAATAACGCATATTAAGTTGTTATTGTACCTTGGTACAAGGTGTTAGCTAATGGATACAGGGCAAATAGCCCTGTTTTTCTATCTATTTACATTTACTTTGTAAGCTGATGACTTCATTCCTCACAAACAATCTAACTCATTCATCACTATAATTTTCGGGTACCGACAAGGGGCACCCCTACAGCTGTAGGGGCAATCCCTTGTGGTTGCCCTTGTTAGCTCAACACTCACAAATCATATGACCCACCAAACTCTGGTACTTGCGACATCGATAAGAGATAAATCTGTTCGCCTGAAGGTCGAAGGTTTTAACCTTACGAATGGAAAATAAATACCCGATGTGATTATGATAGATTCCTGCTAAGGCTTGAACCTACGCTTGACTGGGTAGCATGCAGGAATGACGGTGTTTCTTAATGTTATATGAGCTTTAAATATAAAACTATTGAGTTGCTATAAGCTTAATGAATTTGTTTTTTATAGTTTATGTTTGTATATTAACAGATAGAATATGTTTACCATTAATTGTAGGGAAGCGAGTGGATAAGAAAAATTTAGGCGTTGTGGTGATTGGGCGCAATGAGGGTGAGCGGCTGAAAAAGTGTTTGAACTCTGTTGTTCATTTGATAAACGCTATTGTTTATGTGGATTCTGGTTCTTCGGATGGCAGCGTGGATTTTGCTAAAAGTATTGGTGTTAATGTGGTTGATCTTGATATGAGTCAGCATTTTACGGCAGCTAGAGCAAGGAATGCAGGCTTTAATCATTTATTAGACTGTTATCCAGATATTGAGTATGTACAATTTGTCGATGGGGATTGTGAGTTTATAGAAGGCTGGTTTGAGCAGGCATTAGATTCTTTTCTTAGTGTTAATCAACAAGATAAACTGGCAGTTGTTTTTGGGCGACGAAAAGAGCGCTTTCCTGATGCTTCAGTTTATAATCATCAAGCGGATAGAGACTGGCTGATACCGGCAGGCTACACTGATACTTGTGGGGGTGATGCATTGATGTCTGTACAGGCGTTAAAAGAAATGCATGGCTATGATGCATCGTTAATTGCGGGTGAAGAGCCTGATTTGTGTTTACGTTTTCGGCGTGCGGGGTGGAAAATTTTAAGTATTTCAGCAGATATGACTTGGCATGATTCAGATTTACATCGTATTTACCAATGGTATAAGCGAGCAGTAAGAACAGGGCATGCCTTTGCTGAGGTGTGTTGGAAAAATCGAAAATTTTCGGAGCATTATTGGCGTAAGCATAATGTTAGAATTTTTGGCTGGGGCATATTGCTACCAACGACTATTATTTTGTTAAGTTTTTTACAGACTAGCTTTTTATGGCTATTTTTGATTTACCCGTTGCAGGTGGCGCGGATAGCTAAAAAAGAGGGTTGGGTTTATGGTTACTTTTGTGTATTGGTGAAATTCCCGCAGGCGGTTGGGCAGATGAAATATTTTCTTAATTATGTTTTGGGTAAGAAAAGTAAGTTGATTGAATATAAATAATAAAAGCTAGGGGGATTTTTAGTGTCTGTCATTGTTGGTTATTTTGATTTAAAAAAGCAGTTACCTTCCGAAACCTTAGTGACTATGTTGGAGGCTAGTTATGTTGTTTCTGGTACCAAGGCATTAGTTCAAGAGCCTTGGGGTGGTTTAGGTGTTATTAGTCAGCCATCTGATAAGCAGAGTGTTTATGAGTGTGATGGTAGTACGATTGGCTTAGTGGGTGAGTTTGAGTCTGATTGTGCTATGCCGCGTTTAGATACAATGGATGATGCAGAAATTGCTTTATTGCGCGGTGGCTTTATTTGGGCGCAAATGGATGTGGCTCAGCAGCGTTTTTTGATTGTTAATGATCATTTCGCCCGTCATCCTTTGTATGTTGTTGCTTATAAAGACGCTATTTTATTTGCCACGCAAATTAAAGCTTTGTTGGCGGCTTTACCGGTTAAGCCAGAGTTAGATAAAGCGGCTGTCGCGATGATGTTATCAATAGGTGAGTTGGTTGGTAATCAGACTTTGGTAGCGGGCGTGGAAACTTTAGCCGCTGGTAGTGTGCTTGAGTTGAGTGCCAATGGAAAAAAACAGCATCAATATTGGCAATACCGATATCAACAAGATTTTTCGATTAATAAAAAGGGTGCCATTCAGTCTATTGGTGAGGCTTTAAGTCAGTCGGTACAGCGAGCAACAGCGGGTTGTGATACAGCAACGGTGCCTTTAAGTGGCGGTTTGGATTCCCGGTTTATTTTAGGTTTGGCGAATCAAAAAAAATCAGTACATGCCTATACTTGGGGTGTGGCTGATTGTCGTGATTTAATTTATGCAAAGAAAACGGCTGAAAAAATTCAATGCGAGCATGATTTTTTTGAGTTTTCAGGTGATTATTTACAGCAGTATGCAGATGAGGGTGTATGGATTACTGAGGGGCAGTTACCCGTAGTTAATTTTCATGTGTTGCCTTATGTTAAGCGCTTGGCAGAAGACGGTAATTTTACTTTATTAGATGGTTTTGCTGGGGATGCAATTTTAGGCGGGAATTTTATTAAGCCGATGTGGTTTAATAATGTTGATCAAACTGATGTGGCAAATAAGCTTTGGTCTTGGCGGTTAAATGGCACGCTTAAGCACTTACAAAGCGACTCTTTAAGCGTGATGGCAAGGGAATCTAAAGTCTTGTTTTCTGATGTGTATACGCAGTATCAGAGTGAAACCAGTATGGATTCGGTGATGTCCTTTTTAATGGATAACCGTGTTAGGCGTGTAACGACAGGTGGATCAGAAATATTTAGAACGCAATTTGCGGTGAAGCAGCCTTTTATGGATGTGGATTTAATCACGGCGATTAATTGTGTGCCTCATGTTTGGCGCAAGCGGCATCGTTTATATTTACAAGTATTAAAGGAGTTTGCACCCGATGTTGCCGCGGTTGCATGGCAAAGAACCTGTTTACCGACGACGGTTCCTTATGCTTTAAGTTGGGCTTCATTAGCTGCTCAGAAGGGGTATAAGGAGACGCGAAAGCATTTGCCATTACCTGATTTGTTGGGTAATGATTCGCCAAGTCAATTTTCTGAGTGGTTTCGATTTGAATTAAAGGATTATGTTTTTTCGGTATTATTTAGCGAGCGTGCTTATGATAGGAATATATTACCTATGGATGCATTAGAGGAAGCGTGGGATAAACATCAGGCAGGTGAAATTGATGCCTCTGCTTTTTTAGGGGCGGCGATGAGTATTGAGTTATTTGCTTGTTTGTTTTTAGATGATTTAGATTCCAGTATTCAACGATTTTCAGGTGAGACATGAAAAAAATTGTGCTGAAGCTGGTTAAGTTATTGAGTTTGGTTTTAAGTGTTTTTTTTCGTATCACGGCACCGTTTTCGAAGTTATTTAAGCGTTTATGGTATTTAGCAAAGGCACAGAGTCAGGTTAAATTCTCTATTCCTGTGAGTACGCAATTTGATGGTGCGATACAGATTATTGGCACAGGGCGTATTACATGGGGGGAGCATTGCCGTTTTGGTAAGGGCGTTGTGTTAGAAACTCAAGGTGATGGACTGATTGAATTAGGTGATCATGTACGGATTAATCAAGGGTCTGTCTTAGTTGCGCATAGTAAAGTAACGCTAGGTGATGATTGTTTGGTCGGTGAATACTGTAGTATTCGTGATGCAAATCATTCGATTAATGCGGGTGAGTTGATTAGAACGCAAGGGCATTCAATGGGAACTATTGTCATAGAAGATGATTGTTGGATAGCTCGTGGCTCTGTGGTTTTGAAGGGTGTTGTTTTGCATGAAGGCTGTGTTGTTGGTGCGAATAGCGTTGTGACTAAAAGTGTATTGAGTAATACCGTGGCTGTTGGTGTGCCTTGTAAGGCAGTTAGGTTAAGGGAATAATTTATACTTGGGGCGCAGGTCTTTAGCCTGAAAATCACAATGTAAACAATATGATGTCTCTGGTTTTTGTGCGAATTGAGGGCAACCACAAGGGATTGCCCGTACGGTTTTGTGTTGATTCTTGTGGGTACCCGCAAATCATAGTGATGAATGAGTTAGGTTGTTTAGTGGGGTTGGTATAATATCGTTATTTGTTGTAATACTTGTGTAAATATTCGAGGTATGGATGAATTTTTTAGATGTAAAAACAGACTTTGCTTTTAAAAAAGTATTTGGTAGTGAAGAGTCGAAAGATATATTAATCGATTTCTTAAATTCGGTTATTCCGTTTGAAAATAAACGCCTTATCAAATCCTTAGTCATCGTAGACCCTTATAATATTCCGATGCTGAAGGGGATGAAAGATACTTTTGTTGATGTGAAAGCGCAGCTTGATAATGGTAGTGAAGTCATTATTGAAATGCAGGTGCTTAATCATGAGGGCTTTGAAAAACGTGTACTTTATAATGCGGCTAAAAAATACTCAGCGCAGCTTAAAAAAGGCGACGATTTTCATCGATTAAATCCAGTTATTGCCTTAACGATTACGGATTTTAATTTATTTCCTGATCAAGACGATGTTATTAGCCAGTTTAAGTTACTGGAAAAGAAAAAATTTATTGAATACAGTGATGATATAGAATTAATCTTTATTGAACTTCCCAAGTTTGATAAGACTGAGGCTGAATTAAATAGCATTCAAGACAAGTGGATCTATTTTATAAAAAATGCAGGTCAATTAGATTGCGTACCAAGCAATGTAAGTAAGGAGCAAATCCATGCCTTTGAAATTGCGAATGAAGCGAATTTTACAGAGCAAGAGCTTGATTTACAGCACCGTAAAAAAGATTGGATTTATATCCAGAAGAACTCAGTTGAGTATGCGTTGAAAACTGGGTTAGCGCAGGGAATAGAGGAGGGGATAGAGCAGGGTGTAGAGCAAGGAAAAGTGGATGAAAAAAAAGAGATTGCACTGAATATGTTGAATTTAGGCTTGGGTGTTGATGTTATTTCACAAGCAACGGGTTTATCGCCAGAGCTTATTAAGCTTTTGTAGTTGAAATTAGAGCGGTATCATTGTTGTGGCTATCATTTTAAGGTGGGATAAATTGTAGGGGCAGTGCCTTGTGCCTGCCCTTAATTATTCGCCATTGCTAGGGCAACCACAAGGGAGTGCCCTTACGATAAAATAACAGTACCATAAAAAGGCGCGGCAAGATGTCCCGCCTTAGGTGTGTAGCCTTCCTTTGGGATCGCAGAAATAGGATATAAATGAATTACCAGTTAGCTGTTGTTATTATCAATTACAAAACTCCTGAAATGCTTATTGATTGTCTTGAGTCTTTGTTGCCTGAGATGCAGGGGATTAATGCCAAAATTGTCGTGGTGGATAATTTTTCTCAGGATGAGTCTTTATTGCTTATTCAGCAGTGGATTGATGATCAAGCGGCAGGGGATTTGGTGATGTTGATTGCATCGGCTGAAAATTCGGGGTTTTCAGGGGGAAATAATACGGGTATTTCAGCCGTTAATGCAGAGTATTATTTGTTATTGAATAGTGATACTTTGGTAAGGCAAGGGGCGATTGCTTTAATGCTGAATGCGGCGGTTGAAGATTTAGAGGCGGGCTTGATTAGCCCGCGTTTAGAATGGCCGGATGCGAGACCTCAAGAAAGTTGTTTTCGCTTTCATACGCCAGTCAGCCAGTTAATTGGATCGGCAAATACGGGGTTAATAACGCGTTTATTGAAAAAATATAATGTTCCTTATGCCGTTTCTAATCAGCGTGATTTTTATGATTGGACTAGTTTTGCTTGTGTATTGGTGCGGGCAGAGGTATTTAAAGATGTTGGCTTGATGGATGATGGCTATTTCATGTATTTTGAAGATGTGGCTTTTGCGTATCATGCACAGCAGGCTGGTTGGAAGGTTTTAAATGTACCTGGTGCGCATGTGGTGCATTTGCGCGGTGGAAGTTCGCCATTAAAATCACAAGCTAAATTACGTAAGCGTTTGCCACGTTATTTTTATGAATCACGCACGCGGTTTTTTTATCAGGTGTATGGGCGGTTTGGTTTGTTGCTGGCAAATATGTTTTGGACGCTGGGCTGGGGGGTATCAACATTGCGTCGGTTATTGGCAGCTAGCTTTAAGGCTTCTATTTCTGAATCTCAATGGAAAGATATTTGGATTAATTTTTTTAACCCTTTAAAATCTTATATACACCCTGATGAGTATGATAAATCTTGATGTTAGGAGTGAGAATTTTATTAAATTTAAAAAGGTATAGGATGTGCTGATGTACGAAGCGCATATTTAGGTTACCCACTTAACACGGGGCAAGTTCGTTACAACAAAAGTAGGGGGGCCCCTTGTGGGTCAATGCTGTTGACTTAAGCCCTCTCTTGTTGGAGAGGGTTGGGTGAGGAGAATAAAATCATGCCTTTATAACTCCCCTCATCCCAACCTTCTCCCTTTGGAGAAGGAGATTATTCTTAAGTCAACAGCATTG
>Ga0209825_1000285_pt1:0-42500 | contig 44442 bp, 29 predicted proteins | sample EN8Hudsemesocosm_FD_184631 | JGI IMG/M metagenome (GOLD analysis project Ga0209825, IMG submission 184631) | Methane-oxidizing microbial communities from mesocosms in the Hudson Canyon - EN8B Hudson Canyon (SPAdes) (version 2) | ecosystem: Environmental > Aquatic > Marine > Cold seeps... | reverse complement strand
ACCTTTACTTCGCGTCAATCTTTATTTCGTTTAATTTTTTAAGTTCTTTTGGAACTCAAAACCTTACTTAAAACAAAAACCTTCGCTTGAATCAAACCATTGATTTACATCAATTATTAACCGTCCAATCCACCCTCTTGCTCTCTGCGCTTAAGCAGGTCTGCTTGAGGAGGTGCGCATTATATATAGCTGAAGATTTAGGTCAAGAGTTTATTTAACCTTTTACTAATCTAACTCTCGCAATCTTTTTCTTTCCTGCCTGAAGCAAGACAAATCGCCCAGTCACGCGAACCCTTACAGCAGTATCGGCCACCTGTTTACCATCCATATATACAGCACCTCGACTCAAGGCATCTTTAGCTTGAGCCGCTTTTTGGACAAGTTCTGCCATTCTCAATACAGTAGCTATAGGCAACTCCTCCTGATCACCGACATAAACATCTACCTCCTGCACATTCTCAGGAGTATCACCCAAACCAACACGATTACCTGCTGATTGATGTGCACCCGCCGCTGCATCAGCACCATGAAACCTTTCAATAATTTCACGAGCAAACAAATCTTTCACCTCTTGAGGGTTTCGACCACTCTGAACCTCCAATCTTAGCGCATCAATTTCGTCCATAGACCTAAAGCTTAGCAACTCAAAATATCTCCAAATCATTCCGTCGGGTAACGAAAGTAACTTTGTATACATTAAACCTGGTGCGTCATTCACACCCACATAATTATTAAGCGACTTAGACATTTTCTGAACACCATCCAAACCTTCAAGCAATGGCATTGTTAAAATTGTTTGTGGCTCCAAGCCAGCCGCTTTTTGCAGCGTACGCCCCATCAGAAGGTTAAACTTTTGGTCCGTACCACCCAATTCAACATCAGCTCGTAATGCAACCGAATCGTAACCTTGAACCAATGGATATAGAAATTCATGAATCGCTATGGACTGCTCACCCTTAAAACGTTTATTAAAGTCATCGCGCTCTAGCATTCTGGCAACAGTGTATTGCCCTGCCAACTTAATCATATCTGCAGCAGACATTTTATCCATCCACTCCGAGTTAAACACCACAGTCGTTAAATCAGGGTCTAATATTTTAAAGACCTGCTCTTTATACGAGCGAGCATTTTCAGCCACCTGCTCTTTAGTTAAAGCAGGCCTCGTTGCACTTTTTCCTGTTGGGTCACCGATCATGCCAGTAAAATCGCCAATCAAAAATAAAATCTCATGACCAAGGTCCTGAAACTGCTTCAATTTATTCAGCAATACGGTATGACCCAAATGTAAATCAGGCGCCGTAGGGTCAAAACCAGCTTTTATACGTAACTTTCTCCCCGCTTCAAGCTTCTTAACCAAATCTTCTTCTACTATTAACTCTTCCGCGCCTCTCTTTATAAGCGCTAGTGATTCTTGGACCGACACCATTTATTTATCAACCTTCTTCATTAATATGCTAAGTTCTTGAAACAATACAACACTACAGGTTACTAGAGCGTAACTATAAGTGGAAATTTGTAATTATAGCAGTTTTAGGTGTGATGTAAGCCACCAACTAGAATAATCACTTTGCTAGTAACCATTTCTGCCTCTATACTCCAATTATTCACGTTATTTAACATTCACAACTTTTATTTGTAGGTCAGCAGTTGATTCACACATACCCCAAGACACACATTTTAGCCGCTAGTTTTATCAGCATCGTTATCATATTAGTACTTACTCTAAGCCCTAGTAGCAAAGTTAATGCGACTCGCACCAGCATACCTATCGAATTAGGCGCCCCTGAGCCAACACTTCTAAACGAAATCAAGCAATTAGACGAAGCAAACACGCCTAAAATAATTAGCAAACCTTCCTTTAGCATCACTAAAACTACAAAACCACAACTAAGTGAGAACTGGCAAACCATCACTGTAAAAGATGGTCATTCTTTATCTACAATTTTTTCTTTAGCTGGCTTCAATGACAAAGTGATGTACTCAGTACTAGGCAACAAGAAACAGAACAAATCACTCTCACAAATTTTTCCTGGTGAAAAGCTAGCCTTCCTACAAAACAGTGATGACAAACTCTCCAAAGTAAAACTAATACGCTCCCCTTTAGAGTCTATTCTATACACCAAGTCCGAAAACAATGTTTTTATAAGCGAAATCATCACACGAGCACCTGAAGTTCATACCTCATACCGCGAAGGTGAAATTGAAAGCTCCCTTTTTCTTGCAGGCCAAGCTGCAGGCTTAACCCAAAAGCAAATAATGGAACTTGCAAACATCTTTGGCTGGGACATTGACTTCATTCTCGACATTAGAAGAGGCGACAAGTTCAGCTTAATTTATGAAGAACTTTATTTAGATGGTGAAAAATACAAAAATGGTAAAATTCTAGCGGCAAAGTTCTCTAATCAAGGACGGGAACTAGAAGCTGTTTTATATAGGGCGGAGAATGGCACAAGCAATTACTTCACCCCCGACGGCAATAGCATGAGAAAAGCCTTCATTAGAACGCCTGTTGATTTCGCACGCATATCATCGCACTTTAATCTAAGAAGAAAGCATCCTGTACTGCACAAAATCAGAGCACATAAAGGTACCGACTACGCGGCATCGCGAGGCACCCCTATAAAAGCAACAGGCGATGGAAAAATTATTCATACAGGAAGAAAAGGCGGTTACGGCAAAGCGGTTATCATTCAACATGGCCAGAAGTTTACTACGCTATATGCCCACATGAGTAAATACGCCAGAGGCATTAAAGCCGGTAAACGGGTAAAACAGGGCCAAACCATTGGTTACATTGGCAGCACAGGCCTAGCATCTGGCCCGCACCTTCATTATGAATTCCGAGTAAATGGCGTACACAAAAACTCGCTAAAAGTGAAATTGCCACATGCCACGCCGATTCCTAAGAATCAGCTTGCAAGCTTCCAAGAGCAGACACACTCATATTTAGCACAATTATCTACCTTCAGCGACAGCTATCAACTGGCAGCTAACGAAAAACAATGAAGAAAGCACTCTATATTGGCGTTATGTCTGGCACAAGCATGGACGCCATTGATGCAGCACTAGTTTCTATCGACAACGACAAAATTGAAACACTTGCCCATCACAGCAATGAAATACCTTCAAATTTAAAGCAACAATTATCTGAACTATGCGCTTCGGGAGAAAATGAAATAGAACGGTCTGGGTATCTAGACGTTGTTGTCGCAGAATTAATCGCCAAAACAGTTAACACATTAGTAAAAAACGAAAATTTGCAGCCTCAAGACATTGCCGCCATTGGGAGTCACGGACAAACCATTCGCCACCAACCTAACACCCCCAAACCGTTTTCACTACAAATTGGCAACCCTAGCATTATCGCGCACAACACAGGCATCACAACTATTGCAGACTTCCGCATGGCCGACATTGCAGCTGGTGGACAAGGTGCACCACTTGTACCGGCGTTCCATCAAGCCGCTTTCCAATCAAAAGAAAGCTTTCGCGCAATTATCAATATTGGCGGAATCGCAAACATCACCCTACTCTATCCAGATCAGACAACCCCTATTCAAAACACACAGCAAGATAAATTATTAAAAGCTATAGGCCCCGTAAAAGGCTACGACCTTGGCCCTGGAAACACCTTAATGGATCAATGGATTCTACATCATCAAAACAAACCTTTTGATGTGGATGGAAAGTGGGCAAGAAGTGGAGAAATAATCCCATCATTGCTGAATAAACTTCTAGCAGACGATTTCATTAAAAAAGCCCCCCCAAAAAGCTCAGGAAGAGAATACTTCAACCTCCTTTGGCTTAAGCGTCACACTGAGGCCTCCTTAGAAGCAAAAGATGTACAAAGAACCTTAACTGAATTTACCGCACAAGTGATCGCAAATACACTACAACAAGAAACAAGCGACCAGCCTTGCGATGTGTTTTTATGTGGCGGAGGAGTTAAAAACGCCTTTTTGAAAGAACGAATCACATCACTACTTCCAAGCTACCGAATATCTAGCACCTGTACATTAGGTATAGATGCCCAACTAGTTGAAGCAACAGCTTTTGCCTGGCTTGCTAAACAAACCCTAAACCAACTCCCAGGAAATATTAAAGCTGTTACAGGAGCAAACCACCGAAAAATATTAGGCGGCATTTACTTAGCATAACCTAGCCACTCATCATTATCCTCAAACACAGCTAAACAAGCTCATATCAAAATAACATATAAAATACCAAAGCAATAAACCAATACTCACAAAATAGAGACAAACTAAAAACGCTCAAAAAATAAACAAAGCTTTTTTCATAAAACCTGCGTATACTTGCGCACCTTTTCAGACACCAACAAGAAACACTGGTATAAACAGGCTTAATCTATAGCCAAACCAGCGGGATGTCGCCGTCGGCATACAGGACGTACTTGCAGCGTGTCAGAAAAATTTTAAACCGTATTTTATACGGACACTAGCAAGTTTACTTTATACAGGCGTACTATATGACTGATGTTGAGTCTCGTTTCGAGAACTTTAACCTTCCCGACTTTCTCCTTAAAGCTGTTACAGAATTAGGCTACGAGAAACCTTCCCCCATTCAAGAAAAAGCAATCCCCTTCTTATTAGATGGTAGAGATATCATCGGACAAGCACAGACAGGCACCGGTAAAACTGCAGCCTTCGCTCTACCAGTGCTCGCAAACATTGACCCTAAAAGCAGTCACACTCAAGTACTGATACTCGCACCTACTCGAGAGTTAGCAATTCAGGTTGCTGAAGCATGCCAATCATATGCAAAATATATCAAAGGCTTCAACGTTCTACCTATTTATGGTGGCCAGAGCTACACGAATCAACTACGCCAATTAAAGCGTGGCGCCCAAGTTGTTGTTGGCACCCCTGGCCGCGTTATGGATCACATGCGCCGTAAAACCTTAAGCCTAGACAACCTACAAACATTAGTTTTAGATGAAGCAGATGAGATGCTACGCATGGGTTTCATTGATGATGTTCAGTGGGTTCTCGAACACACCCCATCTGAACGTCAAATAGCGTTATTCTCGGCAACCATGCCAAGAGAGATTCAAAAAGTAGCTGAAAGGCACTTGAATAAGCCTGAAATAATCAAAATTGAAAATAAGACGGCGACTGCAAGCACTATCAACCAGCGTTATTTAATGAGCACCGGTATCAATAAGTTAGATGCCCTGACACGAATTCTTGAAGCTGAAGAGTTTGATGGCATGATCATTTTTGTACGCACAAAAGTTTCAACAGAAGAGTTGGCGACAAAATTGAATGCACGAGGCTTCTCAAGTGCTGCATTGAATGGTGATATTGCCCAAGCTGCGCGTGAAAAAACAGTAGATCGTTTGAAGACCGGTAAAATTGATATACTTATTGCTACCGATGTTGCTGCACGAGGACTAGATGTTCCACGTATCAGTCACGTTATTAACTTTGACGTACCTTATGATACTGAGACCTACATTCACCGAATTGGCCGTACAGGCCGCGCCGGTCGTTCAGGTGATGCAATACTATTTATCGCTCCACGTGAAAAAAGAATGCTTAGCTCTATTGAGCGAGCGACAAAGAAAAGCATTGAAAAAATGAATATCCCATCGGCTTCAGATATCAACGAAATCCGAGTCGATCAGTTTAAGGCAAACATTCTTGAACGTTTAGAAAATCAGAATTTGACGGTTTTCCAGGATATCATTGAAAACCTAATTGAAGAAAATCAAGCGGACCCAATCAAAATTGCTTCAGCACTTGCGCATATGTGCAATGGTAGCAAGCCATTTCTACTAGACCCACAAAGTGATCGTAAGATTAACCGCCCAGAGCGAGAAAGAGACACCGACTCAAGGCGTGACCGTGGCGAAAGGGGAGAGCGCGGCGAAAGAGGCAGAAGAGAGCGAAAGCGACCTGCAAGCAATGAAATGCGCCCTCTTAAGAATCACCCAGAGGTAAAACTAACACGCTACCGCGTTGATGTCGGCCACAACGATGGCGTTAAGCCCGGCAATTTAGTTGGCGCTATCGCGAATACCGCAGATTTGAGCAGCGAGTATATTGGTCAGATTGAAATTTACGATAGCCATAGTACTGTTGATCTACCTGCTGGCATGCCCGATTCTTTATTGACATTACTCCAAAATGCGAAAGTATCAAACCGTCCAATGGGTTTAAAGCCAGAGTCTGAAGGAAACGAATCTGCGCCGTCAGATCAACAGCGTAAACCTAGAAAACGCAAGGAAAGCTCAGGTGGCGATAGAAAACCTAGAGCTCGAAAAATGGATTAGACATTAAATAACGCACAAAAAAGCCTCCAACATGTAATATGTTGGAGGCTTTTTATTTTCTATCAGATGAATATTAAAAATAACATATCAGAACACTGACAAATCAAGGGAGTCACAACCCCCTTTAGCAAAAAGCTCGTACTTTACTTGCTGTTATCTAGCATATATTGAACAGTCGCAGCAATATCATCATCAGAACATGCCGCACAAGTACCACGTGGCGGCATTGCATTAAAACCAACAATCGCATTACTCACTAGAGTATCAACCCCTTTCGCTGCACGATCACCCCAAGCAGCTGCATCACCATATTTTGGCGCACCTAAAGCACCAGTACCATGACAACCAAAACATGATGTTTGATAAATATCACTCGCTTCACGAGGACCTGAAGCTACAGCTGCCGTCGCAGACCCACAATCATCACCCTCGATACAAACTTTACCAACAGGCATAGTACGTTCACGAATCGAGTCCTCATCCATGGCAGCATGTGCAGAAAAAACAACTACCAACGCCAACATTGCTGAACTCAAAACTTTTAATAAATTCTTCACTAAATCACCTCACCTGTCATTGAACATTATTAGAGCTACTTAAATACTTTGGCAGCATTATAGGGCATATTTTAAACTTCTAAAATACTTACAATGCCCTGTAAGCACTTTCATCGCTTATTTTTATCACTAAAATATATTTATTCACTTTTTTCTTAATGAACTTTGTTGATTCTCAGATCTTTGACTACACTGTAACTTGAGTTTGAGTCTATTAGTCAGTGCTGTTTAAAACAGATACATCAGATCTAGTTCGCATTTCAAACAATACTAATAAGTCACTTAAATACGAGTCACTTATTGCTTAGTTAATTTAAAAGATAAAGGTTAGACAATGTCAGATACACTAAACGGAACTGTAAAGTGGTTCAACGAGTCAAAAGGTTTTGGTTTTATTGAGCGTGAAGGTGGAGCAGATTTATTTGTACACTTCAGCAACATTCAAGGCGATGGTTTCAAAACTTTAGCTGAAGGCCAAGCGGTCACCTTCACTGAAGGCTCAGGCCAAAAAGGTCCTCAAGCTGAGAACGTAATGCCAGCTTAAAACTCAAGACATATCAAACCCCAGCAGCTCTGCTGGGGTTTATTTTTGCCTGTAATTCTAATTTTTATCCCCAGTACGATGAACACCCATTAAGTAACGCTGACATTTTAACACCTCCCGTTAAATTAACGCACCCAACGAAGAAAACGCCTCGCAGCATTATCAACTTCAAATAGCGAACGATTAAAGTATACTCGCAACTTTTGTAAGGGCGTATATTCTATAATCCTACGTTGGTAAAGATGTAAACTAACATACCCCCACATTCGCCACCAACGAACAGGATTCATTCCCTTACCCGTTTTACCTGTATCTTTATTTAGCAACATCACATCTAACTTCATACCGTCATTTCGAGGGTGCGTCAATGATAACCCAATCGACTTAAACCCCATTAAACTATAACGTTCAACCAAGCCCTCCGCACTAGCCACCATGACGTACTTCTTGCCGGCAGAAAGCCCTTCACGATACATATTTTCAAAAACCCCATGCAATACATCAGTGTCTTGATAATGTCGTTCAATACAAATTGCTGTAATTTCCATCAATTCTTCGTAACCAGGAAGCCTTGAGAACTCACTCATTGGTAAAAGAAGGTCTAGTTCAAAAGGTTTTTCACCCCGCTCACCAAATACTAATAACGCACTTCCAATCACCCGTTCATTATGGAATGCAATTAAAATTCGACCATAGGCATCCTGCTGCATCGCAAATCTTGCAATGGGGTCGTCTTTTGTACACATGTTTTGGCTGGCATACGACTTGCGCCGCAATTTTAATACCGCCTCGTACTCTGCCTGAGTTTCTACAAAACGATACTGAACAAGCTCTTGGATATGCTGAGTCTTTAGCCCTGCACGATTAATATCTCTTGGTGTTTTTTGAGCAAAATGAAAACAATATTGCGCCAACTCCTCTTCCGCATGAAAAGGTAAATAAGGCGTACTGATAAAACAACGAATTTTATTCGTATCAGTTAAAGAGACATTAGAAATTTCACCTACTACATCTTGCAAACCCTTAATCGACCCGACACTAAAACTCACTTCCATAAAGTCAAACAAAGTAAAGTCTGAATTGATATTCGTTGCGTAAAAGCCCTTTCGAGAAAGGCTCTCAACTTCAAAGTAACTGTTTTGCTTATAAAAGAATGGGTGAGTAATTTGGCCTTTTAGGCCTTGTGCCGCACTTAAATGCACAGGGTAAAAATCACTATGCTTATTTTTTTGCTCATGCTCAATTACAGCAGATATTTTAACCCGACTGAGCTTAGTAGGCTGTTTATCAATAATCACACCATAAATAAGGTAGTTATGATTAATTAAAGGGCTCACAGTAACAGGAAGTTTATCCCCTACACTCAGTGATTCTGCATGAGTTTCGTCGAGCGTAATAGCAAAGCCAAGACTTGAAAAATCAGATAACGATGCATCAATTGCAACACCATTGATTTCAACACTGGCTCTAAAACCATGCTTTCCCGTCAAAGATTGACGAGCAATACGGCGGTCTTCCCGACTAATAAATTGTGTTTTAAATTCCATAAGGAGCAGTTTCTCTAACTTCAACATACCAAGTTCAATTCATATAAGTCAGTACAAGGTCATATTCTTATAATTATTTAACGCAGGTCATACATTCAATTTCTGACCTATTATTCCAGAAGCTCAGCGCTTGCTCCACTTATTTTTCAGCAAATGATTCACTCAAACATCAATTCAAGTAATCTAAAAAAATTCAAATATTTTCTAACGCTCAGTTTCACATGCAATCAAGTGCTTTAAACTATAACAACAAGGTTCTTAGATCCCCTAGTGATTGCGACAATAAAGAAGTGAAGCGTGCTGCATCAGCACCATTTACAGCCCTATGATCATACGATAAAGACAGAGGCAACATTAACCGAGGAACAAAACCATTACTTTCTAGTTCATATACAGGCTTCAGTTTCGATTTTGATACCCCCAATATGGCTACTTCTGGCGTATTTACTATCGGCGTAAAGGCTGTTCCGCCTAGCCCACCTAGACTAGATATGGTAAAACACCCGCCTTGCATATCCGCAGGCCTCAGCTTCCGATCTCTCGCCTTCTTAGCAAGCGTTTGACACTCTTCCGCTAATGTCCATAAACTTTTTGTATCAACATCACGAATCACAGGAACCACCAAACCATTTGGTGTATCGACAGCGATACCAATGTGTATATATTTCTTTTGATAAACCTTATACGCCTGCATATCAATCGAAGCATTAAACTGGGGCAATTGTCTTAATGCATATCCACATGCTTTTAATAAAAAAGCCATAGGGGTGAGTTTAACGCCTTTAGTCTCACCTGCTTTTTTCTGTTTTTTTCTAAAAATTTCCATTTCAGTAATGTCGGCTTCGTCAAACTGCGTCACATGTGGCACCGTCAACCAGCTCGTTTGCATATTTTCAGCGGTAATACGCTGAATTTTTTCCATTGCACTACTCTCGACCTCTCCAAATGACGAAAAGTCAGGTAATTTCACTTTCGGTAATGCACCGCCTAAAACATTAGCATCACTACCTAAGGATGAACCTTGTGCAAGCGTCACTTGCTGCTTAATATAAGCATTGAGGTCTTCTTTTAAAATCCTCGTTTTTGGACCACTACCTTTAACTCTCGTAATATCAACACCAAGCTCTCTGGCTAAACGCCTAACCGCGGGCCCCGCATGAACATTCTTGTTATTGGTTTCAAGCACCTGATGTTTATGGCTCTCTAGTTCAAGTATATTCGTGCTCACTCCATCCTTTTCCACTGGTGCTTCAGTTTCTGCTTTCTTCCTGTTATCGAGATGAGGCTCTACAGCACCTGCTGAAATCTCAGCACTAAGCATGACGGCAACAACATCACCCGACGACACTTTATCTCCTAGCTTCACTTTCAACTTTTTTAGCTCGCCAGAAAAGGGAGATGGAATATCCATCGTGGTTTTATCAGACTCCAGCACTAAAAGTGTATCGTCTTCTGAAATTATTTGATTTTCACTCACTGAAATTTCAATCACTTCAACTTGCTCAGAGCCTCCCAAGTCAGGTACCTGAACATCTTTTAAAACGGTATTCCCTGATTTTTCAATGTCGGGATTTGTTACTTTTTCTATAGGTTCTGCTATCTCAAGCTCTGACACAGAACGAATATCCGCAACGGATGCTTGCGTCGGCAAACTCATACTTTCTGAAACGTCACCTCCGGTATCAGACAAGACCAATACAGGCTCACCCTCTAAAATCTTGTCGCCAACATTCACACTTATTGATTGTATTTTACCGGCTGACGGACAAGGAACCTCTACCGTAGTTTTGTCAGACTCCAAAACAACAATGGATTCGTCCTGACTCACCTCATCACCTACCGACACGCAAACTTCTATCACTTCCATTGCGCCTTCAACACCTAAGCTAGGAACGGTTACATTTATTGAATTCATATAATATTCCTTTATTAGCGTTGCATTGAGCTTAAGCAATTACGGTCGATATTGTATTTACGCATTGCATCCAGAACAGTTTGTGCATCAAGTTTTCCTTGATTAGACAAAGCATTGAGCGCCGCAATTACAACGTAGAATCGATCTACTTCAAAAAACTGTCTAAGTTTTTCTCGTGTATCACTTCTTCCAAAACCATCCGTCCCCAACACCGTATAATCACACGGCATAAACCCTCTAATTTGATCACTGTATAAACGTATATAATCCGTTGAAGCTATCGCGGGGCCCTCTTTGTCTTTCAAACAGCTTTCAACATACGAAAGCTTTCGCTGTTTTTCAGGGTTAAGCATATTCCAACGCGATACTTTTTGACCGTCTCGCGCCAACTCATTAAAGCTGGTGACACTCCACACATCACTACTAATACCAAAATCTTCCAACAACAAACTTGCAGCAGCCCTCACCTCATTAAAGATAGCACCACTACCTAACAACTGGACATGGCACTTTTTATTCTTACTTTTACCTTTAGATTTAAGTGATTCAAAAAGGTACATACCTTTTAAAATACCTTCTTCAGAATTCTTTACTAAAGGCGCTTGAAGATAGTTTTCATTCATTATGGTGACGTAGTAATACACACTTTCATTTTCTTGATACATCCTACGTAAACCATCCTGAATAATTACCGCTAACTCAGAGCCATAAGCAGGGTCATAAGCAACGCAATTAGGAACAGTTCCCGCTAAGATATGACTATGGCCATCTTGATGCTGTAGACCTTCACCATTTAGCGTTGTCCTTCCAGCTGTGCCACCCACTAAAAAGCCTCTAGCGCGCATGTCGCCAGCCGCCCAAGCTAAATCACCAATACGTTGAAAACCAAACATTGAATAAAAAACGTAAAAGGGAATTAATGGGTAATCATTTGTACTATAAGAGGTTGCACAAGCCATCCAAGCCGACATTGCGCCCGCTTCATTAATACCTTCTTCGAGAATCTGACCCGCTTTATCTTCACGGTAATACATCACCTGATCTCGATCATTAGGCACATATTTTTGCCCCTCTGAAGTATAAATACCTAGCTGTCGAAACATACCTTCCATACCAAATGTACGCGCCTCATCAGGAACAATTGGCACAATTCGTTTGCCTAAACGCTTATCTTTTGTCAAAGCCGTTAACATTCTAACGAAAGCCATCGTTGTCGAAATTTTACGTTCCCCCGAGCCTTTTAGCTGCGCGTCAAAGAGTGACAATTCTGGGATAATTAAAGGCTGGCTTTGCTCTCGACGCTTTGGAAAATCTCCACCTAGATCCGTTCGACGCTTTTTCATGTATAGCGCTTCAGGACTATCCTCAGCAGGCCGATAATAAGGAATCGATTCTATTTCATTATTCGTAATCGGTACGCCAAACCGGTCTCTAAATTCCTTTAAAGAATTTACATCTAATTTTTTTAAGGAATGCGTGCTATTAGTCGCCTCACCTGCTTTTCCAAAACCATAACCTTTTATCGTTTGCGCCAAAATAACCGTTGGCTGGCCTTTATGGTGAATCGCTTTATGGTATGCCGCATACATTTTATAAGGGTCATGACCACCACGATTCAACTGCTCTATATCTTCATCACTTAAGCTTTCTGCAATCTTTGCTAACTCAGGAGAATGACCAAAAAAATGCTTACGCGTATAAGCGCTGCCATTTGATTTGAAATTTTGCATTTCGCCATCAACAACTTCATCCATCGCGCGCTGCATGGCACCGTCTTTATCTTTTTCAAATAAAGTATCCCATTTGCGCCCCCAAACAACTTTAATAACATTCCAACCTGCGCCACGAAATACACCTTCTAATTCTTGAATTATCTTCCCATTACCCCTAACCGGCCCATCCAAGCGTTGAAGGTTACAGTTCACCACAAAAATAAGATTATCCAGCTTTTCACGCCCAGCCAAAGCAATAGAACCCAGCGTTTCTGGTTCATCGGTTTCGCCATCACCAACAAAACACCAAACTTTTCTATCCTTTCTTTCCGTTAATTCGCGACTATGAAGGTATTTCATCACATGCGCTTGATAGATTGCCTGCAATGGGCCCAGTCCCATCGAAACAGTTGGAAACTGCCAATAGTCTGGTAATAACCAAGGATGAGGATAAGATGGAAGACCATCACCATCAACTTCATTCCGGTAACGATCCATTTGTTCTTCTGAGAATCGCCCCTCTAAAAAAGACCGGGCATAAATTCCTGGCGATGTATGGCCCTGCACATAAACTAAATCAGCTTCACGCGTTTCATCACCTGCATGAAAAAAATAATTAAAACCAACGTCGTATAAGGTAGCGCTAGAAGAAAATGAAGAAATATGACCGCCTAGCTCTCCCGGCCTCTTATTTGCTCGCAAAACCATCACCATGGCATTCCAACGAACCAGTGAGCGTATACGCCGCTCCATGAACAGATCACCCGGCATACGTACCTCTTGGTCGACAGGTATCGTATTACAGTAAGGTGTGGTAACAGAGTAAGGAAGTTCACTTCCTAGCTTCCTCGCTTTTTCAGATAAACGAGTTAATAAATATTTTGCTCTTTCAGCACCTTCATTTTCAATGACAGAAGCCAAGGCATCAAGCCACTCAGACGTTTCAATTGGATCTGAATCATCCAGCATCAATTTCTCCTTTGGGAAATTTTATTGTTATATTATTCAAGCACAACTCAACTTAGACTTTCAGTTTAGACCCTAATGGCCGACTTCGTTAGGCAAATGGTCAATTTACCATCAAATACAGATTGTGAACGCCGGTCACAATCTGAAAAATATTCATATTTTGAGCGTGCACGCGTTCACTAAAAGAAGTATTATTAACAATCTAATTAACCTGCATCAACCATTTTATAGTGGTTAAGTATTGGATCTACTCATGAAACACCAATCATCAAAGCAAGCCCTTATGCTGATATTAAGCCTACTGGGTGCCGTTTTTTTTAGCATGGGCGCTTTATCCAAAGAATCGATAATTAAGTCAAATTTAGAATCCATGAGCAAATCAGATTTAAAGCTGATGAATGAGTCAGACCTGGGTAGTGTATCGGCTTTAAGCGGAGATAATATCTTAAGCATTTTTGGTGCTCCAGCGGCCGGCTTGACAATTGATATGGACGAAAACGCTAATCAATTTTCTACTACATCATTATCAACCACACAACACCAGGAAAGTGAAACATCCTATGATTTCGCCACAAAAGAAATTCAAAAAATAGAAGAAAATAACAACAATAACGCTAATACCATAGCCATCAACCATGAAGATGAAACAGGATTAGACAAAACCATCCACTACGCCGAAGAAGTTGTTTACAATTCCAGCTTCCAGACTACATCAACATCTAGCGAGGTACGGTACAAAGAAAGCAATGTACATCACAAGATGACCCCAATAAGCGACAACCAAATCAGCTCACAATCGGATGTTTTGATTGATCAATTTAGATTTGATAACCTGAAAGGCAACGATGATAACCGCCCAAGTGCCGGCCAGATATTTTTTTCAGATTTTCAGATACAAACTCAAGTCTATACCACAGCTGACTAGCCGCTTACCATTCTGCAACATTTGCTCTGAGCAAGGAGAGCTGAACTCTGTCATTTTTTCATCATGGTGGGTTTTACGTAAAATAGTTAAGCTTTGGTAACTCAAAACACAGCCTGCCAGATTCTGACTGTACTTGGTTTAAACAATATTCAAGCCTTTGCTTTGCAGGTTTATCTTCTAATAATGGGCTCACCAAGTATGCCCATACAGTTTTTCGATAATACGCCAGCGACTTCAGAAATATGCCCTTCTTCCCCCCAAATGAGCTATAAATACTAAAGCGGTTAATACCTAATTCATTGACCAGATCCTGCATTAATATTGACTCATAGCCTTTCAGCCAAAAGAGTTTCATCGATTTATGAAGCACCTTACCAACATCAAACTCGAGTTTTCTTGAAATATATCACTCATTGATTCAAGGCCGGACTAGTTATAACGTATTGTTGACCGATCGTTCAGGAAAATTTACATTACTAACCAATCGTTCTGGAACAACTTTTATTAGAGAGTACACATGAAAATTTATGAAATGAAAATAGCACCCAACCCAAGAAGAGTAAGGATATTTCTTGCCGAAAAAGGCATTCACACTGTTAAATTCATCCAAGTAGATCTTCAAAGCGGAGAAAACCTCACTCCAGAATTCAAAAGGATGAACCCTTTTGGAAAAGTACCTGTTTTAGAATTAGACGATGGTCAATACATCAGTGAAACTGTTGCCATTTGCCGTTATTTTGAGGAATCAAATCCTGAAAACCCGCTAATGGGGTCAAATCCTGTTGAAAAAGCAAACATCGAGATGTGGCAACGCTGGGTCGAGTTTTTCTTTTTCATTCCCACAGGTATGTGCTTCCAGCACACTAGCGGCTATTTCAAAGATCGAATGAACCCGATTAAAGAATGGGGTGATGAATGCCACACTCAAATCAAAAAGTTCATGCACTTTTTAAATAAACATTTCGAAGAGAATACCTATTTAACCGGTGATCAATTTACAATTGCAGACATTACTGCACTTTGTACAATGGACTTTAATCGGGTAAATCAGATCACTATAACAGACGAACACCCACACCTTAAACGTTGGTACAAGCTAGTCTCCTCCCGCCCTTCAGCAAAAGTATAAGGTAACACTATGATCGATTTCTATACATCACCAACCCCTAACGGACACAAGGTCAGTATCGCTTTAGAGGAAATGAATTTATCCTACAAATTGATCGGAGTAGATCTATCAAAAGGCGATCAAACAAAAAGCGATTACCTCGAACTCAACCCTAACGGACGAATTCCAACGATAGTGGATAGAGAAAATGATAATTTCACAGTGTTCGAGTCAGGTGCTATTCTGATTTATTTAGGTGAAAAGTCACAAAAATTTTACCCGGAAGACCCTAAACAAAGATCCCAAGTTCTCCAGTGGTTAATGTTTCAAATGGGCGGAATTGGTCCCATGATGGGACAAGCAAATGTATTTTATCGCTACTTTCCTGAAACAATACAGCCAGCCATTGATCGCTACCAAAATGAAGTAAAGCGTTTATTTGGCGTGCTCGACAAGCAACTAGAACGACAAGAGTTTTTAGCAAAGGATTACAGCATCGCTGATATGGCAAATTGGGCATGGGTTAGAACACACAATTGGTCAGGTGTTGATATTGAGCCGTTTTCAAACCTGGAAAGATGGGTCGATCAAATTTATGCGCGTCCCGCAGCAAAGAAAGGAACCAAGATACCCCCGCGACCTGAAGCAAAGAAGATAATAGAAAGTGGTAAAACTATGATTTGAAATTATAAAAAAACCGATACTAAAGTTTAGTATCGGTTTTAAATTATCTATCAGTTTAAAGCCTAAATCATTCGGCCCGACCTAACTTAGCGAGTACCGTACACCACCATGGTTTTGCCTTTAACCTGAACTAAGCCTTGTTCTTCTAATGTTTTTAAAACTCGACCTACCATTTCTCTAGAACAACCAACGATTCGACCAATTTCTTGTCGCGTAATTTTGATTTGCATGCCGTCCGGATGTGTCATGGCATCGGGTTCTTTACATAAATCTAATAAGGTTCTAGCCACACGCCCTGTCACATCTAAAAATGCTAAATCACCAACTTTTCGGGTTGTTTGACGCAAACGGCTCGCCATTTGTTCGCCAATAAAATAAAGGATTTTATGATCTTGCTGGCTAATCTCACGAAACTTTGCATAGCTAATTTCAGCTACTTCACACTCTGACTTCGCTTTCACCCAAGCACTTCTTGAGTCCATATTATCAAACAAGCCCATTTCACCAAAGAAATCACCTGTATTGAGATAAGCCATTATCATCTCACGCCCGTCATCATCTTCGATAATAACGGTAACGGAACCCTTGATGATATAAAATAAAGAATCACCCTTATCGCCCGCATAAATTATTGTACTTTTAGCAGGGTACTTTCTGCGGTGACATTGCGATAGAAAATAGTCTAAATGCTTGGTTTTACTTTCAATCGGTTTTAAAATCGAGGACATTCTATTTACCTTTTTATTTGCATACATGCTAGAAGCGATTACTTCCTGTAAGGGGCGGATGAACAACCCTAAATAACTTCACGCTATAGCCTACTGTATTTTTAAATAAGAACAAGAACTTATTGCTCTTTTAGAAAAGTATAGACTAAGAAACTGATTCCACATTTATTATTGTTTACGTATTTATGATAATGTAACCCGATATTTATACGCAATAATTTTTAATATTTTAACTAGGATTAATAACTATGAAAGCGAAAGTTCATTGGGGTGGCGAAGCCAAATTTATTGGTAATTCTGAATCTGGTCACACAATTACTATGGACGGACCACCCGACCATGGTGGAAAAAACCAAGGCCCTCGCCCAATGGAAATGTTATTACTTGGTTTAGGTGGGTGCACCTCATTTGACGTAATGAGCATCCTTAAAAAATCACGACAAAAAGTAACAGATTGCATAGCAGAAATTTCCGCAGAGAGAGCAGATGAAGTACCAGCTGTATTCACTAAAATTCAAATTCATTTTGTTGTAAAAGGCGATGACCTGAAAGAAAGCTTGGTACGACGAGCCGTATCCTTATCTGCTGAAAAGTATTGCTCTGCATCTATTATGCTTGAAAAAGGCGGTGTAGACATCACTCATAGCTATGAAATCCAAGATTAACATTGTCGGCATCTGTAGCATTAAGGGATAAAAACTGATGGATAAAAAAATTAAGCTTCATGGCTTTAATAATCTCACGAAGTCACTAAGTTTTAATATTTATGACATTTGCTATGCAAACACTGAAAAAGAGCGCAAAGAGTACATTGAATATATTGATGAAATGTATAATGCCGAACGCTTAACGCAAATATTAACAGATGTTGTTTCGATCATTGAAGCGAACATATTAAATGTCGCGCGTCAGGATTACGACCCTCATGGCGCAAGCGTCACTATGCTTATTGCCGAACATGAAGTTCCGCCAGAGGATGATAGCAACTCTGAAGCACCAGGCCCATTACCCGACACAATTGTCGCACACTTAGACAAGAGCCATGTTACAGTTCATACCTACCCAGAAAGCCACCCTGTTAATGGCATAAGTACTTTTCGAGTGGATATTGATGTGTCAACATGCGGATTAATTTCGCCGCTAAAAGCTTTAAACTATTTAATTCATAGCTTCGACTCAGACATTGTCATGCTGGATTATCGGGTCAGAGGCTTTACACGAGATGTAGGTGGCTGCAAGCATTATATTGACCATGAAATTAGCTCAATACAAAACTATTTAAGCCCAGATACCCAAGGCGCTTATCAAATGATTGATGTTAATGTTTATCAGGAAAATACTTTCCATACAAAAATGCTACTCAAAGAATTCGATCTCAAGGAATATTTATTTGGACAGGGTATTGAGAATTTTAGTGAACAAAAACTAGATACAATTGAAAGCGACCTAAAGCAAGAAATGCAGGAAATTTTTTATTCTCGGAATTTCTCGAAATAAACCAGCCCTTAGTTTTATCAATAAAAAGAAAGACTGCTAGCAAGATACCTTAACTTAGTAGTCTTTCTCCATGTTCAAAGGTGCAATCATCACATCTAGGTGCGTATACTCAGAAACCGTTGAACCTTGAATGTAGTCAAGACCTAACTGCTTCATGCGTTGAAAACAAATCGCTGTATCGACTGAGCAAGCAATGACTTCTTTACCTAAATAATGAGCCACCTCTGTAATAGAGTCAGCAACAGACTCATCGGTTTCATCCTCATTCATCGATTGCATAAAGCTTTCATCAATTTTGATCATATCAACGGGCAAGGCTTTAAGTTGTGAAAAAGGTGAGCGATTTGTACCAAAATGATCCAAACAAAAATTAAAACCTTTCACCATCAAGTGCTTCATCATATCGGCAGCTGCATGTATATTTTCAATTTCGGAACAGTCATATAGATCAAACCAAACATGCTCAGCATCTAAACGCCCCTCATCAACAAGCTCAAGCAACCAGTCCTTAAATGAATCATCTTTAAAGGCATATGCACTTAATTTCACGTGCACAATTTGAGCAAAATCCCAAGCAGGCTCTTTATGTTCTTGCTTAAGCAATAGCTGCTGAATCCACCAACGATCCAACAAATATATATCATTTTCGTTTTCTGGCTCGTATGAAGCACCACTATCAACAACAGAACAAACTAGGTCATATTGCTCGCCATAGATTGATTTATCCCCAATAGGTACAATCTTTTGCGCATAAATTTCCAGACTTAATTCAGAACCTGATACTCCTCTGTCTTCATCAACCAATACGTTTTGTTCTGCTTCAAGCTTAGTTTCTGGTTCAACTTCTAATTCAGTTTCTGACTCAGCTTGGTGCTCCACCAATCCTTCTAACTTTTCTCGCATAGAAGCGACAGCATGATCTATCATCAACTCTGGATTATTAAAGCCAAGATGCGCATTACTCTCACTTAACTGAAATGATAGCGTTGTATTCTCCAGACATAATTTTGAGAGTTTCTCATTGAACTCTGTAATTTGCTTCTCTTGATTATCCAACACGGTAAATAGTGCAAAATCGCTCGTCTCAATTCGACCAAGAACAGATGTTTTCGCTTTATTTTCACTCAGAATACCTGAAACAGAGGCGGACAATTTTGAAGGAATAACATTTTTATCCGAGCATTCTAAATGGACATACAGCAAATGACATGCGGATGTCCTAGCGCCCATTTTCATGACAGCTCTTACTTGACGACAAAATTCACGCTTATTTGCCAATCCTGTTATCGTGTCATGACTCGATTCATAAGCTAATTTGTCATAAACACCCTTAACCATATCATCAAGCCCTTGGTTAACGATCGGCACTTCATAATTCGAATCAGGTATGACGTGCTTGGTTTTTAAATAGTTTGCCAGCTTAAATAGACCTAGCTCTACGACTTTCATACCTTGATGATTTACAAAGACAAACTTACTATACCCTTTTGCTACCCAAACCAAACGCATGTAATGCAAATGACTATCTTCTCGCTTAAATTGAACCCACACCCCAGGTTGAAAGGTTTTTGCTCGTAATATCCAGTGTTTTAACTCTTTTGAGATTTTAGTATTACGACGTACAATTTCAGTTCCCGTTTCTGGCACCGCTATCAGTTTAGCTTCCACACACTTTTGTTCGCCAGTCGGCCCTACCATCAATAAGGCTTTTAAGGCATCACGAATAACGATGGGTGGCTCATCATTCCCTGAAACTAACTTTAAACCTGCTTGTATCTTAGGCAAAATAGCTTTCATATCTAGAGGGGCGCTAGGGTCATTACCAAAAGAAATCAAACTCTCCAACACAGTTAAAGCGTCTCTCCACTCCAGACTTCCTTCACCTTGTTTGATATAAATTAACTGTAACAAGTCTTGCCAACCATTCTCTATTAACGTTATAACTGCAGGTGGCACCTCACGTTGTTTCAAACATTCATTTAAAGCCTTCGACACATCTACTTTTGCTTGTTCAACTTTATGTACGCCTTCTGCCGCAGCCGCAACGCGCTCTACATTTTTCATATAAAACTGGTTCTGCTGCTCAACCAAGATATCCATCTCTTTTAATACATGATCAAAGACGGCAGTATCATGTTCAAACTCCTGAACAACCGTTTTAACCAGCACATCTACTTTTTTACGAATAGAAGGGCTCATGCGAGTGCCCGTTGCACCTAGTTGTGCGATTCGATTCATCACTGCACGGACGGAGCTGTTTCGGTCATCAAAAAAACGTTCATCTTTTAAAAGTACTTTCAACACCGGAACTTCTAGCTTCAATAGATGCTGCTTTGCTTCATCAGATAAGCGTGGATTTTTTTGCATGCTGGCAAAAAATCGATCAACAACATCTATCGCGACTTGCTGATTTTCATCGATACCTTTCTCTTGCGCATCATTTTGTGATGTTGATGATTCGAGTGACTGATGAATTCGCTCTAATAAACCAGATCTATCTTCATGTAACGCGGTGTCTTCAACCGAAGAGGCCTGAAGCTCACTTAACCCTTGCTTTAATTCTGACTCAGAATAGGTTTCTTCTGGAGGAGCGACCCCTAACGCAGCATTCGATGCGTTTTGACTTACTCTCAGCGAACGAACTAGGCCTAATACATTTTGAAATGCTTTTTCTGCCGTTTCTTGGTTTTGTTTAAAGCTTTCTTCTGAAGCTTTAGGTGTCGAAAACGGAGGTAAGGCACTGACAATATTTTGAGACTCTGCCGACTGATAACTTTCGGACTCACTCCCTTGATAAAAAGAAGACTCTGCACCATAACTGAAAATTGGTTCATCTCGCCTCTCACTCCTAGCAACATTACCATTTTCATTAATACTCTTGCTCGCGCTTGCAGCTTCTTTTTGCTTAACCTTGGCTTTCTCGTCAGGCTGTTTTTTCGTTTTCGAAGGCTCGCTTGTTTTTTTCGGTAAGACTTTACTCACATCTAGGTCTGGCAAGACCCTGTGCTTAATCAATATATTATTTAAGTCGTTGTATAGAGCCTCTAAGTGAACCATCACTTGTTGCTCGAAGCTTTTAAACACCAATCGTTCTACGGCACCCCCCATAGCAAGACGACTTAAGGATGACTGAAATGCCCCCACTAGTAAGGAAGGCCCTAATGGGCTTTGATGATACCGTTTATCACCGACGCCAATTGCATCCAATCGCATTTTCAAAGGTAATAATAGTGACCGATAATTCGTTTCTGCTTTGGTAATCAACACACGTGATGTTAACCAGTCTTCAAACTCACCTTTATCAATCAAAGACAAATCATCTAAGCCATCCACTTTCTTTGCAGTATTTGTATTCGCTGCAGCTATCGGATCTTGAATCGCTGCCATAAAAATTTTCAGCATCGAAGCCTGCTCGCGCGTAATTTTATTCGCGGCCTCCATGATTGAGTTTGATAATTGGTCTGATGAAGCTTCAACGGCTGCGGTTTTAACATCCTTAATGACTGCAGGGTAAAACTCATTCATCAATGGCAGCGTATAACCTTGAATACAATCTATACATTCTCGAATAATCTGCTGTATCTCACCCTCTGGAACCGTATTATGACGCTTTTGTGCATTAAATTCTGACAATGATTGTATCGCATCACCATAGCGACCAATGAAACGTACCCCTGATGCACGCTCCATCACATACGTAGGTTTAGATTCCAACTCATGCAGTTCGTTTTGTTGGCCATAAAAAACCACCTTAAACGTTCTTCCGTCAATAGCTTTCGTATAAATAGCTAAAGCGTCGCAAACTTCTGGCGCATATTTCAGCAACATGCCCTCGGTACAGTAATCAGCGATGACGCAGGGCCAAGAACCACCATTATCTAGCTTCAACATCGCATCATGATGTATCGGTTTTCGTAAGCTAGATCGTCGTTCCATAATTAAACCCTTTCTCTACTTTAGTTTTATTTATTGATTTTTTTCATTAATACTTTGGCATTTCGGTCAGTATTATAGTTTTTCTCACCAGGTAAACTTTGGGCCGATGCCAATTCAAAGCCTCGTTCTTTAAACCAGTGTTCCGTTTTAGTCGTTAATACAAATAATTTCGATAAATTTTGATTCTTTGCCCTCGCCTCAATTGCATCTAGAAGGCGATCTCCACGCCCATGTCTTCGGTAAGTGGAGTCCACAGCAAAACAGGACAACTCGCCCGCTTGATCTTCAGGAAATGGATATAGTCCTGCACAACCAATGATCGCGTTATCTCTAACGTCAACCAAGAAATAGTCTAACTCTGTTTCCAATAACTCTCTAGAACGCCGCACCAAAAAACCTTGCTCCTCAAGAGGCCGTATAAGTTCAAGAATACCATTAGTGTCTTCTAATCTTGCAGGTCGAATCTGGTCATAATGATCCACACTCACCATCGTTCCGTGACCATCCCGAGTAAATAATTCTTCTAATAACGCACCATCATGCGCATAACTCAATATATGTACGCGTGATACACCTGCCTGACACGCCTTGGCTGCAGCGGTTAATTGATTTATTTGCTCTTGGTCTAGATTTGTAATGTCCTGTTGACCGCTCGCTCTATCTGTATAACGAGCGGCTTCCGCTACCGTAATCTCTTGCAGTAACTCACCTTGCGTGTTTTTGACACCGCTATCATGACCAAAATAAACTAATTTTTCGGCATCTAGCTTTACAGCGACCTCTGCGGCCAAAGCCTCATAACTCAAATTGAAAATATCGCCACTCATTGAGTAGCCGATAGCAGGCACTAACACGACAGCGCTATTTTCAAAATGCCCCTCAATCGTATCAACATCAATACTTCGCACTAACCCGGTTAATTTCAGGTCAACACCACCACTCACACCATGAGGCCGAGCCATCACAAAATTGCCACTCACAACATTTAGCTTTGAACCATGCATCGGAGAGTTAATCACTCCCATCGAAAGCTTGGCTTCGATTTCAGAACGCAACCGGCCGTAGGCCTCTAAAACAAATGGCATTATTTCTGGGTCAGTTATGCGTAAAGACTGGTGAAACGATGCAACAATATTATTCTTCTTAAGTGCTTCATCAATCTGTGGACGCGCACCAAACACAATCACTAAACGCACACCAAGGCTGTTCAATAGAGCAATATCATGCACAATATTATCAAAGTTTGGGTGTTGTAATGTTTCGCCACTAATCGCCAATACGATCACTTTGTTTCGATGAGTATTTATATAAGGCGACGCTTTTCTAAACCAGCCCACCCACTCCTTCATTTCACTCATTTTTTTATTCCAGTTTCATTTGAGTCAACACAGTAGCATTTAATTAATTTACTCAATACATCTGACATCGGTTTGATTTGATCCAAAGCTAAAAATTCATTTGGCTGATGCGCCTGATCGATTGAACCTGCCCCCATGACGATCGTCTCCAAACCCATAGCACTCAAAAAAGGTGCCTCCGTTGCAAAGGCAACCACACCAGCGGTATGCCCAGTTAAGGCCTCACACATACGTACTAATTCAGCTTGCGCATCTGTTTCAAATGGGTCTACGCCACCAAATAGAGACTCTACTTTAATATGGAGACTTCGTTTAGCCTCAATTTTTTTTGCTAGTAATCGTACTTCAGATTTAAGTGATTCAGAATTCATGCCTGGTAAGGGGCGAATATCAAAACTTAACTCACAATGACCACAAATTCTATTTGGACTGTCACCGCCCTGTATTCGCCCCAAATTTAAGGTAGGTACATTTACTTCAAACAAATCATTTTGATATTGCGATTGTATTCGTGTACGAAAAGCTAATAATTCACCTAAAAGTTCATACATCCCCTCTAATGCACTATTACCTAAATCTGGGTTTGATGAATGCCCTGAGCCTCCAGAGACAACAATCGATTCCATCAAAATACCTTTATGCATTCTAATTGGTCGTACGCTAGTTGGCTCACCAATCACAGCGGCGCGACCTTGAATACTACCCGACTGAGCTAAAGCTCGTGCTCCTGACATAGAGCTTTCTTCATCAGCGGTTGCAAGAATGATTAAGGGTTGAGTTAGTTCGGCACCCTCCATTTTCCTTAGGGCTTCAATAATAATGGGAAAGAAGCCTTTCATATCACAAGTGCCTAAACCATAGAGCTTCTGTTCACGTTCTATCAGTTTAAAAGGATCACTCATCCATTTCTTCGTATCATAAGGAACCGTATCCGTATGACCGGATAAAACTAAACCGTTTGGCCCTTCTCCCAACGTAGCAATCAAATTTGCTTTATTCACCAGCCCAGGAACAGGCTCAACTTTAACCTTAAAGCCTAAGCGTTCAAACCAGTCTGCTAACACCCTAATAACGGGTAAGTTTTCCTGATCCCAATCTATAGATGGCGAACTAATTGACGGCGTCGCGACCAACTCGCTGAGCAACTTTTCAAACTTTGGTAATTTAACCGGAGGTATAGAATACGTTTTCATTGTTTGTTAATGCCACATTTCAATACTTTTAATTTGATCACGTTGCAATACATAAGCAACTACCCCGCCCGCTAACATTTGACTAAGTTCTATCTTATATTCATCAACAGACACAACAAGCCCTTCGTATAACTTTCCATCCAACATCACAAGACGCACTTTTTTCTGGACACTTTGTTCTAACGTTTCAATAGGAATAGGTAAATAACCGCTTTTCGGCAGTTGAATACTTTCAACCTTGTCATCAATAACAACCACCACAGGTGGTCTGAAGTGTTGGCCATTTACCGTCAATTTAGCAGGCAACATCGTAGCATCATTTAGTTTCGCAGAAGCCCCAAAATATGACATTAAATCTTTATCCAGAAGCTGTTTAAAGCGACCTAACACAATAGGTTTAGGCGGCGATAAGGTAACTTCCAACTTGCCACCTTGTAGTAAGTAATCTCGATATAGCTGTCTGACCTTAGGCCCCGCATCAAGCCCAATTGAACTTAAGCTATTTTGCCATTGTTCGGAAGCATGTTTACTAAATTGCGCCTGATCAAACTGAGTAAAGCTCGAACAAAAGTTACTCAAGCGACGAAAATATCCGTTATCAACATGTGCTAGAGATAAATCATTTAACTGGAAATTTTCGACATTCCACTGAGATAAGTCATTAGAAATAGATGACGCCCCCCAAGTAGTATTTAATTGCGTGCTTCCGAGCGGCCCACGATCCAACAAAACAGATAAACCCAAAGCATCAGCTTCAGTATCGTCACTTTTCTTAATGGTGATCGAAGAGTAATACTCATTAATTCCCATTTGACGTAAATTATCATGACTGACACGTTTTTGATCTCCACAAGCATATAGTCCAAGCGGTATCGAAAGGTCGCTGCCATACTCAAGCGCTATCCACTCTTCGAAATCTCGCCCCTCCAAGGCACCCGTTATAGACTGAGCCCTCATGCTTTGCAGGCCATCATGCCTACCTGTGTTGAAGTTCGGAAGATTAAGTAATAAGTTTAAATAATTCCCATAGTTTAGCCTGAGGTTGTCGATATAGAATGTTCGCTTCAGCCGGTAAGGTGTAATAGAAAGGTCATGAAAAATAATGGTGCCATTTAGCTCTGAAGAAAGCCAAGAATACGTAATGGCAAACTCCTGCCCTAAAAACTGCTTAAGCTTCTCTGCTGTTTGATAAGAAAAAAGAGCTATGAACGCTTTTGAACCCACAAATAAAATAACAGCAAGGAATAAGGCAACGAGTATATTTTTTTTCATATTCATGAATTTCCAGAGTATCTCTGCTCAGATATTAAGTGGCTTATAAAGAACTATAGCAAACTTACCGTACAATGCTTAATATAGAAAAAACAGTAAGATAGACTTTATCTTCCTGTAATTCAGTCTAGACTTATATTAAAGCATTTTACCTCAAATACTTTGACATCAATTACTTTAAATAAAACAAGCAAAACTTCTTCCCAAGACCAAGGTTCACCTTCAAAATGAGCAACACTGACGACATTTCAATAGCGATCGCATTATTAAAACAAACGCTTCCTGAAATGAATAAAAGAAACATTCCCACCACACCTGAAAACTATGCCATTTGGTATGAATATGTCAGCGGGAAAAACACGAAACTCATTGATGCGATCCATTTATTAGATAAACAACACGCAAGTTTTTCAGACAATGTTCTCAGAGAACTTTATATTACTCACATTGCGAATGCGCACCAAGCTGCGGTTAATCAACTAAGCGCCAGTGTTAAAAAAATTATTAATGATTTTCTCATCAAAATTGCATCAGAAGGCGAGGGCCTCTCTAATTATGCAAACACACTTTCTGAGTTTTCAAAACGGGTAGAAGGTGTTGATGACGTCAATGATATTAAACAACTCATATCACACTTACTAGAAGAGACTAGAAAACAAGAATCCTCGACACAAAACATGCAAATGTCACTCGAAACAATCGCAACAGAAATGAAAAACCTGCGCGCAGAAGTTGCTAAATTAAATGCCGAAGCCACTACTGATGCATTAACTAAAATTAATAACCGACGCGCTTTTGACATAGAAGTAGATAACTGTGTCAACAACAGTAAATCGCAAGAGAAGCCATTATGCGTATTGTTTGTTGATATGGACCGCTTCAAAATCTTTAATCAAAAGTTTGGCCATACTATTGGCGATAAAGTACTGCGCTTTGTCGCTACCTTGCTTAAAAATAATATCAAAGGCAGTGATTTTGTTGCTCGCTTTAACGGCGATCAATTCATCATCTTACTTCCCGAAACAGAATATAGTGATGCATTAATCGTTGCAGAGAATATTCGTGAACGTTTATCTAAACAAACACTTTCAGATAGTGCTGCAAAAAAAGAACTCGGCACTATTACCGCGTCAATAGGTGTTGCTGATTATCAATCTGGAGAGAGCAGTGAAGGCTTAATTAGAAAAGCAGATAAATGTATGTATGAAGCCAAACAATCAGGCCGAAATCGAGTAGTAGGCGGAAAAGACCTCGTAGAATCCACGAATGAATCAAAGCAAACACTTATTTGAATGGCGAGACTTATTTTTACCGAACACACATCTTAATTTAGTTAATCAGAGTTGAGAAAACATGTAAACCAGATATTAGTCTGAAATCCGAACTACCTGCTAATACTGGCTTACATAGCGATTTAACATCAAACTTCATCCTACCTAAACTCAAATCACTGCTATACTTTATTGATCAATAATTGATGAGTTGGTCAGCAATTAATGTTTAGTGTAAATGGATTCACAATAAACGAAACCCTCTACCTATCACCAGTCACTCAGGTATATCGAGCAGTGCGTGATAATGATAAGAACCCAATCATCTTACGCACTTGCGGAGAACAAGCCAACGCCTCCCAGATTGCCCGTTTATCCTCTACTTCTGACCTGCTAAAGACCTTTGAACACCCCCATATCATCAAACTACTCGACATTATTAATCAAGACGGTCAAATCATTCTAGTACTCGAAGATACTGCCAGTATCGATTTAAGCAACTACCTTCAGACCTTCGAGGTAAAACAACTGCCTCTAGAGCACTTTTTAGACATCGCAATTCAACTCGCAGATACCTTAAGTACGATTCATCACGCACAGGTAATCCATAAAGGCCTACACCCTTGCAATATTATTGTGAATCCAGAATCCAGAAAAATTCAAATTATCGACTTTGGCTTAGCGTGTTTACTACCACGAGAGCAACCGACCATCGAACCACCAGAAAAACTCGAAGGTGCACTCGAATATTTATCTCCCGAGCAAACGGGTCGCATGAATCGTACACTAGATTACCGTTCCGATTTTTACACCTTAGGCGTGACGCTTTACCAGTGCCTCACCGGTAAGCTCCCTTTCAATGCCCCAGATGCTTTAGGTGTGGTGTATGCCCACATTGCGACACAACAAATACCGGCATGTAAAATACGAACTGAAACGCCAATGATACTCTCTCAACTCATTGATAAATTACTCAGTAAAAATGCCGAAGACCGCTACCAAAGCGCCATTGGCTTAAAACACGATTTAGAAACCTGCCGTCACGAATGGCATAAAAACGCGATGATTGGCGAATTTAAACTAGGCGTTCAAGATGTTTCTGGACGCTTTCAAATCCGCCAAACCCTTTATGGAAGATCAAAGGAAGTAAGCACTCTGTTAACGCACTTTCAATATGTGGTTGCAGGACAAGCTCAGCTATTAGCGGTATCCGGTTATTCAGGTATTGGAAAATCGTCCTTAGTTCATGAAATCCATAAACCCATTGCTGCTCACAGTGGACTATTTATAAGCGGTAAGTTTGATAAATTTAAACAAAACGCCCCTTACTCAGCGCTAAGATATGCGTTTAAAGGATGGTTGAATCATATTTTAAGTCAATCCGAAGCAGCCCTTCAACAGCAGCGACAGCAATTACTTGATTTACTGGGCACAAACGCCCGGGTTTTGACCGACTTTCTACCGGGTTTCGAAGTATTGCTCGGTAACTTAGATCCCGTACCTTCACTCGGATCGCAAGAAAACAAGGCACGTTTTTATTGGGTTTTCAAAACATTTATCAATACCATCACACAAACTCACCCTCTGGTATTATTTATTGATGATCTACAATGGGCCGATCAAGGCACGCTAAATTTAATACCAGAACTCCTCAAAAAGTCCACTCGCCGCAACAAACCCAAACCCCGTTTATTCGTGATAGCGGCTTACCGAGATAATGAAGTAGACATCCATCACCCCGTTAAACAAATGCTACAAAAAGTCCATCAATTTGAAAACGGAAGCAAGTTATCTGAGGTGCATTTAGCACCCTTGCCAGAAGCTGAAATAAAGCAGTTATTAATGGATACGCTACATTGTAGTGACGAGGCATCCGCTCCCTTAGCTCAACTAGTGCATAAGAAAACAGCAGGAAGCCCATTTTTTACACTTGAGTTTCTGAAAATCCTGTATAACCGAGAGTTGCTGAATTTCGACTTATCGACACAACAATGGCAATGGAATCTAGACGATATTAATGCCGAACCGATTACCAATAACGTAGTCGAACTCATGTTACTAAAAATGCAAACTTTACCAATAGAAACCCAGCATTTGTTACAGCTAGCCGCCTGTATTGGTACTCGGTTTGATATGAGCACTTTAGCCATTATTTCAGAACAATCGAGGGCCGATATAAACCGCATGTTATGGCCAGGACTCAAAGAAGGCTTTGTCATACAAGAAGGCCGTAACTTGTTGCTGACTACAAACAATCTAAGCAACCCGAAACTAAATAACAATTCAACTCCAATACAAATACCGAGCTGCCGCTTTATTCACGACCGAATGTTACAAGCCGCCTATGAGTCACTTGACGATACCACCTGCAAGCAAACGCATTTAGCCATTGGCCGCTTGCTCTATCAACACATGAGCGAGACCCAGCGAGAAAACCAAGTATTTAAGCTCGTCACTCAACTCAATTATGGCCAAACACTAATTAGTCATGTTAATGAAAAAAAACGCGTCGCCACCCTCAATTATCGTGCCGCTAAAAAAGCCCGATTAGCCGGTGCCTGGAGCGATGCCTGTCATTATGCTCGCATCGGTTTAAGTTTATTACCCAAATCACCTTGGAAAACCAGTTACCTACTATGTTATCAGCTATCCTTTTTACAGGCCGAGTGCGAGAACTTAGCCGGGCATAGCGATATATCAGAAGCCCTCTACAAGCACTTACTCACGCATACTAATAATAATCTCGACAAAGCCGAACAATGCGCCCTACGTATTGTGCAGTACATAGGCCAAGCAGAATACAAAAAAGGCCTTGCCATTGGTCTCAAAGCACTGGGCTTTTTAAACCTACCCATTCCGAAGGGTGGTGATGCCTTAAACTGTTTTCTAACACAACAGAAAACACGTTTAGACCAAGCTTTGCAGAGAACACCTTTAACAAAAATGTGTCAACTTCCTGAAACAAGAGATCGTACCACCCAATTAAGCATCTACATTCTAACGAATTTAGGTGCCTCAGCGATGCTATTAAAGCGTCCGACATTCTTATTAGCCTGCACACAAAAATGCTTACTACTTTCCCTTGATCAGGGAAAATGCGACCTTACTGGTATGGCGCTATCGTTATATGGAATAATTCTGAACGCTCAAGAGGACTATGAAACCGCCTATATCGCAGGGCAACAGGCACTTAAAATTAAAAACCAATATCCCTATTGCCGAGAATCAGCCGCACTGTTAAATGGTGTCGCTCTTGGCTCTGTCCATTTAAAATTGCCACCTAAAAAAACACTCGAAATTTATCAACAAGGTTATGAAGAAGGTTTGCGATCAGGTGAACTAGCGCGTGCTGGAGTATGTTTAACTGGCGAGTTAAACATTATGTTGATTGATGGTAGCCCTATTACACAACACCTAAGTCATGCAAAGAGATGCCTAGAATTCGCCAAAGCAAAGGACCTCTCTTTACCCTACGCAAGTATAAATAAGCAGTACGCGCAATCATTACAAGAGCATAAAGACTTACTCGGGCTTGAGCATTTCACCTCTGAAGAGGTCCTTGCCATTAAAAACAGTATTTTTCAAATAGGACTACAAAACTGTCATTTACACTACTTTTTCTGGTCTGATCAAGCATTCATATTCACTTTAGCAAGCGCCAAACCGCTGCTATCAAATTATCAGCCAATGAAACCAATAGCATTCATTTCAGACTCTTATTTCATGCTCTGTCTCACTGTACTGCGCGCCCAAAAGTCTGGTGACTTACAGCCCAACACAAAAGAAATAAAGCAATGGCAAACTCACTATCAAACATTTTGGCAAAAGCTGTGTGACTTAAATGCCTGCTACTCCCCTAACCATCAACACAAAACTAGTTTACTGGAAGCACAGCAATTAGGTTTAGACAAGGCTCCAATGGAAGCTGTGGCGCGCTGCTATCAACAAGCTATCGCAACCGCGATCCAACATGGGTTTAACCAATACGCTGCGCTTGGCAATGAATTGTATGGTGACTACTTAAGTGAGATGGGGTTTGATGATTTTGCCAAGGTACCGATCGAAAAAGCCTTTTCTCTTTACAAAATCTGGGGCTGCCAACCCAAAATAGACAATCTTCCTTTACGCTATGAGTTTTTATCACCTGCAATAGCAGTAAATCTAACGAATGACTTAGATAACACACCTCACTCTTCTTCCACGAACAGTCTGGAAAAGAGTCTGGAAAAGAGTCTGGATATTGACTCCATCATAAAATCCTCACAAGCCATTTCTAGCCAGCTGGCTCTCAACGAGTTGGTATCTGAGGCCATGTCAATCATCATGGAAAATGCAGGAGCACAAGTGGGTGCATTAGTACTAAATGGCCGAAATGGAGATACAACAACGGCTACTCTCGAGGCTTTTATCGATCAACCAAATAATCTGCGTAATTACTTACAGCATAAAAACTTAGCCGATGTGACTGATCTACCGATACCTTTAATTTCTTTATCGTTACGCACTGGTGAGCTAGTAAACTTAGGAAATGCTTGCCAAACAGGGCATTATACTCACGAGCCTTATATTGCCGAAAAACAAATAAAGTCATTATTATGCGTTCCTATCAACTATCGCGATAAACTATTAGGTGCCTTGTACTTAGAAAATAACCTAATCACTGGCGCATATACTGAAAAGCGCCTCGATGTGATTCATATGTTAATCACCCAAGCTTCAATTTCATTTGAAAATGCCCGTTTATTCACTGAAATCACAAAACTGAATGCTGGCTTAGAAGCCAAAGTCGCCAGTAAAACAAACAAACTATTGGGAGCCTTAAGAGACCAAGAACAACTCAATGATCAACTGCTCATCAAAACCGGAAAACTCAATAAAGCAAACGAGAAGCTTACGTTGCTCGCCACCATTGACTCACTCACCGGAACATTTAACCGTCGACACTTTCTAGAGTTGGCAGACCTTGAAATAGCGCGTTCACGTCGTTATCGAAATCCTGTTTCGGTCCTAATGCTTGATATTGATTTCTTTAAAAAAGTAAATGACCATTACGGCCATGCCGCAGGTGATGAAGCATTACGAGAAGTATCGGCTGCCTGTATGCAATCACTACGTGAGCAAGATATTTTTGGTCGCTTAGGGGGAGAAGAATTCGCCATTATATTACCAGAAACAAATGAATCGGGGGGGGTCGAAATAGCTGAACGAATTCGCAAAAATATCGAAAATCTCACAATTAAAGCCAGCGATGTCGATTTTAATGTAACCATGAGTATAGGTTTAGCTCAGTTTTCTCCACAGATAAAACCTAACCAGACAGCGGTAGATCTTTTACAGGTCGCTGATTTAGCTCTGTATCAATCAAAAGAGAATGGCCGAAACCGGGTGACGGCAGGCTAACAATAGAAAAACTAGATTCCGGCTAAAGAAATAACCGGAATAAGAGAGCTTGAATAAAAAACCTGCTCAAGAGGAAAGTAAGCAAAACGACAGAAATTAAGTCGCTTTATTCGTAATAAGCGTACCAACACCTTCGTCAGTAAAAATTTCAAGCAAGGTTGAGTGACTCACCCGCCCATCAATAATATGCGCACTTTTTACACCGCCTTTCACCGCATCTAACGCACAGCCAATCTTAGGTAACATGCCACCATAAATTGTGCCATCCGCGATTAATTCATCAACCTGCTCCGTCGATAAACCTGTTAACACATTACCAGACTTATCTTGCAGACCTGCAATATTGGTTAGTAGAATCAGTTTTTCAGCATTCAGTTCTTCTGCTACTTTACCGGCTACCAAGTCTGCATTAATGTTATAAGACTCGCCATTTTCACCTACACCAATCGGCGCAATAACAGGAATCACGTCACTCTGCGTCAACATATTAATTACGCTCGCATCGATCTTGGTCACTTCTCCTACATGCCCGATATCAATAATTTCAGGGCGCTGTACTTCTGGTGAGGCATGGTCAACCTTTAACTTTTTTGCTTTAATAAAGTTCGCATCTTTACCTGTTAAACCAATCGCTTTTCCGCCATTGCTATTAATCAAGGCCACAATTTCTTTATTCACCTTACCACCCAAAACCATTTCGACCACATCCATGGTTTGGCTATCCGTCACACGCATACCGTCTACAAAATGACTTTCAATATTGAGCCGAGAAAGTAATTCTCCAATTTGAGGGCCGCCACCGTGCACAACAATGGGATTAATCCCTACTAACTTCATAAGCACCACATCACGAGCAAAGCTATTTTTCAGCTCTTCATTCTCCATAGCGTTACCGCCATATTTAATAACAATCGTGGCACCAGCAAATCGCTGTATATACGGTAATGCTTTACTCAAAACGGATGCAACTTGTACTGCAGATTCTCTATCTAAACTCATAGTTTTCTCTTTTACTCTCTCTTTCTTCTCTCAAACGCATAGCTCTTTCTAAATTCTTAGAAATTAAGCGCTAACTCAGGATCAATACTCTTTAACTGAGTAATAAATTTATCTTTAATCTCTTGTAGGGCATTTTCATCGTCCGCCTCAAAACGTAGCGCTAATACTGGCGTGGTATTCGATGCGCGACATAAACCCCAACCATTTGGATAGTCGACACGTAAGCCATCAATCGTCGTCACATTTCCACCCACAAATAGGCCTTTTAATAAACATAGCTTTTCAATAATGATAAACTTTGATTCATCTGTTACAGGTACATTAATCTCTGGCGTGCTTACATCTTCAGGAAAGCTCGCAAATACGTCATGAGAGCTTTGGTCTTCAACACCTAAAATTTCAAGCAACCTAGCAGCACTGTATAAACCGTCATCAAAACCAAACCATCGTTCTTTAAAAAACACATGCCCACTCATTTCGCCCGCAAGCAATGCACCGGTCTCTTTCATTTTAGCTTTCATCAATGAATGACCCGTTTTCCACATAACAGGGCGACCACCATAACTACTAATCAATCCATTGAGCCTGCGTGAACATTTCACATCATAAATAATGTCTGCACCAGGGTTTCGTGACACAACATCTTTTGCAAATAGCATCAGTAAACGATCTGGCCAAATAATTTTACCTTCATTTGTGACTACGCCTAAGCGATCTCCATCACCATCAAATGCAAGCCCAATATCTGCATCATGCTCTTTTACAGCAGCAATCAAGTCTTGTAAATTCTCAGGCTTTCCTGGATCAGGGTGATGATTAGGGAAATTACCATCAACTTCACAATGCAAGGGGATCACCTCACAACCAAGCTCTTCGATCAACGCAGGCGCAATACCACCTGCCACACCGTTACCGGCATCTAACACTACTTTGAGAGGGGCTGCGACAGCAATATCATTTAGAATGGTATCAATATAATCTCTATCAATAGACTCCTCTGATCTAGCACCCTGCCCCTGAGAAAAGTCTTGTAAGATAATCCGATTGTATAATTTTTGAATATCATCGCCTGACAATGTGTTGCCGTCGATCATCATTTTTAAACCGTTATAATTACTTGGGTTGTGACTCCCAGTAATCATCACACCACTACCCGTTTCAAAATGATGTGTCGCGAAGTAAAGTACGGGCGTTGGCACCTGCCCGATAATAATCGCATCGATACCGGTACTAATAATGCCTTTTGTTAAGGCCTCACAATAGGCCTCGCTCGATAAACGACCATCATAACCAACACATAACGCATTTTGACCTTGCGATAACGCCTCTGTTGCAATCGCTTTACCAATTAATTCAACGATACCTTCATTTAAGGTCTCACCAACAACACCACGAATATCATAAGCTCTAAAGATTGACTGTGGCACATCTAAATCTAGCCCTTCAAGCTCTGTCAGCATTTCTTCGCCGTCAACACTCTCATCTAAATCCAGTGAATCATGCTCTGAATCATTTTCTGAAAGGACATCCAAGTCCAGTAAATCATCATCAAACAGAGGTCCATCACTATCTTCCACGCTCTCTTTATTAACGCTCTCTTCTTTAGCTTTTGCTTGAGCAGTTGTGGCTGCCTTACTCTCTAGATCGGATCTTAAGCCTTTCACATTTTGGCTCAACGCTATCGCCATGGAGTGAATTTCCCCAAAAGTGAACGTTGGTATTTTTCTGCCTTCGCCAGAAAGTATTTTTTTAAAATGAGCGTTCGCATGTATCAAATCATGCTTTAGCGTATTCATTTTTAATCGACACAATACAAAAATAATCAACGAGAGCAATAGCGCAACAATCGAAAATATCACCCAAACAATCGTTCTGTCTATGTCACCCCAAGTAGCAGGTGCATAGGTTATTTCCCATTGAGCAACCGCTGTCGGAACCGTTACAAGTTGCGCTGCATCACCATCGCCCGTTGAAAAGACAACTTTACCTCTCACACCATTACTACTAACCAAACTCAGTTTCCCTTTTGGAAGTGAGCTAGATAACGCTATTAATGGTTTAATTTCAGCTAAGTTAAATGTCGCCATTAATGCGCCATATACTTGGCCTGACTCTGACTTAACTGGTACAGCCATTTGAAATAACCAAGCAGCATCCGATAAAAAAGCTTCCGTTTTAGTCGTTTTCCCTGTTGCCGCTCGACGAATTAAATCTATTCCAGCAAAACTGAGACTGGGATTTAATGCACCTACTTGAGGAAGGTCGGTTAACGAAACAATATATAGCTGATCCAAATCAACAAAAACTGCGCCTAACACCCCTTTCAAGTATTCCGCACTCCCTCCTTCCACCAAACTTTTCGCTATCATAGTATTTGATAATGATATTAGTGCCACCTCGCGGCGCTGAATATAAATATCAAAATTTTGAGCAACAACTGAAGCAAGTGTTTCTTTTGTCTGTGTTTTTTGCTGTTGCTCAATCGTTTGAATAAACGCAAACTCTAACAAAATATACGTTAAGCCAAGTAGCAGCAAAGCGGCCAAGGCAGGTTGATATACCCATGACAATATAGAACTTCCCACATCTGACTTTTGCAATGTAGTGGTATCTACTTTAGTTTTCTGCTTATTCTCTGCCGTCTTTACCAGCGCTGTTTTTTTCTTCAATAATTTCATGGACACCCTTTGTCACAGCCATAATTGTAATTTATTCTCACTGTCTACTTAGCATAGGCTATCTTGATAATTTTTCTCACCTGTTAAGCAACGAATCTTAAGTTCGTCCTGTCGAACCAAAACCACCTTCACCACGATTACTTTCTGAAAACTCATCTACAAACTCAAACCCCACCTGAACCACCGGCACTATAATCATTTGTGCAATTCTTTCCCCGACCTCAACCGTAAAGATCTTATCTCCCCGATTCCAACACGAAACCATAAGCTGGCCTTGGTAGTCTGAGTCAATCAATCCGACTAAGTTACCTAAAACAATACCGTGCTTATGGCCCAAACCAGAACGAGGCAATAGCATTGCAGCAAGCCCTGGGTTTTCTATATAAATCGACATTCCCGTTGGTATTAAACGTGTTTCACCTGGCGCTAACTCACAACTTTCATCTAGACATGCTCGCAAATCCAGCCCCGCTGAACCGTCTGTTGCATACTCAGGAAGTGGTATCGTATTTCCCAAACGTGGATCGAGGATTTTAACTTGTAGCGTGTCATTATTCATTAGAAACTCTCATTAGGCATGTATCTTAGCGTGTTGAATTATCAGGTTTACGATTTTGCCTGACAGTTTGGATTTTGATTGTTGTTCAAGCTTTATTTGCTCACTCTCAGTCAGCACATAGACCTCATTCTGTTCACTATTAAAGCCAATAGAAGGGTTAGAAACATCATTTGCAATAATCATATCTAAGTTCTTTTTCTGAAGCTTACCTTTGGCATACTGCAGTAAATCATTTGTTTCTGCAGCAAAACCAACCGTAAACGGTTTATTCGGTGCCGACGAAACAGACGCAACGATATCAGGGTTTTGGCATAGATCGATATTCATATCAGCCTTGTCGGTCTTTTTGATTTTTTTATCCGCCAAATGAATCGGTCGGTAATCAGCAACCGCAGCAGATGCTATGAAAATATCACAACCAAGCTCAAGCTGTGTCATTACAGTTTTGTGCATATCAAGTGCAGAAATTACATTTATGCGCTCAACAAATCTGGGGCTATCCAATTGACAAGGGCCTGAAATCAACAACACATCAGCGCCTTGTTCTCGACAAGCACTAGCTAGTGCATAACCCATTTTTCCTGAACTATGATTACTAATATAACGCACTGGGTCGATAGCTTCACGTGTCGGCCCTGCTGTAATAATTACCCGTTTTCCAGATAATTTACCGTTATTATTACGGGAGTCACTTTGTTCTTCAAAATAGGCTTCTACTCTTTCACCTATTTCTTTTGCCTCTAGCATTCTTCCAGGCCCAACATCACCACAAGCCTGCTCTCCGTCTTGGGGGCCCCATATTACTAATTGCTCTGAAAGCAATGAAGATAGTTCACCAACATTTCTCTGAGTAAGCGGGTTCAACCACATCGCCTGATTCATAGCCGGCACTAAAGCAACTTTAGATACCGACGCTAACAATAAAGTACTCAACAAATCAGCCGCTAAGCCTTGGCTATATCCTGCAATAAAATTCGCTGTCGCAGGCGCAATAACAATTATATCAGGCCATTTTGCTAGCTCAATATGCCCCATCCCCGCTTCAGCAGTAGGATCAAGCAACTCAAGATGAACAGGGTTTCCTGATAGTGCTTGCATCGTTAGTGGCGTTATAAATTCCGTTGCACCTTTGGTCATAACGACTCTAACATCAGCACCTTTTTTCTTGAGCTCTCGACAAAGTTCGGCCGATTTATAGGCAGCAATGCCCCCAGTAATACCCAATATAATTTTTGTGGCTTGCAAGCTTAACGCCATAGTTATTTGTCCAGTTTGAACTTGTGACTAATAAATTAGGGAAGAAAATAGAAGGATAGTCGAAAACATATCATCTATAAAAATGAAGTTTACTTGAAACAATAGAAACTTGAAAGATTGTTAAAAATGAAGAAGTTAATACGATAAAACAAGCCAAGATTAAGACTTAAATCTAAACTAACAGGTTATTTTGAATTAGAAGAATATAAAAAAAGGGGAGAGTTATTAAAATGAAGAGAAGGAATCAAAATATTTCACCAAGCACAGGCAAACGCAAGCACTTGGCAAAATGAGTAACGCTTATAGTTTAAACTATAAAGCTGTTACATTTTCAGCTTGAGGACCTTTATTGCCCTGACCAACTGTAAATTCAACTGCCTGACCTTCTGCAAGAGTCTTGAATCCATCTGATTGGATTGCGCTGAAGTGAACAAAAACGTCTGGACCGCTTTCTTGCTCAATAAAACCAAAACCTTTAGATTCGTTGAAAAACTTAACTTTACCTGTAACTCTATCTGACATAATCATATCCTGACTTAAAAAACTAAACTTACTAAATGCTGAAAATCGGGGTATAACTTATGCAGACAAAACGAGAGTCTATTACTAGTCATTCACATTGCTAAACATAAAAAAATAGCCGAGATTTCAAAACCGACGAAAGTATACTCTTTTCTTTTTTAAAAAAAAACCTTAAAAACCTTAAAACGTACAAATTATGAACAATTCGAAACGTAAAATTATATTTAGTCGATTCAAGCACCACAACCCAGAGCCCCGCACAGAACTTGAGTACACAAGCACTTTCGAGCTACTAATTGCTGTTATTTTATCCGCTCAATCCACAGACAAAGGTGTAAATAAAGCGACCGCAAAACTATTTCCGATTGCTAATACGCCCGAAAGTATCGCAAAACTGGGATTAGACGATCTAAAGTCTTATATAAAAACCATTGGCTTATACAATGCAAAAGCTGAAAACATTATCAAAACCTGCCATATTCTCATCAATAAACACAACTCGATCGTTCCCGATATAAGAGAGCAGTTGGAAGAATTACCTGGCGTAGGAAGAAAAACAGCCAACGTCGTACTCAACACAGCTTTTAAGCAAATAGCCATGGCAGTCGACACCCATATTTTCAGGGTTTCAAACCGCACGAAAATCGCACTAGGAAAGAATGTACTAGAGGTCGAAAAGAAACTACTCAAAGTTATTCCTAAAGAGTATTTATTAGACGCGCATCATTGGCTAATTTTACACGGCCGCTATACCTGTACCGCCAGAAAACCAAAATGCGGCGCATGCATGATCGAAGACCTGTGTGAGTTTAAAGATAAGTCAGAAGAATAATACCCACCTGTAACGCTTTTAACTTTTGCTAATAACGCCACTCAGACTCAAACGGACATAAAAAAACCTTGGTATGATTACTCACACCAAGGTTTTTTTATGTCCGAAAGAAAGGACTAACTATTTATTGAAATAAGGTGTCGCCACTCAAACCTTGCTTTTCAAGGATATCGCGTAAACGCTTTAGCGCTTCAACCTGAATTTGACGAACTCGCTCACGCGTTAGCCCAATTTCTGTACCGACTTCCTCTAATGTACTCATACGGTAACCACGTAGACCAAAGCGACGAGCCAGTACTTCTTGTTGTTTACCTGACAGCTGATCTAACCAACCATCAATACTGCCTCGTAAGTTACTATCCTGCAATACTTCTGCTGGATCAGACGCTGATTCATCAGCAACAGTGTCTAATAGCGACTTTTCGCCATTTCCGCCAATTGGCATATCAACCGATGCAATACGTTCATTCAAACCTAGCATGCGCTTGACATCAGCAACAGGCTTATCCAGTAGATCAGCAATCTCTTCAGGTGACGGCTCATGATCCAGCTTTTGTGTTAATTCACGCGCAGCTCTTAAATATAAGTTAAGCTCTTTCACTACGTGAATTGGCAAGCGGATTGTGCGAGTCTGATTCATGATCGCACGTTCAATCGTTTGACGAATCCACCAAGTTGCATAGGTTGAAAATCGGAAACCTCTTTCTGGGTCAAATTTTTCAACCGCACGAATCAACCCTAAATTACCTTCTTCAATCAGGTCTAAAAGCGTTAGACCTCGATTCACGTAACGACGAGCAATCTTTACAACTAAGCGAAGATTACTTTCAATCATACGTTTACGCCCTGCTTCGTCACCTTTTTGTGCCAAGCGAGCAAAATAAACTTCTTCTTCTGGGGAAAGTAGAGGTGAAAATCCAATTTCATTTAGATACATTTGTGTCGCATCTAGTTGCCGATAAGACTTAGCTTCCTTTGCTGGCTTAGCCGCACGACTAATCGGCGTGACCACTGAAGATGATTTAGCTGTTTTTTTCGCAGACTTACCCGTTGTTTCTGCATCCAAAACGGCCCCATCAAAACATTCTTCTCTTTTTGCTGACATAATACTTTCCTCTGCTTTTTATTGTTTACCTATCAACTTTACTGTCGACTTTTAATGGCAACCTAGCTGTCTGTTATATTGTTATTTGTATCAATGTTCGATTACCTAGCTTCTTTTTTATTTAAATCTAAAGAACCTATCAGACCTACTTTATGGGTAGGTAGCGCATCGGATCAACCGGCTCGCCATTCTTTCTAATTTCAAAATGAAGCATTGGGTTACTTGTCTCAGAGCGCCCCATTTCAGCAATTTTTTGCCCTATTTTTATTTTTTGCCCTTCCTGGACCAAAATACGTCGGTTATGGGCATAAGCACTTAAGTAAGTTTCATTATGATTTATGATTACTAAGTTGCCGTAGCCTAACAAGCCACTTCCTGCATACACCACCTCTCCAGCTGCTGCCGCAAAAATTGCCTCACCAACACGCCCTGAAATATCGATACCTTTATTGATATATTTCCGGCCGTTTGTTTTTTTAACCGTTTTGTTATTACTCACATAATACTTCGCAAGTATCGGGCCAATATGTGGCCACTGCCATTTTATGCTGTTGAAGTTCTTATATTTTTTATTTTTTGTAACGCTCTTTACGCTTTGTTTACTAACTTTACTTTTTGTTACATTTGTTTTTCTTACTCCCTTCGAACGTGAAGATTTCGTCATATTAATTGAACTTTTCGAAGAGCGTTCTAGACTTATTATTTGTCCCACCGAAATAAGATAAGGCGTCTTAATTCCATTAGCTTCCGCTAACTCCTCAAACCCACGTCCATAACGCCAAGCAATCGAATAAAGTGTTTCATTCTTGCGAACAACATGCCGACCAAAATAAACTGGCGGATTGAATTTTTTATCGTAGTAAATTGATCGGGGTGTGCATGCAATATTAGGAAGCACAAACAAGATACACAATGTAACAAAACAAAAAAGTCGCACACTTTTCATACAAGAGAGAAATAAAGCTGTATGTTTTTCGAACAATTTTGCGTACCACGCTATTATTTAATGTTATATGTGCGGTATTTATTATTACTTTTACGTATTTTTATTTCATAAACTTTTTAAGAAGCTTCGCTAAGTTACTAATATATAGTCATATTCTAGAATGTTATATTTATAAAACACGTTACCATAAAACCTAAAGTGTTACCTTAGAACACACCTTATCCTGCTACGTCACACATCATCTGAAATTGGCCTTTTTTGATCCGCCAGCGAAAGATTCTAAAAATAACACACCGAAAACAGCTATCACAAAACACACAGACGCCATCGCCACCTGCGCCGAAGCTCCGGTTATTAATTCATATGTATTAGGCAATACATTTTGCTCCAATAAAGGCAATAACTGTCCGTGTCGATCCTCGCGATACGTCAACACTTCTTTCCACGGCCATACTTTAGTCAAGGCACCAATCATAAATCCAGTTAACAAAGCCAGTGTTATATTCCTAAAGCGAGAGAATGCCCAAACAAGCAAATTAGCAATTGAAAGCAGACCAACCAAGCAACCTGACGCAAATATCGCCAAAACAATTACATCAAAATCTTTAATCGCTCCGAGAATAAATGAATAAGTACCCAACATAACCAAAATAAAACTACCTGATATACCTGGTAAAATCATGGCACAAATCGC
>Ga0209825_1000278_pt1 | contig 45943 bp, 31 predicted proteins | sample EN8Hudsemesocosm_FD_184631 | JGI IMG/M metagenome (GOLD analysis project Ga0209825, IMG submission 184631) | Methane-oxidizing microbial communities from mesocosms in the Hudson Canyon - EN8B Hudson Canyon (SPAdes) (version 2) | ecosystem: Environmental > Aquatic > Marine > Cold seeps | place... | reverse complement strand
TCTTGAATGGCAAGTAAGAGTGGGGCATGACTAAACCAGACCAAGAAAGTCACAAAAAAGGCAAACCAGGTCATATGTAAGATTTTTGCCCTTCCAGTAAAGGCGAGGAAATTCGCTTTCAAGCTTGTATCAGTCATTTTTACAATTCCAGAAAAAATAAAATATAGTTTTGTTTAATGCAAAAAACGCACCAACGCGTAAGCTGTTGATTTTAATGATTTATATTTTGAGTTTCTGGTGTTATGCACACTAGTGAGGCTTGAGTGCATCATTAGTGAAGCTCTTATGCACCAATAAGGGGCTTATCTGTAATAATCAAACAAGGACAATAATTAGCAAATGAACCATTTGTCGAGATTGAAGAGGTCAGACATGAATGGCACTAAGTTAAGCGGTTTTAGCATGCGAGACGCGCTTGCTAATCAAATAGAATTTCCTCAACCGCTTCTTCTTGAGTACGCTTTATAAAACGTATTCGACTAATGACCTGATCAGAATAATGTCGATACGCTGTTAAAGGCTTTGAAAGTTGTTCTATTAATTTTTTCCGCTCATCAAATCACTTAACACTCTCACCCGCAGCAACTCCAGAGGCCCAGGCCCATTGGAAATTAAAGCCGCCTAGGTGTCCGGTTACATCAAGCACTTCACCAATAAAGTACAAACCTTTTTGAGTTTTGCATTCCATTGTTTTTGATGAAATAACATCGGTGTCGATACCGCCTAGGGTGACTTCTGCCGTTCGATAGCCTTCGGTGCCAGCGGGTTTTACTTTCCAGTATTGGATTGAGTCGGCAATCTCCTTTAAAAGCGCGTCGCTGAGTTGCGCTATTGGCGTTTCTGCTCGCTTAGCCCAGAATAATGTTTGTAATTCACTGATGAGGTTTTTAGTGAGCTTGTGGGTGAGTAAGGTGCGTAATAGTGCCTTAGGTTGGGTGCTTTTTAATTCAAGTAACCATTCGTAGGCGTCTATTTCGGGGAGCAGATTGATGACAACTGCTTCACCTGCTTGCCAGTAGTTTGAGAGCTGTAGTGCTGATGGGCCGCTGATACCACGATGGGTGAACAGCATGTTTTCCCTGAAACTGGTACTTTGTTTTTTAGTGTCAGTTTCCATCACTACATCAACCGCGAGGCCCGATAGACGCTCAGTGATTGGTTTGATCTGGTCAGAGAAAGTAAAGGGCACTAAGCCCGCACGTCTTTCTTTGAGTGGTAAATTAAATTGTTGTGCGAGCTCATAGCCAAAACCACTGCCTCCAAGTGTCGGGATCGATAAACCACCTGTTGCAATGACTAATGAGGTAGTTGAAAAGGTGCCAAGGTTGGTGGTTAATTGATAATGCTCTGAGTCACCTTGCTTATGCTGAATTGCATTGATCTGGCAACTGGTGTTGATCAGTACGTTCGCATCGGTGCATTCATCCAACAACATTTTTAGAATATCTTTGGCTGAATCATCACAAAAAAGCTCACCATGTTTACGTTCGTGGTAAGGGATGCGATGTTTTTCAACGAGTGCGATAAAATCCCATTGCGTGTATCGGCTTAGCGCCGATTTACAGAAGTGAGGGTTGCTGGAAATAAAGTTGTCAGGTTCAACGAATAAGTTGGTGAAGTTACAGCGTCCACCACCCGACATGAGAATTTTTTTACCGACTTTATTACTGCTATCGAGCAGCAATACTTTTTTACCGCGATAACCTGCTGTGAGTGCACACATTAAACCGGAGGCGCCACCACCGACGACGACAACGTCATAAAATTGCTGACTCATAATACAGTATTAGTTTGAGTCAGAGGGTAATGTAATAAAGCGATGGGTTGGTCTTCTTCTACTTTTAAATACCACACCTCTTTGTCCCAGTCACCCATAACGATACGTTGTGCGGGTTGTTCGTCGACCTCAATGTTGTGAATTTCAGGACGGTGGGTATGGCCATGAATAAGCGTTTTAATTTGATGTTTGCTCATTTCGGTAATCACTTCTTCAGGTGTCACATCCATGATTTCTGTGCTTTTGGATTGGTTGTTGGCCTGACTCATTGCGCGTAGTTGTTGAGCGGTAATTCTTCGTTCTTCGATTGGGCGTTTTAAAAATGGTTCTAGAAATGATGGGTTACGAATGGTCGCCCTAAATTTCATGTAACCTGTGTCACCCGTGCATAAACTATCACCATGCATGAGTAACACGGGGTCGTTATTGAGTTGAATAATGCTTGGGTCAGATAATATTGTCGCGCCTGTTTCTTCAGCAAATAGCTCACCGATTAAAAAATCGCGATTACCATGCATGAAAAAAAGTGATGCGCCGTTATCGGTGAAGGCTTTTAATCTTGTTTTGATGCTTAGTTGGAGCTCTGTATTCTCATCATCACCAATCCAGCTCTCGAAAAAGTCCCCGAGGATATACAGAGCGCTTGCATCCTCTTGAGCGGTATCCATAAATTGAAGAAATGCCTGCGTAATATCTGGGCGGGATTCTTCAAGATGTAGGTCTGAGATAAAATAGATTGGCATGATGAGTGTTAAGTCCTAGCTTTAAGCTTCAATGATCGTAGCAGATTCGATGATAATATCTTCTACCGGTACATCTTGATGACCCGCTTTTGAACCCGTCTGAACCGCTTTAATTTTTTCAACAACGTCCATGCCTTCAGCTACTTTACCGAATACCGCATAACCCCAACCTTCCATTGTTTCAGCGGTGTGATCTAGGAAAGTATTGTCTTTTACGTTAATGAAAAACTGTGCAGATGCTGAATGCGGGTCCATGGTACGCGCCATAGCGATAGAACCATTCACATTACTTAAACCATTTTTAGCTTCATTTTCGATGTTTGCACGGGTAGTTGGCTGTGTCATATCTGGCTTAAAACCACCTGTTTGAGCCATGAAGTTACTGATAACGCGGTGAAAAATAAGACCATCGTAAAAACCATCTTTTACATATTGTTCAAAGTTTTTAGCTGAATTAGGTGCGTTCTCGTGGTCAAGTTCTAGTGTAATGTCGCCGAAGTTAGTTTTTAATAAAATCATGTGAGTACCGTCGTGTTTGGTTGATCAAGAACGGGCATTCTATCTGACAGCTATTGCTCTGAAAAGGTTTGTGGCGTAATTAAGGGCTTATAGTAGTGCAAGGAGGTTGTCTGATTTAAGGCTGTTCTACTGAAAACCGCTATGTCGGTCATATTTTCCAGCCAATTTCGTTGAATACAACAATTATTCGCCTCAATTGACCGAAAAACCTAGCTCGATCTATCGTTTTTTCGTAACGAAGGCTTAAGCCCGACAGCTTCCTAGGTATTTTAAATTCTAAGCAGTGTGAGCTGGATAAATCGGATTGAAGAGCTTCGTATTAGTTTATTGCATATGTTTTTTGTTGTTTAGGTGTATTTATTGCTTGTTTGTGGTTCAGGTTAATAAATGTATTTTTTAACAGGGAATATCAATTTTGTTGAGTATTTTGTCAGATGGCTCTATCGTTATGGTATATAAACAACATAGATGCGGTGAAAGATGGTTGCTGGTTTTGAAGCAGGTAAGCGGTACAATTTATTTTCTAACAGGGATAAAGGAGGGCGGTTAGGTAATTTGATTCACCTGCCTGATTCATTATCAGAGGTTACGACGGCTGATCGTGCTCAGGAACTTGACCCAACTGGTTTAGGAATGACAACTGAGGGGGTTGAGGCGATATGGCGCTCAGTTGAAGGTATTTACGAAACGGGTACGCACCCTGGAATTTCTTTGAGTATGCGTCGGCAAGGTAAAATTATATTAAGTCGAGCGATTGGCCATGCTCGCGGCAATGGTCCGCATTCTTCTGAAAGTGAAACGAAAGTATTAATGCGACCGGCAACGCCTGTTTGTTTTTTTTCGGCGTCTAAAGCAGTAACGGCCTTTCTTATTCATTTACTTAATGAAGATAAATTGATCAATTTGCATGATCCAGTTAGCTTTTATGCACCAGAATTCGGTGTGCACGGCAAAAAAAATATTACGATACATCAGGTGTTATCGCATCGTAGCGGGGTTCCTGGGTTGCCAGAGGGTGTTCCGATTGAGACGCTTTGGAATAATGACGAAGTTTGGAAGCTACTTTGCGATTCTAAATTAAGTATGCATCGTGGTGATAAACTGGCGTATCACGCTTTGACAGGTGGTTATATATTGGAGCGAGTGCTTCAGACTGTTACCGGTAAGACAATTCAGCAGTTTTTGGATGAGCGTGTTCGAAAGCCAATGAATATGAAGTATTTTCAGTACGGAATAGATGACGATCATGCTCATGTGGTTGCTGAAACTTATGCCACTGGCTTTACACCTGTTTTTCCTGTTTCTAACTTAATTAAACGAGCATTGGGTGGTTCAATTGAAACGATCGAAGAAGTAAGTAATGATTTGCGATTTAAGCGAGCAATAATACCTGCTGGAAATATTATGGGGACTGCTGAAGAAATGGGTAATTTCTTCCAAATGCTATTAAATGATGGCATGTGGAAAGGAAAGAAAATTTGTCGGCCGATAACGGTTAAGCGTTTAACTCAAGAGTATGGCTCTCTCCAATTTGATCGTACGCTGATGTTACCTATGCGCTATAGTGCTGGTTTGATGTTAGGTGGGTCACCTTTTGGTATGTGGGGGCGAAAAAGTGCTGAATCGTTTGGACACATTGGCTTGATTAATAAGTTGTGTTGGGCTGATCCTATTAGAGATATTTCGGTTTCTTTGCAAACAACGGGGGTTCCTTTTTTGGCTAACAATATACCTTCGTTTGTTCGTTTTATGAATAAACTAGACCGACATTGTCCACGAGATAAAGGGCTATAATATCAATGAATGTTTCGTTTAATTACTTTATTAAGTGTAAGTAAGTCTCATCTCTATCCTGTGTGTACATTTCTAGTTGGTGCACATGGGGTCTCTGTACTTTCTAATGTTAATGCTTGGTTTTTATCTCTATGAGGCTTTTTTGATTAAAAGCCTTCTCGCTATTGAGTATTAATTCGATATAATATCGAGTCTTATTTTTCCTCGGAATATTACTCAGCATGTCTCAATCTAAGCCTGAACAAGAAATAGCAAAAGCTACCCACTTTATTCGTAAGATTATTGAGCAAGATGTTGCCAGTAATAAGCATGGTGGAAAGGTTGTTACCCGTTTTCCCCCAGAGCCAAATGGTCATTTGCATATTGGTCATGCTCGATCAATTTGGTTGAACTTTGGTTTGGCTAAAGAGTTTGGAGGGCAGTGTAATTTACGCTTTGATGACACAAACCCTGAAAAAGAAGAGCAAGCTTATGTAGATGCGATCAAAGAAGATGTGCGTTGGTTGGGGTATCAATGGGCGGATGAAGCTAAATATGCTTCAAATTATTTTGATCAATTTTATCAGTGGGCGCTGCATCTAATTAATGCGGGTGATGCGTATGTGTGTTTCTTATCGCCTGAAGTGTCAAAAGAATATCGTGGTTGGGCAACGAAGCCCGGAAAAGAGAGTCCTTATCGAGATTGTAATATTGAGGAAAATCTAGCGCAGTTTGAAAAAATGCGTAATGGTGAATTTGACGAAGGTGTGTGTGTTTTACGTGCCAAAATAGATATGACATCACCCAATATGAATTTGCGTGACCCAATCCTCTATCGCATCCGAAAGGTTGACCACCATCAAACTGGCGACAAATGGTGTATTTATCCGAGTTATGACTTTGCGCATGGCCAAGAAGATGCAATTGAAGGGGTTACGCACTCAATTTGTACATTAGAGTTTCAAGGGCATCGACCATTATATGAATGGTTTTTAGAGCGTTTACCTGTTCCGAGTCAACCAAGGCAGTATGAGTTTGGTCGTTTGAATCTTAATTATACGGTCACCAGTAAACGTAAACTTAAACAGTTGGTTGATGAAAAATTGGTAAATGGTTGGGATGACCCAAGAATGCCTACAGTTTCCGGTATGAGGCGTCGAGGTTATACGCCTGCAGCACTTAAGAAATTTTGTGATATGGTGCCCGTTGTTGGTAAAGGTAATAGCGATGTAGATGTCGCGATACTTGAGCGAGCAATTCGCGATGACTTAAATGAACAAGCCCCGCGCGCAATGTGCGTATTGAACCCTTTAAAGGTGATTATTACTAATATGGATGAGGGTAATGCTGGCGGAGCAGATGAGTTATTAACGCTAGCGAGTCATCCAAATAATGAAGCTTTAGGTGAGCGCCATTTACCTTTTACTAAGACCTTATTTATTGATAAAGCAGACTTTACTGAAGAGCAGGGTTTATCTCGTAAAAAGTTCAAACGTTTGGTTTTAGGTGAGTGGGTTCGCTTGCGTGGTGCTTACATTATTAAAGCGGACGAGTGTGTCAAAAATGAAGAAGGAGAGGTGGTCGAAATATTGGCTTCTCTTGTGCCTGGTTCGGTTGGTGAAAATGTTGAAGGTATAAAACCTCGGGGCGTGGTTCATTGGGTGTCGGCTGAGCAAAATGTGCAGGCAGAAGTACGTTTATATGATCGATTGTTTAATCACCCAAACCCAGATAGTGGCGATGAAGACTTTAAAACTCATATTAACCCAAATAGTTTTGAAACAGTTACGGCGGTGCTTGAGCCCGGTTTGAAGAATGCTTTGCCTGAAGATATTTTTCAGTTTGAGCGAGAAGGGTATTTTGTTGCTGACCGATATGATCATAATGCCGGTCATTTGATTTTTAATCGTACCATTGGCTTAAAAGACGTATGGGGTGGAAAGTAGAGATGGCGTTAAATATTTATAATACGCTTTCGGGAGAGAAGGAAGAATTTACCCCGATAGAAGAAAATAAAGTCAAAATGTATGTGTGTGGTATGACGGTATATGACTATTGTCATATAGGGCATGCGAGAGTACTGGTTAGTTTTGATGTGATTACGCGTTATTTGCGGCACCTTAAGTATGATGTAACTTATATTCGCAATATTACGGATGTCGATGATAAAATTTTTGCTAGAGCTGCTCAAAATGGTGAATCTTATCAGGATCTAACGCGGCGTTTTATTGATGCAATGCATGAAGATGAATCGGCCTTGTCGGTGATATCTCCCGACCAAGAGCCTAGAGCAACTGCTTATATGTCGCAGATTATCGATATGATTCAGGTCCTGATTGATAAAGATTATGCCTATGCAGCGAGTAATGGTGATGTTTATTATTCTATATCTGCATTTGAAACCTATGGCAAGCTAAGTAATAAAAAAATTGAAGACCTGATTGCGGGCGCCAGTGAGCGAGTTGCTGTGAACGATGTTAAGAAAGATCCAAGCGATTTTACATTGTGGAAGGCGGCTAAAGACGGTGAAGCTTATTGGGAGTCGCCTTGGGGGAATGGGCGTCCAGGGTGGCACATCGAATGTTCGGCGATGTCAACGTGCTGCTTGGGTAATACCTTTGATATTCATGGTGGTGGGCCTGACCTGAAATTTCCGCACCATGAAAATGAAATTGCGCAGTCAGAGGGTGCGACAGGGCAGAAGTACGTTAATTATTGGATGCATGCGGGGGCTGTTCGCGTAAATAAAGAGAAAATGTCCAAATCTCTAGGTAATTTTTTTACGATTCGTGAAGTGTTAGAAAAATATCCTGCAGAAGTTATTCGTTATTTCTTAATATCAAGCCATTACCGAAGTCAGGTAGATTATTCTGAAGATAACCTTGTTGAAGCAAAAGCAACACTCGATCGCTTTTATCAAGCAATGCGAGGTTTCGATTTTTCTGATGTAGATATGTCTAATTCGCCAGATGCACAATACGAACTGCGTTTTAATGCAGCGATGAATGATGACTTTAATTCGCCTGGTGCGCTAGGGGTTATGTTCGATTTGGTGAAAGAGTTAAATGTCTGTCGAAAAGAATCGCCGGAGCGAGCAGAGGAGCTTGCGCTAAGTTTGAAATACTTTGGTTCTGTATTGGGTTTATTGCAATTTGATGCAGAGGAGTACTTTAAGTTGGGTGCAGAAGAAGGTGGTTTGGCTGATGAACAAATTGAGTTCTTAATACAATCGCGTGTAGCGGCAAGGGCAAGTAAAAATTGGGCGGAGTCTGATCGAATTCGCGATGAGCTCCTTGAGCAAGGTATTGCTTTAGATGATGGGCGAGAAGGAACAACTTGGCGGCGTTCATAGCGCTGATTGTTGTTTTGTGATTTATAAAAAAAGAGAGCTTATGCTCTCTTTTTTTATTGTATAAGAAGTGCGCTGTGTAGTGGCTTCTTAGGTAAGGCTTGTTTTTTAGGCGTTGTTGGTTTTAATGGGTTAAGCTTTATGCAGGCAATTGGCTGCGTATAATGTATTTTCCATTAATGTCGCAACCGTCATCGGGCCTACCCCACCAGGTACGGGAGTGATCCAGCCGGCGCGTTCTTTTGCAACATCATACTCGATATCTCCCGCTAATTTTCCGCAATCAAGTCGATTAATGCCAACATCAATCACGATAGCGCCTTTTTTGATCCATTCGCCTTTTACTAAGCCGGGTTTGCCAACAGCAACTACCACAATATCGGCTTGAGAAACTTTCTCAGGTAGGTTTTGTGTAAAACGATGCGTGGTGGTAACCGTGCACCCGGCTAATAGAAGTTCTAGGCCCATTGGGCGGCCAACAATATTAGACGCGCCAACAATAATTGCGTCTTTTCCGCGAATAGTTTGGCCGGTGCTTTCTAATAGGGTCATGATGCCTTTAGGGGTGCATGATCTTAAAAGCGGCATTCTTTGTGCAAGTCGGCCAATATTAAAGGGGTGGAAGCCATCAACGTCTTTGTCAGGCTTAATGCGTTCTAATAATTGATTACTATCTAAATGCTTAGGTAAGGGCAGTTGTACTAATATACCGTCAAATTCGTTATCTGCATTATATTTGTCTATTAATGCTTCAAGTTCAGCTTGAGTGGTTGTATCGGGTAAAGAGAGTGTTTCAGATTTGAAGCCGACTTGCTTGCATGAGTTGGCCTTATTTCGAACGTATACCTCGGAAGCAGGGTCGGCTCCAACAAGAATGACGACTAACCCTGGAGCTCTTAGTCCTTTTGCTTGTCTTTCTGTTACGCCTTCAGCAACGCGTGCTTTTACTTGTTCGGAAATGGCTTTGCCATCGATTAGTATTGCAGCCATGGTTAAATGTCTCTACCCCAGAATTTTAAAGAGCGGCATTTTCTCATGACCTTCGCCGAATAAGAAGCCGAAAAAAAAGTTTTTTTTAAAAAAAATTACATTTGGGATTATTATCGGTTGACGGCTTAGAAAACCGACTGTATTATTCGCGCCATCTTCAGGAACACACCGTAAAGTGTATTTCAGAAGTTTGATCGGGGTATAGCGCAGTCTGGTAGCGCGCCTGCTTTGGGAGCAGGATGTCGGGAGTTCGAATCTCTCTACCCCGACCAAATTCACTGTTTTCATGTGTTGTTTTATCCGATGAGTAATTTGTCTGATAAATGATTTGTGGTAAAAAGTGAGTGTTACGGGTTTGAGCGCCCATAGCTCAGCTGGATAGAGCAACGCCCTTCTAAGGCGTGGGTCTCAGGTTCGAATCCTGATGGGCGCACCATGAATTATTGTAAGAAAGTTCATGGAAGTTCAGCGAAATAGTAAGTGTAGTGAAAGTAGTGGTGGGCGTAGCTCAGTTGGTAGAGCTCAGGATTGTGATTCCTGCGGTCGAGGGTTCAATCCCCTTCGCCCACCCCAATTTTATATTTGATGCTTTATAGCAAATAGTATAATCTTGAAAAAATTGACAATGCGAGAGTGGCGGAATTGGTAGACGCGCTAGATTTAGGTTCTAGTGTCTTAGGATGTGAGAGTTCGAGTCTCTCCTTTCGCACCATGTCAATTTAACTAGGTAATGTAAAAACATTCTGGTTTTTATAATTTGAAGTGGATTGTTATTCTTTAACATGAAGCTTGGCCTAATTCTGAATATTCTTTAGTATCTCATTCCTTTAGTTATATCTTTTCCATTATATGTGAACAAAGTACTTGCTATCTTGATAGTGGGCTCTTAAAATTCGTCCCCATTATTTTAATAACTAGTAATTTGCCAATAGTTTAAGTGGCTTGAGTACTGGTCTTATCGTTAACTGATTACAAATAAAATTGAGGAATGTCCATGCAAGTTTCTGTTGAAACAACGTCTCCTATTGAGCGTCGAATGACGATCGCTGTACCTGCTGATCAAATTGAGCAGGAAGTGGAGAAACGTCTTCAGAAGACGGCTAAAACCGTACGAATCAATGGCTTTAGGCCTGGTAAAGTGCCAGCTAAAGTTGTTAAAAATCGATATGGGCCGGGGATTCGTCAAGAAGTAGTCGGCGAAATAATGCGTAATTCTTACGTTGAAGCGATTACAAAAGAAGAAATCGCGCCTGTTGGTTACCCAAAATTTGAGCCAAAAAACCTTGAAGAAGGTCAGGATTTAGAGTTTATTGCGATTTTTGAAGTTTATCCAGAAATTGAAGTGTCAGACCTTTCTGCTATCAGCCTAGAGCAGCCTGAAGCAGAGATTAAGGAAAAAGATCTTAAAAACATGATTGATGTATTGCAGCGTCAGCATGGTGAATTGAAATCAGTTAAGCGTAAGTCTAAGAACAAAGACTTGTTAACGCTTGATTATGTTGGTTATATGGACGGCGAAGCTTTCCAAGGTGGAACTGGTAAAGATCAAAAGATCACGCTTGGTTCAAATCAAATGATTCCTGGTTTTGAAAAAGGTTTGGTTGGTTCAAAAGCTGGTGAATCTGTTGTGCTTGAGCTGGCGTTCCCTGAAGATTATGGTAATGAAGATCTTGCAGGTAAGGAAGTGAAATTTGAAGTTGATGTTAAAACTGTAGAAGATACAGTTTTGCCAGCAATGGATGAAGAGTTCTATACCAAGTATGGCGTTGATTGTAAGACTGAAGAAGACTTTAAAGCTGAAGTAACCAAGAATATGGGTCGTGAGCTTAAGCAGGCGATTACTGGAAAGCTGAAGCAGCAAATAGTTGATGCGCTAGTTGCTTCGAATGAAGTGACTGTACCTGCTTCAATGGTTGAAGAAGAAATCAACAAAATGAAGCAAGAGGCAATGCGTCAGTTTGGTGGTGATCAGAAAATGGATCTGTCTCAGTTGCCTTCTGAATTATTTAAGGATCAGGCTGAAGTCAGAATCAAAACCGGTTTGTTGTTTGCCGCGGTAATTAAAGACAATGAGCTTGTGGCAGATGCTGAAACAGTTGATGCTAAGATACAAGAGCTTGCAGCTTCGTATGAAACGCCTGATGAAGTGATTTCTTGGTATGGTAAGCCAGAAAATAGAGCGCAGATTGAAGCATTGGTTGTTGAAGAGGCTGTTGTTGATCTGGTTGTTTCAAAAGCTAAAGTGAAAAAGAAGAAAGTGTCTTATGAGGATGCGGTTAAGCCATTAGAGCAAAAAACTGCAGAAGCATAAAAACTAAAAAAATGATGTTTAATAATCTGAATGATTAGGTTTTTTCAGCTACACTTAAAACAGTCGGTATGATACCGGCTGTTTTCAATTGTGCTAGAAGAAATTAATATCATCAGAAATTGTGTCAATTTATAAGATAGGTCTAGGAAGAAAATAAATATGAAGCATCATGGTAATTTTGGGGAAGGTTCAAGCATCATTACAAGTAGTGGCTTAGTCCCTATGGTTGTTGAGCAGACTGCACGTGGAGAGCGTTCATACGATATATACTCTCGACTATTAAAAGAACGTGTGATTTTCTTGGTTGGTCAGGTTGAAGACCATATGGCTAATTTAGTTGTAGCTCAGATGTTATTTTTGGAGTCTGAGAATCCTGATAAAGATATCCATTTATATATAAATTCCCCTGGTGGCTCTGTTACAGCAGGTATGTCAATTTACGACACTATGCAGTTTATTAAGTCGGATGTGTCTACTTTGTGTATTGGTCAGGCTTGTAGTATGGGGGCGTTGCTTCTGACAGGTGGTACTAAAGGTAAGCGTTATTGTTTACCGCATTCGCGTATGATGATTCATCAGCCTCTTGGTGGGTACCAGGGTCAAGCGACAGATATTGAAATTCATACGAAAGAGATTTTGACGATCCGTGATAAATTGAATAATGTAATGGCTTCTCATACGGGACGTGACTTGGAAGAAGTTGCCAAAGATACTGATCGTGATAACTTTATGGATGGCAGTGCTGCTGTTGATTACGGTTTGATTGACGAGGTGCTTGCAACGCGACCGAGTACAGAGGCTGTTGAGTAAGATATCAGAAGATAAGTGGTATATTTAAAATCAAAATGTTGAACGTCTATTCAAAGGCAGTCTTAGGTAATAAGGTGTTTTTGGGTAGGTTGAGTTGTAGAAATGCAGCTAAAATGCGATAGGAACTCAAATGACCGACGAAAAAAACGGTAAAGGTGAAGATAGCGGTAAATTACTTTACTGCTCGTTTTGTGGTAAAAGCCAGCACGAAGTTCGAAAATTAATAGCCGGTCCATCGGTATTTATTTGTGATGAATGTGTTGACCTATGCAACGATATCATCAGGGAAGAAATTCAAGAAAGTGTCACGGAGCAAAGCGGTGACCGTTTGCCTGTGCCTAAGGAAATCAAAGAAACGCTAAATGATTATGTTATTGGTCAGGATCGGGCGAAAATCGTACTTTCTGTAGCGGTTTATAATCACTATAAACGCCTTAAGTTTGAAAATGCTAAATCAGATATTGAATTAGGTAAAAGTAATATTTTACTGATTGGCCCTACCGGTAGCGGAAAAACCTTGCTTGCTGAAACGTTGGCTCGTTTATTGGATGTTCCTTTTACTATCGCAGATGCAACAACATTAACAGAGGCCGGTTATGTTGGTGAAGATGTAGAAAATATTATTCAGAAGTTATTGCAGAAATGTGATTACGATGTAGATAAAGCCCAGCGGGGTATCGTTTATATTGATGAAATTGATAAAATTTCACGTAAATCTGATAACCCATCTATTACGCGAGATGTATCTGGTGAAGGGGTTCAGCAGGCTTTGCTGAAGCTTATTGAAGGAACTGTTGCTTCTGTGCCGCCTCAAGGTGGTCGAAAGCATCCGCAACAAGAATTCTTGCAAGTAGATACCTCTAATATATTATTTATTTGTGGTGGTGCGTTCTCAGGACTTGATAAGGTTATAAGTGATCGATCTGAGAAAAGTGGTATCGGGTTTGGTGCAACAGTAAAAAGTAAAGATTCCGTTCGCTCAATTGGTGAAACGCTTAAGACTGTAGAAACAGAAGACCTAGTTAAGTATGGTTTGATACCTGAGTTTGTTGGGCGTTTGCCTGTCGTGGCTACTTTGACTGAGTTAGATGAGGCGGCGTTAATGCAAATATTGACCGAACCTAAAAACTCTTTAACCAAACAGTATCAAAAGTTGTTTGAGATGGAGGGCGTTGAAATCGATTTTCGGGATGAGGCGCTTCGAGCTGTTGCTAAGAAGGCAATGGATCGAAAGACTGGGGCGCGTGGCCTTCGTTCTATTTTAGAAAATGTATTGTTGGATACGATGTATCATATACCTTCTGAAGAAAATATTAGTAAGGTTGTGATTGATGCGAACTCCATTAATGGTATTTCTGAACCAATTAAAATATATGAAAATACTGAGCAGGTAAAAGCATTGCCTGATAAGTAAGGTTTCTTGAGTGCTTAAAGGCTGTGAACTTTGTTCACAGCCTTTTTTTTTGTCTAAAAGCGTATGAAATTAAATTTATAGCTTGTATTTAAGGTAACTACCCCCACTTTAATACCAAGTTAGTCTTACTTGATTGAGGAATAATATGACCGAAGATGTGCAGGGCTTAGAGTCCAATTTGTCAGATATACCGATGTTGCCATTACGTGATGTGGTTGTTTTTCCGCATATGGTGATTCCTTTGTTTGTAGGCAGAGAAAAATCAATACTCGCGCTTGAAGCAGCGATGGATGCAGATAAAAAACTGTTATTGTTAACTCAGAAGAATGCTGTTCATGATGACCCCGTCATTGATGAGTTATACGAGATAGGTACTGTTGCGAATATTTTACAGATGCTTAAGTTGCCGGATGGTACGGTTAAAGTACTGATTGAGGGTGAGTATCGAGTATCGGTTGAGCGTATTTTATCTGGAGAATTTCTATCTGCAGAAGTGGTAAAAGTTGCTGAAAGTGCGCCAGAAGAGAAAGAGCTAAACGGCTTGGTTAAGACTTTGCTTTCGCAATTTGAGAAATACAGCAAATTAAGTAAAAAAGTGCCCGCAGAAATTGTAGGGTCGTTGTCGGGTATTAATGACCCTATTCGCCTTATTGATACGGTTGCAGCGCATTTAGAGCTTAAGATCTCAGATAAACAGGATATTCTAGAAGAGTTGGATATTACGCAGCGTGTAGAGATGCTTCTAGCTGTTATAGAGGGTGAAGCGGATCTGATTCAGGTAGAGCGACGTATTCGTGGGCGTGTAAAAAAACAAATGGAAAAAAGTCAGCGGGAGTACTATTTAAACGAGCAAATGAAGGCGATTCAAAAAGAAATGGGCTCCCTGAATGAAGGTGGGAACGAATTTGAAGAGCTTGAGGCTAAAATTGAAGCGGCTGGTTTGAGTCAAGAAGCAAAGAAAAAAGTAGAAGCTGAGTTGAAGAAGCTGAAAATGATGTCGCCAATGTCCTCAGAAGCGTCAGTGGTGCGCTCTTATATTGATTGGGTGCTTGGTGTGCCTTGGGTCAAAAAAAGCAAGGTAAGGCATAATATCGCTAAAGCTAAAGAGATCTTAGATAGTGATCATTATGGTCTTGATGAAGTCAAGGAGCGAATACTAGAGTACTTGGCGGTTCAGAGTCGGGTTAAAAAGCTTAAAGGGCCTGTGCTTTGTTTAGTGGGTCCTCCAGGTGTAGGTAAAACGTCTTTAGGGCAATCAATTGCGAAAGCGACAAATCGTAAGTACACCCGAATTGCTTTGGGTGGCATGCGAGATGAAGCTGAAATTAGAGGGCATCGTAGAACCTATATCGGTTCAATGCCTGGTAAGTTGATACAAAAAATCTCCAAAGTAGGTGTGAAGAACCCATTATTTCTTTTGGATGAAATTGATAAGTTGGGTACTGATCATCGTGGTGACCCTGCTTCAGCATTGCTAGAGGTTTTAGATCCAGAGCAAAATCATACCTTTAATGATCATTATCTCGAAGTTGATTATGATTTGTCTGATGTTATGTTTGTCTGTACTTCGAATTCGATGAATATTCCGCCCGCATTAATGGATAGAATGGAAATAATTCGTATACCGGGTTATACCGAAGATGAAAAGGTAAATATTGCGCAGAAATATTTGGTCCCAAAGCAATTAAAACATAACGGCTTGAAAGATGGTGAGCTTTCTATTGAGGGTAGTGCGGTGCATGACATTATTCGTTACTACTCTCGTGAAGCTGGTGTTCGAGGTTTAGAGCGGGAAATATCCAAAATTTGTCGTAAAGTTGTCAAAGAAGTTATGCTAAAAGAGCGGAAAACACCTGTGGAGGTTTCTGCGGCGAATTTAGAGCAATATCTTGGTGTAAGGAAATTTAGCTTCGGGATTGCTGATGAAGAGGATCAGATTGGTCAAGTGACCGGTTTGGCGTGGACACAAGTTGGTGGTGAGTTGCTAACCATTGAGTGTAGTACTGTTAAAGGCAAAGGGAAGGTCATCAAAACCGGTTCGTTAGGGGATGTGATGCTTGAGTCTATTCAGGCTGCTATGACGGTTGTACGTAGCCGAGCTGAAGCGTTGCATATTGCGGATGAATTTCATGAAAAGCATGATATTCATATACACGTACCAGAAGGAGCGACGCCAAAAGATGGTCCAAGTGCTGGTATTGCGATGTGTACTGCAATGGTTTCTTCTTTTACAGGCATTCCTGTTCGATCTGATGTCGCGATGACGGGTGAAATTACGTTGAGGGGGCAAGTTTTAGCAATTGGTGGGCTAAAAGAAAAGTTGCTTGCTGCGCATCGAGGTGGGATTAAAACGGTCATTATTCCAGAAGAAAACGAAAAAGATTTAAAAGAGATTCCAGAAAATATTAAAGCTGATATAGAAATTGTACCGGTGAAATGGATTGATCAGGTCTTAGAGAAGGCGCTTTCGTATTTGCCTGAAAATTCTGCTTCAGATGAAAAAATCTTAAAAAAGGGTAAAAAAGCATCATCAAAAGCCTCAGATGAGGCTGTTAAGCGAATAAATACGCATTAGGTGATTTGTCAGCTTGACAGGGCTTGTTTTCAGTTGGTATAAAACATCCTGAAGTCAGGCGGCAGTAATTTTAAGGGAGCTCCGACCTCTCAAAAATATTTCTAGCAAGTAGGTAGAAATAAGAAAAAGCGTAAAAGTTTTAAATAACCGAAGCGCATGCCATTAAAAATTATGTATTTTAAAAACAGTTATTACCTAAGGGGTTTCGTGTGAATAAGTCTGAGCTAATTGATGCAATTGCAGAATCTGCAGATCTTTCTAAAGCGGCAGCGGGTCGAGCAATTGATGCGTTTGTTGAATCAATCACTGGTGCGTTAAAAGATGGCGATCAAGTTACTTTGATCGGGTTTGGTACTTTCTCTGTTAAAGATCGTGCTGCTAGGGTTGGACGTAACCCACAAACGGGTGCTGAGATCCAAATTAAAGCTTCTAAGAATCCTAGCTTTAAAGCAGGTAAAGCATTAAAAGACGCGGTAAACTAAGTCTTTTTGAAAACTATGCAAACTCAGTATGAGTTTGCATAAAAGAAGGTTGATGTCATTGGTGTTCGTATAAGAAAATAAATGGCAAAATCAGTGCTTCTTTGAATACAAAAAGGCGCGTTCAAATTGAATGCGCCTTTTTGTATTTATATAAGTTAATCAAACTGGTTTATGAAAAAAGTTTATCCAACAATAATACTGAAAATTAAATTTAGAGGGCTGTATGCTTCAAGATATGCGTAAAAGCGCACAGGGAACTGTGGCAAAGATTGTAGTTGGTTTCATCATTGTCGTGTTCTCCTTATTTGGTGTTGAATCAATTGTGGGTAGTCTAGGTGGTGAGCCTGAGGTGGCATCAGTAAATGGTGAGGGGATTACAGAATCTAATTTTACTCGTGCGCTAGAAGGAAAGCGTCGTCAAATTTTATCTCAGATGGGTGAGCGTGTAGATCCTGGCTTGATAGATGAGGGCTTGTTACGGTCCTCTGTACTTGAAGGGCTAATTCAGGAGGAAATTCTTAAACAGGATGCTGATGACAAAGGCTTATATGTATCGATCGATGCTGTTGATAGTTATATTCGGAGTATAGAGCAGTTCAAAGTCAGTGGTGTATTTGACGGTGAGCGTTTACAGATGATTCTGCGAAATGCGGGTCTTACTTTAAATGGCTATCGAGAGTCATTGCGGTCACAGTTTGTATTAGATCAATCTAGATCAGCGTTGATTGCTTCTGCGTTTGTATTAAAAGATGAGCGTAATGAGATTATTGGGCTGGATCGTCAATCGCGTTCATTTGGTGTTACAACAGTGCTTCAGGCAGATTATTTAGATGCGATCACTGTTACTAATGATGAGATTGATGCTTATTATCAAGAGAATAAAGCATCGTATAAAAAACCAAAAAATGTAGATGTTTCTTTTGTTGAAATTCAACGCTCAGACTTGAGTAAAGAAATTGAAGTGAGTGATGAAGAACTGCGTAAACTTTATGAGTCAGAAAAAGCTGAATTTGAAGGTGATGAGGAGCGTCAAGCTGCGCATATTCTTATTAAGATTGATGATAATGTTCAAGAGCTGCAGGCGCTTGAGAAAATTACCTCTATAGAAACCCGACTGAAAGCCGGTGAAGAATTTTCTGTATTAGCGGTAGAGTTGTCAGAAGATGAAGGTTCTGCAAAAGAAGGTGGAGATTTAGGACGTTCCGGTCGTGGTGTTTATGTTTCTGATTTTGAGACAGCATTATTTAACTTAAAAGAAGGAGAGGTGACTGCGCCAGTTAAAACAGAGTTCGGCTATCACCTAATAAAACTACTTGCTGTAGAGCAAACTATAATTCCAAGTTTTGAAGAAATGAGCGGAGAACTATCGAACCGCTTGCGTGATCAGCGAGTTGCTCAGTTGTATGCCGAAAAAACGGAAAGTCTTGCAGATATAAGCTATGCGGCTTCTGATTTGAGTGAGCCTGCAGACGAGCTAGGTTTGGATGTTAAACAACTTGCGGGTGTATCTGAGCAAAGTACGCATAAAATATTTTCGAATATAAAAGTCCAAAGAGTGCTATTTAGTGATGAGTTAGTTAAAGATAGCAATAACAGCGAAATTATAGAAATTGATGAAGGTTATTCGGTAGTGTTTCGTGTCAATGAATTGCATAAAGAGAGTGTCTTAGCATTGGAGGACGTAAAAGTTCAGGTAGAACGAGTTCTTAAGGCGAATAAAACAGCTGAGTTTGCTGAATCTGTTGGTGGGGCGTTTGTTGCTCGTGTAAAAGCAGGAGAAGAGCCTAAAGCTGTTTCGGCCGATATGGGGCTAAACTGGGAGGTGCATGTTGATGTGAATCGGGATGCTATTAACGTTGCTCGGGGGCTGGTCACCAAAGTATTTACACTCGAAAAATCTGAGGTAAGTAGCGAAAATGTTGTTGGATTTAGTACTTCAGAAGGCAATTATTCAGTTGTTATCTTGCGTGATGTTAAAGAGGGTAATCCGAAAGAGACAAGCTTAATAGAGGTGCAGTCTATTTCAAATATGCTGGGCGATAGTCTTGGTGCGGGGGATTACCGGAACTATCAGGATGTGATGGTGCGGAAAGCTGAAGTAGAACGGATTTAAATGAAGGGGCTTTGAAGCCCCTTTTTTTATGATGAACTTAACAGATTATTCTGTTGTGCGTTATCTCCGTATATTTTGAGCACTGGTTATCTTTCCCGTTTTAGGAATTAATGTATCTTTGCGTAACTGAATTATTGCTCGAATTAAAAATGGAATATTAGATTCGTTAGGCGTTATGCATCTAGTATCTATAACATCTCATAAGTGGAATGTAAGGCAAACGGAAATATGGTTCTGATCACAGCAGCATCCTTACTATTATTGAACCTGGTGCATCAATTTAAAGAAATTGAACCACAGCCACCTGGAACTATTCATTATGACTTAGCGATGAATAGTGGCGATATATTTGTTTCTGAGACAGTTATTGTTGAGCCATTATCAAAAGTAAAATATCGAAATATTGTTAGGCAGGCTTTTGATTACAGTTGTGGTTCTGCTGCTTTAACAACCGTATTACAGCATTATTTAGGTCGTAACTTTCAAGAGCGTCAGGTCATGGAAGGTTTGCTGCATTACGGAGAAAGTGATCGTATCGTCGATCGACGTGGGTTCTCAATGCTGGATATGAAACGACTTGTAACCGCTTTAGGTTTTCCAGCAGGTGGTTTTAAGGCCGAACTGAAAGATTTGATTGAACTGGATCACCCTGCGATTGTACCGATTCACTATTCAGGCTTTAAACATTTTGTTGTTGTGAAAACAGTTAAAGATGGGCGAGTTTATATTGCAGACCCTTCAAAAGGGAATATTACATTTACCTTGGAGCGGTTTAAAGAAAAGTGGGACCAGAATGTGTTGTTTGTTATTTTTCCAGGTGATACCAAGCCAATTGATGGCTTGGAGTTAAGAGAAGAAGATTTGCGATTTATTGATGACCAGACTCTATCATTACAAGCTTTCAGGGTTTTGCCTGACTATCAGGATATGCTTCAATACCGTATTCAAAATGAACTTGAGCGCTTAAAAGACAACCCTGCAGGGAGTGAAAGTTCAGTAACGAACACTAATAAGTTACTGCACTTTAGACGAAATTAAATAATAAATACGACCAAAAATTAAATAATAAATACGACTATATAGTTGATTAACTCATGGAAATGAAAAGGGATATGCAATGAATTCTTGGGTAGTAAGAGTGTTGGTGATAGCGTCCTCAATGCTTCTCATCTCAAATGCCTATTCGGAAGAAGAACAGTCGAAGGTAGATAAGGCAAGAGATGCATTAGCAAAACAGTCTGACGATGAGGACTCAACGCGTCAATTGGAAGAAGTATTCCAAGCAGCTGAGAAAAACTACTCATTACTACGTTCGGGTGGTAAGTCGCTTAGTTACTCGCTCGATTATTCTTATACCTCTGATTCTAGAATTTCATTAGAGGTAGTGAACAGTACTGTTCGAAATGCAAACGTTAATCCTTCAGCATCGCATTCCTTTACTAACTCATTTAGCTTTGATTATGGTTTGTTAAATAACTTAACGTTAAACGTTCGAGTGCCTTTATCATCACGTTACGATACTCAGCGATCATTATCCGTAACAGATTTTGGTGACGTTAGTCTTAGTTTGCGTTGGCAGCCTTTTGCTTACGTACCTGGTAAAGCGACCGTAACTATGAACACTACCTTTAGTTCTAAAACTGGAGTGAGTCCTTATGAAATTGATTCCTCTAGACAGCTTTCAACGGGAAGTGGGACGTATTCTTTTTCTACAGGTTTAAGTGTATCGAAAGTACTTGATCCTGTAGTGCTCTTTAGTTCTGTGAGTTCTAGTTATGTGTTAGAAGAGAACGGCTTAAATCAAGTGCGTGGTGGTCAGATACTTAAAACGGTTCAGCAAGGTCAGAGTTTTTCTTTTTCAGGTGGATTCTCTTATTCTTTGTCGTATGATACTTCGCTTAGTATTTCCACCCAAATTGGTTACAGCACAGAAACGAAACTGTTTTTTTCGAATGGAACCAATGCCTCTTCTCCTGATTCAGTAAACGGATCGATGAATTTCTCTCTCGGTATTCGTGTTGATCCTAAAACAATAATGAATACGAGCTTTGGCTTTGGTTTAACTGAGGATGCTTCTGATTTATCGCTTGGTTTATCTTACCCCATCAATATTGGCGCATTTAATTGGTAATAGTGAACAATTTTCAAGCTATTTATTGGTAACGATTGAACTACGGTAAAGGATTCTATTTGTGAAGTTGCTTCCTAGGAAGATAAAAAAAACCATAGTGTTGGTGCTTATTTCGGTGTTTATTTTTCCGCCGCAAGTAATTGCACAGTTAGCGAATGGTATAACGATCGATTCAAAGGCATTGTCGCTAGGTAATGCTATTGTTGCTGATCGTAACCCTACTACGAGTGCTGTTTATCAAAATCCTGCGCTTTTGACTGAGCTGAAGGGACGGCAGTTTGAGGTAGATAACTTAATTATTGGTCTTGATCTAGATGCTACCTTCATTGCTCCGCGTAAAGAAAACGGCGAATTCGATTATGAACTATTTGGCTTGAACGGAACGGGATTTAATACATACGACACGACTGTAGAAAGGGACCCAGTAGTTGGTGAAGATGGCTTGGGTGAAAGTCATACGAACAAAGCGTCGTTGTATCTACCTGGTTTTGGTTTGCAGCAGTTACCTTGGAATGGTCCAGCACTATTGCCTCCTCAAATTGGTTTTTCGATTAACCCGCCCGGTTCAAAATTTACTTTTGCCAATAAAAACTATATGGCTTTTGCGGGTAACTTCTTTAAAGAGGCCGAAGACCCCGGTATTTATTTAGGAAAAGAAGCCGCTGTTCAGCGTTACACCTATTTTTCTCCAGCTGTAGGTTACCGGATCAGTGATGAGTGGTCTGTCGGATTTGGTGTTCAGCTTTCCCATCAGGGCTTTTATATTGGGCAACATAACCGGGCACCAAACTTATTGATTGCAGTAACGGAGATATTACAGGATGCCTTTGCTTGTGAATTTGACAAGCCTATTGGTAAACGTCGTGATCCATTGCAGCCATTTCTATCATTATGTCAGGGTAACATCGGACCATGGGATGACGTTGGCCGTATTGACATGGATATGCAGGAAACTATATCTCCAACTTATAATATGGGTGTTTTGTGGAAACCTAATGATTGGTTTTCATGGGGTGCTTCTTATTTAAGTGAAGCTGAAATGGAACTCAAAGGGCAATTCTTAATGGATTATACCGATGAGTGGACTGCTTTTTGGCAGGGCTTTAATGCTTCAATTATTGGTGCAATTACCGCTGCGATTTTAGGTTTGCCGCGTGGTGTGCCGCGCGAGGCTGGTAATGTGAGTATGAAGCTCACGATGCCTCAAAAATTCTCTACGGGTGTCAGTGTTCGTTTGTCTCCAGATTACACGCTGAATATGGATGCAACATGGACTGATTGGAGTGAGTGGGATGAGTTTACATTTCATTTTGATCGCTCCCTTGAGCTGTTAACGACGGCTCGTTTACTTTCAAGTTTTGTAACAGCGACCTCCTTAACGTTGCCTGTTGGTTTAGAAGATACTTGGCATTATGGTATAGGTCTTACTCGGCATGTGAACTCTCGACTAGATGTACGCTTTGGGCTTGAACTTAGAACATCGCCAGTTGGTAAAGACGTATTTGGACCGCTTCCGCTTGGTGATATGAAAATGTTTGGTACAGGTTTTAGCTATAAGTGGGATAAAGAAACGACTGTTGGAGCTACATTGTTTTATATGCAATCTATCGATTATATTCCATCAAATACTAGTTGTAACTTAAACTGTACCAACTTGACTAACGTTATTTATAACCCTTATGCAGGCTTAGATGTTAAATTTGTTACCCGAATATTTGGTCTAGGTGTATCATTTAAACGCTCATTCTAGAGGGTTGGTGTAATGAAAGAGATAAAACAACTTTGTTTTTTGGTTTTGAGTGCTTTGCTTGCAACAAGTGCGTATGCAGAGCGTTATAGTGTGACTGAAGATAGTTTTGGCGGGGTATCGGCTGAGCCGGTAGTAGAGGCTCAGCCAAAAACAGAGGTTGTGGCAGGCCAAAATAAAGAAGATGGTTCGAGTAAGCGCATAAGTGAAGAGTCATCATCTAACGCTAATCTTCAAACTTCAGAGGCGTCTCAGCTTGGTTCAAAAAAGATCACAGCAGAGAAGTTGCTTGCAACAGGGGGGGAGGAGTCAGCAGCTGATGCTATCTCTAACTCTAACTCTAACTCTAACTCAATAGTTGAATCTGCAGATGAAAGTATATTTAATGCACCGTCTGATATCGTGCCAGATACAGCGGAGAGTGCTCCCAAGAAAAACCTAAGCATTTTTGAAAAAGCCTATTTAGAGTCTGAAAGAAAAGCCAAGGCAGAAGTCCTCAAAAACCTAACAGCGAACAAAACTAGCGATGATGCTTCAAGCGTGTATGACGCGACCCAGGTTGACTCTATTAAGTTTGTTGATGGTGATGAGTTAGAACGAACAGGGGCCAGAGAAGAGGTTGAAAAAGCACCTTATTTTATTACTGTTGATGTTGACGGTAATTTGCAAAATACATTCTATGATCCAGTTTTGGTCTCTAATGCGCTAGATAAGAAGCGGAATAAGAAAATTGAATACACTCAGGCTAGAGTCTATGAGGAATTTAGTCAGGAGGAGAGTGGCGAGTTAAGCTTACCAGAAGGGGCTGATCCTATTGCTGTTGGAATTTTGAACTCTGGTGAAAAAGAGTTTGATCTATACTTTAATGCATTTACAAAGCAATGCTGCGATCATTTGCCTAATCTTGTAACGCCTACAATGGAAATGGGACGTTCCCAAGCTTTTCAATTATCAAATGATGATTTGTATTACCGTTTTAGTGATGGTGATAGTCGATTTATTCTTGTAAGTTTACCTTCGGAAACAAATGATAATTACCCTTTGCGGATACGAACCTTTATACGTACTTTTAAGAAGTTAAGTATTCCGCATGGTGTTTTTTTTCCGCAAATTATTACCTTGGATGCCGATAAAAAACCTGTTCGAATTATGACGGGGCCATTGTTGAAGTATCAGGCAGAAACTTGGTCGACACATGGTTATCTAGAGGGCGTGTTTCAAATTGATCGCTCTAAAGAAAAAGATGAGCGTTATGTGCTTATTAACACCACAAGTGATGTGCTTCGACAATCCTCAATAATTGATACCAAAGTGCCTATTGAAATTGCTCACATGGCTGTTGGTTCCTTTGAAATACAAGCTATTTTAGAAGAACAATATTAAGTTTTTGTTTTCTAGTTATAAGCAAACTCTGCATAGGTTCGCAGGTATCAGCTTTTAATCCCTCTTTTCACTTTTGAAAATTGTCATTTCGTTAGACTGATTGTTTGCTGTCATATGTGATATATCTGTTGCAATCATGACCTGTGGTCACATATGATTATTTGCGTTGTTAATAAGAATTATAAGATAAGCGTCTAAGAGGTCTAGGATGAAAATTACAGTAAATGGTGTGGATCGCGTAGTTGAGTTTGAAGCTGATACGCCTCTTTTGTGGGTGATAAGAGATGAGCTTAAACTTAAGGGAACAAAGTTTGGCTGCGGCAAGGGTTTGTGTGGTGCTTGTACTGTGCATTTGAATGGTGCACCAATTCGCTCATGTATTACGCCTCTTAGTGTTGTCGCTGGCCAAAGTATCACAACCATTGAAGGTCTTGGGTCTGAGGATAAGCTGCATCCACTTCAAGAAAGCTGGGTAGAGTTTAATGTGCCTCAGTGTGGTTACTGTCAGTCTGGTCAGTTGATGTCAGCGAGTGCATTACTGGCGACTAATGCCAGTCCTACCGATGCTGATATCGATAGTGCAATGTCTGGAAATGCTTGTCGTTGCGGCACTTACCCTAGAATCAAAGCGGCAATACATCATGCAGCTGATAATTTAAAACAACAATAAATTGAGGGAGTGTTAGGATGCCGAATAATGTATTTAAGGCCACGCGCCGTCAATTTCTTAAAGCGTCAGTTACTGCGACAGGTGGTTTTTCTCTCGCAGTTAATCTACCAGGTTGCGCAACATTTAGTGGGCAAGGCTTGTCACAAGATCAGAGTTGGATAGCCAATGCCTGGCTAGAGATATCAAAAGAATCGGAAGTTGTGTTTACCCTTGATCGTATTGAAATGGGGCAAGGGACGACAACTGGTTTGACGACGCTTTTAGCAGAAGAACTAGAGATAGAGCCAGCAGAGATCTTAATCAAATACGCGCCGGTTGATAGTGTTTATCGTAATCCAGACTACGGCCTTCAAATGACTGGAGGCAGTAACAGTATGTCTTCCAGTTGGGTGCAAATTAGAGAGGCGGGTGCTACTGCGCGCGCAATGCTCGTTGCAGCGGCAGCAGAAGTCTTTGGCGTGCCTACCACGCAATGCGTTGCCAAAAATGGCCACGTATTGCTTCAAGGCAAGGATCAGTCGTTAAGCTATGGTGAATTGGCCGCGCTTGCTGCATCACAGTCAGTACCATCAAAACCAAAATTAAAAAAGGCTTCTGAATTTCGTTATATTGGCAAACAGAATGCACGATTAGATATCTCAGGAAAAGTAAATGGTCGTACCGCTTATGGCATAGATTCTGAAGTTGATGGTATGGCTTATGCGGTGGTTAGCCGTTGTCCTGTAATGGGTGGCAAGGTTAAAAGCTTTAATGCAGAGCAAGCACTTGAATCAAAAGGGGTGGTGGCTGTATATGAAATATATAACGGTATTGCAGTGGTCGCTGAACAATATTGGCAAGCCAGAAAAGCACAAAACTTATTAGAAATAGTGTGGGATGAAGGCGCCTTAGCGACGCTTTCATCAGATGAAATGTTTAATACTTTCAAAAAAGCGGCCATTGAAGATGACGGCGACTATGCTCGGGATGAGGGCGATTTTGAAGAGGCATTGGAACAAGCTGCTCGAACGATCGAAGTTGAATATCAGACGCCATTGTTAGCACACGCGACCTTAGAGCCTATGAACTGTGTCGTTGAGGTGAATGATGATCGTGCGCAAGTCTGGGCGCCCACACAAGCGCCTGATCTTGCAAGAATAGCGGTGGCACGCGTGACAGATCTTTCGCCTGATGATGTTGATGTAACTGTAACGGCTATTGGTGGTGGGTTTGGTCGACGTCTCACTCAAGACTTTATCGAAGAGGCTGCGGCAGTGGCTTATCAGGCTAAGCGCCCAATTAAGTTAATGTGGTCTCGTGAAGAGGATACGAAGCATGACTGGTACCGACCTGCGACTTATCACAAGTTAAAAGCAACGCTGAGCGAATCGGGTGTGGTGACAGGTTGGGATCATCAGATTGTCGCGCCTAATTTACTTGATTGGTATATTCGCGATGCTGCTCCAGCTCAGTATCCTTGGGCACCTAAATTTATGTATGGTGTTCTTGGTTCGGCTGGTTTAGCGATGCAAGGTATTGCAGTGCCTAATGATGAAACAGCCATAGAGGGGGCGGTTAGTGTTCCCTATAGTATTGCTAATTTGCAGGTACGTCATACGCATGCAGATATTGGTGTGCCTGTGTCATTTTGGCGCTCAGTCGGACATTCTCAAAATGCTTTTTATGTCGAAAGCTTTATTGATGAGTTAGCGCATGAAACCTCAACAAATCCTTATCAATTCAGGCGTGCATTATTAAAAAACCATCCTCGTCATCAACAGGTGTTGGATTTGGTCGCAAAACATGCCGCTTGGAATAGTGCTTTACCAGAAGGGCGGTACCGGGGTATTGCGGTACATGAAAGTTTCAGAAGCTACGTTGCCCAAGTGGTGGAAGTTTCAGTCGATAATGGTGCCATTAAAGTGCATCGAGTAGTTTGCGTTGTTGACTGCGGTATCGTTGTAAATCCAGATATCGTGAAAGCTCAAATGGAGGGAGGGGTTATATTTGCCCTTACTGCCGCGCTCTACGGAGAAATTAGCTTAAAAAATGGACGTGTTGAACAGTCTAATTTTGATGATTATGCCTTGCTTCGAATGCATGAAACACCAAAGATTGAAGTACACCTTGTTGATAGTAATGAAAGCCCTAGTGGTGTCGGTGAGCCGGGTGTGCCACCCTTAGCGCCAGCATTAGGAAATGCCGTTTTTGCTGCGACGGGTAGGCGGTTAAGATCGCTTCCGTTGAGGTTGTCTTAACTACCGTTATGGCCGTTGGAGTCTCTGGAAGTGAAACCGTTGTATTGAGTACAGAGCATCGTGTTTTAGATGCGGTTACTCAATGGCTTAATCAGGCTAAAACTGTTTGGTTGTGTACCATTGTGAAAACTTGGGGGTCATCCCCAAGGCCTGCCGGTTCAATGCTCGCTTATCAAGAAGAGTGTGGTGTTGTCGGTTCATTATCAGGTGGATGTATAGAAGAAACATTGATTCGTCAGTTTTCTGCGGCTTCAAGTGATTTGAATCGTTTAAATAACCCTTTGCTGTATGACTACTCTATTTCGGGTGAGGATCAAGCAAAGTATATGTTGCCTTGTGGTGGGCAGTTAACAATACTTATTGAGCGTTTAAACGCAACGCCGCATACTGTTCAGCATTTCAATGAAATACAGAACGCATTAAACCTACGGCAGCGCATCCGAAGGGAGGTTTCTTTGGCTGATGGTCAAATGGGGGTTTCTTTGGCTGCTGAAACGATGGTTGGGCCAGATGTTGTGCAGTCAGCTGAATCAATTGCAGTATTGTTTGGGCCTGTTTTTAAAATGTTGTTACTGGGTGCAGGAGAAGTCTCGTACAGTGTTGCTAGCATAGCAATGAGTGTCGGTTTCTCGGTAACTGTGTGCGACCCCCGAGAGGCTTTTATACAAGGTTATCAGCAAGTAGGTGTCGAAGTGATCAGGTGTTTGCCTGATGATTTAGTCAAAGCGCGTTTTTCTGATGCGTATAGCGCCATCTTAGCGCTAGCGCATGACCCAAGAGTGGATGATATGGCCTTGATGGAAGCATTAAAAACCAAGGCTTTTTATATTGGTGCGATGGGTTCGGCACGTACGAGTGTCGACCGACGAAAACGCCTAGCGCAGTTAGATTGCTCTGAGTCTGAAATAAGTCAATTACATAGCCCAATCGGTATTGATATTGGTAGTAAAAGACCGACCGAAATAGCGGTGTCTATTATGGCGCAAGTGCTCGCCGAGCGGCATCAATTCTTAGGTCGGTTAGTGAGTGTCTCCAATCAAAAATCTCTAAGTGCATCAAGCAATGCGTCGAGCGATGGCGTGATGACTAGTTAATTCCCGTCCTGAAGCAAATCAGTGTGTTGGTCAACTTCAATGTTGGGTTAAAACCCGACTTATATTGTTTCAGGGAAGGTGCTAGTTAAGATTGCCATCTAGTAAGCCTAACTTAACAAGTGGCGTGATTAGCTTGTGCTAATAATATCTTTGGTTTCGTCGATATCATGTAGCACCATCGCATCTTCCACATCCAAAATGTTTAATGCTTTTGGGTGTGCTTGAATAATTTCTTTAGCGCCCAAATCGCCTTCTAAACTTCTTAACGCGCTAAAATACTTACGTCCAAATAACACTGGATGTCCTTTCTGAGCTAAATAGCTAGGCCGCACAATACTGGTTGCTGAAGCGTGAACGGATAATTTTGAAAGGGTGGTCGGTTTTATATAAGGCATATCCCCTAAACAAATACCTAGCCATTCAATGTTATCTACGTCTAAATTTCTTGTTGCTTCTGCAATAACGCTCGATAAGCCTTTTTGGGCATAGGTGACTTTAATGGTTTCAACATTCAGCGTGTCTAGATGGGTAGAAATAGCTGTGTCATCTTCCCGTATTACGACGACAAACTCACATCCAGAAGCCTGTAGGGCTTCGATAGAGACGCTGATAATTGAATGGCCAGAAGGTAGAAGGTGTAATTGTTTAGCGCTGCCAAAACGGCGAGAAAAACCCGCAGCAAGTAATAGATAAAGTCCAGGCTGATTATTCATGGCTTAATCATACTTTTAAGTTAAGGCGTCGCCAAGTATTTTTCAAAATCAATAATGCTGGGGTAGAGTTGGGTGAAATTAGGAATACTGTTTGAAGAAGGCTTCTGCAAAAATAGAAATCATTTTTTTGAGTAATGGTACCAGTAGGCGGACTCGAACCGCCACGCTTATTCAGCGGGGGATTTTGAATCCCCTATGTCTACCAATTCCATCATACTGGCATTACTCAAATCTTCTTAACATACACTGTGGGTTTGTATGCTCTAAACCAGTTTGTGATGAGGTGGTTTAGAAGCAGGCATTATACGTAAATCTTAACGAGGGTCAACAGTGATAATTGCTAAATACACCCTTAACTACTAGGTTTTAATGTTTTTAATTTGATGTCTATTAAGTTTAGTAGCACCGTTGCTACTGATGAGATTTTATTCTGATCTTCTGTTAGTTCTAGTGTCTTTTGGCTTGATATAATAATTAACGTGGTATGGATGGTGAGGGGGCATAAAAAAGCCCTGCGTAGTTTCCTTGGCAGGGCTTATGTTTAACTCTTAATAAGGCTTGTTGTTATGGTGAGCAAGCGGTAGTTTTTGACCATGCAGGTAATGGTAAAGCTTGAAGTACAGTGTCGTCGGCTACGGTGACAAATGCGCCGTTAGAAGTGACAATGCTTGTTGCTTGGGCGACGTTCTCACTAAAGCCTGACAAAGGGGATGCTGATGATGGCGTACCATGGTTTGCATCGCATGCTGTATAACGCGAAACAGCAATGCCTAAGTTTGTATTTCCATTACCAGCTGCTTGAAGGTCTATAGCGTTCGTTAATTGTGCTAAAGGCTCCGCGCCAGATAAATGTGATACTGAGCCTGCAATAGTCACTCCGTTTCCTGTTACGTCATTGTAAGTGCGATCATCAGAGGCTTGTGAGACAGGGATGACCTTGTCGTTGACAGCCATCATATAAAGAACCTTACTGTTATTGGCTACTAAATTATCAGTAAAGTTTACTGCATCAAACGGGTCTAGCGCAGCTTGCAATATATTTAGATAAGCTTGGTAAGATGATGTGTCAACAGTAACGCCTTGAAACGCAAGTCCATCAATAATGTTGGGAGCGAAAGCGGGTGAATTGTCAAAAAATCGTGTGATGCCGCCACCAGGTGTGAAAAACATAGATGCGGTGATGTTATCGTCATCGGTTGTTGTTGAATTAGCGGTAGCGACGAATGCTTGAGAGCTAATGGTACCTAATGAGTGTCCAGAATAGAATACACCTAAGGTGCTATCAGGGTCATTTGCGGTTGCGAAATCAATATTGTCAATCGATTTACGTAAAGTAAATAAATCTAGTGCATTCTGAAGGTTGTTGCCCCGCGTAGCCATGAAGTGCTCAATGTTAATAAACATCGAGCCAGATACACCACTAAACAGGCTGTCATTTGGTACGGATGAGGGCATCTGTCCAGGTGCTGCGACATAGTTAAAATGTCTCTCAATCGTAGTCAGTAGTGGTGAAGTAGCATCATCAATACCATGTAATGGCTCGTCGATAGCAAGAACTGCGACATTTTGGCCTGCTCCCATCGCTCCAGTGATCAAGGCGGGTCCAAATCCCACTGCTTGAGTTCTATTACCGCTTAAGCCGTGACCCCAAATCATGGTTTTCATGTCGCCAGTGGGGTTACTTGGGTACATAGCTAGTACTGGAATTGTGACATCACCCTGTTTCTTAGGGAATGGGAAAATTGCATTGACCACTTTAGACTTTGCGGCAACAGTCTCATTATTTTCATCGGTACTTCTGCCCTGTGGTAGTACCAGCGGAAGGCCGTTAGCAGCAAAAACCATATTTAGGTTTGTAGCTAATTCTTCATCTGCTTCCCATTGGGTGAATTTTAGGGCTGCAGGACCTATATCAGGGTTAGTGGGAAGCCCTGAATAATAAGGTACAGTGATTTCACCTTGAGTAGCACTAACTAGTGTTGCTGGAATTGCGGGGTTAAAGGCATTGACATCCAGTACTGGTCCTCCAAAAGTAATAGCGGTTGGTTCAGGGTCAGGAAAGTTAGCTGTTATCCCTAGTGAGCCAGCCTCTAGCGCGCCAAATAAACCACTACCTGCGCAAGTAAAGCGTGCGTCACCTACAGGGGCTGCGTCGCAACCGGCAAGTGCGGCATGTACGCTTGATGGTAGCCATGCATCATAAGCGCCATTAACAGTTGCTTCAACTTGTTGATAGCTTGTTGCGCCGCCAGCAAGAGCGGCCTTTGTGGCTGAAACTTTAACAAATGAGCTTAATTGATCTGTGATCCATGTAGCAGGTTCAGCGACATAGCTCAGTATTTTTTCATCATCTGAAGTTGTGAAGCTGTATGACATCGCAATGTTTGCTTCAGTTAATGCAGGTAATGAATTTGCTTGTCTGGCTGTGTTTAAACTAACGCCGCCAAATGCTGGGTTGGGAGTGTTAAATGTGAGTAGGCCTACGCTTTCCCATAAGCCATTCATTAAACTACGAACTCCTTGAAGTGAGTCAGCAAGTAAAGTTTCGTTTTCGTCAGTGATGTGGGCATAGCTAGGCGACTGTTTGATTTGGTCCCCAGCAGCGTCTCGTATTTCATCTGTCACAATAACAACGTAGCGTGTATTAGGGGCTAGTGGTTTAGTGGGTAATATTCGCAGGAAGTGTGTGCCATCTAAGGTAATTACTTTATGTGTAAAGCTTGGTTGAATGTCGCTGGCGGTAGGTGGTTCGCCAATTGGAAGACCTTGGACGGGGCTGCCGCTAGCATATTCTAGTGCTACAAGAAATATATTACTATTTAGTGCGTTTGTGAATACGGAGTTTTCAGTAATTAATCCGTTCATCGCCAAATCTATCGGTGCAACTGTTGAAGCACCACTTAAAGAGTTTATTGCAGTGAAAACTGGGTTTGGTGGAGTGGGTTCGCCAATTTTAAAGGAACCGTCGCCCGCTACTGAATCAAAAATTAAATCATTAGGTATAGGTATTGCAGAGATGGCAGGGTTAAATATCGGATAAGTGCCTGCCGCTGCCACTAAATCATCTTTCTGTTCTTGTGTCAGTCCGTTGGCATCTGCTCCAATATTTTCATCTTCATTCTTGTCGTTTTCCAAACAACCTGTCAGCGTAAGAGTGGAAGCAATAGCTATACTTAATAGGGTTTTTTTGTACATGAAACGGACCTTTTCTTAATGATTGTCTTATATCGTGTGCGGAGCTTTTATTTAAAGGCTTCTCGCAACGTTATATTTACTTCGTGGCGCAGTTGCATAATCGCAGCTATGCCGAATTTTTTTATCTAGATTAAACGTAGACATGAAACCTGATTTTGTCGAATTTTTTTGCTTATTCTATGAATTATTTAAGATTTTTTTGAAACATTCTGTAAGTGTGTCGTTAACAATGGTTGCTCGCTACACTATCAATTAAAGAAGGCGTATAATCTGGATGACAAAAATTACATGCTAAATGCTTTTTGTGTTCAGCAGAATACCCTAAGAATTTTCAGAGAGAGACTATGACCACCATTCGTCAAGATGATTTGATCGACAGCGTTGCTGATGCCTTACAGTTTATTTCTTATTACCATCCTAAAGATTTTATCGATGCGGTGCATGAGGCTTATTTAAAAGAAGAGTCGCAGGCAGCGAAAGATGCGATGGCTCAAATTTTAATTAACTCTAGAATGTGTGCAGAAGGAAAGCGTCCTATTTGTCAGGATACGGGTATTGTGACCGTGTTTGTTAAGGTGGGGATGGATGTGCAGTGGGACGCTAAATTAAGCGTTACTGATATGATTAATGAAGGTGTGCGTCGTGCTTATACGCACCCTGATAATGTATTGCGAGCCTCTATTCTAGATGACCCTGCTGGCGCACGTAAAAACACCAAAGATAACACGCCGGCGGTCATACATTACGAAGTTGTGCCGGGTAATAAGGTTGAAGTAGATGTGGCTGCAAAAGGTGGCGGTTCTGAAAACAAATCAAAAATGGCGATGCTGAATCCGAGTGACAGTATTGTTGATTGGGTGATAAAAACTGTACCAACAATGGGTGCGGGTTGGTGTCCGCCAGGTATGTTGGGTATAGGTATCGGTGGTACGGCTGAAAAAGCAGCAGTGATGGCAAAAGAAGTGTTGATGGATCCGATCGATATACACGAACTTCGTAAAAGAGGGCCGAAAAACCGTTGTGAAGAATTGCGAATTGAAATCATGGATAAAGTGAACGATCTAGGAATTGGTGCGCAAGGCTTAGGTGGTTTGACGACGGTAATGGATGTCAAAATTAAAGACTACCCAACGCATGCCGCTTCTTTGCCTGTGGTAATGATTCCAAACTGTGCAGCGACTCGTCATACACATTTTGTATTAGATGGTACGGGTCCTTCATTGCAAGCACCGCCAAACTTGGCTGATTGGCCTGAAATTACCTGGGAAGCAGGGGAAAGTGCTAAGCGTATTGATTTAAACAACGTTACGAAAGAAGATATTGCCAAGCTATCGCCAGGCGATACAGTTTTGCTTTCTGGAAAGATGTTAACTGGCCGAGATGCAGCGCATAAGAAAATGACTGAAATGCTGGCGGCAGGTGAAAAGCTTCCGGTTGATTTGGAGGGGCGCTTTATTTATTACGTCGGGCCGGTTGATCCTGTGCGTGATGAAGTGGTTGGTCCAGCTGGCCCAACGACTGCAACGCGTATGGATAAGTTTACCCGTACTATGCTAAAAGAAACGGGCTTGATGGGTATGATTGGTAAGTCTGAGCGTGGTCAGGTAGCGATTGATGCGATTAAAGAATTTGGTGCTATTTATCTGATGGCGGTTGGTGGCGCTGCTTACTTGGTGTCTAAAGCAATCAAACATGCAGAAGTTGTTGCTTTTCCTGAGTTGGGAATGGAAGCTATTTATGAGTTTGATGTGGTGGATATGCCTGTTTCAGTGGCGGTAGATAGTGCTGGAACGTCTGTGCATCAAATTGCGCCGATCAAATGGCATAATAAAATTATGGCTGCAAAAGCTAAGTAATATTGTGATATCTTGAAAGTATAAAATTTTACTTAGGTATTGTTTATAGGGTGCGCTCTGCGCACCAGGTGTGAGAAAGTCAGGCTTTAGGTGTGTAAACTAGCCCTATAAATTTAAAATAAAGCGCAAAGCATTTGTGTGTAAAGTAGTATGCAGATGTTTATCTTAAAAATAAAAAAGTAGTGATCTAAATGGAACGCACATACCGATTGGTTGTTTCTTGTCCAGATAGGACGGGGATTGTCGCAAAGGTGAGTAATTTTCTGGCCACTTATAATGGTTGGATTACTGAAGCTAATTATCATGCAGACCAGCAGAGCGGCTGGTTCTTTATGCGTAATGAAATAAAGTCGAATTCTCTGCCTTTTGACTTAGATACCTTTAAAACCGTATTTGAACCGATTGCGAAAGAATATTCCATGCAGTGGAGTGTTAGCGATTCGGAAGTAAAAAAACGAGTCATTTTAATGGTTTCAAAAGAATCTCATTGTTTGGCGGATATTTTACATCGCTGGCATAGCAATGAGTTTAATGCTGAAATTGTGGCCGTTATCTCTAATCATGAAGATCTTAAGCGAATGGTTGAATGGCACGATATTCCTTATCATCATGTGCCGGTTAAAGTGGGTGAGAAAGAGGCAGCGTTTGAGGAAGTGACGAAGCTGGTGGATGACTACCAAACGGATCTTGTGGTGCTGGCGCGTTATATGCAAATTTTACCTGCACAATTATGTGAGCGGTATTCGGGGCGAGTGATTAATATTCATCATAGTTTTTTGCCGTCTTTTGCTGGCGCAAAGCCTTATCATCAAGCTTTTGATCGTGGCGTTAAGCTAATTGGAGCGACATGTCATTACGTGACGCAAGATTTAGATGAAGGGCCGATTATAGATCAGGATGTGATGCGAGTGAGTCATAGTAATACGATTGAAGATATGGTTAGGTTAGGAAAGGATGCTGAGAAAAACGTGCTTGCTCGTGGTTTAAGGCTTCACTTAGAAGATCGTGTAATCATACATGGCAATAAAACCGTTATTTTTGGTTAGTTTAATCTTTATAGGTTGGGCGTTGTGTTTCGTTCTTATTCATCGAAACAAATCTGATTTTCACCAGAGTCTCGAGCGGTATATAAGCGATTATCCGCATCTTTTAACAGTTCAATTAATGACTTATCTTGGCTTGATGTGATGCCTGCCGAAATAGTGAAGTTAAAATTTAGTTCGTCAAAAATAACAATATGATCCTCAACAATTGTTCTAAATCCTTCTGTTAATTTAGCGGCTTGTTCCAGGGATAATCCTATCATTAGTACGGCAATGTCAGAATCGTTGATGCGGGCGTAATGGAAGCGCCCAAACGCTTTCGACAGAAGCCCTGCTAAACTTTTTAATGTGATGTCGGGAGCATCTAGGCCATAGCGATCTTGAATGCTGTTAAGTTGGTCAACGGAGATAAGCGCTAAGCTAACGTGGGCGCTACCAGTATGTGCTTTTTCTAGTTCATTACTGCCCTGTTCGAAAAAAGTTCGTTTGTTGGGGAGGCCGGTAACATAGTCGTGATAAGCCATGTGTTTCATTGCTTGCCCGTATTCGATGCCTTCGATGTTGTGCATGAGTCGGCAGTGAAACTCTTCATGACTAAAGGTTTTTCTTAGGAAATCATTGGCGCCATTTTTAATGAATTTGGCGGTGAGTTTGCCATCACCTTCGCCAGATAGGCCAATAATGACTAGGTCATTTTTACTGACTTCTCGACGGATATTTTTTACTAAATCAAAGCCGTTCATGCGAGGCATGTTGTAATCGGTAATGAGTAGTTTTATTTCGGGGTCGTTGTTGATGATCTCGAGTGCGGTGTCGCCATCGTCAGCCGTGATAACTTGGTATAAATGGGTTTTTAGTAAACTTGATATGTAGTTTCTGGACACTTTTGAATCATCGGCAACCAATATTTTAATGTTTTGGTTTTTGTGTAGTCGATGTATGAGTTTCATTACGTATTCATAAGAAAAACGGCTTTCTTTGACGATGTAGTCAACAATCTTCTTCTCGAGCATTTGCTCACGTTTCTCTTCATCGTAGTTGCCTGTTAATACGATTGTAGGCATTTTTTTAGATAGCGTGTAGTCTACAACTTCGCCATTGGGGGCGTCGGGTAGATTTAAGTCAACGACTGCAACGAGGTAAGAATCGGCACCGTTTTTATCGATGAGTGCTTTTGCCTCAGTGAAAGAGGTGGCGATATCGTATTGAAAGCGAGCGCTTGAATCGTTGATGTGTTTGATGATTTTAACAACGATTTGGCTGTCTTCGACTAGTAGGAATTTTTTCATAATTTTAGGGCTGGCAATAGGTTGTTAGGCTTAATAACATAATTGTTGGGCGTTTTTCACGGCGGTTGTCAAAGCTTCAATGTTTCGTGAAAAGCGCCCTTATAGTTATTAGCTTAGATGTTCTTTTCTTATGTACCAGTTTTTGTGGCATTAAAGCGCGATATTGGTCACTATTCAGTTCTAAAGCATGCTAGAATCGCGAGCTTTATTTTAATAATTTTCATAGTAAGACAACAAAAACAGGAACGCTGTCCTTATGGGTGAGCAATCGAACGAAATCATTCCCGTTAGTATCGAAGAAGAACTAAAACAATCATATCTTGATTACGCTATGAGCGTTATTGTCGGGCGAGCACTGCCCGACGCACGTGATGGCTTAAAGCCTGTACACCGGCGTGTTCTTTTTGCGATGAGCGAATTAGGTAACGACTGGAACAAAGGCTATAAAAAATCTGCGCGTGTGGTCGGTGATGTTATTGGTAAATACCACCCTCACGGTGATACGGCCGTATATGACACCATCGTTCGTATGGCTCAGCCTTTTTCATTGCGTTATATGTTGGTTGATGGTCAAGGAAACTTTGGTTCGGTCGATGGCGATAATGCCGCAGCAATGCGATATACCGAAATTAGAATGCAAAAATTGTCGCATTCTGTATTGGCCGACTTAGATAAAGAAACGGTCGACTTTGTACCTAACTATGATGGCACTGAGCATATTCCAGAAGTAATGCCTTCACGAGTTCCGAACTTGTTGGTCAATGGGTCATCAGGTATCGCCGTAGGGATGGCGACAAATATTCCGCCGCACAATTTGACAGAAGTTATTTCAGGTTGTTTGGCGCTCATGGATAATCCTGATATTACGTTTGAAGAAATGCTGCAAATTATTCCAGGGCCAGACTTTCCAACGGCTGCCTTCATTAATGGTCGAGCGGGTATTATTCAGGCTTATCAAACCGGACGTGGCAAGATTTATTTGCGTGCACGTTATGAGGTTGAGTCTGAGAGTAATGGTAAAGAACGAATTGTTGTCACTGAAATACCTTATCAGGTGAACAAGGCGCGCTTAATTGAAAAAATTGCCGAACTGGTAAAAGACAAAAAAATTGAAGGCATCACCGGGCTACGTGATGAGTCTAATAAAGAAGGCATGCGCATTGTGGTCGAGCTGCGTCGTGGCGAAATCTCTGATGTGGTGATGAACAACTTGTTTACGCAGACACAGCTAGAAAATGTGTTTGGTATAAATATGGTTGCTATTGTGGAAGGTGAACCAAAAACGATTAACCTAAGGCAATCATTAGAGATCTTTATTAAGCATCGAAGAGAGGTCGTTACTCGGAGAACGGTTTATCTACTGCGTAAAGCGCGAGAGCGTGGTCATACCCTTGAAGGCTTAACGGTAGCATTAGCCAATATAGATCCTGTTATTGCGTTGATTAAAAAATCACCCAGTTCTGCTGAAGCGAAAGAGGCTTTATTAGCGCAAGCTTGGAATCCTGGTGCTGTAACGGGGATGTTGGAGAAAGCGGGTGAAAATGCTTGTCGACCTGATGATCTTGAGCCGCAGTATGGCATGCGCGATGGTATGTATTACTTGTCACCTATTCAGGCGCAAGAAATACTAAACATGCGATTGCATCGCTTAACCGGTCTAGAAACTGAAAAGCTTATTTCAGAATACCGTGAAATATTAGAGCGAATTGCTGAGCTGCTAGGTATTTTGAGTGATCCTGTTAAATTGATGGAAGTTATTCGTGAGGAGCTTGAAGAAGTTCGTGAGGAATTTGGCGATGAGCGACGTTCAGAAATTATTGCCTCAAAACGTGATTTGAATATTGCTGATTTAATTAATGAGGAAGATCTTGTTGTTACGATTTCTCATGCGGGTTATGCCAAGACGCAAGCGGTTGAGGATTATCAAGCTCAACGTCGTGGGGGGCGAGGTAAATCTGCGGCATCGATTAAAGATGAAGACTATATCGAAAAGCTATTAGTTGCTAATTCGCACGATACGATTTTATGTTTCTCTGATAAAGGTAAGGTTTATTGGTTGCGTGTTTTTGAAATTCCACGTGCAAGTCGAGGTTCAAAAGGTCGGCCAATGGTTAATATTCTACCTTTAGACGAAGGTGAGCGTATTACTACTTTCTTGTCTGTTAATGAATATACCGAAGATCGTTTTGTCTTTATGGCGACGTCTCAGGGTACGGTTAAGAAAACGCCATTGGAAAACTTCTCTAGACCTAGGTCTTCAGGCTTGATTGCTTTGGCGCTTGATGAAGGTGATTCGTTAATTGGTGCTGCGATTACCGATGGTGAGCGCGACATCATGCTAATGAGTAATTCCGGTAAGATGATTCGTTTTAATGAGACAAATGTGCGGGCAATGGGTCGAACTGCTCGTGGTGTGCGTGGTATTAAGATCGCGCCAGAATTTAAAGTTGTGTCATTGATCTTGCCAAAAGACGATGGATTGCTATTGGTAGCAAGTGAAAACGGCTATGGTAAGCGGACTAAAATGTCTGAGTTCTCAGTGATTGGTCGTGGTGGTCAGGGTGTGATTGCAATGCAGTGTTCAGAGCGAAATGGCTTGTTAGTCTCTGCAGTCCAAGTGCAAGAAGGTGATGAAATGATGTTGATCACCGATAAAGGTACGCTTGTTCGTACGCGTACTGAGGAAGTTTCAATCTTGGGTCGAAATACCCAGGGTGTGCGTTTGATCAAACTTTCTCAAGAAGATGAACATTTGGTTGGTCTGGAGCGCGTTGATGAGCCCGAACAGGTTGAAGGCGAGTTGATTGAAGGTGAGGTCGTTGACGGTGAAGCGGTTGATGGCGATGAGGTGATAGAGTCCAGTGCTACACCTTTGGAAGGTGATAATGATCAAAACGCGGGTGATGTTGACCCTGCGAGTTAAGTCTAAGTTGCTTTAACTGCGTATTGAGTGTTTCTTCTGAAGCCTCAATGCGCGTTATAAATAGTGATTGTGGCTTAGATTTCAAAATAGTTAAGTATCAGGATTAAGTATGACCGAAGAATCAAAAAAGCTTGCTGTCCTTCGTGATCAGATTGATGGTATTGATAAGGATATTCAGAAACTTATCAATCAGCGGGCGGCTTGTGCGCTTGAAGTGGCGGCCGTAAAACAGGCGGCTTCAGGTGGCGAAGAGGTTCAGTATTATCGGCCTGAGCGAGAAGCGCAGGTATTACGCGCTGTGATGGAGCGTAATGCCGGGCCGATGCCAGATGAAGAAATGGCAAAGCTTTTTCGTGAAATAATGTCTTGTTGTTTAGCGTTGGAAAAACCTATGAAAATAGCTTTTCTGGGGCCGGAAGGTACTTATACACACGCTGCGGCACTGAAACATTTTGGTCATTTTGTATCCGTTCAGCCTATGGCTGCGATTGATGAAGTGTTTCGTGAGGTTGAGTCTGGGCAAGCTAACTACGGTGTAGTGCCTGTCGAGAATTCCACGGAAGGTATGGTTAATCACACGCTAGATAGTTTTATTAATTCATCACTTAATATTTCAGGTGAAGTAAAGCTTCGAATTCATCATCATTTACTTTCAAATAAAAAGATAGATTTAGCCGATGTGAAGCGCGTTTATTCTCATCAGCAATCTTTAGCGCAGTGTCGTAAATGGTTGGATTCTCACTGTCCTCAAATTGAACGGGTTGCTGTAAGTAGTAATTCGGAAGCTGCTCGACTTTCAATGGAAGATGAGGGGGCGGTTGCGATTGCAGGTGAAATGGCGGCTGAGTTTTATGGTTTGCATAAACTAGCTGAAAATATTGAAGATCAGCCAGATAACACGACACGATTTTTAATTATTGGTACGAAAGAAGTGCCGCCAAGCGGGAAGGATAAAACATCTCTTTTGGTCTCGGCCAAAAATAAGCCCGGTGCTTTATATCATGTATTAGAGCCTTTTCATCGGCATGGTGTGAGCTTAACGCGTTTAGAGACGCGGCCATCTGTGTCGGGCACATGGGCTTATGTGTTTTTTATTGATTTTGAAGGTCATGTAGATGACGAGAATATCAAAGATGTGATTGGTGAAATTTCACCTGAAGCAGTAGAAATAAAACACTTGGGCTCCTACTCAATGGGAGTGCTCTGATGAGCGATACAAGTACTTCGGTTTGTGATTATATTTCACTTGCGACCGAGGGTGTTAAAGGGCTTCACCCATATCAGCCTGGTAAGCCAATTGAAGAGTTGGAGCGAGAGCTGGGTTTAACTAATATTGTTAAGTTGGCGAGTAATGAAAATCCGCTAGGTATAAGTCTGCTTGCGACGGCAGCAATTCAGCAGCAGCTTGAAGTCGCGACGCTATATCCTGATGGGGCGGGGTTTGTTTTAAAGCAGGCCTTGGCTGACTATCTGGCTGTAGAGGTTAGTACAATAACTTTGGGGAATGGCTCAAATGATGTGCTGGACCTTATTGCGCGTGCTTATGCTGGTCCTGAATCTGAAGTTATTTATTCTCAATATGCTTTTGCTGTCTATGCATTATCTACTCAATCTGTAAATGCTAAAGCAGTCGTGGTGCCTGCAAAAGATTGGGGGCATGATTTAGATGCGATGTTTGAGGCGATAACTGAGCAAACAAGTTTAATTTTTATTGCTAATCCCAATAATCCGACAGGCACTTACTTAGATACATCTAAACTTAAGCAATTCCTAACACGCGTTCCAGAGAATATTGTTGTTGTGTTAGATGAAGCGTATTGTGAATATATTGATGTGTCTGATTATCCTGATGGTATTTCACTTTTGCAGGAATATCCGAATTTAGTTGTCACCCGAACCTTTTCTAAGGCTTGGGGCTTAGCTTCGCTACGAGTAGGGTATTCTATTTCCAATCCTGATGTGGCGAATATTCTAAATCGCGTCAGGCAGCCTTTTAATGTGAACTCTTTTGCGCTTGCAGCGGCGGCGGCTGTATTGTCAGATAACGAGTATCTTGAGAATGGTAAGCGTTTAAACAAAGAAGGGCTTGTGCAGATTGGTGAAGGCTTGGCAGCGTTAGGGCTTTCTTACATTCCATCTGTGGGTAATTTTATTTGTTTTGATGTAGTAGAAGATGGCTCAAAGGTCTATCAGGCTTTATTGAAAGAAGGTGTGATCGTGCGTCCATTAGCAAATTATGGTATGCCGCATCATCTTCGTGTTTCTATAGGCTTGAAAAATGAAAATCAGCGATTTTTAGATGCTTTGGCGAGTGTTCTTTGAGTCAGCGGGGGGCACAGGTTCAAACTTTAGCTGTAATTGGCTTAGGTTTGATTGGTGGTTCTTTAGCGAAAGCGGCAAAGCAAACTGGTTTTGCGGCATATACTATTGGTTATTCACTTAACTTTTCTGAAGTAAAGTTAGGTGTTGAGCTTGGTGTCATTGATGCTGCGGCTTCGTCAGTTGAAGAGGCGGTGAAAAATGCTGATATCGTTGTTGTGGCGGTACCCGTTAAAGCATTTGATGTATCGCTGGCAGAAATAAAACCATATTTAAAATCTGGTGCAGTTTTAACAGATGTAGGGAGTGTAAAAGGTTGTTTTCTGGCTTCAGTCGAAAAAATATTTGGCTCGGTGCCAGATTTTGTTGTGCCGGGGCATCCGATTGCAGGCTCAGAAAGAAGTGGTGTGCTTGCCGCTGACGCAAATCTTTATCGTCATCATAAGGTGATTTTAACGCCTACTGCGCAGACGTCGAGTGAGTCGCTTAGGTTGGTGCGTGAAATGTGGGAGTCTTGTGGTGCATCAGTGCTTGAAATGTCAGCTGACCACCATGATGAGGTGTTGGCAGCGACAAGTCATTTGCCTCATTTGCTCGCCTTTTCTTTGGTAGATACTTTGGCTGGGGAAGAAGAGAATCAAGAAATATTTCGTTATGCAGCGGGAGGTTTTAGAGATTTTACGCGCATAGCTGCAAGTGATCCGGTGATGTGGCATGACATATTTTTAGCCAATCATGATGCACTTTTGAATGTGTTGGATCATTTTACTCAAGACTTAGACATGCTTCGAAAAGCAGTTGAATCAAGAGATAGTCAAACTTTACTAGGTGTTTTTACGCGCGCAAAATCAGCACGGGAACACTTTACAAAAATTTTATCTGGACAGTCGTATACTAATACCATGAATACAAAAAATGTGATTTTTAAAATGAAAGCTGGTGGTGCTGTAAATGGCACTATTCGTGTAGCGGGTGATAAGTCTATTTCTCATCGATCTATTATGTTGGGTGCTTTGGCTGAGGGTTTGACCGAAGTTGAAGGATTCTTAGAAGGGGAGGATAGTCTTGCGACTTTGCAGGCTTTTCGAGATATGGGGGTGGTGATTGAAGGCCCTGATGACGGAAAAGTAAGAATTCATGGTGTCGGTGTCAATGGTTTAAAGGCGCCTCCGGGACCTATATATTTAGGTAACTCTGGTACTGGTATGAGGCTTTTTTCTGGCTTATTGGCTGGTCAAGCGTTTGATACTGAGCTAACGGGTGATGAGTCATTATCGAAGCGTCCAATGGAGCGTGTAGCTGCGCCATTAAGATTGATGGGGGCGAATATTGAGTCAAATGAAGGTGGTCGACCACCATTAAAGATAAAAGGTGGTCAGCAACTTAAAGGTATTAACTACGATATGCCGATGGCTAGCGCGCAAGTGAAGTCGTGTTTGTTGTTGGCTGGTATGTATGCAGAAGGCGAAACTCAGGTGACAGAACCAGCGCCTACAAGGGATCATACGGAGCGGATGTTAAATGGCTTTGGTTATGATGTCGTGAGAGAAGGAGCGGTTGCTAAACTTCAAGGTGGTGGTTCGTTAACAGCAGGTAAAATTGATGTGCCTGCAGATATTTCTTCTGCCGCTTTTTTTATGGTGGCGGCATCGATTACACCGGGTGCTAATCTACTTTTACAGCATGTCGGCTTAAATCCAACGCGTGTCGGTATTATTAATATACTACGCCAAATGGGTGCGGATATTGTTATTGAGGCTGAAAGTGAGGTGGGTGGTGAGCCTGTTGGTGATATTCGTATTAAGCATGCACCGCTTAAAGGTATTCATATTCCTGAAGATCAAGTGCCTTTGGCAATTGATGAGTTTCCAGTGCTTTTTATTGCTGCGGTTTGTGCTGAAGGTGAGACTATACTAACAGGGGCTGAAGAATTGCGTGTTAAAGAAAGTGATCGCATACAGGTCATGGCTGATGGTCTTGCGCAGCTTGGTGTGCGTACAGAAGTGCGCCCAGATGGCATAGCAATTAAGCAAAGTAAAATTAAAGGTGGAGTTGTGCATAGTCATGGCGATCATCGTATTGCGATGTCTTTTGCTGTTGCATCATTGATTGCTGAGGGTGATATCACTATTCAGGATTGTGCAAATGTTGCGACGTCATTTCCTAATTTTGTCGCGCTTGCTCAGCAAGTTGGTATGAATATACAAGTGGATGCCTAGTTTAATGAGTGATGTTAAAACTGAAGACTTTCCAGTACTTACGATTGATGGCCCAAGTGGGGCAGGTAAAGGCAGTATTGCTCAGCTAGTTGCTAAAAAACTTGGTTGGAGTTTGCTTGATAGTGGTGCCTTGTATCGATTGACTGCATTGTCGGCAGTCAATCAAGGAGTCTCGTTTGAAGATGAGCAGGCGTTGGCGGTGGTGGCTCAAGGTTTGAGTGTTGAATTTTTGCCGTCTGAATTCGGTCAACCTGTAAAAGTATTGCTTGATGGTGTTGATGTGACGACTGAAATTCGTACTGAGACTGCTGGAAATAATGCGTCTAAGATTGCACCTTTAGCTGCGGTGAGGCAAGCGCTGCTTCAGCGACAGCGAGATTTTTCGACGTCAAAAGGCTTAGTGGCTGATGGTCGGGATATGGGGACGGTGGTGTTTCCTCGGGCGGAATATAAAGTTTTTATGACGGCGAGTGCAGAAGAGCGAGCTGAACGTCGATATAATCAATTGAACAGTAATGGTGGGCAGTTGAAAAGTGATGGCAGAGATGTTAGTATCGCGGCCCTTTTAAAGGAGATAGAAGAGCGAGATGCCCGTGATATGGGGCGTAAAAATTCGCCGCTTAAGGCTGCCGATGACGCGAAAGTCATTGATACTACTCAATTTTCTATTGAAGAAGTCCTTGAACAAGTTATGGGTTTAATTCGTTAATACGAGCTGGAAACATAATATTTGTTACAAAAAGGCAACTAATTTTATGTCAAATTCTGAATAAACGTTGGCCAGCAACGCAGAATATGACGAATGTAAATTAACCGTATACGCTGGTGATACGGAGACTATTAATCACGCAGGAAATTTAATGAGCGAGAGCTTTGCAGACTTATTTGAAGAAAGCCTACAACAGATAGATATGACCCCAGGGTCAATCATATCAGGTACAGTTGTTGATATTGACAGTGACTGGGTTACCGTTAATGCTGGGCTAAAATCAGAGGGTGTTATCCCTTTAGCGGAATTTTTCTCTGATAACGGCGAACTAGAACTAAACATTGGCGATATCGTTGATGTTGCATTAGAAGCTGTTGAAGATGGATTTGGTGAAACTAAACTTTCTCGTGAAAAAGCGAAGCGTGCAGAAGCATGGACTGAACTAGAGAAAGCATTCGAAGCCGAAGAAATTGTTAAAGGTGTGATTAATGGTAAGGTTAAAGGTGGTTTTACAGTTGAACTGAAAACTATCCGTGCCTTCCTTCCAGGTTCGTTAGTAGATGTACGTCCAGTACGTGATACTTTACACCTTGAAGGCAAAGAGCTTGAATTCAAAGTAATTAAGCTAGACCAAAAGCGTAACAACGTTGTTGTTTCTCGTCGTGCTGTTCTCGAAGCAGAAAACAGTGCTGAACGTGATGCATTGCTTGAAAACATGGCTGAAGGAATGGAAGCTAAAGGTATCGTTAAGAACCTTACCGATTACGGTGCTTTCGTTGATCTAGGTGGTGTTGATGGTCTTCTACACATTACAGATATGGCTTGGAAGCGTATTAAGCACCCAAGTGAAATCGTTAATGTTGGTGACGAAATCAATGTTAAAGTATTAAAGTTTGATCGCGAGCGTAATCGTGTATCACTTGGTCTTAAGCAATTGGGTGAAGATCCATGGGTTCAGATCAAAGAGCGTTACCCTGAAAATACACGCGTTACCGCACGTGTGACTAACTTGACTGATTACGGCTGTTTTGCTGAAATCGAAGAAGGTGTTGAAGGTCTTGTTCACGTTTCAGAAATGGATTGGACTAACAAAAACATTCACCCTTCTAAAGTTGTCCAGTTAGGTGACGAAGTTGAAGTAATGGTTCTAGATATTGACGAAGATCGTCGTCGTATCTCATTGGGTATTAAGCAGTGTCATGCTAACCCATGGGAAGAGTTCTCAAGCAAGTTCAGCAAAGAAGACAAAGTTAGCGGTAAGATCAAATCTATTACTGACTTTGGTATCTTTATCGGTCTAGATGGCGGTATTGACGGTTTAGTTCACTTATCTGATATTTCTTGGCACGATACAGGCGAAGAAGCGGTACGTAAGTACAAGAAAGGTGATGAAATCGATACAACTATCCTTTCTGTTGATCCAGAGCGTGAACGTATCTCTCTAGGTATTAAGCAGTTGGAAAGTGATCCATTTGCTGAATACGTACAAGTAAATGATAAAGGTACTATCATTACTGGTAAGGTTAAAGAAGTAGACGCTAAAGCAGCGATCATCGAGA
>Ga0209825_1000271_pt1 | contig 46687 bp, 43 predicted proteins | sample EN8Hudsemesocosm_FD_184631 | JGI IMG/M metagenome (GOLD analysis project Ga0209825, IMG submission 184631) | Methane-oxidizing microbial communities from mesocosms in the Hudson Canyon - EN8B Hudson Canyon (SPAdes) (version 2) | ecosystem: Environmental > Aquatic > Marine > Cold seeps | place... | reverse complement strand
GCCGGTTAAAATTGCAGAAGCAGAAACAATAGCTGCCAGTAGTTTTTTATTGGTCATAGTATTTCTCTCTTTTGGGTTATTTGTTTTCACGCACTTAGAATAAGAAATGAATGTGACAGAAATGTATGATTTTGATGACAGTTGTGTGACAGGTGAGGTTTGTTAATTAGCAGATAAAGATGGGTAAAAACTTGGGATTGAATGCGATGTGCGAGGCTGCTGCATGTCTACATGGATGTAGGCAGTAGGGCAATGCAGGAGCAATTGCCGAGGCGATCTTGTAGCAGCATTATTGTTACTGTCTACGCTGGTCGCCTGCAAGCAGTCTCCTACTGGAGTTATAAATAACTGGTTTTTAGTTTAATTAGAAAGACTGGCTGTAGCCTAACGAGAAGCCCACACCGAGTTTATTTTTCTGGTAGACCTCTCCACCCTGGGTATATAGGCGCTCTTCATCCAAAATATTCTTTAATTTAAACGATAATTTTGAATCACTGAAGGATTTGGAAAGAGTTAAGTCCAGCATAGAAAGAGGCTGTTCATACACATGGGGCACATCTCCTTGCCCTACCCGAGTGATGCGCTCGCCTATCTCGTTGAAGATCAGAGCAGACTCAATGCCCCACACATCTTGGTCTAGTGTAAACATTAAGTTCGCAGTATAAGGAGACTGACCCTGCATGCTGCGACTATCACTGTACTCGGTATTGTTTTCAGGTAATACCACGTCCGATTCAATTACCGAATAATTCCCCGATACTGCAAACACATAATTAGCGCTACTCAAAAATTCCAAATCCCAGCGCCAATCCAGCTCAATTCCAGAGTTAGTGGCGCTTTGTGCATTTTGAAAGGTGACCACCGTATCGGAACCCGATGATACTTCTAGAGTACGTTCGATGGGGTCGGTAAAATCCTTATTGAAATAAGCCAGTGAAATGCTGTTACTGCCGCCGCCATAATATTCCAGGCGCATATCCAGGTGATCTATGCTTGCCGCCACTAATCTTGGGTTACCCACAAATTGATCACCACTTTGTGGGTCAATCCATAAGCCACTGGATACCTCCAACATGGAGGGACGGTTCACCGTTTGTGCGAAAGCTGCTCTTAACTGTAAATTATCACTTAGTTTTAAGGTGGCCAATAAGCTGGGCAGAGTATCAGCGGTATCCTGCTCCACATTAATGGGGTCACCATTTAAGGCTGAAAAAGTATCCAGAGTTTGCGTAAAGTTTTCCATGCGGATACCCGCCACGATATCCAGCCGCTTGTAGAAGGATGTCTCGATTAAGCCGTAGAATGCAGTGGTTTGTGATTCGGCTTGATAAGCATCGGCGGGGGTGGTGGTCTCGGTTAAGATAAAACCATCCGGCCCAATATTACCCGGGTTTAAAATATCATCTGGGTTCGGTAGTTTGACAATATCGGTGGGTACATCACCCACACTGAACCAGTTATATTCATAGCGGGTTAACTGGCTTTCACGGTTTGTCTGGCCCCAGCTAAAACCGCTCTTAATATTTAACTTAATATTATGGGTGGGTTCAAACATAGCCGCCAAATCAAGCCCTAGGGTTTGGCCTTCATCACTCACCTGCAAGGATTCACGACTGGTTTCTCCATCACGATAATACAAATCACCGCTACTACCGCTTTCACTGTCGTCATAGCGATAGCTAATGGTGTCCGGGTTGGTGAGTTTGGCGGTTGATAAACCGTATTGCCAATCTAGCTCTAGCTTATCCCAGAGGGTATGTTGGCCATTAAATTGTTGGCTAAACAATTGACGTTCCGACCATTGCAATGTGGTTTCCTCAAACAGTTCTCCATTCTCACCATCCAGGCCCTCGTCCACTCGAGTTAAACGACTAGTTTTACGAATTAATGAGGTGGTGCTTTTTAGGCTGTTATTTTCATCTTCTAACCCCACCGCAAATAACGCAGTAATATCCACCGAGAAATTACTTTTTACATAGTCGGTATCGTTACGCTGGGTAAGCTGCTCACCACTGGCGGCATAGCTGTTTTTCTCGCCACTTTCTTCATTCCACTTGCTCTTGTACGCCAAGTAACTTTGGTAACCGGCATCTATGCCCCACATATTAAATCGTTTACCAAAGGCTAGGGATAACCCCAAATCAGGCATAGCCTTCTGTTGTTTGGTTTGCAGGCTATGATTAAGGGTCTGGCTATTAGAGAGATCGGATGGCACGCCACGATCCCCGTCGTCCACTCCCAGAGAATCTGTCCCGCCACTGTCCTGGGTCAATACCGATTGACCGGTGACACTGCTTCTGCTTCCAAGAGACGCCGCCACTTTCATAAAGTCATCTTCCGGAATGGCCTTAGTACGCAGCTTGATAACGCCCCCCCCAAACGACCCGGGCACATCGCTACTGTAAGTCTTTTGCACCTCAATGCTGTCGAGAATGGAGGCGGGAAACATATCCAAATCCACCGATTTACTGGATGGGTCCGGGCTGCGCATTACCGCGCCATTCATGAGTACCTGGGTATACCTGTCGCTCATGCCACGTATCACCGCATACTTGCCATCAATTAGAGTTAGGCCTGCCACACGAGTTAACGCCGCAGCCGCATCGCTGTCACCCGACTTAGCCATCTGTTCGCTGCCAACAAAATCGGACATAACGCTGGCTTGCTTGCGCTCGTCCACCAAGGAAGAAACCGACCCTTGAATGAACGGTGCCACCACTACAAATTCTTTAAGGGCAATACCTGCCGGGGTAATCTCAAAGCTCTGCTTTTTAGTTTTTTTGGTGCTGACCAAAATATTGTCCAACGTCTGAGTGGCGTATTGAGTGTGCAAGATAGAAATGCTGTAACTGGACGCTGGCACCTTGGCAGTAAATTCACCATTTTCATCGCTGATAAAATCACTCTCTAAGCCGCTGAAAAATATGCGAGCATTTTTAATGGGTTCGCCGTTTTCACTGTTGACGATGCGTCCCTGTAAAGTACCGGGAACACCCTTAACTTTTGTGGCTTTAGAGTTTTCTTTTTTGCTGCTGGCTATGTCGGTTTTTGATGTCTCTAACGCCACGTGGGACACGGGATTATCCGGGTACTGGGTGATGATTACCTGTAGGTATTCACCATCCACCACATTCAAATTAACTTGTGCCTCATTGAAACCCGCACGATTGATGTTTAATTGATGGACTCCAGCGGTAAGCGTAAACAAAGCGGCGCCATCTTTGATACTTTGCAGCTGTACTCCCTGATCCATCCAAACCTGAAAATCTTTCACTGGGGTATTTTCTTCAAACACATAAAGGCTCAAACTGGCCGGTGGTGCCGTTTTACTTTCCCCATAAGACAGTAGCGATACAGGCAGGCACATGGCCAGGGTTAACAATAGTTTTTTCATTTTCTCTTATAACTCAACAAAAAAATTAGATTTATAACTTCACAATTACTTTAAAAGCACTGGTTATCTGGTTTTATGAGTGTTTGAGGCATGGATGCCGAGTCAAGCCTCCATGGAGGGATATACGGCGACTCATTAAAACCAGATAACCAGTGCTTAAATCAAAACTCTAATAACATAACCAAACTGCATCCTTACATCGATCCATTGCCTTTCTTAACTCACCGGCCTTACGAAACAAATCGGCTCGAGTTAATTGACTTAACTGCAACTTGGCATGATCAAAATCACCGGTACGAAACAAGGCATAGGCATGGGCATATCGAATATCCTGGTTGTCATACAGACTTAAACGATTTAAGGCTTCATCCATGGCCGCCACCGATTCAAAATCTCCCAGTTCCACCAAGATGGCCAAGCGCTGTTTAAGCTTGGCTTTTTGATCCTGAATTTCACCGTTAATGTTTAAGGCGCGATATAAACGCCCCGCCTGGCGATATAGCTCGCTGGCATCTACAGCAAGCTTGGGCTGCATAATGTAGGCATGGGAAAACAGATCCGATGCTGTGATAAGTTTGTCTTGTTTCATATAGGCATGGGCCAGCTCAGTGATAACCGAGGTGGATTGTGGATATAACAGTTTTGCTTTTTCCAATACCTGAACCGCCAACTGGCTTTGGCCACTGCTACGTAAAGCTCGCCCTAGGACTATGTATTCCTTCTCACCGCCCTCACTGGTCTCTAAAAAGGGCTGCGCGATTTCAATGGCACTTTGATACAAACCCTTTTCAATTAAATAGTATATTTTTTGGCGGTCGAAGCGGTTGTCACCGGGAAATTGTAGCGCGCCCGAATCTAGGGCCAGCCAGGCTGCGTCGTACTGTTTAAGTTTCCAATGACACTGAGCCTGCAAGCTGTACACAGAAGACAAGGATTTGCCTTGTTCTCCTGAGTTGGCAATGGCCATTAACGCACTTTGGTAATCCTGCAAAGCATAATAAGATTGGGCCAGGTAAATATGAATGAGCAAATCTTTCTGACCATTTTTCAAGGATGCTAGGTAATGGCCATTGGCGGTGTCGTATTTCGCACTTTTGTAAGCCAGCAGTCCTTTTAATAGATGATACTGCGCCAGATCCAGATCATCACTTTTAGGGTTTAGTTTATCCAGCTCTGCATTGGCTCGATGCAAATTACCGTCGCTGATTAACAGTGCGGCTAACGCTAACGAGTCTGGCTGATCGCTATTTTTTGCCCAACTAGTCAGGCTGGTAGCTGCGCAGCCGATTACCAAGACACACAGCAGCATTCGGTTCAGTTTTTTCATATTATTCACTTACCTAATTCAGGTCGAAACGAATGGTTTGTTCAAACCAGCCTTTCACCGGTTTTCCCTGATAACGGGCAGCCTCAAACTTCCAACCGCGCATATTATTAAGCGCCACCTGATCAAATATCCCGGCCGGTACCGATTCCAGTATTTTTATTTTTTCTACCAAACCTCGCGGGTTTATTAGCAGGTTAAACTTTACAAAACCGGTAATGCCCTTAGCACGGGCTCGCCTTGGATATTCCAGCATGGGACGGGATTGAGTTTGTGGTAATACATCCACTGTATCCTGACTCATGGCCACGTTTTCCATATCTCCCAGAATGCCATCCCCCAAGCCCATACCATCCAGGCTAAATCCCAGCCCCATGTCCACCCCACCAATGATGGAGTTTAAATTGGCCGGTGGCGGCGGTGCATTCTTAGCTTTAGGCTGAGTTTTTATAACCCTCTTTTTAACCACCTTTTGCTGCTTGGGTTGGGCAGTTTTTTGCACCGAAAAATTTACCTTGCTGGCATTGTGGTCTTCGTCTGTTTTTTCAACATAACGATTTAACATAAGCACCGAGGTAAAAACGATGAGCGCCCCCATGGCCATAAATAGGGCTGCACTTAAGTGTTTTTTACTATTGCTGGCACGATAGCGGCCATGAATCATGGTTGTGCTCATGAGACGCCTCCCACCTCAACCTCGGTGGCCACACCCACATCCTTGGCACCGGCCAGCTTACACTGATCCACCACTTCGATGAGCTTGCCCGCAGGCACTTGGGTATCCGTTACCACCAATACCGATTTTTGGCTGCTTTGGTTGAGTTCGTCTTTCAACAAACTTTGCAACACCCACAGCCGTACCGGTTCGCTGTTTAGGTACACCTCGCCACTGTTATCAATGAACACTCGAATGGCCTTAGTAGAGGCAGCGGTTTGAGTGGACGCCTGGGGGCGGTCAATATCTAACTGCATGTCTTTTACAAAAGTGGTGCTTACCATGAAAAAAATCAGCAGGATAAATACCATGTCAATTAACGGTGAAATGTCGATATCCTGAACGGATGATTCTTTTTTACGTAATCTCATGTCATTACCTCCACTGTTTTATGCTCGTTGCTGCACAGCATGTCTTTAATTTGTTCCAGCTCACGTTCTATTCGATGCTGACGACGATCCAGAGCGCGCCCCATAATCAAACCAGGTATGGCCACTACTAATCCCATCTGAGTGGTGAACAAAGCCTGGCTAATGCCGCCGGCAATGCCACCGCCACTTTGACTAAACAAATTGGCATCCATAAGAGAATCAAAGGTTTCAATCATGCCGGCCACGGTGCCCAATAAACCGGTTAACGGGGCCGCCGCCACTATGGTCATAATTAAGCGGCTGTATTTGCTCATGTCACGACTGTAATGGGAAAAGGCATCGTTAAGGTAGGCCCGTAAATTTTTAGCCGGCGCGTGTGAAAATGTTTGTGCCAGCATTAAGCCTTCCACGATGGCACTGTCGACTATGCCCTTCGAGGACACAGGGTCATGACCTGGATTATTTTGTTGTTGGTAAAACCGGCGAATTAAGCGGCGTACACTGCGCGGGTCCCCCCGTTTTATGGTGGCGAAGCGGTAACCTAAGGCATACCACAATACCAACACCGCAACGGCCAGGGGCAACATGACAAAGCCCCCTTGATCCATAAAGGCCTGCAGCTCGTTTAAGAAGGCTTGCATTAGGCGGCCTCTTTCTCGTTTACTATTTCGTGTTTTTCTTTAAATACGTTGATTAAGTGCAGTGCACCCAGCTCCATGTCATTTTTAATTCGCTCCGCCCAACCACTTAACAGGTTACCCAACAACACAGCTGGAATGGCCACCACCAAACCCAGTTCTGTGGTCACTAAGGCTTCAGAAATTCCCCCTGATAACATCTTGGGGTCGCCGGTGCCAAACTCGGTAATCACATCAAAGGTGGCAATCATGCCGGTGACTGTGCCCAATAACCCCATTAAAGGAGACACCGCCGCTAACACTAATATGGTGGTACCAAAACGATCCAGGTGATCACTTTCGTGCAAGATACTTTCACTAACGATATCTTCCAGATGTTCACGGTCACGGTCTAGGTTACGTACCGTGGCACGTACCACACGACTGGTGGCACCGTCGTATTCGCGACTGATGTCCATGGCCTGATTTATATCACCACGACTGATGGCTGGACGAACGGCGGTTAATACACCGGCACTGGCATGGCTGGCACGTCGTAAAAACAAAGCGCGGGCCAGTACCATTAACAAGGCCACCACCCCAAAGGCCACAATAATGTAACCAATGATGCCGCCGGACTTAAGAATATCCATGACGGTTTTTTCTGATTGTGCTTGTACCGCCGCCTGTGGGTTTTCCACTAAAAATAAATCTAGGTTTTGTGGTGTGCCTCCATTGGCCAATGCAAGGGCAGTAGACAAACCCGCTACTTTTTCATTTACCGCCCACAGTTTAAATAAGCCCTCCCCTGCCGGTGCCAACATGCCTCCCACTTGATCACCATTTTCTAACATGGCAATTCCAAAGCGGGCCACGTTACCTAGGTGAATGATCTGCCCTGTGACTTTACTGCCATCCAGCAAATGAAAATCCCCCTGCTTTTTATAAACAGAAGACAACTGCTTAAGCAGCGCATTTGAACGATTAAATAATTCCGTGACCTTGGCCCCATCACTTAAGTTTTGAAAAGCCTTATCACTTTCCAGCGAACCCAGATATTTTTCAAGACTGGCATCGGCCTGTAAAAAAGTAGCCGTGAATATCTCGCTATTATCTTCATTGGCTTGCAGCACACGCTTTGCATCCAATAACACGGCTTTATCCAGTTGCACTAGGTTATTACTGGTGATCACTTCTTCTTCCAAGTGACGTATATTCATTTTTTCCACATCAAATTGATCATTACTGCCTTGCAGTAAACGGGTAAGGCGCCCCTGAAGGTTGTGCTTTTGTGCCTGAAGAAAGGCCAGTTCTTTTTTATAGGCCAGTTCAATGGCGCTTACATTAGGGGCCAGAGGCATCCCCTCAGTTTTAGATTCAAGCTGCGCCTGTGCCATGATGGATAACGTTAAACTGGCACTGATCATTAAACTGGCCATTATTTTTTTAAAAGTGAAAAGTGGTTGAGTGTAAGTCTTCATTACAATGCTCCTGCCAATGAGTTAGGCAGTTGAAAATAACCACTGCGAATTTGTTTTTTAAGGCTGTCAAACAAGGCCTTAATTTGATTAACCTGTTTATCTTCATGAACTATATTAAAAATCCAGCCGGCGTCCGTTTTACTCACCTTGCCAAATTCATTTTCTCCGGACTGAAAATACAAACCCACCAAGCCCACTCGCGCAATGTCGGCCAGCCTTTCACTGCCACCCAGTTTAATGGGTTGACGATAGATTCCAGACTCACGGCTAAGGCGAATTTCATCATCCACAAAGGCCCACAAACGATTCACCGCCTTATGGGCGGGTAATAAATCCAGCTCTAGTTGATCGGAAATTTCATTAAGCAAGGCCAGGCGTTGTTGGGCTTTAAAGGGCAAACCCAAAGCAATGTGTTGCTTGAGTTGGGCAATAGCATTTAATACCAAAGGTTTTAAATCCGTCCCCTGAATGCTGTCTTGAGATGCTCTTTTTTGGGCCTGAGTGAGGCTTACCGCTAATTGTTTAAGTTCCATGTCGTTGCGTTGCAACTGGCTTTTTAGGTCAGCACTTTGTACTGCCAAGGACGCCATACGGTTCTTGTGGGTTTCTTGTTTGTTATCGAGCTTGGCTTGCAGTTCTTCTACTTCACCCCGCAACTGTATGAGGTTGCTGGCCAGTTCATCTACGTTAGTGGGGGCTGAGTATGAATTAAGGGCCACTGTTAACATGGCAACACTGGTGAGTGCTTTGAATGGCATCATGGTTTTCCCGGTTTTATTCATTGGTATTTTCATACCGCTAAACTTAACCAAGCTTTATGACGGATTTGTTACATGACAATTGTGTTGCAGTTTGATGGCATTTTTGTGGCATGCATGTGACAACAAAATGTAGCCAAAGGCTGATAAATAGCGGGTTCCAGCAGAAGAAGAATGTACAAGGAAGAATTATGAAGCTTTTATGACAGCGTGAAAAATCCCCGCTACGGACCCTCACCTTAATAATCTGACCGAAATCCACACAATTAGGGCCCTCTGCCCCAATAGTGAATTTGCTCAAAAGTTATCATTTTTCACGCCTCAAGGCTCGCCATATTGAGCCTGTGCCTTTAGAATACGCCGTTTTTAGCACCCAGGGTTTCATCATGTCAGCAGTGGAATATGGCCAAGCAGAACAATACGCGCCGCTGCGCATTGATATGGAAAATCTCACCGACGCCAACAAGTGTGATTTTTGCAGTGCCCAGTGCTGCTCCTACATCACCCAGCAGATAGATACTCCCACCACCATGAAGGAGTTTGATGTATTGCTGTGGCAGATAGCCCATAAAAATATTCACGTTTTTAAAGACGGCAATGGCTGGTATTTGTTAAGCATGACCCGCTGCAGTCACTTGCAAGCCGATAATCGCTGCGGCATCTACGAGACTCGCCCCATGATTTGCAGAGAGCACAGCACCGGGGCCTGTGAGTTTGATGTGCCTATTGATCAGGGCTGCGAACTGTACTTTCAGCATTATGACGAATTTGACGAGTATTGCCGTAAACGCTTTAAGACCTGGGATAAACGCATTGAGAAGTTTGAAGCAGCCCGTGCCAAAGAAGCAGCTAAAGAAAAAGCCGAACAGACTAAAAAGAAGTAAGTGCTTTTTTCCTTAGTTTCATTTTTGGGTATTTAAAAAATCGCAGAAGATATTCACACGGGGTTTGGGATAGGCCAACAGCTAAGGAATTCCCTCTCTTACTTGCAACGGTTTGAGAGGGAACGGCCAATCAAGGGCACCACTAATTGCGAAATAATTAGTGCCCTTAATGCTTTTAAACGGTTCTGTTTAGAACTGCATCTCTGGTACTTCTTTAGGCACCATTAACTCACCTGCGGTTTTTTCGATAATTTCTTTTACCGATACACCCGGTGCACGCTCTATTAACCAAAACTTACCGTCTTTAATTTCTATAAACGCTAAATCAGTCACTACTTTCTTAATGCAACCGGCGCCGGTTAACGGCAGAGTGCACTTGGTTAATAACTTTGATTCACCGTGTTTGGAGGCATGGGTCATGGTTACGATGATGTTGTCGGCACCGGCCACCAAATCCATAGCGCCGCCCATGCCTTTAATTAACTTGCCAGGAATCATGTACGAGGCAATATTACCCTGTACATCTACTTCGAAAGCACCCAATACGGTTAAGTCCACATGACCACCACGAATCATGGCGAAGGATTCGGCCGATGAAAAAATAGAGGCACCCGTGGCAGCGGTTACGGTTTGCTTGCCGGCGTTAATCATGTCGGCGTCTAATTCGTCTTCGGTGGGAAAGGGTCCCATGCCTAACAGACCGTTTTCGGATTGCAGCATCACTTCCATGCCATCTGGCACATAGTTGGCGACCAGAGTAGGAATGCCAATGCCTAAATTTACGTAATAACCGTCTTTCATTTCACGGGCCACACGTTGGGCCAGCTGTTCTCTTGATAAAGCCATGTTGCTGCTCCTTAAGCCGTGCGCACAGTGCGTTGTTCAATTCGTTTTTCGAAGGTGCCTAAAATTACACGATCAACATAAATACCTGGCGTATGAATTTGAGTAGGATCTAATTCACCGGGCTCAACAATCTCCTCCACTTCTACCACGGTAATTTTACCGGCAGTGGCGGCCATGGGGTTGAAGTTTTGCGCGGTGTGACGGTAAATCAGGTTGCCGTATGTATCGGCTTTCCAAGCTTTGACAATGGCGAATTCACCTGTGATGGATTCTTCCATAATATATTTTCGGCCGTTAAATTCTTTAACCTCTTTGCCCTCACCCACTGGGGTGCCGTAACCGGTGGCGGTATAAAACGCCGGGATACCCGCACCGCCAGCACGCATTTTTTCGGCCAGTGTGCCCTGGGGCGTAAGTTCAACTTCTAGGTCCCCTGCCAATAGCTGCTCTTCAAATAATTTGTTTTCGCCCACATAAGAGGAAATCATCTTTTTAATCTGACGGTCTTCCAATAACACCCCCAAACCAAAACCATCTACACCACAATTGTTAGAAACGAAGGTCAGCTCTTTGGTGCCCTTGTTTTTAATTTCCTGGATTAGGTTCTCGGGAATGCCACACAAGCCAAAACCACCGGCAATGACGGTCATGCCATCTTCCAGGCCAGCCATGGCCTCTTGGTAACTGCTGACTACTTTATTAAAACCAGACATGTGTGTGGCTCCTCTGTTTTTATAATTCGTAAATTAAGACTTTATTAGCATGTGGCAAAGCCTTATATTAAACAATTGGAAATAATTGATAGTTTAATAAGAAATCTTTATTAATGAGTAAATAATGGCAAACATCAATAATGTCACGTTTAAACAGGTACGGGCCTTTGTGGCCGTGGTGCGCTCTCGCAGTTTTGCCGAAGCCGCCGCCCAAATTCACCTGTCTCAACCCGCCCTGAGCATTGCCATTAAAAATCTGGAGGAAGCCGTTGGTGGGCAGTTACTTACCCGTACCACCCGAGCCTTTGCCCTTACGCCGGAAGGGGAAAGCTTTTACCCCACCGCCCAGCGCCTGTTAAATCAGTGGGACACGGCCCTGCAAGACTTAAACAATCGCTTTGCCCTGCGCACCGGCAACATCACCATTGCCAGCATGCCCTCGTTTGCCTCTAACTTGTTGCCCAGCGCTCTGATGCAATTTAAAACTCAGCACCCTAAAGTGAAGGTGGCCCTGCATGATGTGATTGCCGAAGAGGTAGTGAGAATGGTGCGCACCGGGCAGGCCGAGGTGGGGGTAAGTTTTGACCCTGGCATTCATGATGACCTGGTATTTACCCCCTTGTTTAACGACCACTTCATGGCGGTGTTACCACAGGAGCACCCATTGGCTGCTCAAAGCAGCATTGAACTGAAGCAATTAATGCAGCACGACCTTATTACCCTGCAGGCCCCTTCTCAGGTGCGCCAGCTCATTAGCGATATGCTCACCCGCGAACAACTGGAATTTAATCCGGCCATGGAGGCCCACCACTTAGTGACCATTGGGCGCATGGTGGCCAACGGCCTGGGAGTGAGCATTGTGCCCGCTCTGTGCGAACAGCAAATGCAGGAGGTGGGGGCGGTATGTCGGCCCTTGAGCCACACGGTACTAAGCCAACATGTGGGCATTATTACGCGGCGCCGCTATCCGTTGTCGGTGGCGGCTCAGGCCCTGGAATCTGTGTTACTGGACAATTATTTACAAACTGCTCAATAGCCCCCCGTATATCAGCCTAAAGGTCAGCGTACATAGCATTTGTATGCTGGCTACTTGCCTGCTTTAAAGCCCACTAAGTAAGAAGTGTTTCCCTCCCCTGCCTGTGCCTCAGCGCAGGCCTTTGTATGTGCAAACCTTAAACATCAGTAAGCCATTATTTTTAAATAAATCACTTCGCCTAGCACTGGCGTGTCAACCTAGCTGATGGTTTTGCGTTATTTAAATAGAAACACCTCTCCCAAAGCATATTGATTTACAAACAGGAAGGTAACTATGAACAAAACTGCATTCACCTTGGCCATCTCCTTCACTTGCTCGCTCACGTTAGTGGGCTGCAACCTAGACAGCGATATTGTCGCCAGTGAAAAGAGCGAAGAGATCACCGAGAATAACAGCCAGACTCGCAGCATTACCCGTTCCAGTCAGGGCATAAATGAAGATGCCCGGGACAGGCGTGATCACGCACGAGGGCGGGCGGGCCGAAAAGACTTTAAACACAAAAAACAAGGCACTCGCGAAATTCGCAGTTACGATGGCACCAGTAATAATGTGGATCACCCATTATGGGGGGCCAGTTGGGAGCATTTGCAGCGCATGGCCCCCAGCGATTACGCAGATGGTATTTCATCTTTAGCTGGCCCCACTCGTGCCAGTGCTAGGGTCATCAGTAATCTTTTGGTAACACAAGACAGTGGCGTGAGCATTCCCAACACCTATGGCACCAGTGATTTTTTGTGGCAATGGGGCCAGTTTATCGACCACGATATTGACCTTACCGATGGCAGTACCAACGAAGCCGAAAATATTATTGTGCCCGCTGGCGATGCCTACTTTGACCCTAACGAAACCGGCTCGGTGGTGATGAACTTTAACCGTGCCCTTTACGACATGGCAACCGGCACCAGTACAAGTAACCCACGCCAACAAGAAAATGAAATCACCAGCTGGATAGACGGCTCCATGATTTATGGCTCGAATGATGAACGCAACGCCGCATTGCGTGAGGGCGATAACAGTCCTTACCTAGCCACTAGCGGGGATAATTTACTGCCACTTAATGTTAACGATCTCACCAACGCCAGTGGTTTTGTGCGCGATACCACCTCGTTGTTTTTGGCGGGCGATGTGCGCGCCAACGAGAGTGTGGCTTTAACTGCTATGCATACTCTGTGGATGCGTGAACACAATCGCATTGCCAAACTATTAAAGGAACGCAATGCACGAAGCCATAAACATGAAAACCATCAGGATATTTTTGAGCAAGCCCGGCGCTTGGTCATTGCCCAAATTCAAAAAATAACCTTTGATGAATATTTGCCGGCCTTGCTGGGGAAAAATACAATGCCCAATTACAACGGCTACGACAGCAGTATCAACCCCACTATTTACAATGAGTTTTCTTCAGCCGCTTATCGCTTTGGACACAGTGAAGTGGGCGACACCGTATTGCGCCTGGATGCCCATGGGCGTGAAATTAGTTCGGGCCACCTGGCCTTGCGTGATGCTTTTTTTAGCGGCATTAACCTGCTGAAAAAAGCCAATGATATTGACCCGTTATTCCTTGGGTTGGCACAACAGGCTCACCAAGCTATAGACATTCAGGTGGTGAATGATTTGCGTAACTTCCTATTTGGCAACCCAGGTCAGGGAGGGTTTGACCTGGTATCCCTTAATATTCAGCGAGGGCGAGACACTGGCTTAAGCGATTACAATGCCACTAGGGTGGCTATGGGATTACCAGCAGCGACCAGTTTTGCCCAGATCACCAGCAACACAAACTTGCAAGAAGGATTACAAACAGCCTATGGTTCGGTAAATGACATTGACCTTTGGATAGGCGGCTTAGCAGAGGACCCTATCAGTGCACAAGGTTCACAGTTAGGGGAGCTATTCACCACCATTGTGGCAAAACAATTTAATGAACTACGGGCAGCAGATCGCTTCTGGTATGAAAATGACTTAACAAAAAGTGAGCTGGATTTTATAAAGGATGCGACTCTGGCTAGGGTAATAAAAAACAACACTAAAATAGGTGATGAGTTGCAGGATCAGGTATTTTTTGTGCCTGGACTCTTAAACTAATATAAGAAACTCTGCCAACCCTTATAAACTATTTAAGAACGCCACTAAGTCAAGTTGTTGAGCATGGCTTAAATGACTGGTGACTCCGTGCAGGTCCTGGTCATTGTACTCACCAATGACCTGCAACAGATTAGTAGCTGAACCGTCGTGCAGATAGGGTGCCGAAAAAGCCAACCCTCTTAAGCTAGGCGTGTCGTAACGGTTTTCTTCAATAAAATCATCCTGACGAGTTTGTGTGCCTACATTGTTTGTATCCAGCACACCTGCTTGGCTCTTAGTATAAGCTCGCCCCGTATGGCAACTGCGGCAAGTTGCTTGCTCCGATTCAAATATTATTTTGCCCCGGGCAACGGACGTCATATCTAAAAACTCTGGCTTTAAGGGTTTGGCAAAGGGTATGTTAAAAATAAATTCTGCCAGCGCATCCAATTCAAGGGACTTGCCTGCCATGTTCTCCCCCAGCTCTGTTGCGGGGTTATCCACAAAACCTGTGCCCCCCATTAAATTACGAAAGGTGTGCTCAAAATCCTGAACTTCATCCCGATTACCCGACCAATGCAGTTGCCCACTTTGTTCGAGTCCTTGCATGGAAGTGGAGTTTCTTGGGCCTAACCCTTGCTGCCAAACTAGGCCATCTTGCTTGCCATCTGGATGGCAAATAGCACAGGTTATCCAGGCATCTTTTGCGGCTCTGGTGTCGGTGGCCAGAAAAAAGACTTCCATACCAAGCTGAATATTATCGCTCACGGTTTGTGAGGTGACCAAATGCTCCGCCAATACCTGGTGATTGTCCATATCTATTTCACTGAGGGTATACGACAAGGCATTAAAAACATAAGCACGACGATTTTGTGAATCTAGCCAGATGCTATTGGGTCGTTTTCCCACTTCAATATGGGACACAAATTGTGTGGGTGCATCACTGAAAATACTGATGTTATTACTGCCTGAATTAACCACCCAACGGTTGCCATTTAGCTTATCCACCGCCAGGTCGTTGGGCTGATTAACAGAGCGATCCAGAGTGTCTAGGGCCACGACTCGTGAGGCATCCAAAGACAAATCATCTAAATGAAAGGCACTGACCCTGGGAGCCACCGTGCCATCGAATATTAAATTGGTTTTTTCGTGGTTGGATTGAGTGTGGGGGATTAATACTTGCTGTTGATAAATTTCAATATTTTGAGCCAAGCGTGCCTTAAAATTAACAGCATGATATTGCACATTGGATAACGCCATTTTAAATTCATCGGCCACCACTTGTGCCGATACATCAATAGAGACAAATTTATCCGACAGAAAACACGTCACTAAAATTTGTTGAGTTTGTGCTGAATAAGCCAAGCCCCTAGGCGCCCCCGCAAGGCTTAAGCGGTTAACCTCTTGCAAGCTTTCATCAAAAATAATGAGCTGATTAAGCCCCTGATCGCTTACTAATAAATGCTTTAAACCTGCCAGCCACAAGACTCCCACAGGTTGTTGCACCGCATTGATGGTGGCGATTAACTGCCCGTCTAGGTGATGCACATAAACCACACCCTCATCGGTGGCGGCTGAAAAAATACGCTGGTCTTGTTCATCTATGGTCACCCCTGCGCTACCTAAGCCCATGTCTTTTTTCCATAGGGTGCTCTTTGATTGCGTGTCCCATTTAATGAGCTGATGACTGTGAGGACTAGTGAAATACAAATGGCCATCGTATTCACTAATGGCACCACTGCCTAGGGTTGATTGGCTGGAAAAATCGAATGGGGTCTGTGTTTTTTTATCGGACTTATCCTGCAGGCAAGCGCTTAATGTCAGCATTAAAAATACAGAAAAAATGCCAAACTTAAACCCTTGCATACTCACCCCTAAATCCGTTAGCCTAATTACTTAATACGTTTTCACCGTCCAGGGTGAAAGTACGAGTGAACACTTTTTTGGCCCCTTTTGAGTCCCTGCCTTGCAGCATGAAACTCACTCGAATGAGATCGGTGTAGTTCGTTGCGCGCCCAGAAGGGTCACCTACATCAATGGTATTAAACGTCTTGGCCAACTCGGAAAGATCCAGGGTATATGCCAATGACGAAAGCTCACTAGTCGATTGAACTTTCTGTTCAATAATCCAGCCATCCATGAACACACTGGTGTACAGCATTACATCTGTTAAGTGTTTAGTGGTGTCATCTTCCAATACTCTGAAGGTGGGGGCAGAAGCTAGATCCAGGGTGCTAGGAGTGGCTGGACTTGTATTGAAGTTAATGTTCATAGGGATGGTATCTTCTGTATCGGTGACAAAAACATAATAGTCGTTATCCGCCGCCAATAACGCATGGTCTATTACAAAATCTGCTTGCAGCTCACCGGCAGAAGTGGCTTGCCCTTGTTTATAGGTTAACTTGGGTTGGATACGGTACACACCAATTTGATTGAAGGTAACGTTGTTGCTTTGCACAAACCCATTGTTATTAGCAAGGGCAATCAGATTGGCTATAGAACCATCTGGAGCGGTAATGTTTAAATCCATTTCCATGGGCAGTGTGGGAGCCATCTGCCCGTAAAAGGGCAGTGCGTCGCCTTTTTTCAAGACCGAACCAGGAATTAAGGTGGTGGGCCAGATGAAACCATCCACATCACGATTCGCCAGTTTTAAGATGGCACCGCCGCCGGGTTGAATGCCATGGCCATTAAAGGGGGGAAATACTCGGGTATCATTTTCGCTGGCGCCATCAGCTGCAGTTAAAACAAACAAAGAAGCGTGACTGGTGTAATGAGTTTTTGAGTTATTAAAGTCCGTCACTGCTGTGCCAATGAACTGAAACTTCACTTCCGAAGACTTATCTCCAACTGTGCCCATGCCACGCTGATTGCCGTAGCTGTCATCAAAACGCCAATAACCGTGTGCGTGTTCGTCACCCACACTTTCTCGCACCCGCACCGAGAAGCGTTCGGCGGCGTTGTAGCTATAAGCGGTGAAACCGGCTGTGGGCAGGGTATTTGATAACGGCTGAGCAAATGAGCGTGGTACACAGTTATCTATGATTAATTCTTGAGTTGACTCCCAAGTGGATAGGTTGGCTTCCTGACATTGGGCTCCTGATGCGGCTAACTGCGCCTCATGTCCTATGGCTGCCCTCACGACTGCGGCCACATCTTCTTCTACCCATTCAATGTCACCCTGCTCAAAAGGTGCAAGTACGTGGCCTGTGCCAATGTCGTAACTTCCATCCCCCAAGCGGTTTAATGCATCGCGGGAGAACCAGCGGTTAGCAGAGAGCCCATAGTCAGCAAGATTATCGATACCTCGTTTACCGTGGCCAAATATCTGTGGATTGGCATCACTTACCACACTGGAAAAATTACGGTTACCGGCATAAACATTTCCAACTTCATCGGTATGACTCACTTTAATATTCACACTATATATACCCGCCTCTGAAAAAAGCATGGCGGTATCTGCCACAAATATTCCTGACTTATTGGCGATGCCGGTGAAGGTCGTGGTACTGGGGGACTCGGAATTAACGGCATAACTTATGGCCACCTCCACCTGTGCCGGTATGGCCGGCATGAGTGTCACCATAGGGGTAATAGATTCACCAGCCTGCAGCGGCATCATGGGCAGGGTGCTGTATAACGGCGTCACGAGGTAATCCGCCACAGTAAAGCTCATGGTTTGATCTACTAACATCGATTTGCCATTTATTGTGGTTAGGGTGCCGGTTACCTTTAACTGATAATCACCGCTTGTTGCAAAACTTGTTTGGTAATCTCCTGTTTCATCATTGAGCGCCATTTGTAAAATATCGGTCATGTGAACGCCACCTTGAGAGCGACTACTGAGGTTTAAATTTTTATCGTGGCGATGGCGAAGGTATTGCCCTGACACCTCAGGAAAGATGATTGCTTGGCCATCTTTGGGTGTTAGCGTAATTTGAATGGCACTATTTTTGGCATCCAAATCCATGAACAAAATGCTGGGGCTATTGCGATCCGCTGCCGACAAACGCGGAAAAAATGGCGAGAAGTCATATTCCCTTAAACGGCCATCGGGATGGAATCGCTGCAGAATAGGTTTATCCGCGAGCATATTAGAAATTAGATTTAGGCCAAAATTGGGGAATGCTTGCCGGTCATATAACCCCACATAACCGTCCTGAGTGGTGTCCATGAAAAATACTAGGGGCTCTTGGGCTATTTCTAAATTGCCTCCCACCTCAATAGGCAACAACAGTGTATTGCCTGTGTGTAAAACCTGGGTGGTCGCGCCCGATACGCTACTGCCCACGGTCAGTTCACTTTGATTATGGCCCAAACTAAATTCCAACAGGTAGTGCCCGTCTTGCAAAGGGTGTTGGTGAGATTCATTTTCATATTGGCCAAAATTCAGCGCTTGATTGACTGTAAAATTCATGCCGTTAATATCATTGCTGCTGGCCGTCAGCTCCAACCCATCCACCATTGTTGTACGACTTTCTAACTGGCGGCTAATCATGTTACCCAGCGCATCGGTTTGAGTGGCTACGAAATGAGTGAGTACACCTAACGGTTTGCCCTGAGTATTATGCGTAGGTTTTAGAGCAAAGATGGCCACAGGGGAATCCAGCGTGCCCTGAGCAAAAAGCCTAAGCGACATATTTATATTGGGCTGACTAGTTTCATCAAGGGCCAGGGTTTTTGCAACGGTGCCATGCAGAGCCACAGGGAAATTACTTTCCTCGTGATGAGCCAGACCCACACTGTAAAATTCTCTGGCACCAATACTATTAGGCAATATGTTTAGTCGAAAGCCACTGGCACTGCGCAGGGATTCATCATTGTCTAATTGTAAAAAATCAGAAATATAACTGGTATTTAAAAAGGATGTTTGTTCACTTGGCAGGCCAGCTAAATGCTCAGCCGACATACCATGATCCACCCGTACTAATAATTCAGAACCGTAAGGGGCAAATAATTGGGCCCCTACCAGGCCACCATCGCCCTGTGCTGTAAATTGATATTTACGTTGAGTGGACAAGTTAATCACGTAAAGCGTGGCATTGTTTTCAAAGGTACCCGCACTGGCCGACAGTGTTGTTAAGCCGCTGCTGCCGTTGGGTTCGGTAAACTGAATTTGCGCTTGAGGGTCACTAGGCAAGGTTCGCGTCACCGGTAGTGAATGGGCAGCCTTTAATACATAACCCCCTACGCTGATGGCTGGATTTACCACCACTGTAATGGTATCGCTTGTGCTCTTCTGCCCATCACTGGCACTAAACCCTAAAACATAGGAGCCCCCTTGCGAAAATGCCACATCACTGCTGGCTGAGTTCGCATCAACAAACGTAACGGTACCTGGCCCGCTAACTTTGCTCCAGCTGAGGGCCAATTCGCTGCCCAGCGGTTTTGCATCATCACTGGCGCTGGCCAAAAGAGAGGCGGTATTAGGTAGATTAAGCGTAAAGTCATCCCCCGCCGAAACGGCCGGGGCTTGGTTATCAGTGGCATTAGGCTGCTGCAGATCACCACCTTCAGTGCCGGCTCCACCACCACAAGCCACTAAGGTAAACACCATCAAACTTATTAAGGGTGCGCTGGCACAGGATTTATTTGTTTTTATCATTATGGTGTTTTCCCACAAGCGGTGACCACTAAGCTTATATATAAAAAGTCTAAGGCGTTAATCTTAGGTAGACTTTAAGCTATTTGCGCCATTTATTCATCCACTCCTACGGTATGCCCCTTGGTAAATCATCCCCTGTTGCCCTGTAACAATGGCTGCTTAAACTTGGCAGCCGGCTTCATGACAATATCAGCGTTACCGTCTACCGATTTGGCATTCTATGACTACACTGAAGGTAGGCAGTCGGCCCGGTAAACACCGTGAGAGGCCATGGGAACAGCATGGACAACAACATATGAATACAATCATCGACAACGTAGATTATGGCCCGTTGGCGGCCTTGGTGGGCACTTGGCAAGGCAGCTCAGGCATGGATATTTCGCCAGAACCCGATGGCCAAGAGGACAACCCCTACAGTGAAACCATTACCTATGAGGGCATAGGCAATGCCAAAAATGCTGGCAGCCAAACCTTGGCGGTGGTGCGCTACCTACAACGGGTGAGCCGCCACTCTGACGGTGCAGTATTTCATGACCAAACAGGGTATTGGATCTGGGACGGTGACAGCCATACCCTTATCCACTCCTTCACCATACCTCGCGGGGTATGTGTGTTGGCCGGTGGGCAATTTGATAATAGCCAGCTGCAGGGGGATGCTTTGGATCTCACTGTAAGCGCTGCTAAAGGCCATAAAGACTGGAATATCATTCAGTCCCCCTTCATGCAGCAAAAAGCCCGCACGGTGAGCTTTGATCAACAGGTAACGATAACCGCCAACGAACTAAGCTACCAGCAAACCATCATGTTGGAGATATACGGCAGGGAATTTGAGCACACTGACTGCAATACCCTCAAGCGGTGTGATTAAGCCAGTTGCCCGCAAACCCGGGCGCCATAAGCTGATTCCCTGGGTACTTAAACCTAAGCCTGGCTTGGGCCTATGACTTAAGGCATAGGAAACTCTAGCTAGCAGCTCTTTTCTATAATTCCCATTTGCATAAACTGAGTGTATAAAATTTACTCAGGTAATTCTCATGCAAGCATTAACATTACCCGTTACCCAAGGTGGCGCGCTGGCCCAGCTCACAAGCAGCGAAGTTGAATTTGTAACCGACTTGATGGAACAGTATCAACAGGAAAAAAAAGACATTACCCTGATTCATGTTTTCATGGAGAACAATAACAAGCCAAAAAATATAGAGCACTTTGTATTTGGCAATATCAAAACTGAAGATAACTACGAAATTGCCAATGGCATGGACAATCTATTCAAGTTGAATGGCGCACTGGACTCTTTAAACTCCACTTATTGGTGGCGTCTCATGGCCAAATTAAATTTTCGTGACTCAATTGCCCCTGTATTGGCCAAAGAATGGGATAACATCATCCAGGCCAATGTTACTCCCAGCTTTGAAGCTCAATCGGTAAACCAAGCCTTACAAGAATTACTTACTAGCCGTCAAAACGAATTTGTTAGAAGAGTGGACACTGCCTTTAAAAAACTGTCTGGAATTAAAAAACCAGGCCTATCATTTAGCTTTGATAATAAGATGCTGATTGAAAATATTAAAATTGGTGCAGGACTATCACCAGGAAAATTAAGCATTATTTGTGAGTTACGAATATTGCTTAACGAATTGCTAGGGCGTGCTGACCAGCAGGTAAACACCACCTTCAAAAACGTTGAAGCGCTATTTGAACAAAGTGACGAATGGCATGCTATGGATGGCGGCGCTCTTAGGTTAATGGCCTGTGCCAATGGGCACTTGGAAGTGGTGATTCACCCAAGCCTGGCTCACCAGCTTAATATTGCTCTGGCGCCCTTATACCCGGACGCCACACAATTAAATAATGCCAAGGCTTCCAGCGTTGACCCCATTATTAATATGATTGAGCCCAGTGTGATTAACCTTATAACTGAAGGGGTATTTTTTGACACTAAAACCTACCGCTTAAAATTGCACGCTGACTCTCGGGGCGAAATTGCCAAGAGCGCTCGCCACCTTTTAGAAAGTCTAGGGGGAGAATTTACCGGTCAGCATTACCAGTTTGATTATGACCCCAGAGCCGAATTTAGACGCATTGCCATATCAGGTGTGATGCCGTGTGTTGCTTAATATGTATTTTAGCTAGCGGCTGTTAAGGTGGCTGTAATTCTTTCTATAACAGCCATTAGCGATCTTTTGATAAGGGTATTAATTTTTAGAGCCGCTTTTTAAGGCACCTAAACATTGCCTGCTTATTCTTATATAAATACTCCTCCCCTCCCCTAACGCTAAGATTGTAGGTAACAGGAAAAATTTTAGTTTCATTGTATAAATATAATAGTACAAGAACCTAGTTAACTACCCATAACAAAATCGCTACACCCCTTAATCAGTAAAATTAATTTTCTGTGTTAGCCATTACCAAGTGCCACTTAAGCCCAGCGCCTAATTGGGGTATAAAACAAACAACTCTAACTTAAAAGACTTAATCGAATAGTGACTAACTACCTCTGTAGCATGATGGAAACACTAGACGATTTGTGACAATAATTGTTATATCTTTTTAGGCAAAAATAATAGGCACCCGCTTACTGATTAATCTTTCTTTAATATTGCAAGAACACTCTTAATCACAGTGTTAACTTATTATTTAAATGGGAAGCAATCATGAAAAAGTACCAGCATTTTAATAGTTAAACCCAGCAGCCACTAAATTTAAATCAGATTAGAAAAACTCATTTTCTCGTCTATATTAAATTCACTGGTCAAACTAAAAGAATAAGAAATGCAGTACTTATTGCTTGGAAATAATACGACCTAACAAGACAAATAAAATTCACACTGAAAGTAAAACTGATTAATTCAATTTATTAAGCGCTTTATTTTTCATAAAGATTAGTTATTGGCTGAAATCATCAGCCTATACCTTTTACCCATAGGAATGGGTAATGACATCCTCAAGGAGATATACATGAATAACCGACAACGCGTAGCCTTAGTAACGGGTGGCACGGGTGGCATAGGAACAGCTATTTGTCGTGAACTGGCCGACAAGGGATATCAGGTCATTGCCGGTTACTACAGCGGAGGGAATCATGAAAAGGCCACGGCCTGGCAGATTCAACAGGCAAAAGACGGTTATGACATCGCCATCGCCTACGGCAATATAACCGACTTTGATTGCAGTAAAGAATGCATGGAAGGCATACAAAAAGAATTTGGTGCCATCGATATACTGGTGAACAATGCTGGCATTACCCGTGATACTACGTTTAAACGCATGGAACCAAGCCAATGGCTTGAGGTAATCAATACTAACCTTAACTCCATGTTTAATGTGACGCGCCTGGTGATTGATAAAATGCTGGAACAGGAGTTTGGGCGAGTGATTAATATCTCATCCATCAACGCCGAAAAAGGCCAGTTTGGTCAAACTAATTACTCGGCTGCTAAAGCCGGTATCCATGGTTTTACTAAGGCATTGGCCCAGGAAGTGGCCAGCAAGGGCATTACCATTAACACTGTATCACCCGGTTATATTGCTACTAGCATGATTATGGACGTACCAGAAAAAGTGCGGGATAAGATTTGCGCTGGCATTCCTGTGGGCCGCTTTGGTGAGCCACAAGAAATTGCACGAATTGTGAGTTTCCTGGCGGATGATCAGTCTGGTTTTATTACCGGCAGTAATATCTCAGCCAATGGCGGCCAACATATGCACTAACTCAGCGGAATTTGCCAGGCAATGTCTGGCAATTTCCTTTTTAACTCTTTAGGTTTTAGATTAGCTGAAAGTTTGGGTGTAAGTCCCAATCGATGGGATCCTGTTTTTGAGCTATTAAATAATCATTGGTTTCACTAAAACAAGATGAACCTAAAAATGCACAAAACTCTTTGCCCTGCTTACTGGCTCCCAGCGGGCTGGGATGAGAGGTTTTAATCACACAGTGCTTGCTAGTATCTACCTGGGCACACACCCCATGAGCAAACAAACCCCAGGACAAAAATACTACCCCCTGCTTTTTCTCATTAATGTAGTCAATGCAGTGCTGCGTAAACTGCAACCAGCCTTGCTTACTGTGACTGCCTGCCTCCCCTTCACGCACGCTTAAAGATGCGTTTAACAGTAATACCCCTTGTTTGGCCCAGGCTTCCAAGTTACCCGACACAGGAATACTCAGGCCTAAATCTCGATTTAACTCTTTATATATATTACGCAAGGACGGTGGAATTTTAATACCTTCTGGCACACTAAAGGACAGCCCATGGGCTTGCCCCGCGCCGTGGTAAGGGTCTTGCCCTACGATGACGACTTTTAGGTCCTTAAACCCAGCCAAAGCGAATGCGTTGAAAAACTCTTTTTGAGGGGGGTAAACGGTTTGACCGGATGCCTTTTCGCGCTCTAAAAATTCTTGCAACTCAAGCATATAGTCTTGAGAGAATTCCTTTTTAAAAAGCGACTTCCATTTGGCGTCCAGTTTGGTGGGAAGCTTTATCACCCTATACTTCTTCATCTATGGTGTTAGAAGATTTTGTTAATGCAAACAGACGATAAATAAATACCGAGAAAAACGGCATAACAATCACATTAAGCACAAACTCCATTACGCTAAGGGCCATAGGATTTAGAGCGATCATTTTATTCAGCACAATAATAATAAGCATGTAAACAGCGGTCACTACGCTTAACAACATAAAACCACGAAAGATTAATTGGTTGCCTTTCACTTGTTTATTACTGGCCTTAAGGGCCTCAATTGGGTTGAGGCCATCCACTAAGGTAAAATAGGCGGCAAAGAAACAGCGATACATAATGAGTGCGATGGGGATTGCGATGATGATGCCCACAAGTAGATTTTTGAGAATTTCATTTTCGATGCCCGCCGACAATATAGTTGCCACGGTGGCAGCGGGAAGAATAGCCAACATAATCAATAAACCAAAAACGATACCGGTTAATGTAACTGGCAATACTTTTTGTAAGGTCAGTGAAAACGCCTCATTTAAGCTGTCATCCTGATGCACTGAAAATTGATGAATTAATGCCATCATGAACACAGAGAAAAACATGCTGGTGGCGGCAATAACAAATAGGGCTAGGCCTGAAGGCTGCTCAGAACCCGAAGAAGACAGTACCAATAAAGGTGCAATACTGGAGGCGACACTTAACCAAATTAACTTGTTAAAAAGTCGAGTGTAAAACGTTAGGCTTTGCTTGAAGACTTCGATTGCAGTCATAGTGATTCCTTAAAATTAGTCAATTGCCTCAGTTGGTTAATCACCCTGCCAACCTGTCGCCGGACTAGTTACTATTGAGGTCGCCGTACATACTTCCCTGTAGGCTTGATTCGGCATCCATGCCTCAAACACCTCAATAGCAACTAGTCCAGCCACAGGAAAAGTAAGCAATACTGGCCATTCTTATTCTTTAAAAAACTAGCAGTCACATAGTTTTAATTTGGGAGCAGGATCATTCCTGTTGAGGGGTTTGAGGCATGGATCCCGAAGCAAGCCCCCATGGACGGGTCCACGGCGGCCTCAAGAGGAGTGAGCCTGCGCCTAAATTGGCAGGCTTCACTACACCACTTAATTAACCACGTGGACGCATGTGCGGGAACAAAATCACGTCTTTAATGGTTGGACTATCGGTAAACAACATCATTAAACGGTCGATACCAATGCCTTCACCAGCCGTTGGTGGCATACCGTATTCCAGTGCTTCTATGTAGTCGGCATCATAATGCATGGCTTCGTCATCACCGGCGGCTTTTTCATCCACTTGCTTTTGGAAACGCTGCGCCTGATCTTCTGCATCGTTAAGCTCGCTGAAACCGTTGGCCAGTTCACGTCCGCCCACAAAAAACTCAAAGCGATCGGTAAAGAACGGGCTGTCATCACTGCGACGGGCCAGCGGTGATACTTCCCAAGGATAAGCGGTAATGAAAGTCGGTTGATCCAGCTTATGTTCAGCAGTTTCTTCGAAGATTTCACACAGCCACTTACCTGGGCCCCAGGCGCTTTGCTTAGGCTCGTCTTTAATGCCCACCTGGCGACCGTACGCAATTAACGCTTCAAGGTTGTTTTCACAATCTTGAATGATGGCGTTATCAAATTCAGGGTTATATTTCATAACCGCATCACACATAGTGATACGAGTGAATGGCTGGGCAAAGTCATAGGTGGTCTCGGAAGTTACATTGCCTTCGCTGTCTTTAACCGTAGAAAGCACATCTGTAGTACCTAACACGTCTTGTGCCAGAGTACGTAACATGTCTTCTGTGGTGTTCATCAGGTCATGGTAAGTGGCGTAGGCCTGGTAGAATTCAATCATAGTGAATTCTGGGTTATGACGAGTAGACAAACCTTCGTTACGGAAACTGCGGTTAATTTCAAACACACGCTCAAAACCACCCACAATTAAACGCTTAAGGTTAAGCTCAGGAGCGATACGTAAATACATATCGACGTCTAGCGCGTTGTGGTGAGTTTCAAACGGCTTAGCGGTAGCACCACCTGGAATCACCTGAAGCATAGGCGTTTCAACTTCCATGAAGTCACGGTCAGACAAGTATTTACGAATGCCTTCTACCAACTTAGAACGAATCTTAAATAATTCACGAGTTTCTTTGCTCATGATTAAATCGATGTAACGTTGACGGTACTTGGTTTCCTGATCGGCCAGGCCGTGAAATTTATCAGGCAGTGGACGCAAAGACTTGGTCAACATTACTAGCTGATCAGACGATACAACATTTACAAACAACTCACCCTTGCCTGATTTATGCAAGGCACCCTTGGCGCCAATAATATCGCCCATGTCGTAGGCAGTTTTGTAATTAATTTCTTTTTGCACTTCTTTGGCAATGTAAACCTGGATGGTGCCAGACACATCCTGAATTTGTGCAAATGGGCCACGTTGAAACATGATACGGCCGGCTACAGCTACCTGATGATCTTTCTCTTCCAAGGTGGGTTTATCAAACTCACCAAATTCTTTTTGTAAATCATTTGCCAAATCTTTACGATCAAAATCGTTTTTGTGACCATTGGCAGAACAACCTTCACGCATGGCGTCTAATTTGGCGCGGCGCTCGGCAATTAACTTGTTTTCATCACGTGCTTCAGTCATTTCTTTTACCTATCTTGCCTACATGGATGTAGGTACATGGGCTGCGTCGGGAACGTGCAGTCCTGTTCTAATATTTAATAAAGACCTAATTTAAACTAGGCCCACTTTTTACGATTTTTTACAAGCCCGCTTTAAGCGAGGCTTCCATAAATGGATCCAACGCACCATCCAACACTTGTTGGGTATTTCGGTTTTCTATGCCGGTACGTAAATCTTTAATGCGCGAATCATCCAATACATAAGAGCGAATCTGGCTGCCCCAACCGATGTCGGACTTAGTGGCTTCCAGCGCCTGGCTTTCGGCATTACGAATGCTCAGTTCACGCTCATACAATTTGGCCTTTAACTGCTTCATGGCCTGGTCTTTGTTTTTGTGTTGCGAGCGTTGGTTTTGACACTGGGTCACCACATTGGTGGGGACGTGAGTAATACGTACCGCCGATTCTGTGGTGTTTACGTGCTGCCCACCGGCACCACTGGCGCGGTATACATCAATGCGTAAGTCGGCCGGGTTAATGTCTATCTCGATGTTATCGTCAATTTCTGGCGAAACAAAGACGGCGGCAAATGAGGTATGGCGGCGACCACTTGAGTCAAACGGCGATTTACGCACCAAACGGTGTACTCCGGTTTCGGTGCGCAACCAGCCAAAGGCGTATTCCCCTTCAAAGCGAATGGTGGCCCCTTTAATGCCTGCCACATCGCCCGCGGTGACTTCCATAAGCTCTACTTTAAAGCCCTTGGCCTCACCCCAACGCAAAAACATGCGCAGAATCATCTCGGCCCAATCTTGAGCCTCTGTGCCGCCAGAACCCGATTGAATATCCAGGTAGGCATTGCTTGAATCCATCTCACCGCTGAACATACGGCGAAATTCAAGTTTTTCTAGCAGGGCTTGTAAACCGGCAAGCTCTTCTACCACATCAGCCACGGAGTCTTCGTCGTCTTCGGCCACCGACATTTCCAATAAATCTTCACAATCCGCCAAGCCGCTGTCCATGCCATCTATGGTGTTAACCACGGCCTCCAGGTTGGCGCGCTCGCGGCCCAATTCCTGTGCTTTTTCCGGATCGTTCCAAATTTCCCCATCACCCAATAACAATTCTACTTCTTGCAGACGTTCCGCTTTATTAGCGTAGTCAAAGATACCCCCGAAGTGTCTCGGTGCGGGTTTTCAAGTCTTTGATTTGGTTGACTATGGGTTGGACTTCCAAGGGTGTTCTCCAGTTGCCTTTGGGCTGAGCCCTAATAAAAAAGGGACAAGGACTCATTATAGAAATTTGCGCGTGATTTTACCCAATAAAGCCACGTAAAAATAGGCCTATCACCTTAGAGGGTAATGGAATAGCTCAGGGCTCCCCTATTAATTGCTTGCGACCTCTGGCTTAACGCCTGGTTCAGAATCAAGGCGGGCTTTCGAAGAAATGATCAATGCCTTTCAAGGAAGGCCAACAAAGAGTCTGGACTAGGCATTAGGCCCCGCAGAGGCTGCAATCAATTAATGGGGGGACCCTTAAGTCATTAGATGTTCCACTTCCGCATTGGCTGAACCCTTGGCTTGGCACTATAGTTAAATTACTTTGAGCCAAAGAATATTCCTGCCATGAAGATGAAACTGATCACCCTAGTTTTGTGCGTCTGTGTGTCTGTTATAGGCAGTGTTCAAGCCACCTTGGCCGACCAGGACGCCTTGGCAGAGCCATTAGATCAACTACAACACCTGGCTCAACTCACTGACATATTAGACCTGGCCCGCGCTAGGGACGGGCAATTGGGATTCAATCAATTAATTGAGCATGACGAATACTGGGTGAACAGCCCAAATGATCGCTTGGTATTGCTAAACGACAAGATGCAGCAATATTTTAAGAGCTTGCTCAAGGAAAGCGGCAGCCCCTTCATTGAGTTGCTATTACTGGGCAGCCAGGGAGAGATATTGGCAGCCTACCCTTTGCCTGACGACTTTTGGCATGGCAATACCGCTAAATTTATAAACGTGATGGCGGATGAAAATACCTATATTGACGAGCTAAGCTGGGATGCCGGTTCCCGTCATATTCAGGCGCAAATTTCGGTGCCCATTAAGGGCCAAAACAATGAGATGTTTGGGGTATTAATTGGCCGAGTGAATACTCACATGCAGCCCTAAACCTACCCAGCACAGCGCATCCACAGACAATCCAGAGCATCCAGCGCCATGTGGATCACCAACCCAGTTCCTACCCAACCAATTAAGCGGCTTTTATCGCCCTTACCAATTAACGGCCAGCACATCATTAAGCCATAGATAATGATGGGGATGCCGGTGTGCAGGGGGTGAAACCAAATGCTACACCGATTGGCCGCGTAGATGGGCACCGCCAACAAATGATCCAGGTCCACCGCCATGGTCGCCATCATAATAATAAAGGCCCAAGCCACTCGCCCCCTAGCAAATATCACCGCCACAAGCGCAGGAACTAAAACATGCAGCACCAAATGTATGGGGGCGCGCAGCTCATTTACAGTGCTGATGAAGGTGGCGCCCAACAATGCATCCATTTAAATTACGAACGGTACAGGGTTTTAATGAGATGAAAACCAAACTGGGTTTTTATGGGGCCGTGCACCTTGCGAATGGGGCGTTTAAACACCACATCATCGAAGGCCTTAACCATGTCGCCACGGTGAAATTCACCCAAATCACCGCCTTTTTTCTTAGAGGGGCAAGTGCTGTATTTCTTGGCCAATTTGGCAAAGTCCTCACCCTTATCCAGGCGAGCCTTAAGCTCCTCAGCAAGTTTTCGCTCTTTTACTAAAATATGACATGCGCTGGCAATGGCCATAATTACTGCTCCACTTCAATTATTGGCGGCATTTTACAGTATACTGAGGCAGTTTTTTGCAATTTAGTTGACTATTTTTTATCCAGGACCCTCATGGCTCTTAAAGCAAGCATATTCAAAGTAAATTTAGACATCAGCGACATGGATCGCCACTACTATCAAAGTCATGCCCTCACGCTGGCACGCCACCCCAGTGAAACCGATTTGCGCATGATGGTGCGCATCATTGCCTTTGCCCTTAACGCCCATGACGAGCTGGCCTTCACTAAGGGCTTGTCCACTCAGGATGAGCCTGACTTGTGGAACAAAAGTCTAAGTGACGAGATTGAGCTGTGGATAGACTTGGGTCAGCCGGAAGAGAAGCGTATTAGGCAGGCTTGTGGCAAAGCCAAACAAGTGAAGATTTACAGCTATCAGGACCGCCAGGCCAAAACCTGGTTGCCACTTATTGAAAGTAAGATAGCCCGCTTCGAGCACTTACAAATCACCCTATTGCCAGCAGATCAAATGGAAGCGTTAACGGCCCTTGTGAATAAAAATATGTCGTTGCAAATTAGCGTACAAGATGGCGAGGTATTTGTAAGCAGTGAAGACGGCCAGGTGACGGTGACGCCTGAGAGAATATTTCCAGCGGCGTAACCCGACTCTTAATACATAGACATAAAAAAACCAGCAAGTGCTGGTTTTTTTATGCCTATCTCCGGGCTGTGCCCTGGTATTGCCGGTGCAATTTCCAGGGTGACTGTTTTACGATTAGTAATTAAAACAGTTTCTTAAGCTTGTCCTTGGCTTTCTTGGCCAGCTCCTTTTTCTTCTTGTCGGCCTTGGCTTTTGCTTGGGCTTTTAGCTGGCTTTGATAGTCACCCATCTCGGTGCTGGCCATCTTACCCATGGCTTTGGATTTATCCCCCAAGCTGCCCTCGCTTACGTTCAATTGCTTAAGTTGATCTTCGTAATCACCACCATAGGACAGTAATTTATCGGCCAGCTTATTACGTAATTCTTTGGCAAGCTCGTCTTGCTTCTGCTTGATGCGTTTATTGAAGGCCTTGCTAAGCTTGCTATCCAGGTCGCTGCTGATGCTCACATCCGGGTGTGACAATTTACCCTCAGCCTTACCGTCTACCGAGAAGGTATCGATGTTCGCCAACGCCGACACCATTTCTTTGGCCAGCACCGTTTTATCATTAGAGCTGAAGTTGGCCTGATTAAAGCTGCCCTGCCCTTGGGCATTCATGTGGGAACCGTTAAAGATCGCATCTGCTTTCACGTCCAGGAGACTGTTATCCAGCTCCAGTCCGGCCAAGCCCAGGTTAAGACCTTTTAACTGCCAATCCTGTATGGCCAGATCAAATTGGTCACGACCCTTACCAATGCGATGATCTAGTACCCCATTTAGAGTTAACGACTTAATGGCCGGTAAATCACGACCCACGGCTTTAAGCGTGGTGGCTTTATTGATCACATCCTGCTGATGGGTAATGTCTTCCACCGTCACCATTACTTCACCCATGGGAAGATTGGCGCTGAAAGAAAGGTGTTTAATCCAGAAATCGGGCAGTGGGCGATCGGTTGGAAAATGAATAAACTGGCCCGCTAAACGTTTCTGCTGAGCGTCTTCCAATAAATCCCCTTCTTCGTCATCATTTGCCAACAAAGGGCTTACTTTTTCATAATATTCCAGGGCCGTGGCCGCATAACCACCGGCATCTTTGCCAAACAACAAGGCTGCCAGGTTGCTGGTGCCCATGGCATCCAAAGTATATTTACCCTTAATATTTTTATAGTCTTCTTTAGGGGCTTGTTTAAGACCGGACCACTGTGACTGCAGATCTTTTTTGCCGTTTTTAATGGCGGCACTGGCACGTTTAATGGCCTTGCGGTCGGTCTTAAACTGATCCTGTAAATCATCTAAAGCCTTTTTACGGGCCTTGAAGTCTTTCAAAGATTTAAATTTCCCAGCCAGGATAATGTCCAGCTTACTTTGATAATCACGCAGGGTTTTCTCGTTAGGTACGCTCGCCAATGACTCATCAATTTCTTGTTTGTGAGTGGCCAGAGAACTTTTAAATTTCTCGCCTCGAGTTACCGTGAGCAAAGGCTCACGGGCCAATATTTCATCGGCACTGAGCAACGGGTCAGAGGAGGATGTTTTCACTTTATCTTCAGGTTTCGCTGCCACTTGCTGTTTAGCAGGCTCTGCTTCTGTGGTTTGAGACGGTGTGGTTTGCGCTGGCTTAGATAAGGCTCCCGAGGTTTGGCGAACACTGCCAAACTCAACGCCCTGCAAGGACATGTCTTGAATGATGGCCTTGCCCAGCAGTAATGGAAACAGCGCCATATCGGCCACGGCTGAATCAAAACTCACCAGATTGCTCATGGGCTCGTCTATATCAGTCACCTGCACACCGTTAATGGACAACACCAAAGGATTGAAGCCCAGAGTAACCTCATCCACATCCACCTTGGCACCCACTGCTTGGCTGCCAAATCTTTCGATACTAAATTTAATGATGGGGGCCGCGGCAAATAACCAAAACGCCACCAGCACCGCCATAAATACTACAAAGCCCAGTAGGCCAGACCAACGAATCCATTTAGTCATGTTATGCCCCTAACTTTTCATACAATTTGTAAAACTTGCTGGCACGGATCATCTTGCTGATCTTGAGTTTTTCGAACCAGGCCATGAAGCGCTCGCGATACAGACCGATTAACTTGCGGCTAAGAATAAGCACAGGAATAAACAGCAATAAGGAAATGCTCAAGCTGCCCAGTAACAAGGTATGGTTAAACTTGGTAGCGCGCCAAAAATCACTCTGATAGAGGCTGGTCCAGAATTCTTGCAGGCCGGGGCTAGCCAGTAATGATTCACCCAGCAGCACAGACAAAGGATCTAGCCCATAGGCTAGGACGCTAAATAAGGCACTGGCCAGAAAAAAAGCACTAAGATTAACCCGTATGGCAAACACCAAAAACAGGATAACAATGTTGTGCACACTCAAAAATGGTGTGAGCCCTATAAAGAGCGCAAACGAAAAGCCCAGGGCAATTTGGCCAGGGGCCCCGTCGCCATTGAGAACCTTAAAAAATTTGGCCAGCATTCCCAGCATATTTATTTCCTTGCCAATTTGGCGTGGTGGGCGCTATTAACGCCTGCGAGTTCAAGATGGCGCCCAATATAATTAGGATTGCCCTATAAATAAAGGGGCTCACACCACAGGTTAATAATTAATCAGGGCATTATCCCAGACAAATGGGAAAACTGTCTTTAAATTCATCACAAAGACTTTAAAAATCGTTCGATGTCTTTATACACTGGATTTAAAAAGCGCCCAAAAAACGATAACGCCCCCACCAGATGGCGATGATTGGTGCCCGCATACACAAGGTGCTGACAGGGTACGTTCAGGTGTTTTAGGCGGCGCTGGAATCGCTCGCTGTGGTAGGGACCCACGGTAATATCCTTGCCTCCATGGATAAGCAGCGCTTTTGGCATGTTGGCGGTGGCCAAATTAATGGGGTTGGCATCATGACCATTGTGAACGTGACCGCTGTCAATCTGTTGTTCAGACACGTCTCGCAGGGCCACACCATCAAACTTCCCCACCACCAGCTCATCATCCAGAGGTAAGTCATAGGGGCCCGCCAGGCCCACAAAACCCTTAACTTCCACCTGCGCCTGGGCCTGAAGCAAATACTCGGCCTTGCTCACTAACATGGCGGCGCTGTGGGCACCCGCGCTGTGCCCCACTAAAATTACCGACAAAGGCCGGTTAAACTTCAGGCCAAGTTCGGTGAGTTGAGCTGGCAAACTGGCGATGGCAACGGCCACATCTTCGATAAAGTGGGGAAATTGCACCTGGGGATAAAGCCGATAATTAGGGATGGCCGTCAGGTAACCCATTTCACTGAATGCCAGGCCAGCAAATTTGTAGTCATCCTTGTGCCCCTCGTCCCAGCCGCCACCATGAATAAATACCACCAGCGGCTTGTCTTCGCTATAGGCGGTGGGCACATAAAAATCTAGGGTGTGTCGATCATCGTCGGCGTAAGAAAGGTCTTTAATTCTTTGGCAGTGACGTCCTAGGGCTAAGTGATTCATAACCCACAGAGGCTTAAATACCACCAAGAAAACTACGGTGAGTAACAACATCGCCAATACCACTAAACCTTCTACCAACATGCCCACTTCCTAAAATACATTACGATTATTCACACAGCCTTAACAAGGCTTTTGCCACAGTTCTTGCACCAATCCTATAAGCCTTTCAATTTTAATATTGCTTAATTGGCGATAATCAAAATAGGGGCAAATAATAAGGTTTTTACGTTTGAAGATGGCAAAGTCCCCATCCAGAATAACCAGTTCTTCGCTGGAAGCTCGGTCGAAACCTAATTGCGCAGCATATTGCTTGCCCATAATAATATGAATATCCGATTCACTTCCCTTGAATCTCGGGGGCGAAAACAACAGCATTGAGGGACTATTTACCTGCAACAAAATGTCATCACGGTAATCTTGCCAACGTTGGCTGTTGTGCAAGTTAGCGACTAATGTTTGCTGGCTTGAATATAAGCCGAACAGAAACTTAGCATATACATTAAATATCTTGCGCCAATGATTACCAGTATGCTGAGCTATCTGCTGGACCTCCCCTTGCGTTAAAGCCTTAACATGTTCCAAGTGTTCATAGGGGGCCATGGGGGGACGATTAGCAATATATACTCGGATGCAGGCTTGCGGGCAAGACACGCCCAAGCCGACTTCATTCATGAATCACCTTAAATACCAGAGCCCGCAAGAAAAAAGCGGGATTAAACTTTAAAAGCAGTTACCATCGTCGATAGAACCAAATTCGGCTCAGGATACGTTTTCAATATGGGTTTAACAACCATTTACATTCAGTCATGCCAACACTGGCCTAAGCCATGAACAAACACCTTTTACGACAAGCGATTATTCAAACTCTGCAACAGGAATTATCTGCCGCCATGCCACAACTAACATAAGCCATGAACAAACACCTTTTACGACAAGCGATTATACAAACTCTGTAACAGGAATTATCTGCCGCCATGCCACAACTGACATAAGCCATGAACAAACATCTTTTACGACAAGCGGTTATACAAACTCTGCAACAGGAGTTGTCAGCTGCCATGCAGGCTGCACAGCAAGCTCACGATGCCGCCACCCATGAGCAAAGTAAGGCAGAGACCCAGTACGATACCCTGGGTCTGGAAAATGCTTACCTGGCGGAGGGACAGAGCCGGCGTATCGATGAGCTGATACACGCCATCAGCCAATTGGAAAACTGGTCAATTAAGGATTTTAAGGAGGATGAGGAAATCTATCTGGGCGCCCTGCTCACCCTGGAATCCCAAAACAAGAAAATCTTACGGCTATTTTTGGCCCCGGCTGGCGGTGGCATTAGCATAAAACAGGGTGATTACAGCATTAAGGTGATTACCCCACAAACGCCCTTGGGTCAGGCATTATTAGGGTTAAATGTTGAGGATACGGCGAAGTTGCAAACTGGCGTGAGCTATATAGTTACCCACTTGCAATAAATACCGTAACGGCAACTGCTGTGAGAATAAAGATAATGGGCGTCCGTGCATACAAATCGCCCATTAACTAGGAGGGTTTCCAAGCTACAACTATTTAACCACATCTAATATAGATTGACTCACGTAAGAGCCGGGAGCCGCTTCGAGCACCTGCATACCCTTATCACCGGGCTTCCTGCTGGCCACTTTTTTAGTTGATTTTTTGTCCACCCAAGCCTGCCAATCGGTCCACCAGGAACCCTCTTGTTTTTGGGCCCCCTTAAACCAACCATCTGATTCGGCCGGCATATCATCATTTAGCCAATACCCATATTTGTTAGCTTTAGGCGGATTCACCACGCCAGCAATATGACCCGAGCCAGCCAGTACATATTTCACATCTCCTTTAAACAGTTGAGCACCGCGATAAGTGCTCTGCCATTTGGCAATGTGATCCTGGGCGGCCGATAAAAAATAAGATGGTGTTTCAACCTGGCTTAAATCTAATTTTACGCCGTCCAGCTCAATGCCATCCTTTTCAACTAAGCGGTTATGCAAATACATGTTTCGCAAATAAAAGCTGTGCATCTTGGCCGGCAAATTAGTGCCGTCGGTATTCCAATACAACAGATCGAAGGCCGCCGGACGCTCTCCCTTCAAATAGTTATTTACAAAAAAAGACCAAAACAAATCGTTTTCGCGCAACAAGTTAAAACTGAATGCCATCATACGACCATCGTAATACCCCAAAGTATTCATTTGTTTTTCAAGGGCTGAAATAGCGGTCTCGTTAATGAAGATACCTATTTCACCAGGGTCTTGAAAATCGATGAGCGTAGCAAGATAGGTGGCGGACTTAATTCTATGGTCATCTTTTTTCTTCATATAGGCAAGGGTGGCAGCCAGCAGCGTGCCCCCCAGGCAATAACCAATGGCATTTACATCGCTTTCGCCGGTTGCCTGTTTAATAACATCAAGCGCAGCTATTGGCCCCTCTAACATATAACTTTCGAAGCCCTTGTCTTTCAACTTGGGCCCGGGGTTCACCCAGGAAATGCAAAATACAGTGTGCCCCTGATCCACCAACCATTTTAAGTAGGAGTTATCTTCACGCAAATCTAAAATATAATATTTATTAATAAAGGGCGGTATGACCAACAGCGGCCGCTTAAATACCTTATCTGTGGTGGGGGTATATTGGATGAGTTGGATCAGCTCATTTTCAAAAATCACCTGCCCTGGGGTGGTCGCAACATTACGCCCCACCTTAAAGGCCGCCATATCAGACATAGTGACATTCAAACCGCCAAAGCTGCCTTTTAAATCACTGGATAATTGTTCCATGCCGGTAATTAAATTTTCACCACCGGTTGCCAGTGTTTTACGAATCACTTCGGGGTTGGTGGCGGCAAAGTTGCTGGGCGACAGGGCGCTGACATATTGGCGTACCAGAAAATCTACTTTATTTTTGGTATTGTCACTTAAGTCATCCACACCACCCACAACATCATTGATAGCCTGTGACTGCAACAGGTAAAACTGTTTTATATAATCAAACACTATATTTGATGACCATTCATCATCACTAAAACGACGGTCCGACTTGTCTGGCTCAATAACCACCTCACTATCCAAACCTGCAAACTTTAAGGCGGTTTGCTGCCACAAATTCATTTGGTCTTTCATCAGTGAGACCTGCCCTTCTAACAAGGCACTGGGATTGTTCATTATTTTTGAGGTCAATTCCTGAAAGGCTTCACTAAAATCTGTCATGACAGACGCCGAAGGGTCGTCTTGTGAGGTACTCTTTGACGATACCTGTTGCATTAGCTGGGTGAACTGCTCAGAGGCTTTTACTGCCATGCCATACATATCGGCCATGGCATCCTGCATGCTCTGACTTTGCTCTGTCATGTTTATCATCCTGATTTAGACGCTGGAGAAGAAAGGGATTTTTACGGTAGGTATTACTAGTTTTTTTATGTGGCAAGCCAAAAGTATAATTCAACGCTGCTTCACCAATGAAAAGCCACCTTAAGCAAGATGGCCTATCACAGGGTTTTAAGCGCTTTTAGCCGTTTTTTTATCATTAGTTTTAGCGGCAGCCGGACGAGCTTCTTCCCAGATGGCTTCAACCTTGGTTTTAAAGTCAGTTGCCATTTCAGAAATCACCTTGGCATCTTCCATAATTTTTTTATTCACAGTAGCGGCAACCTCAGCTTGGGCCGAAGAAAAATTACGCAATGAATCGGCATCCTTCACATCCACTGCACTTTTCATTTGGCCAAGACTAATAGTTGCATATGACTTAATGGTATTTAACTGAAATTCAGTCATCTTTTCCATGTTATCAACTAGCAAAGTATTAAACTTAGCCATAGGTGCTGAAAAATTTTTTGCCTGTTCGGTGAACGCGTTAATAATATTGTCTTGCATGTCATCTCTCCTAGAGATTAAGGGTAAATCGAAATTGCCATTGGCACTTTAAAACTTGGGAAAACTATAATCTATATATTAGAAACGGTGCCACTTTTCGTTACACTAAAGTTATAATATGAGTCATAATCATTAGTGAATAGGAATTTTTGTAACACCCCTGTAACAAATAACACCGGTACCGCTAATACATTTTTCTAAGGATGACTTATTTTTATTCATCACTTTTTTTATTCTGACTGGCACCTGTCATCATGTTCATAAACATAGCTGGCATGGCACTTAATCCATCCGCCAAAAGTGGTTTAAACAAGGTAAATGGATCATAACCTTCTTCACCTGTTTGCATTTTTGTTATGATTGAGTCGATCATTTCTTGCTGAATTATTTTCACTTCAGGCAAACCAAGCGACTGCCTGAATTCTTCCGGTGTCATATCAAATTCAACACTGATCTTCATCAATAATCCTTAGTCCAATTTGGCCGCTGCCATTAAGTTTTATGGCTAACACCTCAAAACCATAGACCTAAATAAATGAATAACAAGAAAGTACCTACTAATAGTAAATTTTGATGGAATTTACTTGTTCGATATTTGTAAGTCAGGCAATTTGGGGCGAGGTAAGGAAATTTTTTGGGTAGGCGCAATCACCTTTGCCTCTCCGGTTAAGACAAGCTTGTCGTATTGGTTTTTCACCTCGCAGTCAAAGGTGACAATTTTCTTTTCATCTTTCTTTTGTTTGGCACACAAGGTTACCAACAAAGTATCACCCAGCTTAACCGGGCGATGAAACTCAAGGGATTGGTTTAAATAAATTGTACCTGGACCGGGCATCACGGTTGCCAGCGTGGCAGAGACCAATGACCCCGACCACATGCCATGAGCAATGCGTTCTTTAAATATTGACTGACTGGCGAAGTCTTCATCTAAATGGACCGGGTTCACATCCCCTGAAACCGTGGCAAACAGTAACAAATCGAACTCTGTTAAGGTCTTACTAAAATGACATTGGTCACCTATGTTAATTTCGTCGTAGGTGATATTTTCTAATACTTCCATGTCCAACCCTTTCTTTAAAAGCGGCGATTAAAAATAATATCGATCTTTTAAAATACCTACCGGTATCATGCAACCGCTAACGTATAAACCAGTATAGATCTCAATACATATCCTGATCTATTCATACAGATTATAGACATGAATACAGCTGGCTAATATTCGCCCTTTTCTAAGCTGGCCCAAGGTAATAATAGGCTTTTGTTCTGTTGGGTGACTTGTTACAGTCTGTCACCTTCGCTGATTTATAAAACAATAATAGGAACAAATCATGACCTCAAACCAATATGACATTGTCATCTTTGGCGCCACCAGTTTTGTTGGGCAGATTCTCACTGGCTATATGATGCAACAATACGGTGTTAACGGTGACATCAAGTGGGCCATTGCCGGTCGCAGCGAACAAAAAATTAATGAGCTAAAGGATAAATTCCAGGCGCAAGCCATCAACCATATATTGGCTGACGCAAGCGATGAAAGTCAGCTTGAAAACATGGTCAAACAAGCCCGCGTGCTGGTATCCACCGTGGGACCTTATGCACTGTATGGCGAACCCTTAGTCAAGGTTTGTGTAAACAGCGGCACCGACTACTGTGATTTAACCGGTGAAATCCAATGGTATAAACGCATGGTGGACCGCTATGAGGCCACCGCCAAGAAAACCGGCGCACGCATCGTGCATTGCAGTGGCTTTGACTCCCTACCATCGGATCTGGGTGTTTGGTTCACACAAAATAAAGCCCAACAGGCATTCGGCCAGATGTGTCAGCAAGTTAAATTGAGAGTAGCCAAAATTAAGGGCGGCGCCAGTGGCGGCACTGTGGCCAGTATGGTCAACATTGCCAAGGAAGCGGCTAAAGACCCAGCCCTGCGCAAAGAACTACAAAACCCCTACAGTGTTTGCCCGGATAAGCATGGTTTTAAAACACGCCAGGACAATATAAACGGGGCCGTTTTTGATGAGGACTTTAATGCCTGGGTGGGCCCATTTGTGATGGCGGCGGTTAACACTCGGGTAGTGCACCGCAGTAATGCCCTGCTGAACAACGCCTATGGAGCCGACTTCAAATACGACGAAGGCATGTTGATGGGTAAGGATAAAAAAGGAAAAGGCCGTGCCCGTAACATGGCTTGGGGGTTAGCCGCCTTTATGATACTGGCAGCCATTAAACCCACCCGCTGGGTACTGGAAAAATTCATCCTGCCCAAGCCTGGCCAGGGACCTTCCGCAGATGAGCAGCTCAATGGCATGTTTGATATGCGCTTTGTAGGTAAAACCACAGACGGTAAAACCATCAAAACCCGAGTAACCGGCGACAGGGACCCAGGCTACGGCAGTACCGCCAAGATGTTGGGGCAAGCGGCTGTATGCCTATCGAAGATTCAAAAGGAAGAAAAAGACGGGGGATTTTGGACCCCAGCCTCCATATACGGAGACGACTTGGTTGATCGCCTAATTCAGCACAGTGGCCTCACCTTTGAAGTGCTAGGGGATTAATAACCCTACTCCTTCAGCGGTTTAGACTCAGGTTAAATCGCTGAATTATTGTTAATCATCCTAAACATGCCTTCTTTGCCATCCCTGGCACTAGGGCATGCCGTACATCCTATACATCGCCCTTCTTTGCCGTCCCTGGCACCAGGGCATACCGTACTTCCTATACATCGCCCTTCTTTGCCGTCCCTGGCACCAGGGCATACCGTACTTCCTATACATAAAGGGCAGGATAATTTATCCTGCCCTTTTTAACGATGAAGTTCCCCCATGAGCACCCTTATTCACAAGCGTATCGAAGACAATCTTAAAGAAATTTTACCCTTGGCTCAAAAAGCCGATGAGATTCTGGTGGATTTAAAGCTAGAAAATAAAGGGCGTTTTAGTGCAATTTTCCCAAAACACAGCCTGTTTAAGGTTCAAGCCACCCTGTTTTTACCCTACTTGGAGGAGGCCAGCAGCGACTTAAAAAGCCTGCCAGAACCTCAAGATCCTGCGTTTGAAATATTGCTCACCGACCTGCTTAAGAAAATTGAATTGCTGCATCAACTTTTGGGCAGCTTCCATGAGATTCAAGACGATCAATAATCGACTCCAATAACCCTACAACACCGGATAATAAATATCCCCCCAATCTTCATCCGGTGTATCCAACATTATTTGAATCACGGTGGGCACCAAAGAGCCCAATAGTTGCACACCATCCTCCACCTGCTCACGGTTAATAGCTGATTGATAAGTGGCGCCGCCATGAAGTAGCTGATTACGTAATACAAATAACCTATCCAACACGATGCTTAATAGTTCGGGCACCATTTGCCGGCTTAGGCTGTTTAACGCCGCGACACTTTGCCGATTAAAATTCACTTGCCAGCTGTCGTCATTTTTGTCTCTGCGTTTGGCCACCCAAAAGCCAGCGTAAACATAGGGGTTTTTTATGAGCGATTTCACCGGACCCGAATAGGTTTGCCATAAACAAGCATATATTTTTTTGTCTGCATCATGGCTCACTAGTTTTTCCACCAGTCGCTGAAAGGCAAAGTGTTCAGCCAAACTCTCACTGCCCCCTTCATCCACTGCGTAACAGGCGTTAAAACTTACCCACAGGCTAATTAACTGTACATCCAGATTCCCTTCCTGCTGATCGGCACACTGCAACCAGCTAAGGGCGCGATGCAGGCGCGTGGCATGTGTTTGAGTGAGAAATTCACGGCGGGCCCGTAACTGCTGTTTTAAAGCGTGATGAGACTGAGACAAATGGGATGACATAAAGGCAAATAAATTATTATTGTTGATGGACTAATCTAGTGAAATTCCGGCTTGCTGTAAATACTAAACCCACTGTGGATTCAGCCACTTTTTACCATTGACGCCAAAAGAGCTCTGTCTCCCACCGCCATTGGCTAGGCTTTAAAGGTCACTGAACAAGGCTGGAAACTACTCTATGATTTACCCACACCATAAAAATAACGGAGATGAGCATGAGTGACGCGGTTAATAGCATAGTAATGAATGGCGAAATGCCAAGCGGTCTATCCCAAGCCAAAAACGTTGAACAAGAGCGCCTGCACCGTAAAAAGAGCCTAGTGGCAGCCTATCGATTATTTGGTAAATTTGGTTTTGATGAAGGGGTTGCAGGCCATATCACAGTACGTGACCCAGAAAAAACCGATCACTTTTGGGTGAACCCCATGGGTGTATCGTTTAAACAAATAAAAATGTCCCAGTTGTTACTGGTAAATCATAAGGGGCAAGTAGTAGAGGGTGAGGGTTTGTTAAACGGCGCTGCCTTTACCATCCACTCCCATATTCACAGTGCACGCCCTGACGTAGTGGCCGCCGCCCATGCCCACTCGGTATACGGTAAAAGCTGGTCAAGTCTAGGGCGTCTATTAGACCCGCTCACACAAGATGCGTGTGCCTTCTATGACGACCATGTTTTGTTTGATGATTTTACTGGCGTAGTATTGGATAACAGCGAAGGTGAACGAATTGCCGAAGCGCTGGGTAATAAAAAGGCGGCCATATTGCAAAATCATGGTTTGATGACCGTAGGGGCAACCGTGGAAGCCGCGGCCTGGTGGTTTATTACCATGGAGCGCAGTTGTCAGGCACAACTGTTAGCCGAAGCGGCAGGCACCCCTAAACTAATTAACCCAGAAGTAGCAGCCGCCACCTTCAAAACCGTGGGCAATGCACTAGCGGGACAGTTTCAGTTTAAACCCTTGTTTGATGTGATTGTGGCAGAACAGCCCGATATGTTTGAATAGCTTTTGATTGGCGTTTAAATAAAAAGGCCCAGCATTTAGCTGGGCCTTGGAAGACATTTCTTAGTGGTGGTGACCACCCACCCCGTGCACATGGCCGTGGGTTAACTCTTCCGCTTCTGCAACTCGTACCGTTTCGATATTCACATCAAAGGTAAGGGTTAAACCGGCCAATGGGTGGTTGGTATCCACATCCACATTGAATTTACCAACCTTCACTATGGTCACATCGCGCATGCCTTTTTCGGTGTTTACTTTCACCGCCATGCCCGGGCGCAAATTCTTTTTGTTGGCCAAGTGTTTGATGGGAATACGCTGTTTGGATTCTTCGTTACGCACACCATAAGCTTGTTCGGGAGACAAGGTTACCTGAAACTGGTCCCCTTCTTTTTTGTCTTCAAACTCGGCCTCTAACGCAGGTAAAATATTGCCATGGCCATGCAGATACGTCATGGGGTGAGAGTCATGGCTCGATTCAAACACCTTGCCGTCTTCACCGTTTAGTGTGTAATGAAAATACACTACGTTGTCTTTTTTAATTTGCATCATAACCCTTGTACGCACACTTAAAGATTTGGAATGATTCGATTATACCACTTGCCAGTAACAATCGCCTAGCTGGAGCCGAATTACCAAGGCAAGGTTTCACCGTTGCTGTGCCAAAATCCGCCGCTGTTATCCAGGTTTAACTCTTCTATGCGCTGGGCAATGCCAGTTGCCGCCTGTTGCGGGCTAATGTCACCACCAAAACCCACCATGCGTGTTTGCACAAATCCTGGGTGTACCAAAGCCACGCTCACCCCTTGAGGTTTTAAGTCTATGGCCAAGGATTTACCGAAGGCATTCAGGGCGGCCTTACTGGCACGATAGCCGTAATACGCGCCAGAGCCGTTATCTTCAATGCTGCCCATGCGGCTGGTGATATTAGCCACCTTGCTGCCTTGTTTTAAATAGGGTGACAGAGCATGGGTAATTTTTAACGGCGTAATGGCGTTCACTTCAAACTGCATACGAATACCGTCTAAGTCCATGTCTTGCAGGGTTTCATTGTGAAACACACCGGCATTGTTGATTAATACATCTATTTTTCCGTTTTCACCCAGAGTGATATCTAATAGCTGCAAAATCACATCTGTGGATTGATCATCGGTTAGATCCAGTCCGCTCAATACCTGGTCAGCCAGCTCTTCAATTTCGTCGCTGCTTTCTCGGCAAACCGCAATGACTTCGCAGTCTTGCGCCGCATAGTGACGGCTTAGCTCTAGCCCTATGCCACGGTTGGCACCTGTGATCAGTACAACTTTCGTCATATTTGTCTCTTTAATAACTAAGAATTCAATGCCATTATCGAAGTAAATGCCCTAGGTTTAAAGTGAATTATGCACAAACCCGTCAGCCAACCCTGCTTGCGCAATCAAGACCCCATTTTCCAAAAACTGAAATTAAGTTTTTCACAGCCCGGCAAGGTATTGGAGCTCGCCTGTGGCACCGGCCAACATGCAGTTTATCTTGCACAACGCCTGCCCCATTTAAGCTGGCAACCCACCGACCTGTTACCACTGGACGGTGCGCAAATATGGATACAGGAGGCGGCACTGGATAACCTGTTACCTGCCATGGAACTGGATGTGGCTACTAGCCACTGGTTTGATCAACAATTTGATTATGTATACAGCGCCAATTTGGTTCACTTTGTTGGCATGGACATGGTTAAAAGCATGTTTGCCGGCATAAATCAGCTGCTTAAATCAGGTGGGATGCTGGCGTTATACGGCCCCTATAATAATCAAGGGTTTACAAGTTCCGGCAATGCCAATCTGGATGCCTGGTTAAAAAATGACATTCACCCACAGGCAGGCATTAAAGAGTTAACAGATATCTGCGACCTTGCGAAACAACATCAATTAACCCTAATGGAAAATCACCTGATGCCTGCCAATAATCATTTATTGGTGTTTAAAAAGAGTTAAAGAAAACAAAAATGATGGGCTCAGCCTCGTCCCTGAGGTCGTGTTTTTCCTATACTTTCCTGTGAGCACCACCGGCTCCTGAATCACTCTTTCAAGTTAGACCTGTCCCGGGCCTTTAGCGGGTTCCTTCCCAGCAAGTTTCCCTTTGCTTACTCTATTTAACGGCCAAACTTAGGGGAAACTTTAGAGAAACCTTTATTTTAGAACAGCCTTGGTTTCCAGCCACGTGAGATCGTGCTCCTGCATCCACTGTAAACTGTCCAGGGTATTGCCGGTGGGTTTGTATTCTGCCGCCACATAACCGTGATAATGACTGCGCTGGATGTCTTCAAAAATATGAATGAAATTTAAATTCCCGGTGCCCGGTTCACCACGACCGGGAACATCGGAAAATTGAATATGACCAATTAAATGCCCATAGTGCTCGATGCATTCGTCCACATGACCATCCATTAATTGCATGTGGTAAATATCAAACTGCATCTTCAGGTTATCGTGATCCACATCGGTAATGATATCCAGCATTTGCTGGGTGCTGTGCACTAAAAAGCCAGGCATATCCCGAGTATTAATCGCTTCAAAAGTCACCAATATATTATGCTTACCAAACGCGCTGGCGGCCGTGCTTAAGTTGTGTTTGAGAGTCTCTAAATAATCGTATTCGTTAGCAGGCTCCATACAACGGCCAGGCAATACATTAACCAACTTTACATCTAACGCTTTGGCATACTTGTAACAAATATTTAACGCCTTCTTGAACTCATCCTCGGCTCCAGGCACACAGGCCAGCCCTTCCCCGCCCACCATTAAATCCCCTGCGGGCACATTAATTAAACACACCTCCACCTGCGCAGCCTCTTTAGCGGCCACCAGCTCTTTAACTTTTTCCTTGTAAGGAAACTGGATCTCCACCACATGAAAACCCGCGTTTTTCGCTGCCTGAAAACGCTCCAGCAGAGGAAGCTCGGTGAACATTAAAGATATGTTAGCCGCCAGTCGCATAGGTTATTCCTTCTTTTGTTTGTCTGCTTGATACAGCGTCACTAGGGTCGCTGGATCTTGTTCGCTGTATCCCTTACTGGCATGTTGGCGCATAAGTTGGGCCCCCAGGCCCGCCATGGGGGTAGCACTGCCCGTCTGCTTAGCCAGAGTGTTGGCCATGTCTAAATCCTTAAGCAGGGTTTTTACGTGCCACTTAACCTCGGCAAAATCCTGCTGCGCCATGCGCGTACCCGTAAGCTGCAAGGGAATGCTGTCGGCAAAACCACCCTTAAGCGCCTGAGGGATTCGACTAGCATCAACCCCGCTGCGCTGTGCCATGGCCATCACTTCGGCCATTACCAATACATTGCAACTCACCAGCATTTGGTTGCAAATTTTGGTGGTCTGCCCGGTACCGCTGGGGCCCATATAGGTTACCGAGCCCGCCAATGGGCTCAGTACGGGCCGCACCTTATCCACTTGCGCTTCGTCACCACCTATCATTATAGCCAGAGTCCCCGCTTGCGCACCGGCCACCCCGCCTGATACCGGGCTATCCAGCCAACTCACGGATTGCTGCGCGGCCTTTTTGGACAGTTGGCGAGTAGCATCTGGACTAATAGAGCTAAAATCTATAATCGTTTGGCCGGGCAATAAGTGCGGAAACAAGTTATCTGCAACCTGTAAAACGCTGTCTGTATTGGACACACACAACATGATTACATCCACCGATGCCGCCAGTTGCTGCAGGTCTGTGAATTGCTTGGCACCCAGCTCGGTTAATGGCTGGCATTTATTTGGGTTACGGTTCCACACACTTACCTTTTGACCCGCCCCCAGCAGACGCTGACACATGGGCAGACCCATGAGACCTATACCAATAAAGCCAATCTTAGGCATGTTTTGTCTACTCCGTATTTAAACTATCAATATTCTCTCTTATTTTTAGCCATGGGGCAGCTCAATTATTGATAAAGAAAATTCGCCAATAAAGCCTGCCTGTCCTAAGCTAAAAAACAGGAATAATAAGGACTTATGGACATGAATTTAGCATCCCTGTTTGAGCAAACCCATAACCTGCCAAATATCCCCAAGATTGTTCAGGAGCTCATCGATACCTTTAATCAGGAAGATTTTGATATGGATGAAATTGCCAGCAAGATCAGTCTGGACCCAGTACTC
>Ga0209825_1000269_pt1 | contig 46860 bp, 35 predicted proteins | sample EN8Hudsemesocosm_FD_184631 | JGI IMG/M metagenome (GOLD analysis project Ga0209825, IMG submission 184631) | Methane-oxidizing microbial communities from mesocosms in the Hudson Canyon - EN8B Hudson Canyon (SPAdes) (version 2) | ecosystem: Environmental > Aquatic > Marine > Cold seeps | place... | reverse complement strand
CATTGACCCCGTCATGTACCCCATCGCTCTTCCCCTGCGCTCATAGGGGAAAAGGTCTCCCACCAAGGCAAAGGCATTTGGCACCACTAGGGCGCCGCCAATTCCTGCTAGGCCCCGGGCCAATAGGAAATGTGTATAGCTGCTGCTCATCCCCATTAAAATGTCAGCAAGAGCGATGACGAAAATACCTCCGATCAACATATTTTTGTGTCCCCAGCGGTCGGACAAGGGCGCGCCGCACAGCGCCGCAATAGTCGCAAATAGGGTGTAAATAGAAATAAGGAAACCGCCACGGTCCACCGAACTTGTGACCGCATCCATTAGTACTGGAATCAAAGGTCCAACAAGTAAAAAGTCAACCACGGTTAAAAATACACAAACGACCAGAACCGGTAAAACCTTCGAGGTCTGCTTGTTATCGTCTTGTGGGAGTGAAAGTTCAACGGTGTTTTCATATCCAGGCATAGTCTTTTATCCACTATGACGAATGCCCCCTTTAGAAAATGGGGCATTCGTTATTGATAAAGTATCTTTCGGGGAAAGCTTGTTCTACTGACAAGCGCTAGGGACCAGAAGCGGGAATGTGCGGATGTACATCATGCCAATGCCGTGCAATTTCCTCACGAGTACAAATCCAAACGTCATCGAATTGCTGCACATAGTCAAGAAATCTACCCAAAGCTTCAGCCCGGCCAGGCCGTCCACTTAGGCGACAGTGTAATCCAACCGACATCATTTTTGCTTGCGTTGCGCCTTCTTTGTACAGTTGATCAAAAGTTGCTTTGTTGTAGTTGAAAAAATCGTCACCGCTAGACCAACCCGGTAGTGTGGCATAACGAAAGTCGTTGTTGTCTAGGCTGTAGGGAATAATTAGCAAGGGCTTCCCTGCAACTTCCACCCAATAGGGGAGGTCGTCATTGTAGGCGTCAGACTCGTATAGAAAGTTACTGGACTCTGCGCACAACCTTCGGGTGTTCATGCTGGTTCTACCTCCGTACAAGCCCACTGGTTCCTTACCGGTAATGGAGCGAATCGCCGAGACCGCCTTCTGCAAATGCTCTATTTCCTGTGCCTCCGTTAGAGTGGAGTAGTCAATCCAACGATAGTGATGGCTCGCAATTTCGAAGTTGGCATCATGGAAGGCCTTGATGGCTTCGGGATTTTTCTCGGCCGCCTGCCCAACGGCATAGATTGTGCCTTTGATATCACGCTCAGAAAACAAATTTAATAGGCGCCAAGCGCCAGCACGGCTGCCATATTCGTAGATAGACTCAAAGGCCAAAACTCTGGCCCCCGCCGGCGGTTGCGCGAGTGCCACCATTTCTGTCAAGTAGGTTTCCGAGTATTCGTCTCCATTAGGAATAGCGCTTTCAGAACCTTCCTCGTAATTTATAACAAAGTTCAGTGCGAGGCGTGCATTTCCAGGCCACTCGGGCTTAGGTAAATTTTGGCCATAACCGATGAGGTCGCGTGCATGTAATTCGCTCATGATTGCGTCCCCTTAGTTGAAGTTTTTACGGAATGTCAAACCATAGGTTCTGGGTTCACCGTATAGATCAAAGGGCACACCCATAAAGCTGACGCCGCTGTTCTGAGAGTAGCGCTTGTCCGCCAAATTACGGCCCCATAATGACAGTTCCCACGCATCACCTTCTGCTACCCATTTAACACTTGCATTGGCAAGCCCATAGCCATCTGCATGATTATCTTCAAAGTTATTGGGGTTAAAGTATTGCTCATCCCTGTAGCTATATTCCGCTCGATAATTTAACTCGCCTGAAGTAAACGACTGAGTGTATTGGGCTGACAAACTGCCGGTCCACTCCGGTGCGCGCGCTAACTTGTTGCCATCAAAATGCACACCCAGACCACCTCCATTTCTAAACTCGTCAAATGATGCGTCGGTATATCCCACACCCGCGGTAATGAAAAGATTCGCGGAAGGAACTGCCGTTAATTCAAGTTCCATTCCTTTTGAACTCACCTTACCTGCATTCGTTAGGGCCAGATTTGTGCCTAAGTCAGTGTCTTGGAATTGAAAAACCTGAAAATCTTCATACTCGGCGTAAAAAATGGCGCCATTCAAACGCACTCGATGATCAAATATTTCTGATTTAAAGCCCAGCTCCATGCTGTCGACCGTTTCGCCATCAAACGCGATATCGTCACTGGCAACAAAATCCAAATTCCAGCCACCTGATTTACTGCCACGGCTGTAGGCCGCGTATATATTAAGTTCATCGGAGTGAGTGTATTTAATACTCATGGTGAGGTTTACATCGCTGGCCGACTCACTGTCGTCAACAGTAACCGCGCCGAAAAACGCTGTATTAGCCTGATCAAAATCCACTTCGCGGTCTTCCGTGTTATAGCGAAGTCCACCGTTAAGGCTCCAGGATTCATTCAGGTAATAATTACCATTTGCAAACACTGCAAAGGTATCAGTGTCTACGCGAGCTTCGGTGAGCGCCGCTAAAAATGGGCCGCCAAAATCCACGCCGCCAATGGCATCGCGCTCAGACTCAGCTTTTTGAGAAAAAAGGTACGCGCCTAATACATAGTCATAGTCTTCATTACTCGGCGAAGCTAACCTGAACTCCTGAGTAAACTGTTGAAATTCATCATGAAATAAATTCACATACAGTACGTCCGCAGGCGAAGCATCTTCATCAGAATTGGTATTGCGTTCGGAAAATCGGTAGGAGCTGATTGACGTCAATAGAAATTGATTTTCAAACTCATATTCAATCGTGGCACTGGCTCCACCGCTATCATTGTTATCGTGAAGGTCAACATTTTGATTGACTTCAAAGGCTTTGGGGGCCGCATCTATCGTCGCATCGGTCGGCTCTAGAAAGAGAATGTTAGGCTGGCTTTTGTAGTAATCAGCAGAGAATGTCATTGAAAGTTGATCTGAAGGTGTGCTCAGAAGTTTGATTCTAGCGCCCCAGAAATCCTGAGACAGCAGGTCTTTACCGTTATAAAGATTGTCGACATAGCCGTCCTTTTCTTTAACGACAAAGCTGGCCCTGGCCGCCATGGTGTCACTAAGTGGTATGTTTATCGCCGCGGACGCGCCAATATTGTTGTAGTCGCCAGCCTCAACCTCAACAAAACCACCGAGCTCTTGGCTTGGGGCGGTGGACACTATACTGATTACACCAGAAGACGTGTTTTTACCAAACAGTGTTCCCTGAGGACCCCTGAGTGTTTCCACTCGGTCTACGTCAGCCATGGCCTGGTTAATGGCGAGGGACTGGCCAACAAAAACGCCGTCAAGGTAGACGCCAACTCGCGTATCAAAACCAATATTTCGAGAGAAGTCACCAACACCCCGAATGCCCACAAACGTTTCGCCGTCAGTTCCGGTGTTGCCAAAAACGAGGTTTGGAACCATATATTCCAGATCCCGTGTCCGATTTACACCTGCGTCCCGAAGCATATCGCTACTGATGGCCGACGCTGAAATTGACAGGTCTTGTAAGCTTTCTTCACGGTGTCTCGCCGTGACGGTGATCTCTTCCAGATAAACGTTGTCATCCTGGGCAACGGCAATGCTTGATAGTGTGCTTAAAGAGAGTGCATTAATCGCCGCGATTGAGGAAGCGATTAGCCTATGTGTCTGATTCTTAATGATTTTATTTCTCATAACTCATCCCCTTAATTCTTTTGTGTGCTGTTATTGGTGTGATCTCAGGTTAGCACTGGGTAGGAGTTGAAAGTTTTGCCTGCAGGGCCTAGATATTTGCGTGCCGCGCTTTTATTTCTTTAGCTGGTTCGGTGATACGCCATAGCAGCGCTTGAATGCGGTTGAAAAGTTACCTGCGTGATCGTAGCCAACAGCTTGAGCCACCATCTCAATTGACATGGAACCACCACGCAGCAAGTCTTGAGCATGCTGCATACGACTCTGATATAAAAAATCTGAAATTGTCTGCTGAAAGACATGCTTGAAGCCATAAGACAATTTTTTCCGGTTTATGCCTAGGGTGCGTGATAGTTGATTGACATTGAGAGGGTCCGCTATGCGCTCCAGCAGAATTGATCGCGCCTCATGAATCGCGTCTACATCTCTATCACGAAGCAGAACGGGTAGCGTTTCTCCGGTTTTTTCTTCACAGAGGCTATATAAAAAGATACAGACCAGCTCTACCACCTTAGCTTCTAAGTGAATTTTGCCGATGGGAGTGGTGTAGGGAACACGGGGGATATCGAGCAGACAGCGAGCCATGGGAGCAGTTAAACGAAACGCATCAAAAAACCATTCGGGTTCACCGCCGTCCAAATAGCGGCGTAGCGCTATGGGTAAATGGCCGATGTCATTACTTAAAAGCTGCAACAAGTACTGCCTTGAACACAATACTGTTATCCATCCCTCTGGCGCAGACGAGTTATACCACTCCGCCTCTACCATCCCCTCCGGTGTCTGCAAAACCGAGCAGATGGGGCCTTTTAGGTCTAGCTGCCCACGCTCTTCGAATAACATGGTGGTATTGGCGTCCAGGCGAAAGTGAAAGCGAGTCCAGGTACTGTCCATAAACTTGAAGGGAATGTTCTCTTCAAACGTTGCCTGATTAATGAATACATAAACATCATCTGAAATTTTTATGAAATCGAGTGTGCCTTTGGCTTGATCATCGTCAAACGTTAGGCGCTGTACATCTCCTCCAATAAAAGTTTCACTCGTGGCTCTTCCGCCCCCGGCGTTCATAACCTGGCACCTAAACTGCTCGATGGCGCTATCGGACGTGAGTACGTCTCCCGATGGCATCAGTATCTGTGGTTTTTCCAGCTCATACATACTGTATTCTGCCCAATGTTGAGTGCACAGCAGCTGGTATCATGGCATGAAAGCACCATTAAATACAAAGCCTTCCTGGAGCACAAAAATCTGTAACGAAAGCACTGATGTGTAGATTTGGGAAAATGCAGTGTCAACCCACAAGCGAATTCCTGTCGCGTTCGAAATGTCTGAATCAGCGCTAAAAAAGCTGCTGTGATTGTTGCAGATCTGGCGCGACAGTGTCGATTAACGTTAAACTTCCTCAATGAAACACTAAATGAATAGAGGGCTGCTGTTTGTCACTGGATCTAATAAACCTAATTCTGTCGATTTTTCCCTGACAGGAATCGTTGTATTCTCAATTTCAGGTGCATTGCTCGCGGCCGAAAAAAAGCTCGATATATTGGGTTTTATTCTTGTGGGGGCCGTAACCAGCATTGGCGGTGGCACGCTGCGGGACGTTTTGTTGGGAGAGGTTCCAGTTTCCTGGGTTCGTGATCCCAGCAGCATCTCTATTAGCATTCTTGCCTCTGTGGTTTACATTGGGCTTAGGCAATTTGGGGTAGACGAAAGCATTGCGATACCTTGTGCGTTTTTTGCCGGCTTTGGTCTTCGGGCGGCGGCCATGGTGTATAAATTAGTATTGCCACGGTTCGGGGCCTAGTCTGAATTAGGATCGCGACCTTATGCCCGACAATCGATAATTGATGATTTAACATTATAAAGTCAGCACTACTTTCCCTCTGCTGTGCCTGTCACCAAAATATTTCATTGCTTGCTGAATTTCAGATAGTGGGTAGCATTTATCTATAATAATTTTCATTTCTCCCGTGTTAAAAAGAGTCAGTAAATCGGCCGTATTTTTGTTGGGTTCGTGAGCTAATATCGCTAATTTTTTTTCACCCAACAGTGACAATAGGCTACCCACAAGCAGAGTTTGAAAAATAAGCGAAGAGCAACCCCCTACCATGGTATACCGTCCACCTTTATTTAGTGCACGGCTGTAATCAAAAATTGAATGATAGCCCATCATGTCAATAATCAAATCGTATTTCTTCCCATTTTTGGTAAAGTCTTCCGTTTGATAATCAATAAGGTAATCGGCGCCTAAATCACGCATTAATTCAAATTTAGCTGCGCAGTCAACGCCCGTCACTTCATCGCCAAATGATTTTGCTATTTGTATGGCAAAGCTTCCTGTGCCCCCTCCGGCCCCATTTATTAAGACGCTTAAAGCGTCTTTTGCTCGGCGCTTGTCTCGCACAGCCTGCAAGGCCAATACTGCTGCCTGAGGAATAGCGGCCGCCTGATCAAAAGACATGCTCGGAGGTTTTATGGTAAGTGCCTGCTCGGGCGCACATACATACTCTGCGAAGCCGCCAAATCCACTAGCACAAAGATCCCCAAAGACTTCATCGCCACTCTTAAGTAAGGTCACATTTTTTCCGGTGCCAACAACGGTTCCCGCGATATCTGAGCCCAATATCTTATCCCGGCGTGGTTTGATAACACCGGCCATCATTCGGTTAATGAAAGGCTTTCCTCTCAGTAAACCCCAGTCCCAGTCATTGATAGAGGCAGCATGCACTTTTATTAAGACTTCACGGTCTTTTGGCTCTGGCTGACTGAGTTCTTTATATACAAGCTTATCAGCTAAGCCGTATTCCTTGTATGTCACAGCTTTCATCGACTTTTCCTAAGCTAAATAGACGTTTAAACCGAAGTTAATTTCAAGTCAATTTAAACATGAAATTGACGCGGGCGCGAAATACCCATGTTGAGCAAGCTATTGCCTTTGGTAGTGGCGCTTATAAACGCCAGCGGATACAGGCGGTTGCCGTGTTCAGGATGGATAGGGTAGAGTAAGCACGAATTGGGCGTTTGTTTCTTCTTGTCTAGGTGTTTGGGTTTCTTTGAGATGCTGGCAGTGAAACCTGGTCAGAAGCAGTTAGTATTATCAGCCAAAATGAGTGCAAAAATTTGCGCATGAACGTAGCCAAGAAAACTAAAAATAAACCAAGGACTGTCGCAGGGAATTTATGAATCTAACGAAAAGAAAATTATTAAAAACTAGTGGTGCCAGCTTAGCAACCCTTGCAATCACTTCAGGTTTGAACTCCCGCGCGCTTGCGGCAAGCACGAAAGATAATAGCTCTACGCCATTGGAGCCATTAAAAAATATAGCGACAAGTAGCCAAGCGATTACCGCTCAAGAACGCCTTAGCCGTATCAGTAAAGCACAAGCTCTAATGCAGCGGCAAAATATGGCTGCCATTATTATTGAGCCCGGGGCTGCCATGGACTACTTCTCCGGCGTGCAATGGTGGCGTAGTGAACGGCTAACCGCTTTAATAATTCCTAGAGAAGGTGCCATTGCTGTTGTTTGCCCTTTCTTTGAAGAGCCAAGCATCCGGGAAACCTTAATGGTTGGAGAGGACGTTCGGGTGTGGCAGGAGCATGAAAGCCCTTTTGAAAAAATAAAACAAATCCTTAACGATAGAAAAATAACCTCAGGACTCATTGGTTTTGAAGAGTCGGTGCGTTATTTTGCCGTAAAAGGTGTGATGAATGTTTTACCTGCCATGCAGCATGCCAGTGCAGAGCCCATTACCCGTGGTTGTCGGATGATCAAAAACCACCATGAACTTCGCCTAATGCACAAGGCTAACGAAATAACGTTGAGGGCTTATGCGCACGTGTTTTCGCAGCTTGAAGTGGGGATGAGTTCCGCTGATGTGAATGCCTTAATGGCCAATGCGCAGGAAGAATTGGGCGGCAAAAATGCTTGGAATATGGCGCTAATTAATGAGGCCAGTGCTTTTCCCCATGGCACGAAGCAGCAGCAAATAATTAAGGAAGGCTCAATAGTTTTGATGGATTGCGGCTGTAGTGTGCACGGTTATCAATCGGATATCAGTCGAACTTTTGTGCTTGGCGAACCCTCTAAATATCAGGAAAAAATTTGGAACACTGTTCGAAAAGGCCAAGAAATTGCGTTCGAAAAATCACAGATAGATGTTGAAGCTGGTAAAGTTGACGACGCGGTACGCAGTTTTTATCAAACCTTAGGTTTTGGACCCCATTATAAACTTCCCGGTCTTTCCCATAGGACAGGGCACGGTATTGGCATGGAAGGGCACGAAAGTGTTAATTTTGTGCATGGAGAGAAAGAAAAGCTTGCGGCTGGGATGTGCTTTTCCAATGAACCCGGAATTTATATCCCCGGAGAATTTGGCGTGCGTTTAGAAGATTGCATCTATATGACTGACAAAGGCCCGCGCTGGTTTACTGTGCCACCTGCTTCTTTGTCCTCACCTATCGGAAAAATTTCGACCTTAGAAATTGAAGGTTAGTAACTAAGCTAAAACTCAAAATAGAGCGATAGTTCACTGGTCGTTTTTTGCCGAAGCCTTGTATTGTCATCAAAGAGTTATAGCAGGAGGCGTTTTTTATCTGAGTGTTCCTTGGTATGGAATTCTTAACCAGCTGAAATTGACTCTGTTATACCTCAACGTTACTCTCCGGTCTCAACAGGGATATTGATGTAGCTTCCCACCGTACTTAACTTAAAACGATTAGGGAAGATAGTTTATGCATCTAAAACCTAGATTCGTGCAGGTGACAATACTGTGTGCCACTATTGCGCTTGTTGCTTGTGGCGGTGGCAAAGAAATGTCTAATACCGTCGCCCTTATGTCAGAAACTCCGGTAGTAGCGACAACGCCCGCGGTAGAGACCGAGCAACAACTGGTAAGGCGCGCAATGGAAATACATCAAAGGGTAATTACCCTTGATACCCATAATGATTTCTCTGATGCTAACTTCACAGAAGACCTTAACTACACCATGGATATTCGCTCTCAGGTAAATCTGCCCAAAATGGAGGCAGGAGGTTTGGATGTTTCATGGCTAATTGTTTATACCGGTCAAGGAACACTTGATGAGCCTGGTTATGCGGCTGCCTACCACCAGGCAATGAAAAAATTTGACAGTATCCATTGGTTAACCACAGAAAAGGCGCCTGATGAGATTGGTTTAGCGTTGACCTCTGATGATGTTCGTCGGCTAGATAGTGAGGGTAAGAAGGTTGCCATGATAGGTGTAGAAAATGCCTATCCCCTAGGTTTGGATCTTGGCAATATCAAAAAGTTTGCCGACCTTGGTGCTCGCTATATTTCTCTGGCGCATAACGGGCACAGTCAGTTTGCCGATTCAAATACTGGTGAGGCAATAAATCCTGATACCGGTGAGCACGTCGAACCTTGGTTGTATGAGGGCTTAAGTGAACTGGGCAAGAAAGCTATCCCCTTGATCAACAGATACGGTGTTATGCTGGATTTATCCCATCCTTCAAAGCAGGCTAACCTGCAAACTATGGCCTTGTCCAAGGCGCCTGTGATTGCTTCTCACTCTTCCGCTGCCGGTTTGAGCCCAAGCATAAGTCGAAATCTCAGCGATGAAGAGCTATTGGCCCTGAAATCAAATGGTGGTGTTGTCCAGACGGTAGCATTTGCCAGCTATCTTGACCCAGTAAGAGATGGGGCATATCGCAAGCAATTGAAAATATTGCATGAGGAAATAGCCGCAGGGCTGGGTTTTACCTTAATAGATCGTTACGCACGCAGAGCTCTTTCTGACCAGGATCGCGCCACTTATGATGATGGGTTTTATAAAGTGAAGAGGCTAGCAGCCCCTCGTTTAGAAAAAGAGGTTTATGCTTTTGCGCCTCCCGTGGATGTAGGTGTTTTCGTAGATCACATCGATTATATGGTCGGCTTGATCGGTTTAGCGCATGTGGGGATTAGTTCTGATTTTGATGGTGGTGGTGGTGTTTATGGTTGGAACTCGGCCGATGAAACACATAATGTTACGATTGAATTAGTGCGTAGAGGTTATACGGAGGAACAAATTTCCGCACTTTGGTCAGGCAATTTGCTTAGGGTTCTAGATGAGGTGCAAGCAGTTGCTAAATCGCTGCAGCTTGGTAGCTAGGTCAGGAGTGTTTCTTCACGCAGTCCACTGGTGAATGATAATCAGTGGGCTGTGCGACCGAGAGGTGTTGTAGGATTTGGCTCATGACTTCAGCTGAAATAATGGCTTATTTTTCAGCTGAAGTTTGACTGAAATGAGTCTTTTGACAGGTTCATTGCTTAATTCTATTTTTGTACAAGCCTTCACGTGGTCCACCTCTTGCAAAAACAGCCCTCATGCGCTTTTTCTGCCCATTGGTAAACATATACATGGCTTCGTCCCGTACATTGTCCATATAGTTCATTGTAATGTCGGTGCTACCACAGGAAGACTTCGGGTAGACTGGCACACCTATGTACTGGTTCTTTGCGGTCGGGGTATCGTCAACATAGTCCCCCGCCTCGCAGTCATCGTTGTGTCTATAGATATGATATAAGTCTAACCAATGGCCAATTTCATGGGTCGCCGTGCGGCCCAAAGCATGTGCGTCATCTAATGGTTCAATGGACCCAAAAACACGCGGGTCAATAACAACTCCGTCTATGCGTGGGTCGGCGACACCGGGGAATCGTGTATAGCCCGCAAGACCTACTCGCCCATGGCGATCAGACATTTCCGCGACCCAGATATTGAGGTAGCGGTCTGTTGGCCAAGCGTCATGACCACCTTGGGCGGTAAAATATAAGGACCGCTGCTCTACAGGTTTTTCTTCATCGTGACCATCCCATCCGCTGAGCTCGCTATAGGTTCGGGTAATGCCAGTAGTGGGGTTTCCTTCCGGGTCTAGTGTCGCCAGCTCAAATTCAATGCCAACATTTGCGACAAGATCGGTGAATTCAAGGGGGGTTTTGAAATGGTCAACATTTTGTTTGGTGAAATCTTCGTTGATCACTACCATTTGTGAGCGTATTTTTTCCGGGGTTATATTATATAGTTCAAGTGAGTAGATAACGTGTACAACCACGGGCAGGCGGATCACCTCGTCAAGAGAGTCGGGGCTTTCAGCTAAGTGGGTTGAGGTGGACGTGCAAGCGTCAGTCACAGACCCTTCACTCTCCGTTACCTCGGCTAAAAGTTCGGCTAAGACATCCCCGCTCAAGTTTTTTCGCAATTCGTTGCTGCTTATTAGATAGTCGGCCATCACTCGGCGTTTGTTGTTCAATATCAGCATGTCGTCATTTTGGGCTCCAGACAATATATCCAAAGCAATAGCCTGTAATGACCTACGGCCCGCGTTCAGTTCTCCTACATAATAATTCAGCCCACCCTGATCGGGCGCTCGGTTGAATAACTGGCGATAAATATTGCTAACCAATTCGGTATTGTTTAAATGAGAAAATCGCTCTTCAAATTCTGGGGATGTGGCAAAGGCGTTAATGATCGTCTGGATTCCCGCAGCTTGTGACTCTATCAAGTCTGCCCAGTACTCGAGGCCATTGGAGTCTGCAGGGCGCCCGTAGTAGGCGGCATAGGCGTCCATGACGGTTTGTTCTGCCACCGAAAAATCGTCGCTGCGGCATAAACCATCGGCATTGACGGCCTTGATACCAAAAATCGTAGTTAATCCCAATATGCGGATTAATGTTGCCGTGTAACTGCCGCGACTCACTCTCATTAAATTCTCACTTTTCCTAAAGGCTTCGGAGGTTCAGATTCCATTGCTATAACAGAACGCTCCAAAATAGGGCCAGTAATCTAGACGCTTGTGCAGTGGCAAAATGTCATCGATAACTTAAGGGCTTGGGCTCAAGCGCTGTGTAAAAACTATTGTCAATACACCGCTAAAGCTGCGGAATCTTAGCATAATAATCATCCAGATTGTTTGCGAAAAATTAATTTTTTTGCAAAGCTGATCTGGGTGAAAGAGTTACAATTTTTTACATTTAGCCTACAATTCTCCCACAGATTGTTCTCCATTTAATTGCCATAGTTTAGGGTTCTAAGGTCTATAATAGGTAAGTATGATCATAGCTCTGCTAATATTATTATTGCCGTCGGCAATTTACATTGCCTCTTACCCCGCTTCCCGTTGGCTGGAACCTACAGTCCGCAAAGCGTACAGAGGTCTATCGGGAATTATTGTGTTTTGCGGTAGCTCTGTTTCACTATACTTGGCCGCGTACAATGGCGATCAAGGAGGTGTGGGTGCGTACCTATTTCAGTTGATAGTAATCAGCTCTTACGTAGTGCTTTCGCTCAGTTTGATCGTGTTGAATATTTTTCATCGAAAGAAGTTACAAGCAGGTAAGGCCTTGTCGCCCATAAAAGAATAATCTTGAACCTCGCAATGGACTTATACGATGCCTGTATTATTTTTATTCATGGAGCTATAAACTAGAATGGTAGTATACCTTCACGGTAAAGCTTCCAGTGAGTGATGAGGTGAATTTATGGAAAAAGTTACCATTGAAATCAGTGCGAAATGGGGGCGGCTGGTCAGATCTCCTTTCATGTTAATAATTGCTGCGCTACAAGGGGTGTCAATTTCCTTTGCGCCGTTGTTACTATATTGGTCAGGTAAAGGAGAGTTTTACCCTGATAGCCAGTGGATTTTACCTGTTCTTTTCGCTATTGCGTACCTCATTCCCTTGTTCTACTTCTTTATCGGCGGTCCCGTTGTGAAAGAGCTGAGGGTCGTAAATAGCGAGGAACGCAACTAGCGGAACAGTTATTGTCGCTAACAGAAGTATCTTGTCCGCTCTATATCGGGTTAACCTTCACAAAACCGCTATCATGAAAATTGCCAGTCTACCCAAGCTAGTGTTTATGGATCATGCTACCGCATGTCCGATAAATGCAAATCCAATTCTTGCTTCACAGAGGGTTAAAAACTGATATGGACTTTTTAATAGGCCAAGAAATTGCCTTACATCAATTTGAAGTGCGCAAAAATGAAAGGGAAGTTTCAAAGCTTTTGCACGCCGATTTTCACGAAGTTGGTAAATCAGGTAGAACTTTTGATTATGGCAGTATAGTGGAATCGATGAAAGCTGAAGAGACACCTGATTATATTGTTCATTCTCAGGACTATGAGGTCATAAAATTGGCTGGTGGCGCTTATCTTTTACTTTATAAATCTGCAGTGATAGACGGCCAGGGTAGATTGACCAGTTTTGCGAAGCGTTCATCGGTATGGATAAAAGTTGAAGACACTTGGAAGCTTAGGTATCACCAAGGAACTCCCTGTCAGGAATTTCAAATTGGCAATGAATAAAGAATCACTGCGGGTTAGATTTCGCAGCCTTGATATAACATAGCGCATTGCCCTGAGACAAAGCGGCAGAAATACCTAAAGGGAAAGATTTAACCCGCCTATACAGAATACCCTTTCTACTTGCTAAAAAAGCAAGAGAGGGAGGTGTTAAGACTTCTATAGCAGTACATTCCGGAATGTAGTTGACATAAATACCTGTGGCCAGGCCCTGAGCCGACTGCGGGGCTTTATCTCTGTCTTGCCAACGCCATGCAAACAGTAATGTAAATAATAACAATTATCATTTGCATGTAAGTTTGAGTTGCCCTATAGTCGCGTCAAATTTCAATTTTACGTATTTAGGCAATCATAAGGGCCGCTGTTATGAATTTCACAAGAAAAGCTTCCTTCACTTTAGCGCTGGCTATCGGTTTGACATCAGCACCTGTAGCTTGGTCGGCAGAAGCTGTGATTGAAGAAATGGTTATTGTTGGTGTGCGAGAGAATCGTGTCAGTAAAGGGGCGACGGGTCTGGCAATGGATTTTAAAGATACCCCCCAGTCCATCAGTGTAATTTCCCAGGAAATGATGGAGTCTTTTGGCGCTAGCGATATCAACAGTGCCCTAAGTCTGTCACCCGGTCTTCGTGTGGAACGTATAGAAACCAATCGCTCCAACTACACAGCCCGGGGTTTTGATATTCGCAATACCCAGATCGATGGAGTTGGAATGACGAACAGTTGGGGTATCGTGAGGGGTGATTTCGATACCTATGGTTATGAGAAGATTGAAGTGGTGCGCGGTGCTAACGGTCTGTTGACGGGCACCGGGAACGCTTCAGGTACCGTCAATTTTGTCCGTAAACGCCCCACCAATTCTGCCCAAGGCGAAGTTCGTGCCACGGCAGGGTCATGGGACTCGCGGCGCTTGGAAGCCGATTACTCCACGCCTTTCAATGCAAGTGGCAACTGGGCTGGTCGCGCGGTTATCGCGACAGAAGAATCTGACTCATACTTGGACGGTCGTAGTGATGAGCGAACCTTCCTCTACGGCGTTATCGATGGTCAACTAACGGAAAACAGCACTCTGGCCATCGGCGTTTCTTACAACGACAGCAACACCGACGGCAATCTCTGGGGGGCGCTGGTGTTCGCTAATAATGATGGTACTCAAGCTGAGTGGGATGTGGGTGCAAGCACGGCTCAAGACTGGGCCTTTTGGAATGTTGAAACCCAGGCGGCGTTTATTGAATACGCTTATTACTTGCCCAATGATTGGGAACTGGAAGCTTCCTATAACTACCGCTCCAGCGAAGAAGACAATCAGTTATTTTATGTTTACACCATAGGCGGGCTAGACCCAGACACAGGTCTTGGTCTCTATGGCTGGCCCGGCAGCTACCCTGGCGAAAGCAATGCGGATATCTTTGAGGTGAGCCTTACTGGCGGCTATGAGGCTTTTGGTGCAGAGCATGAGCTGATGCTGGGTATCAATTATGCTAAAGGCAGTACCGATGAGGCGATTCGTGCAGTGGCGCCTACAGACCCCGCATTCGCCGCCTTACCGGCTTTCCCTTATGGGATGGATGTGGTCGCTGAGCCCAGCTGGGGACCCGCCACGGTATATAACGAGCGAGAAGACAAACTGACCCGCATCTCCGGTGCCACTCGTCTGCATTTTGCTTCGTTTAAGGCGATTTTTGGTTTTAATGCGATCGATTTTGAACGCACGGCTACGTCCTTGGAAACACCCATGGCAGAGGATGAAATTAGCCCCTACATCGGTTTTACGTTTGACGTAAATGAGGACTTCGTCGCTTACGCCAGCTATTCCGATATCTACGAACCTCAAGACAAGTATGATTTCGACGAGCAGTATTTGGCCCCCACTAAAGGTAAAAACTACGAGCTGGGTGTAAAAACTGAATGGCTTGACGACAGATTGCTGGCCACGCTAGCGGTATTTAAGGCTGAGCAATTGGGTATCGGTACTCGTGCGGGCACCAATGATAATGGTCGTACTTATTACACAGGTCAGGATGTTTATTCGGAAGGTATTGAGCTGGAAATGGCGGGCCAAATTAACGATTACACCACCGTATCTTTTGGTGCTACCTATATCGACTTAGAAGATAAAAATGGTGATACCACCTACACCTGGATTCCTGAAGAGCGGCTAACCTTTGCAGTCTACCAAGAAGTGCCCAGTCTACCGGGGCTGACTCTGGGGCTAACAGGAAGTTGGCAATCTGAGACCTCAAATGGAGATTCCAATCACGCAATTCCGGTGAAGCAGGGGTCTTACCTCTTGGCGGACGCATTTGCCCGTTGGAATTTCTCTGACGACTCCTATGTACAAGCGAATGTAAGCAACATCACCGATGAAAAACACATCACCAGCCTGTATTGGGTTGGCTACTATGGAGCGGACCGCAACTACTCACTGAGCTACGCGTACAAGTTCTGATGGCTAATTTTTACGACCACAAGAAGCAGGCAGGGAGTCTGGAATGGCTAGTTCGAAAGAATTAAGTGTGCTTCACTTGCTGTCTAGAATAAGCGCCGGCATTGCCGGCGCTTATTGTTTTGTATTCGGTGTTACCACGCTGGGGATCACCCTAGGCCTTGGTCTGGGTATGTCTTATACAGATGCCCAGACGCTGATGTATTTACTGGCATTTTTAATTTATACCACTGCTTTCTGTTGGGCGTTTATCCATCGCAGCCTGCTCACGATCTGGTTATTTCTGATCGGCGGCGGCGGTGTCATGACGGCGCTTGGCTGGTGGCTAGGTAATCATGCTTAAGTTAGGTAATTCTATGGATGGTCAAGCATGCGGAGAGCTATTCCATGTTTAATTCCCTAAGGCAGGCGATGGCCTGGTTGCATACCTGGTTTGGCTTGGTATTGGGTTATCTATTGGTAGTGATCTTTTTTTTCGGATCCCTGTCTGTGTTTGATCGCGAGATCGACCGATGGGTATTGCCGGAAACCCGTTTCGAACCGCAAGTCATACCGTCTTACGGCGATATACTTGAAGAGGCATTTGTCAATCTGGCACCGGATCCAGATGAGTTGGCCGAAGCTCGCTCGCGGGTTGAAGGAGAGTTACCGGAGAATCTACGTGTACTGTTTTGGGGTGCTTATACTACCCATCGTGACCCAACCTTGTCGATATTCGCAGAATACGCCATACCCAATAATCCGGATGATCCTTATGACCATATTCACGGTCACGCGACCATTGATCCGCGCAACGGCAAAGTCTTGTCGGAAGATCACCTGAACATAGGCAGTGAGTTTTTCTACCCTCTACATTACAGTCTGCACTTGCACTGGAAAAACCTAGGTTATTTTATTGTCGGGTTTGCGGCACTGATGATGCTGGTCGCGCTAGTCAGCGGTGTTGTCATTCATCGGCATCTATTCAAGGAGCTGTTCACATTCCGGCGCGACAAGCACTACCAGCGACGCGTTTTGGATTTGCATAATTTGACTGGCGTCGCGGCGCTGCCTTTCCATTTCTTCTTTGCCCTGACCGGGCTAATCGTCTTCGCCTATATTTACTTGCCGGTGTCAGAAACCCTATTGGCCAAACCTGCCTTCGAATACGCGATGCAAGAGGCCGAGGAAAAGGGGCTGCCTTTTGAGGCGGCGGGCATTCCAGCGGCGACTGCTTCAGTCGATGAGATGATGGCTGAAGCGAAACGTATCTGGGCTCTGCGCGATGCGGCGGGCGAAGTGGGTTTTCTGCTGGTTAATCATCCGGGGGACCAAAACAGTTACGTCAGTGTTTTCCGGGCCGGCACTGATACTGTGAGTTTGGTGGGTCAAGGCATTCACTTTGACGGACACACGGGTGAGCTCTTGTATGAGGACCCAGTGCATACTGCTATTGCGGGTTTGAATGAATTTCTTATAGGCCTACACCTGCAGCACTTTGAGCACTGGCCACTGCGTTGGCTGTATGTGTTTGGTGGTCTGATCGGCTGTGTCTGTATTGCCACTGGCTTTTTGTTCTTTGTACAAAAAAGAAAGCGCGAACTGAAGTCAAAGTTTGGCCTTCGCAGTGTTGATGCTTTCGCTGTGACGACGATTACGGGTATGTTGTTGGCGACTGTGGCCATACTGGTGGCCAATCGACTATTACCCGCAGACACCGCTGACAAAGGCAACTGGGAAATCGCTGTGTTTTGTCTCTCATGGCTACTGTCTATGGCGCACGCTTTCTGGCGTTCTGCGGCGCTGAAGATACAGGCCGTGTCTCCCGCTTGGTACGAACAGTGTTATGCAATTGCGGCGTTGGCCCTAAGCGCTGTGCTGTTGAACTGGATAAGTACCGGAGACCACCTGCTAGTGACCTTGGCAGAACCTTACTGGCCGGTGGCGAGTTTTGATTTAGTGCTGATGGTCGTGTCATTGCTGAGTTTTGTTATTGCTCGGCGACTACACAGGAAAGTAATTGTAGCGCCTGTCGGTGCTCAGCCTGAAGAGCGGAAGAGAGAGGAGGTTTCCCGTGCTTAAACTGATTCTTTTAGTATTGGCGATGGGCTTTTCTTTGTCAGGTATGGCATGGCTGGCACTGACAAAAAAAGCGCACTGGTATCAATTAAGCGGCGAGCGGTCGCTTCCACACAAAAAACCAATGCCTTATCGCCTGCTCGGTTACGCAGCGCTGCTGATTTCGTTAGCGCTATGTATTCTGGCTGACAATATCAGCATCGCGATTCTGGTCTGGGTAATGTCCATGACGCTGGCGGTCATTTGTATCGCCTTCACCCTCAGCTTTCGCCCTCAATGGCTGCGCTTATTCGTGCGCTAGGTTCGCTTAGTTACGTGCACTAAAGGTATTCCTGCGTTTCATCTGATATTTGTGTTTATTTTGAAACAGCAAGTTTTTTACAATGGCAGAGCCTTGCTATTGCAATGACTTGTTTGAGGTGTTTTTACAATACTATGGTCCTAGTAAAGACTGTACAATAGCACCTACAGTCAAATATAGGCCCGGATCATGGAGCAAGAAATAGAACAAGTTGTAGAGATCTACACGCTCATTGTAGAGTTTTTTGTGGAGTACAGTTTTCAGCTCCTCGGGGCCCTAATTGTTCTTGCATTTGGCGTTTATATTGCGCGCAAGGTTGATCGCTGGGTATTCGCATTGTGTCAACGCAAAAGTGTCGATATCACGCTGAGTCGATTCGCGGCTTCAGCCGCTCGCATAATTACTATTGTGATGGTGGCCATCATCGCATTGGGAAAACTCGGAATCAGTGTTACCCCTTTTCTAGCTGCAGTAGGTGCTCTTTCTCTGGGAGCTGGTTTGGCGCTGCAAGGCTTGCTCTCTAATTACAGCGCTGGATTGAATATTGTACTCACTCAACCCTTCGTGGTGGGTGACACGATCACAGTGCAAGGTGTCACGGGCTTAGTATCGGAAGTGCATTTGGCTCATACAGCTTTGATTGATGAAGATGGTGTGATAATCACCATACCCAATAAGCACATCGTGGGGGAAGTCATTCACAACTCCCAAGCCGATAGTATGATTGAGTTATCGGTTGGCATTGCTTACCAAAACCAACCGGAAATCGCTATTGCGCTGGTGCAGAAGGCGCTGAAAGGAATTGAGGGTATGAGTGTGGCGCGTCAGCCATTAGTGGGAATCGACGCGTTTGGTGACAGCAGCATTGAATTGGGAATTCGCTTTTGGGCGAAAACTGAAAAACTGTTTGACGCGCGCTACAGGGCCAACTTAGCGATCTACAACGCGTTTGGGGAAGGGGGAATTGAAATTCCGTATCCACAGGCTGAAATTAAAATTACCTCACGAGATACTCCCTGAATTTTTGCCAGTAGATGTTCAAAATTTAAATAAATGATATGAGAAAAAAATTTGAATTACATTAAATTAATTGTTCTTACACTAGGTTTTTCACTAAGCGTACTTTTAGCAGATAGAGCACTCGCGGATGGTGACCTAAAGTTATACACCATGGAGTGCGGCACCTTTGATGTGGCGGATATGAAAGACCTTTCCGGCACGGGAGAGTATGACGGCCAACAAATAAATATGGTTAACCCGTGTTTCTTAGTTAGGCACCCAAAAGGAGATTTGCTTTGGGATACGGGTCTTAGCGATAGTTTGGTTGATAAGGTCGACGGTGAGGTGAGTGGCGTCTGGCACGCAAAATCAAGGATAAAGCTGCTCGATCAACTCGCTCGCTTAGGGCTTGCGCCAAATGAAATTGAGTATTTGTCACTCTCCCATGCGCACCCTGATCATTCTGGGAATGCTAACAGCTTTGCAAGTTCGACTTTTATCGTTAATGAGCTTGAGTACAAGTACATGTTCTCGGAGCAAATAAAGTCCTATTTCGGGGATGGTTATTCACAGTTGGAGACTGCCAAAATTGTGACTTTTCGAGAGGGTCACGATGTGTTTGGTGATGGCTCAGTTGTCATAAAGTCCATGCCTGGACACACTCCAGGCAGTTCTGTTTTATTAATTCGACTGCAAGAGGCCGGTAATATTCTTCTTACTGGTGATTTGTATGTTCACGCGAGAGCCCGAAAGTTGAAAACAATGCACCGATATAATGATCGACAGGTGACCCTTGATTCTAGGGAAAAGTTTGAAGCCTTGGTGAAGTTGGAAGGTGCAAGAGTAATCATTCAGCATGAACGAGATGACTTTGCGAACTTACCTCAGTTTCCTGCTTTTCTCGACTAGTGGTCAGCGTCTAGTAGCGAGTGATAGAGCTCTTTGAGCTTAGGATATGTGGCATAGAGGCCTTCGTCGGTTTGAACAACGGGCCCGCCGGTTCGGGCAACTTTAGCGGCGATTATTCTGGGTCTTGCCCCGGAATCGACAAATCATCAAGCTTGAGGCGGCTTAAGCTGACCCAACATCGGTAAAAAACCTAATTTCCGCTGCCAGAAATGGCGCATTCACCTAAGCATCTCGAGCACCTTTATCTAGGCCTAGTGGTGGCATCGAGCTGTTTCGAACTATATCGATACCTAGCAACGCGTACTCATTGGTGAATAATCAATAGGGGTGCTGCTGTGTTTGCGTATTCATTGCGAGCGCTTACTATCGTTTATAGGCAGTGTATATGGAGGGGTAGGGGCGCTAGCTCCAGCTTGTGGAATATCGTTTGTGCTTGAAATTGTATTTTAGTTGTAAAATAAAAATCTTTGATATAAATTTAACCTTTAAATTAAAGTGTAAATTAAAGCTAAATTTCGATTCTAAATAACAATAACGAGGTGAAATCCATGAGCTCAAATAAGCATTTCTTCCGCCGTGACCATTTCAAGTTGGGAACATTTTCCGCCAACTGCTCTGGTGGCCTAGCCGTGACCAAAGTTCCTGAGCGCTGGGATAACAGCTGGGACAATAACTTGAAAATGGCCCAGCTGGCTGATGACGCAGGCTTTGATTTCCTCCTGCCAATCGCCCGCTGGATTGGTTATGGGGGGGACACGAACTTCCATGGCAATGTGCTGGAAACCATTACCTGGGCGACAGCACTATTGGCCCATACCAAGAACATTCACGTTTTTTCGACAATCCATACTTCCTGTAACCATCCAGTAGTTGTAGCCAAGCAAATTGCTACCATGGATCAGATTGGTGCTGGTCGAGCGGGTTTGAATGTGGTTTGCGGTTGGAACCGCCCTGAATATGAAGCTTTAGGTCAGGAGTTGCCGGATGACCATGAAACCCGCTATGGCTATGGTCAAGAGTGGATCGAAATTGTTAAACGCTTGTGGAAAGAAAATGAAGCGTTTGATTATGAGGGGGCGTGGCACAAGCTCAAGCAAACCTATTCTTTACCGCACCCAGTGCAGGAAGGGGTGCCCATATTTAATGCCGCCGGTTCTGCACTTGGCCGTGACTTCGCCGTGCGAAATGCAGACTATTTGTTTACCCCTGCAATGGACTTGGAGAAAACAGCCGAAGATATCAAGGACATCAAAGGGCAGGGCAAAGCGGTCGGGAAAGATGTTGGGGTGTTAACCTTGGCGTTTTCGGTCTGTCGCCCAAGCATGAAAGAAGCGATTGAATATCATCGATATTATGCTGAAGAGAATGCCGACTGGGGGGCGGTAGATAACATTACTCGCATTATGTTTGAAAACGCCGAATCTTTTCCTAAAGATCAAATTTTGCAAATGAAGCAGGCGATGGCCACCGGCCATGGAGGCTTCCCATTAGTGGGTGATCCAGACACTGTTGCAGACGGCATTGAAAGCCTACACAAGGCGGGGTTTGGTGGAACAGTGCTGGGCTTCGTCGATTATGTCAAAGAAATGCCTTACTTCATTCAAGAGGTACTTCCCCGCTTAGAGCGAAAAGGCCTGCGCTTGCCGCTTGAATCGTAGTGTTGCCCTTGTGTGCTGCGCGGGACTATTGTCGAGACCCGCGCTAGCATAGAGCTAAACGCGCAGCCGCTAATGCGAGTGTTGCGCTTTTTGGTTATGCTAGCGCTAGTGTAAACCCATATCGGTCTAGGAATTCAATGAGCAATAACAATCTAAGTAAAGAAGGTTTTTTGGATAAAAAATGGCATTTAGCTACCAACCCTGATGAAGTGGCGTTAACAGAGCTTGAGTTTGCTTTGTTTCGAATTTCAGGGGCATTTGAGCGCTGGCAAGCTGAATGTTTGGCCTGCTGTATAGAGGGGAATCTCAGCGGTACTGATAATGCTCTATTGCATATGATTCGAATGCACGACCGTGCTAAAAGCATTTCCGAATTGGCGCGACTGCTCAATCGTGATGACCTTTCTAACTTGCAATACAGTTTGCGTAAGATGGCCAAGACGGGGCTTATAGAAAAGGCCTCGGGGGAGAGTAAAAAAGGGGTGACGTATCAGGTGACGGTGAAGGGAGTGGAGGTTACCAATAATTTTGCGCAATATCGTAAAGAGTTATTACTGACACTCACGGGTACTATTGGCGATGTAAACGGTAAGTTTGAAGATGCTTCTCAGGCCTTGAATTTGATGGTGGGCATGTATGATCAAGCTGCTTGTGTTGCCGCGTCGCACAAACTTAGCTAGCGCAATGAAGAAGTGGATGCGCTGATAGGCAGTGCTGCACCGTTCACGGATGTTAAGGCTGTGTGTGGAGGGCAATGATTTCGGCTATTCTGCCACTCTCAAGTAGCCTACTGTGTTCTTTATCAAAGGCTTGAAAGAGAGCCTTGGAGATACTTTTTTTGCTCAGGGTGATATAGAGGGGTTGATGTCCGCTGGGTAGCTGGTACACCAATTTAAGGCTGTCATCGAAGCCATTTACCTTGATGCGATAATCGGCGACTCGCTGAGCAACGATAATGGCATCCAGTCGACCCAGTGCCAACATCGGGAAGAGTTGTTCGGCGCTGTTCACATAAACTTTTTTGATCTCTTGATCTTGGTCCAGGCGCGGGTAGTGAGCCGCGTATCTGAGGAGGCCAACTCGCTGTAGCGAAAGCAAGTCTTCGTAACGATTAATATTGCGCGGATCATCAATACGGGTATAAACCGCTGTTGGGTTCTCTGTAAGGTAAGGGTGGGATAAATAGTGCAGGAATGATTCGCGTTCCGTTCTTTTGTTGGCAAAGCTTAAAATATCGATGTTACCGTGCTCAATTTTTTTTAGGCACGCATGCCATGCGCAGTACTTGAGTTTTACTGTTATCCCAAGGTTCTGAGCAATCTCTTTGATAATATCTATATCTACCCCTTTACTGGCATCCACATTAAAACCCTCACCAGGAATGATAAAAGGCGGTGCGGGGTGTACCGCGAGGGTGAGTTCTTTCGCAGCGCTCAGTGAAGACAGCGATGTTAATGCGAGGAGCAGAGTGATCAGCAGGGGGTATCTACTCATCTATTGTGATCTAGTGGGTTGATTCCGACAGTCGCGGTAAAACGGGTAAGGTCGATATTGTAGGCTGCCTGTACAAGAGCTGGTGTGCGGAATGCCTTAATAATAGTATGGAGAATCAAGTGAGTCAATTTCCGCGCGATTCTCTTCGTAATGTCATCCCAAACGTTTCGCTGCAAATTGCAGCCGTGGCGATCACACCCATCTAGAACCCCTGTTTCTTAGGCAGAGCGAGGGCTTGCGAAGGAAGTGTCACGGGTGCTTTATGTCTTCGATTTTTACTGTTTTTCCGTCAGTTGACACGGTTTCTAAAAAAACAATTGAGGTGACAGCACCCCTAATCGTCTTTTATTAGGTAGCAGCGCTTTCGTTGTCTATAGATTGCGTTCTATGCTCCGCATGAAAACAATGAAAGGGGAAGCAAATGAAAACACCAAAACTAGCTTGGGCAATTCGCGCAGCGATTGCCTCTAGTGTGACTGCAACCGCCGCCGGCCTTAGTCTGCCGGCGCTGGCACAAAATAATAACGCCATGATGGAAGAGATCATTGTTTCAGCTCGTAAAAGAGATGAAACCCTTACGGAAGTTCCCATGAACATTTCCGCCGTGGGCGCTGTGGAGATTGAAAAAAGGAACTTGGTCTCTAAGGAAGACTTGTTCCGTACTCTTCCTGGTGCATCCATGCCTCGCGGGCAATTGATCTTGCGTGGACTTAGCGGTGGCAACGACGCGAGCCCTGATACCACCAGTACCTTTACCGACGGAGTTTTGTTTAACTTCAGCGATCTATTTGACGTTTCTCGCGTTGAAGTTTTGCGCGGGCCACAAGGAACCTTGTGGGGTTCGAATGCGATTGGTGGCACAGTGCAGGTCATCAGTAATAAGCCTGACCCTTCAGAATTTGAAGTTTTCGGTTCTCTGCAAACATCCGCTGAACGCAATGTGGATGGGCATGAAACTCGTGCTTATATCGGCGTAAACTTACCGCTTGGCGACAACATGGCTTTGCGGGTTGTTGGCAGCTCCAGCAATGAGCCAGGACGCATTCTCAACGCCGCAACGGGTAACGTAAACAGTGCCGATGAAAACTGGACTCGTGCTCAGTTCCTTTGGAATATAGATGATGATTCAGAACTGACAGTTGGTTACTGGCACACTGAAGAGCGTGAATTCGGCGCTGAGTGGGGCGACGTTTCCTCCGGAGGTCGTTATGTTCCTTCGCTGACGGCCAACCCAAGTGCTCCCAATGGCTATGACGTAACCTATGACTATGAGGGCTGTGGCGACCGAGGTCGAGTTGAGTGCATGTCTTCAAGCTCGTTTGTTCATAGCCACCCAAGTAAGTACACCATTTGGGAGAGTGTTGATGAATGGTTCGAGCGTGAAAAGGATTTGTTTACCCTTGCTTACACCAATAACAATATCGCCGATATTGCTTCATTTTCGTATGTAGGCTCCTATTCCGATACATCAACCCGCGAACTGGCTAACTGGTCTCGCAACGACTTGCTCGACGCGGCGAAAACCTGGATCTTGGAAAAAGACACCAATCTTTATGGACGTCAACCAGGCGAGCGTGTCACCCACGAACTTCGCTTCCAATCTATCGGCGACGGGGCGATTAGTTGGACGGCAGGTTACTACTTTAATAAATATGAACTTGATGCCGTTCCAGACATGCAGTTCCAGTATCACGAAACCTCTCCAGAAGCGCTTGCCATCACCACGGAAGTTTGGACGTATTGGGGTTATATCACCGACTGGGATTTACCCGGTGTAGAAACCATCGATCAGTTTGGTGAAGCTGTTTATGGCGACCCTTCGAAAAATTACAATATTGCTCACGAATACACGCGCAAGGAAGAGCACGCTCTGTACGGCGAAGTTAGTTACCTTACAGACTTGGCTGAAGGTGAGTTGGAATTGACCGCGGGTGTGCGTTTTTATGACATCGAAGACGAGCAGCGGGTTGTTGAAACCGGTGTTTGGGTTGGCCCAGGTGGCGCAGTGACTGATGAAGGCGGCGGTAACGACGGTGATACACTGAAGTTTAGTGCGTCCTACCGTCCCTCTGACGACCTATCTTTTTATGCGGTTTACTCTGAAGGATACCGTCCGGGTGGTTCAACCTTACCCATTCTTCCAGTGTCCTGCCAGAGCGATCCCAACGCACAATTTTGGAAGCCTCGCTTCGAAAGTGACACGATTGAGAACTATGAATTTGGTATAAAAGGCGCGCTCTTTGAACGTCGCTTCCGCTTCAGTTCTGCAATCTACACCATTGATTGGACGGGTTTGCAGACCCGCGTAGATATGGATACTTGCGGCTTCCCATTCACGGGTAATGCGGCTTCTGCGGAATCCAGCGGATTTGAATTTGAAAGTACGACGTTCTTAACAGACACTCTCACCGCGACCCTTAACTTTTCTTACAGCAGTACGGAGTTGACCTCTGATGCGCCAAGTTTTGGTGGTTTGAAGGGTGAAGATCTGTCTATGGTGCCTAGCTACAACTTCTATGCGGCCTTGGATAAGACGCTCGATGTGATGGATCGACCCGCATCACTTCGATTGGAAGTTGAAGGTTATGATGAGTATAAATCTCACTACCGTGCCAGCGAACTGGACATCGCGCCAGATTACACCCGTTGGAATGCCTCAGCCAGTATAGAAGCAAGTGACAGTGTGCGCCTGAGTGTACACGTCAACAATCTGCTGAATGAGGAAATCATCACCTACAGAACAGACACCAGCAATCAGGACTTGGTTTACTACGCCCCCGAAAGGACTCTAACCGTTAGGGCCGATGTGGCGTTCTAAATAAACCTTGATATTGACATCATAGGCGGGCTTCGGCCCGCCTTTTTTATGCCCAGCGGGAGAGCACCTCCTCTCCAATAGCGGCCTTCAATGGTGCCAATTGTTCATCATAGGGCATCCAAGATTTCAAGCCAGTTCGAAAAATGGGCTGACGAACTTGCTCGCTGCTGGCGGTATGAACGGATCGTTCGTTTTTATGAAAGTCGAGGCAGGCTTGCTCGAAATTCAAACCAAGATAAGACAGCATCGCTCGCACACTGCCATCGGCGTCGTTAACCATATCTTCATAAGACTGATGAAAAACGCTTCCCGGCATTACCTCATCCCAGTGATCCATCATCTGTAAATAGGCAAGATAATAACGAGCGATATTATCCAAGCGATAAGTAAAATCAAAGCCCGAACCAAAGTGTTGCTTATACGCACCCCATCCGGCGGCTAAAGGATGTCTGCGCACATCAATTATTCTTGCATTTGGCAAAATCAGTTGAATCAGTCCCGCAAGGCGGAAGTTGCCCGGTCTTTTATCAATAAAATAGTCGGCCCCAGAGCGAAATATAGCGGTCTCATCCAAATATTGTTGCCCATAGGAAGCCAGAGCTTCAGGCTTAAGCTGTTGAAGGTATTGGTCTACGCTCATGCCATTGGCGTAGCTGTCTTCCTCCAGAGCTACCGCAACTCTTGGTAAATTTGTGAGTTCCATAGTGCCCTCGATGGCACTATGGCTAGCTAAAACCTGCTCAATTAAGGTGGAGCCCGAACGTGGCAAGCCCACCACAAAAATGGGTATGGGTCCTTCGGTCTCGGGCGCGCGCGCGGAATTTTGTAAAAAGCTTTTGGAATATAATTTTCGAGACTCTTTGTTATGGTGGTCGAAGCTGTCTGGATTAAACACCGCGTCGGGGTGCAAGTCATTGGCTTGCTGATAGATGTCAAAGGCTTGTTTGTAATCGCCTCTGGACTCCGTGCATTTGGCCAGCGCAAAGCCCGCCATAGATCGATGTTTTTGTGCAACGCTCTTCTGCTCAAAAATGGCGCTCATATCGCTCACATCGGCGTCGTTAAATGGGTAGTCTTTGAGATCTGCGAGCGCCCAATACGCGGCCCCATTATTGGGTTTTAAACTCAAGCACTGACGAAAGTCTGATTCGCAAGCGGATCGATTTCCCATAAAGCGATAGGCATAGCCTCGCTGTAAAAGATATTCAGGATTATCGCCATCAATAGCAAGCGCGGTGTCGAATGCGCGCAAAGCCGGCGAATATAGACCGATGTTGGTATAAACCTTTCCTAGGTAGGCGTGTAAAAAGCTGCTTTTGGGTGCAATTAAGACACAGCGTTCTAGGCTGTCGATTTGTTGCTGATGCTTGCAAAGTGCCTCGGAGACTTCTGCCAATTTATGCCAAAGCCCCATGTGGTAAGGCGCATGTTGCAAGCCTTTTTTTAACATGGATTCAGCTCTTACCCAGGCTTTCTTGGCGATCGCAAGCCTGGCCATGACGACAATAGCCCCAGCATGAATCTGTACACGATTAAGAATGCTTAGGCATTGCTTCTCGGCCTCGTCCGTCCGTTTGTTTGTTAAAAGCTTGTGTACTTCCGCTAAGGTATTTCGATACGGGTCGGTTTGTTCCGCCTGAATGAGGGCGGCTCGTCCTTCCTCATGATTGCCGTTCTCCATTAAATAATTTCCTAGTAGCAGCCAAATCTCGCTAAAGGAAGGGTCCAGTTTCACGGCTTGGCGAAAATGGCGCAAAGCTTTTTCGCTATGCTTGGCACGAAGAGAGGCTCGGCCCAAATCTCCATGGGCGTCCGCAGAATTAGGTTTGAGTGACAGTGCAAGCGAAAAGGCTTCAATACTCTCGTCAAGTCGTTTTTGGCGCATTAGACTGTGGCCAAGTAGACTGTGAGCCTGCGCGTCTTCGGGTTCGAAAGTAAGGTGTTTTTTAAGCAATAACTCTGCTTTTTCGTATTGACGAGTCCGCAATAACTGAGTTATTTCAAGATAGATAGTTTGCTTCGATGAATTCACACGGCGTCCGTAATATCCTATGGATGAATGTGGTCTATCATGACATTACGGTGGATAATTACAATCGCGGCAATACCGACTTAAAATACGCCAGTCGTGGTACTTTCGACATCTCAAATATCTTTTTTGGGGGGTGGAAATGCGCTTCGCTTTGCTGAATAGCTTGTGCAAACTGGGGCAATTCACGGCTTAAATGACGGTAAAGGGATAGTTTTGGCGGGTCAGTTTTCCTATCGACAAGGCTGAATACTGGGCGTATAAATAGAGAAAATAATAACAATAAATAAACGGAAACAGTGTAATGAAAACTTTTAGCTGGGGAGCTTTGTGCTTATGCGGAGCAATACCCGCGATGTTGTTGGCTGAAAGCAGCGCCGACCAGTTGCAGAACGAATTGTCCGACGATGAAAGGCTTGAAGTCATAACCGTCAGGGCACAGAAGCGGCCGCAGGCGCTGCAAGATGTGCCCCTTGCACTGACTGTGATTAATGCGGAAAACCTTGCCCCCAGCCAGCTCAAAGACCTTCTAGATCTCGCTGATCAAGTTCCCTCACTCAATATCATTCAGCAGGGTACTGTCTCCGCTACAAACCTTTATATTCGCGGTTTGGGCACCTCTGCTTCCGATGCTGGCTTAGAATCGTCTGTGGGAGTCTTTATTGACGAGGTTTATCAGAGCCGTGCAGCCAACGTCATGAGCGACCTTGTGGATATTGAACAAATTGAGGTCATACGCGGCCCGCAAAGCAGCCTGTTTGGTAAAAACACCTCAGCCGGGGTCATATCCATTGGAACAAAACGTCCGCAGGACACAGCCAGCTACTTCTCTCAATTAACCTTAGGCAACTACGGGAGCCGGCAGCTCACTGCGGTAGCCACCGGGCCGTTGTCAGACCCGCTCTCCTATCGTATCAGCGCCAGTCGTCATCGGAGCAAGGGGTTTTTCCTAAATAAGGACGACGGCAGTGAGATCAACAATCGCGATCGTTGGGGAGTGAGAGGGCAATTACTTTTTGAGGCAGATGAGAAATTATCTCTGCTGTTCACAGCGAACTATGACGAGGTGGACGAACTTTGTTGTGCGGCGTCCTTCTTCCGTCACCAAGCGACTAATGCCGCGGTCTTACAATTGCTAAGCGGGAGTGAAATCGGCACTGATCCTTATTCAAGGCAAGTATCCCAGAGCAATGAACCTTATTATCAGCATGAACAAATGCGGCTGTCTCTGAAGACCGACTGGACAGGCGAAATTTCTAAGCTGACTGCGATAACGGCGTATCAAGGTTTTGAATCTAAGACCTGGGGTGATGCCGATTTTACGACGCTCGCCTTAACCAGTCCACACACCCGACAAGTCGAGGAGCAGAGGGTGTTCAGTCAAGAATTACGATGGAGTTCAATTGGTGAAGGGGTTTTGCAGTGGATTGCGGGAGCCTATTACCTGAATCAGCGCTTTGACTTGAGGCACCATTATTTTTATGGCAAGGACATGCGACCCTATGTTGATGTTTTCACTTCGCTATTGGCAGGAGCCGTTCCGCTAGTAGACTTGAGTCCTTTGGCCGTGTTTGAACAGTTTGTATTAGCTTATCCGCCCAACAGTTTTTTCGCCGAGGGCCAAGGTTTGCAATCCGGAAAATATGAACTGGGCACTGAGAGTCTAGCGGTTTTCGGGAGGGCCGACTGGCAGGCCAGTGATAAATTCACGCTGGGAGTGGGCCTTCGTTGGACCGAGGAGGAAAAACACATCGATGCGCGTTATCAGATTGACGACGATTTTTCAGCCCTAGATTTATCACCGGGCGGGCCTATTCTGGCGATTAATCCGATGTTTTCTTCGCTGATTGCGCTGCAGTTTTTCCCGCCGGTGGAGGATCAGCAGCACGCTCGCACAAAGAGCCACCTATCGGGAAGTATTGATTTAGCTTCACGTATAAACGAACATTTCAATGTTTACAGCAGTCTCCGCAGAGGCTTCAAATCCGGTGGTTTTCAGGTCACAAGTTTCATCCCCAGAAGTGGCCTTGAATTTGACGATGAGCGCGTCAGTTCTCTAGAGCTAGGATTGAAACTCAATAATCCAAACAACACTTGGCAGGCCAACCTTAGCGCTTTTTCTCAAAGAGTAGAGGGTTACCAATTGTATGTGATTGAGAACAATTCCACGGCCGTTAAAAATGCCAGCGATGTAGACATTCGAGGTGTAGAGCTTGATTGGGTGCAGCAGCTAAATCGTCAGTTTACATTTACACTTAGCGCCACTTACCTAGACACCGAGTTTATTAAATTCGATAATGCTCCCTGTCCTTTTGGCTCTCTTACCCTATATTGTGATCTTTCAGGCCAGGCCTTACCCTCAGTCCCTCGTTGGGCATCTTCAGCAACGGCTACCTATCGCCATACTATAAAGAGTGTGGAATTGCAGGCATGGCTGCAATACGCTTACAAGGGGAGGCGTTTCGTGTCATTGGACCGAGATCCTGTGAGTGAGCAGGGCAGCGTAGGTCTAGTGAATGCCAGCGTTGCGCTTGCCATACCGGGTTCTGCATGGGAGCTCAGTTTTTGGGGAAGAAACCTCAGCGATGAACATTATACTGAGTCAATGTTTGATTCAGTGGTCTTGCCCGGAGATCAAAATGCTTTTCCCGCCGCGCCCCGAACTTTTGGTTTAAGCTTGACCTTGCGCCAGTAAATAACCGGTATTGTAAACAACTTTACTTATTCGAAAGTGCTTATAAAAATAATCTGGGTACGCTTTGCCTAACCTCCTCTGGTATGACGGTATCACCGTGCCGCTGGTAAAATAGGTGGGTAAGGCCCCGCAGTAAATTTTCTCGGTGAGCTACGTCAGTGAAGAAACGACTGGTTACATAGTGCATAATTAAAAAGGCATGGTGGGCTCGCTTTTGGGGGATAAGTGCAGAGAGCGCTCTATTCTTAATGCCAAAGGCCTCTGGGTCATCGGCTAGAAAATAGATCTGCAGACCAATTTTTTTCAGTGTGTCGGCAATTAACTTTCCTGGTTCGTGGGCCTGTTTCACCAAATACGCGGTAATTTCCCTCACTTTTTCTTGCTTGCCGGCCGCTTTGTAGGCAATGCACTTTCGGGTTTGCAGCATTTTGTAAAATGGGGTGTCCGGCTCAGACATCTGGAGGCTGTGATCGTAATAAGCGATGCCTTCGTCAAATTGGCCCTGCAGAATTTTCAGGCGGCCAACTACCATAGAGCAGGCGGCGAGACTAGATCCAATGTCTAATGCCCGCTCGGCAAGGTTTTGAGCCAATTCCCCGTGGCCCTGTTCAAAGAGCATTTCCGCGGCGGCGGAAAGATAGAGGGCATCGTGCTGAATCCCCCCTAAGTGCTCTAGAATCAAATTTTCAATTTCGAGCTCTCTGCTTTCAATCCCCTGAACTTGTCCGGCATAGGTGCGGTTGCGTAAACTCACCGCCAGCAGTATTGCCGCTCGGTGATTATCCGGATTTTTCAGCAGCTTTCCACGTATCTTCTGCTCCACGCGGTCAAAATGCTCTATGTTGGGCTCAAACAAAAGTGTCGCTTCATAGATGCTGACGGCCAGCGGCGCGTCGCTCAAAGACGGTGCATCCCCAGCACGAAATATTTGTGTGTCCCAAATTTCGCCGCGAATATTTTTCGCGAGTTGAGCCATGGCCTGGTCCAGACTTTGTGTTTGAGTTTCCTGGGAGAAGTCAAAACGAAAAGTGCCAAACACCTGACCCGTCTTGCGATTGAGAGCCACCAGTACACAAATGAGAGATTCACTGTCGGGCAAAAAACTGGCCTCAAGAGCAAAGTTGGCATCGTAGTGCCACAAAATGTCGTCGGCTGTGGCCTGCTGGTTATCTTCTGGAGCTATGGCGATGGGACGATGGTCGCCGAAAACGCTTTCCAGTGCAGGAACAAAGGCCTGAATAAACCCTTGGGCGCCAGCATGGTCTTTGTGCTGCTGACTAAGCCCGTAAAATGGCCCTACAGATAAATAGAGAGCCTGAGCCTTTGCGGGTGCTTGATGCGCTTCCTTTGCTACCCAGATGTAACCCTCGCCATATTGAGTGGCAATATACCTTGGGGCTTTGGGGGAGTCTCCCAGTTTACGTCGTAGGCGACTTAGCAGGTAGTCAATATTGCGGTCAAAGGTTTCCAAGTTTTCTGATTGCACCGCATCCAGTAAAACGTTTCGTCTCAACAGCTCACCGGGCCGCCTAATAAAACAATGGAGTAGGGCACGTTCATGCTTGCTGAACTTGATCTTGGTCTGATGCGCTGTGAGTGCATAAATCAGATTGGCTTCGAACTGCAGGTCTCCGAATTGATAGGTCTTAGGCATTATTATTTTAAAATCCTTAGTATTCGCCAGTAATTACCATACTAAAGCGGCAGACAGAAAAAATCACATATTTGTGCAAGGTTTGTGGAGTATTTTGCAGGCAGGGCAGAGATAGCGCTTCCCCGACATTATTACTAATAACAACACTATAAGCAGGAAGCGGGATGAAAAACGTTCAAATTGGCCTCATTCTAGTAGGCGCAATGGCACTGTCAGCCTGTGCATCAACTTCTCTAAGAGAATCACACCGTCCATCATCAAACTCATTGGATGAGGGCGCGTCAGTGCGCGTTTCTCATCATCTGATTGCTCCTAGTGCGGCAGCCTCGGGAAATTCCCTAGCCTTAAGTTCAAATTCTACACCTCCGGCAATCGAATACCCCATTGAGACCTTTTACGCCAAACTGCCCGATTGTGGCGAGAATCGCTTCAGTTTGAAGGAGCTGATGGTGGATGAGCTGCGCCTGTCGAACATCGATATGAAAAATGCGGCTGCCACCCTGAGCAGCATGGGATATCCGGTTATCAACCATCAAGGACAGATCAATCAGGGCCAAAGGTTCTCTTGTGAAGACCTTCCCGTCATCGTGATTCCTTCTCATGCTCAGAGTCAGAACGCCTCCTTTGGTGGTGATGGGTTTAAGGCTCAAGGAGCGTCGTCAACACATGTGACTCAATTGAGCAATTCTAGTGCGGCTGACTTTGACCGATTTTTGGTCTACTTCCACCCCAGTGAAAAGCAAAAATTTGCCAAACTCGATTGGTTGGTTAAGCAAAAGCTAGACGTACCGGCGGCACAAGTTTATATCGAAACCATGGTGCTGGAAGTCCGAGAAGAAGACAGCGAAGAATTTGGTATTCAATACGATAAGGCCGATGGCGATAAGTTGTTTTCAATTGGTGGCTTGAGTCCTGGCGACAACACGGTGGATTTTCTTCGCGATACGTTTATTGATCCCTTGTCGGGCGCCAAAATATTTACCCCAGGATACGGTAAACGCTTAAAGCTCAAGGCACTTATTGACGAGGGTAAAGCCGAAATACTCTCACGCCCCAGTGTATTGGCTCTGAGCAATCGCCAGGCGATGATACAAATTGTAGATGTTATTCAAAGTCCGGAGTTGAGAAGCACCCTTAGCCAAACCGGTGGTTTGCAAGTGAGCTCCTATCAGTTCACGCCCTTATTAATCGGTATTACCCTCAATTTAAGGCCTAGAGTGTCGGCCGGACGCGATTGGCTGACCTTGGAGATTGACGCCACCGTAGAGTCTGAAGATGACGAAAATAACGGCCAAGTATTTGCCCCGACAGAGGAGGGCGGCAGCGTTCTACTCGCAGAAAAGCAAGGCTCTTCCAGCAAAAAAGTTCGCACCTTTGCGCGAATACCCGATCGCACCCCGATTATTATTGGCGGGTTAGTGAGTAAAAAAATTGAGGAGAGTGAAGGTAAGGTACCTATGCTCAGCAAGATTCCTGGTCTAGGGAAGGTGTTCACATCTACAGACAATGAAATTCAAAAACGTGAAGTGATCATTGTATTAACACCCTACATATTAGCGGAAGACGCTATGGGTATTAGTAATCATCGACCCAAGGGCGATGTGTTGCTGAGGAATAAAAAGTCTGTGTTGTTCAAATAATGATTTGGGCCGGAATTTCTTCGGTCGGCGTATCAATTATAGGAAGATAAATATGTCATTTTCGTACGGTTTTATCCACAAGATATCTTTGGCTTTACTTGTCCAAATTTCCATTTTCAGCTCGGCGTTTGCACAGGACGGCTCTTATACCGCCTTTAAATCTACAAAGGGTGAAGAGAGTCTGGATACCGTTCAATACTCGGGAACAACAACCCGCGTTTCAACAGCTAAGGATTCACTACTTATACCGAAAGCAGACGCTGAAGTGGGTCAAGCTCACACCGTTACTGCAGCAATGACTCGCGCCAATGGTCAGGCAACCTACCTGTTTTATGCGGACGGTACTTACGCTAAAACCCATGCGAACAAAACGGTAGGTTTTGACGGTGGCTATCCGCAAAAACTACCGGGAGGCTGGCAAGATCTTCCAGCCGACTGGCTGCTAGGTATCAACGCCGCCTTACCTTATGAGGGCACGTCCAGGGCTTATATGTGGCGCTCGGGCGAATATTTGCGGCTCAGCGATGTCACCGTGCTCGGGAATTATCCAAAGTTGATGCCTGGAGGCTGGAGAAACATGCCTAAGACTTGGCGCGGCAATGTCGACGCAGCGATCCACTATCGACCCAATAACAAGCACTACTTCTTCAAAGGCGGTGAGTACATTCGTTTGACCGGTGTGACCATGGATGCAGGTTACCCAAGAGCATTGCCCGGCGGTTGGAGGGGGATGCCTTCTCACTTTGCTGAAGGGGTGGATGCCGCAACCTATCGCAACGGTCATGTTTACATGATTAAGGGCGACTCCTACATCCGTTTCAGTGGTACTCAGCTTGATGAGGGCTACCCGAAACCTATGAGTCGTTGGCCTGAGTAGATACCTCATTTAAACGATACATTAAAGCGGTAGTTAGCTGGCTCTCAATATAATTTCAAGGAAGATGGATATGTTATTTCTGTATGGCTTCATAAAGAAAGCCTCGTTGGTTTTTCTTATCCAAGTTTTCGCCATTAACTTTGTGGAGGCGGCGGCAAACTCAATCGATTATTGCTGGAAAACCAGTTATGGTCGCCAAGCGGGTAATGTGGGCCTTGAATGTCCCGCCGGCCAGCACTTGGGAGGCTTGTTGTGTTACGACAACTGTCCCACTGGTTTCACCTCAAACAAAGCGGGTTTATGTGTACAGAACTGTAGCCGAGGCTACCGGGATGATGGCTTGTTTTGTCGCAAGGCCGAGTATCATGTTAAAGAGTATCCCTGGCAATTTTCCGATCCACTAAATGATACTGGGATGTACAGTCGCTGTGAGGCCGTGCATGGGACAGGCAATTGTTGGAAACCTTTGCTTGTGGTCGTTGAAAAATGTAAACCCGGTTTTGATCACATTCTGGGGTTTTGTCGCCCTTCTGGCAGTGAGTATCCAGATTGCGTGGGTGAAGATTATGCCGGGCAATTTGATTTGTCATGCAGTAAAAAAATAGAAACCACTCCCTCTCACTCAACTAACTGTGAAAGCGGGATGGAAAAAGACGGAGCCCTTTGTTACAAACCCTGTGGTGATAACTCAGATGGCGTTGGCCCAGTGTGTTGGGTGAACTGCCCCAAAGATTGGGTGGCGTGCGGTGCGGGTTGTGCTAAAGACAGCGGAGCTTGTGCCGCGGCAACGGCTGATCAGGTGTTGTCAGTATTCGACGCGGTTGTTAGCACCGCATTGACAGTTGCGTCTGTCGGCGGTTCATCAGCCTCAGGAAGCGTGTTCAGTAAGGTCAAAAAAGAAATTACCAGTGGCTTTGCAGAGCAGTTTACTGAACTTGCAGCAGACACCGGCATGACCGTTGGCCAGGGCGGAGTGAGCGTTGCTAATACAGTGATTGATATTGTCGGTTTTGTTGAAAAAGGCAATATGGACCCTGTTGAGAGAGACTGGTATATCGCGCAAAAATCGCTTGAATTGGCCTCCTTGATCGATCCGACTGGTTTTGTAGGGGTGGCAGCCGCGTTTGCCAAGCCGGTGTGTAATGTCTTGCCCGATTCCTATAACGGAGAAGTAACCACGGGCGGCATCGATGATCTTGCCAGTCGTCCTCCTGAAGCGTTTAAACAAGTTTTTGTCAGCGCTCTGCAAGAAGCTGAATACAGGGTACGAGAGCAAGAGAAATCAATAGCGGAGGTAACTAGCGAACTGGACTATTTTCGTAACGATTTAACCATGGTAAATAGCTCGAAAAAGAGGGTCGCGGTGCTGGTAAATGATATCGCCTGTATCCGAGGTTGTGCACCGGTGAAATGCCGCGTTATAAATACCAGAGATGGCGTCCTCTATAAGCCAGAGGGGTGTGTGAAACCGGAGCGTTTTGATCAGGATAATGCGGCTTGGCAGGCAGGCACTTATTGGCAAACGTTGAGGTGGTCTCCGGAGTTTGTTGCCGAGAGAGAGAGAGAACGTTCTGGAATGGAGCGAGAGCGTGATAATTTGAATTCCTGGATTGAGCGATGGGATAATGATTTCTGGAAAGCCACTGAAAATTACTTTGGTTCGACGACCACTCTAGCCAATAGACTTGGGCTTGGTTACGCGAATATCGACCTTGAAAATATCAGCAAAAACGTCTCTCTTCTAGGTTTCAAATTGTATGCGGAAAAGGAGAAGTTACAGTCGCTTAATGGAACGGTTGAGCGACTTCGGTCGCAAACCGCGAACGCGTCAACTTTACAGGCACAATTGCAATCCAAGGTTGAGCAAGGAAATGCAGCTGGCCAAATCACTTCTGTTACGGCGGCATTAACACGCGCTAATGGCAATGCAACCTATCTATTCTATTCTGATGGAACATACGCCAAAACCAGTGCCAGTAAATCAGTAGGCTTTGACGGCGGCTACCCAACAGGCTTGCCCGGAGGCTGGCGCGGCATACGGTCGGATTGGTTTGCCGGCATTGATGCCGCCTTACCCTATCAAGCGACTTCCAGAACTTATATGTGGCACGAGCATGATTATTTGAAACTCAGCGATGTCACTGTGTCCTCGGGCTATCCCAAACCGATGCCTGGGGGTTGGCAGAATATGCCTGCCGGCTGGGCTGGGAATGTTGGCGCAGCGATTCACTACCAGCCCAATGGCAAGCATTACTTCTTTAAGGGTAATGAGTATGTACGATTGACCGGTGTAACCGTGGATGCGGGTTACCCTGCGAAATTGCCAGGAGGCTGGAGGGGCATGCCTTCACACTTCGCCCAGGGCATTGATGCGGCGACTTACCGCAATGGTCACGTCTATATGATTAAAGGCAATGAGTACATCCGCTTTAGTGGCACCCAGGTTGAAGCGGGTTACCCCAAATCCATGAGCAGATGGCCAGAGTAGCATTCTTCTTTAAATGATGTTTCAGGCCGACCTCAGCCGGCCTTCTAAGGAGTGGGATAGTGAATTCATTAATTGTAAATATAGCCGTTGTCGTTGCCATACTGTTCGGGGCTTACTTTGTGGCCGAGCCAAAAATCGATAATTATGTGGATGAAAGGGTGAAAGCCTATGTTAACGAAAACCCTGAATGGATAGCGACAACAGCAGGGCAGGGAATGCACTTGCTGAAAAACGCAGAGAAGGTCGCAAAAACTCAGTTCATTAAGACCTTGCAGTCAGAACTTGAGTCGGATGATAGTGATCCGACTGTGGGGAGCTCGGACGCCGATGTGAAGGTGGTTCTCTTTTCTGATTACAATTGCGGCTATTGTCGCAAGGTGCATTCGGGCCTAGAGTCGCTGTTGGCTGCGGATGATAGTCTTCAGGTTGTTGTAAAAGAATACCCGGTGCTGGGACGCATGTCACAGATGGCTGCACTTGCGGGCTTGGTGGTCAACTCGGTGTCTCCTGACAAGTACGTAGTATTCCAAAGCAAGCTATACGGAACGCGCGTGTCGACACAAGATGAGCTTCTTTCCATCACTGCGTCGCTGGGGATTGAAAATGAAAAAATGATGGCAGAGTTTGCAAATCCTCGATACGCGAAAAAGCTGCAAAATAATTTGGCCTTGGGCGAACGTTTACAAGTGAATGGCACTCCCGCTTTTGTTATTGGCGGTGAACTCTATCCTGGCGCGCTTTCAGTTGAACAATTACAGCAGATAATTTACCAAGTTAGAAACAATAAAACCGAGAAATCCGTAAAATCCTAAGCGCTCGGTGTTGTTGCCTAGAAGAAGGTGGCATCGAAACCGCTAATATTAGCCTTTGAGGATATGAGGAATTTTGATTTGCCGATTATGGTGATGCAGGGTGTGCGCCCAGAGTTGATGTTGCGGGAATCCGTTGTGCGCAATGTAGGAATTTAAGGTCGGCCTTGCCGCTTGTTCGTAATCGCTTTAGACCTCTATTGAATCTTTCAATGAGATCTTGATTTTTTTTAACTTTTTTTGACAAAAGAAGATGTAGTCCGCCTTCGCTCTGCAATTTCGGGTGGTAGCTAATCTGAGCGATTTCTTGCGGAGAGAATGAGCTGCACATTAGGTCTTGAACAATCCTCTTTTCTATCAATGCCAATTGAATTCTACCAGCCAAAAGTAATTTTATTAGCTGACTTTCTGTGCCTACGCGAATGACGTTAATTTCCTTTTCTCTTTCCGCGTTCTGGAATTCTTTGCTATAGTTATACCCGATGGAAGCTCCAATAACTAGGCCGTTCAAATCAGCATAAGATTCCCAATCGAATTTTGTATTCTTTAAGTGAAAGAAAAAATACCTTTGTTCAGCTACAATTTCGCTATGATAAAAATATTCTATCCGTTCTTCTTGGTAGCCCCATGGTAGTGTTCCATCCCATGCCCCTTGTGCCGCGATTAGTATGGATCGCTTCCATGGGAAAAATCCATATTCAACGTCTACGCCCTCCAAGGCGAATGCTTGACTAACAACATGGTTAAAGTGACCGTAGTTACTCATCGAATGAGATGTATACGGCTTCCACTCTCCCGATGCCAGACGCACAGTTTCTTTTGCGGGGCTAGTTGTAGAAAGGCAAAGAGCAAGAAAAAATGGAACAACCTTAAGGTGTTTAAGGTATTTACTTGCGGATTCAAAACTAATTAGGGTCATGATTTCCTAAGTTGGCTACACCGTACTTCTGAAAAGTCTGAATATGAAGAATGCACTACTTATTGATTTTATGCTCTGCCAATTGAGCCCAAGAACCAATCATCTAAGACTCTTTCGCAGCCCAGAGAATAATAGCATAAAATTACCCGAAAAGAGGAGTATAGCCTAATCGGAAAAATTGTTAACTGGCCTAGAATTTTATAAGTGGCATTGCCTGTATCCAAAATCATGTCTTAACTATTGTGCCGTAGAGGATTGAATACGATCTATCATTCAGCTTTTCACGCGAGTACAGTAATATTACGATAGTTGTGTTCGTATGTTTTTTTTTGCTAAGCTGCCAATGCTTAAAAACCTAGAAAGTAAGGGGATATTTTGGTTTGATGAAAACGAGATTGGGTCATTCCATTGCAGCAGTTTTCTTCTGGCTGCCTGTTCAAACCTTCTCATAGTACAGTTCAGCGGTAAAAATATAGGAAAATTATGGCCACTTTACTCAATGACAGCGATATTATTGACCGTATATTTAGTCATATTGATAACAAAACAACCGATCTCGGTGAAATGGTCTGGCGGGAGCCTGTAACTAACTACCTGTCGGAGGATCGGTTCAAGGCTGAAATCGAGCTCCTGAAAAGTACCTCAGTTCCCTTTTGTCCCTCAGCAGCTTTGCCAGAGAATGGCAGCTATATTGCGAGAAAAGCCGCTGGGACCCCACTCATTGTGGTGCGAGGTGAAGATGGCCTTGTTCGAGCATTTATCAACGCATGCCGACATCGTGGTATGCAGGTCGCCACGGACAGTGGGTGTGCCCGTGCTTTTGTCTGTCCCTATCATGCCTGGACCTATGGCTTGGACGGGCATCTCAAGCACATTCCTGGAAAGGACGGTTTTCCAGATTTGGACCCAAAAGAGCATGGCTTAGTTGAGGTTAGCGCGAGCGAAAAAGGCGGCATTGTCTATGTAAACCAAAAGGGCTCTATTGATTCAGAGGCGCTAGAAAACAATCCTGATTTTTTCTTGCCAGAGCAAAAGTTCTTTAAGCAAGTGGGTTTTTTGGATGACGCCAACTGGAAGTTGATCGCTGAAACTTCTATGGAGGGGTACCATATTAAGTCTCTACACAAAAAAAGCTTTTTCCCCTATGGGCTCGACAATATAAATATCGTCGAAACCTTTGGGCCTTGCTCTCGTATCACCTTCCCGTTTCGGCGGATTAAAAAGTTGCGCGATGTTAATCCTGAAGAGCGTAATATCGACGGACTGGTGACCACGGTATATCAGCTTTTCCCAAATGCTCAGGTGAGTGTTTTATCCAAGCATTCTAGTCTAGTAATTCTTGAGCCGATTAGCCCAACCTGCACCGAACATGTGGTTTATCAGCTTACCAATAAGAAGCGTATGGGAATTGAAATAAGTCTGGAGGAAGCCGAACGCGATGCAAGCTTTGTCAGAGATTCTGGTCTTGACGAGGATCGAGCGGCGGCCTGCGCTATTCAAGAAAGCTTAGCTAGTAACGCAAACAGCCATTTAACTTTCGGTCGCTTTGAAAAGGCCATAGTACATTTCCATCAAAACCTGACGGAGCGCTTGCCCTAGAATTTCATAGTCAACATTAACCAAATTTTCTGAGCATCTACTTTACTCAATACGGAGTTCGCCTCTCCGTCCGCGCTATAATCCGCGTATTTTAACAATACCGAAGCGTTTTTGTTTAATGAACGACTGACCGAAATATCAAACTCGCTGCCGTAGTCGTCACTGCCGTCTTCTGAAGAAAAATCATGGTAGACCAGCGTGAATTTGAACCCTGCAAGCTTACTAGTGACATTGACATATATGTCTTCTAAGCCAGCAGCAGGAGTGCCTAAAAACTGATCCGCCCAACCGTTAAATTTATGCAAGGTAGCGAAAGGTGTTCTAAATGATTCTCCACTACTGGTACTGTTTCCCTCTAAGACCTCGTAACCCAGAGTGGTGGTAAATGCTTTCGATTTTAAGCTGCCCGATAGAGTGTAATAATTCGCATCGAAACTTGTCTGGTCAGCGTATCCTCCATAGTCTTTTTGTGTAGCCAGCTCGGCCGTAAATAGTAGCACCTTTTCTTCGCTCAGCTTGTGATTGGTGTTAAATCGAGCGCCATAGGTCTCGGTTGCAAAGGCATGGGCGTCCTCTACGTCCATCAAGTAGGCGTAGACATTCAACTTTCCGGCGTGCCAGCCTTCAAAGCTTACATTGATAAGGTGTGAGTCGGTGCCAAAGTCAGCCAATTGGGCGCCGTCGCCAGGGCCAAAAATTCTATTCACGTTGTACATATACACATAGCGCGCGCTTATATTGCTCAGAGACGAATTTGTTACCATAAGCGCATCGTAGGTCTGCTCATTTTGTCGCCAGCCGACACCGCCGAAGAAGCGCTGATTGTCAAAATTGATTCTCTGTCGACCCAGGGTAATTATGTTTTTTTCCAAGCCGTTAAAGCGCAGCCAAGCTTGATTAATCTCTGTTCCTTCAGGGTCGGCAACAACTGAATATTGGGGGTTGTGAAAATGGGTATCGTTGTAATTATCGGTGCCGATGACGGATACATCATCAACCTCAATAAAGGCTTGAATGCCATGTGAGGTCTGTGTGGTGAAATTCAAGCGAGTCTTTAATGTGGATGCGCTGGCATCTTTCAGTGAATTATCTTGTTCTACACTTTCAAATCGGTAGCGAAAAGATAGGTGTGCGGTACCTTTTTCAATCGCTTGGGAGAAGTTTCTGTCCTCACTTCCTACGACGTCAAAACAAATGGATGATAAGGCAAGTGTGCCAAAGAAAAGTAGGCTTACCGCTGAAATTCTGCCCTGTGTGTCAATATTCATGATTGCGCCCCTGCCTTGAATTAAGATAGCCTGCGCTGAAAATCAAGTGAGTGGTCCCTCACTTAAACCTTGAATTTGTTCACCAAAGAAGCCAGTTCTTCAGATAGCGCTATTTGATCGGTACACGCTTGAGTTGTTTTAGATGCTCCATCCGCGGTCTCTGCGGCGTACTCAGTAATATTCGTGATATTGCGATTAATTTCTTCTGCCGTAGCCGACTGCTCTTCTGTGGCCGTTGCGATCTGAATATTAATGTCCACAATACCCAAAACCGAGGTGTTAATTTTTTGCAGGGCTTCTCCAGCTGCATTGGCTTGCTGAACGGCTTGCTCAGCGCTTTCTACTCCTCCCTCCATCACACCCACCGCATTGGCCGTACCTTCCTGTAATCGGGTAATCATCGTATGAATTTCCTGTGCAGACTCCTGTGTGCGTTGAGCTAGAGTGCGAACCTCATCGGCTACAACGGCAAAGCCCCTGCCAGCTTCTCCCGCTCGAGCGGCTTCAATTGCAGCGTTGAGGGCCAATAGATTGGTCTGTTCTGATACCCCCCTAATTACATCCAATACTGTTCCAATATTACTGGTGTCATCGGATACTCGCGAAATTGCATTGTGGGCTTGGCGGGTATTGTCAGACAGTGCAGACATAAGCTTGACGGTTTCCTTAACCATCTGATGGCCTTCGTCTGAAGCCGATCGCGCTTCATTTGCGGCTTCCGAAGCCCCGTTCGCGTGTCTTGCAACCTCTTCCACTGTTGCGGCCATTTCGTTGATTGCCACAGCAACTTGATCAGTTGCCTCTTGTTGCTTATGGGCGCAGACTTTAGTTTGCCCAACAATATCACCGGTAGTTTCGGTGGCATGTTTCAATTCAAGAGCGGCCGCTCTAACCTGAGAAACCACTCCTTGAAAGTGTTCCATCATCTTATTCAGGGCGCTGCTCATGATTCCCATTTCATCCCGACTATCAACGTCAACTCGATAAATCAGGTCCGAATTTTGTTCAATATGCTCTAGTGCTGTCCGTAATTTTGTAATTGGCCCGTGGATATTGTTTTTTAATGCGATGGAATAGACAGCACTGGAGATCATTAATACTAACAAAACACTGAGCGATACACTGAGTAAGCGACTGCTGGTTTCTTCCACAATGCTGGCGGTTTTAGTCAGTTCACTACCCGACTTAGCAACATCCTCTCCTGCGTCTCTGAGGCTAGTCGCAATGGTGTTTGTACTTTCTCGAGCCTCCTTGCTTAGATCGGCTAAATCTTTGTCAATTGATAGCCCCTGACGCCTCGATTCAGACATTAATGAATTTCCCAGTACGCGATTTTCATCGACATAAGCGTCTACAGCTTCAAGCATTTTTTCATAGAATACATCAGTGCGATCTTTTAGTGAGACCGCAAGTGACTGATCATCAATGCGAGAGAGCAGGGAGTACATTTCTTCTTTTGCCATTTCGGCATTCGCTTCGGACTCGTTGAGCCAGCTAACAGATAAGTCAGCTAACCAAAACCGAACTTCTGAAAACTTCCGACTCAACTCTGTTACGTTGTTGAGTCGTTTCGCAGAAATGCCTTGTTCAGCGAGAAGTTTACTCTGAGTGTCAATGGCGTTGCGCTGAAGGCTAACAACGTTCGTTTGTGAGCGGCTTAAGTCCGAACTTTCGAATAGCGCCATCGCTAGATAGACTAGGGATAACAAAATAATACCTGCAAATATTCCCGTAAACACAAGTATTCTAACGCCTATTGATAGATCCCTGATTCTCATGTTTTACCACCAGTCTGCCTATTTGAATATTGCTAGGCTAATAGCTCCGCCTAGTTCACCCAAAACACCTCCCTCCTTTTTACCGCCTGTAATATCCAATTCGCCTTTAGGGGATCCGTGGCAACCTAAGCAGGACTCGCCGTAGTATTCCGGCAATATGTATCGAAAAGCATCTTTGCCTTTACTTTTTGTCACTTCGAAAAATGGCTTGCCATTCTCATAGCCCTCACCTTTAAATTTATTTTCAATGACATCGTGTTCCCACTTGTCAGGTCTGTTTGCGCGATTGCGAACGTATTTCTTAGGTGCGGTCAGCTTTATGCTCATACTACCCTGCATTTTTTGACTAAACCTCCCCGCGACACGCCGAGCGAATATAGCGGGTAAGAACCCTTTAAATCCCACATCCGCTTGATTGATAAGTTCTTGGGCTTCACTCATGATTTCTGACACTGAGTCCAGCATGGCTTTTTGTGGCTTCCCGCTGGATAAAGTTTTTCCGCTGGCGTCTTTGTAGTTGGCTTTAGCCATCTCTACGACTGACTTTCCATCCAGACCTTTATGTCCTTTTGACGCATCGTTAATTAAATTTTGGTTAACCGATATCACTTTCCTTGATGCACGGAATAAGGTGGTTAGGCTCTCGCTAGTTGCAACGTCATCCCCAAGAGCTGCATAGGGGAATGTCAGAACTAATGGTGTAAGTATTAGGGTGACTAATAATCGACATACTTTGGATAGATACATCACGACTTCCTTAAAGTAACGGGGCTATTAATCAGTATAGTTTGGCAAATAGAGTGCGGTAGGAATATTGGGAGTAAGTAGAATTTCTTAAAGAAGGTTTCGGTATAATCCCCGACTTGCTGACTATGGGTAACGTGCCTTTCGGCCTGAGTGGTGGGAATGTTACAAAGACACAGGTTTTTTGCCGTTGGCGGAGGAAATAGAGCTTACGAGGCTTTTTCGTCTAATACGTTTGAAATCCAGTCGTACAAATCCTAATAAGCATATCGTCTCAAGCCTTGGCTCTGGTGGTATCGATGGAAGTCCTGCGACTTAGTCTGAAAGGTGCTCATTAATGTTCAGTTAATATAACGTTCAGACTTCGTTCACTCCCTCTGACTATAGTGCGCTCAAGTTGTACGGGTAGCTTGCCCAAGCAACTTCAATAGACTCGCCACAGTGGCTTGCATTTAACGGTCAGGGATACCACCTGCAAGATGAGATTGGGAAAAAAGAAGATGGACGGCATTCAAACGGGCACTTGGGGTCGAGCAACCGACATTCAAAACATCATGACTTTAGGCTTGGTGGCACTGTCCCGTCTCTTTAGTTTAAGGGCGGGAGATAAGCCCCAAATACCTGGAACGGCCGTTAAGGCAAAGACATCAAGGCAATGTGTACCCAATTCACAAGCCTGTAAATATCATACCCTAGCGTTCAATGGGGCTATTGACCTTGCCTCTGCGCCCCGTGTTCGCAAAAGATTGCTGTCTGCTCTCGGCGCTCATCATCACTTAGTTATCGACTTCACTCACTTGCCTTACATTGATAGTGCCGGTATCGCGGTATTTCTAGAAGCTCTAAAAGTAGCCAAACATCAGGGGCGCTCGATGGTCTTTGTTGGTGTGCAGGGGCCGGCTCTGCAATTAATGGAATTAACTCGATTGAACCAGGTTTTCACGCTCCTAGGTTCGGCGCCTTAAACTCTTAGAGCGATGTAGGGTAGGAATTTGATACACTCCGTAGAGTGTTTATCCCTACTCTCTTTAAGAGGCTATCTATGACTGATACATTTCAAGCCTTGCTGGTCGATGAAAATCGCGAAGCAAAGATTCAGACCCTCGGCATTGCTGACTTACCGGATGAGGCTGTGCTGATTGATGTGGAGTATTCCACATTGAATTTCAAAGATGGTCTGGCCGTCTCGGGAGCTTCCCCAATTTGCCAGAAATTGCCCATGGTGTGTGGTATCGACTTGGCGGGTACTGTCGCTGAATCCAAAGACTCTCGTTTCAATGTTGGCGACAAGGTACTTGCCAACGGCTACGGCTTATCGGAGAGACACTGGGGTGGTTATAGCCAGAAGCAGCGCGTTAACCCTGATTTTTTACTCACTATTCCAGCGGAATTTTCAAGTCAGCAGGCGATGGCCATTGGCACCGCAGGCTATACCGCAATGCTCTGCGTTAATGCGATACGAGATCATGGTGTCTTGCCGAGTGATGGCCCAATTTTGGTCACAGGGTCGGTGGGAGGGGTTGGCTCCGTGGCTATCATGCTACTAAGTGCTCTGGGTTATGAGGTGGTTGCTGCTACAGGGAGACCAGAGCAGGAAGACTATCTAAAAACTTTGGGTGCATCGTCTATTGTGACTAGGGATGAGCTGGCAAGAAAATCTAAGCCCCTTGAGCGAGAACTTTGGGCAGGAGTGGTGGATACGGTTGGATCAACGACTTTGGCCACTGCATTGAGTCAGGTGAAATACAACGGTATTGCGGCTGTATGTGGTTTGGCTGGGGGGCTTGATTTACCGGGGAATATGATGCCTTTCATTTTGCGCAACGTGCGTTTGCAGGGCTGTGATTCAGTAATGGCACCGATGGCCGCAAGGGTGCGAGCTTGGGCTGATTTAGCCGTTTATTTGGACCTATCGCTGTTGGCAACTGCAACAATAGTTGAACCGCTAAGTCGTGTGCCAACCCTGGCTCAAGAAATTATTCAAGGCAAGGTTAAGGGTCGCGTTGTCATTGATGTGAACCGCTGAGCAAACATCGTATTCTGGAATTGAACAAATGAATGAAATATTGAACTTGCTTTCGGCCCATATCGATGAGATGGGTTATCGTTTTGATTGGAAAGAGTTAATTCTTGGTTTAGGCACGCCTTTTTTTATATTGGCTCTGTTGGTCGAAATGCGGGTGTTGAAAGATCGGCCTGAAATTTTTGATCTAAAAATTATCCTGACTAATTTTGGTTTAGGCTTTGCTTATCAAACGGTTGAGGTTATTTTTCACTTCCTATTTCTTGGTGCAGCTATGCACTACCTTGCAAGTTTCGCTTTATTCGAAATAGAGTTGAACGCCCTGAATTTGGTGTTAGGGTTTTTTGCAATGGAATTTCTTTATTACTGGTACCACCGCGCCAACCATAGAATAAGGTATTTTTGGTGCTCTCACGTGGTTCACCATTCTTCGGAGGGTATGAATCTAAGTACGGCCACAAGACAAAGCATGACCTATGCTTTTAGTGGCGGCATAATTTTGTTTTTTTCTCCGCTCATGATCTTTGGTTTCCCGCCAGAGGTAGTGATGAGTTTTTATGCTGTTGACTTGGTTTACCAGTATTTCATTCATACACAGTCGGTTGGAAAGCTCTCAAAGCCCATTGAATTCTTCTTTAATACCCCTTCCCATCATCGTGTTCACCATGGTCGTAATTCAGAGTACATCGA
>Ga0209825_1000261_pt1 | contig 47680 bp, 43 predicted proteins | sample EN8Hudsemesocosm_FD_184631 | JGI IMG/M metagenome (GOLD analysis project Ga0209825, IMG submission 184631) | Methane-oxidizing microbial communities from mesocosms in the Hudson Canyon - EN8B Hudson Canyon (SPAdes) (version 2) | ecosystem: Environmental > Aquatic > Marine > Cold seeps | place... | reverse complement strand
AGTCATTTTGCATTACTAAAAACTCAACAGAAAGAAAAAATATGTCAGTCAGCTCAGTAATAAAATCCATCCAAGACATTATGCGTAAAGATGCCGGTGTCGATGGCGATGCGCAACGCTTAGGCCAACTCTCTTGGTTATTATTTTTAAAAATATTTGATGCACAAGAGGAAGAATTGGAATTTGAACAAGAAAATTACCAAGAACCTTTACCTACACACTATTTATGGCGTAACTGGGCGGCTGATAACGAAGGCATCACCGGTGAAGAATTACTCGGTTTTGTTAATGACCAATTGTTTCCCGATCTAAAAAACCTAACAGCCCCGATTCAACTTAATCCACGCGGTTTTGTGGTTAAAGAAGCGTTTAGCGATGCCTTCAACTATATGAAAAACGGCACCTTATTACGTCAAGTGATTAACAAGCTGAATGAAATTGACTTCACCGACTCGCAAGAGCGGCATTTGTTTGGTGATCTTTACGAGCAAATTTTAAAAGACCTACAGAGTGCGGGCAATGCGGGCGAATTTTACACCCCTAGAGCAGTGACAAGCTTTATGGTAAACCGCATAGACCCTAAGCTGGGTGAAAGCATTATGGACCCTGCTTGTGGTACCGGTGGTTTCTTGGCGTGCTCTTTTGAACATGTAAAAAAACATTATATTAACAAGTCCAGCACCGATTTGCCCATCTTACAAAAGCAAATTCATGGTGTAGAAAAAAAGCAATTACCGCATTTGCTTTGCACCACCAATATGCTCTTACATGGCATTGAAGTCCCCGTACAAATCAAACATGGCAATACCCTAAGCAAGCCGCTATCCAACTGGGATGATGAACTTGATGTCATTGTCACTAATCCACCCTTTGGCGGCACCGAAGAAGACGGCATAGAAAAAAACTTCCCCACAGAATACCGCACCCGTGAAACAGCAGATTTATTCTTACAACTGATTATTGAAGTATTAAAAGACGGTGGCCGTGCAGCGGTCGTCTTGCCTGATGGCACTTTATTTGGTGAAGGCGTAAAAACCAAAATCAAAAAATTACTCACCGAAGAATGTAATTTACACACCATCGTGCGTTTACCTAATGGCGTCTTTGCACCTTACACGGGCATTAAAACCAATATCTTATTTTTCAGCAAAGGCAAACCGACTGAAAACATCTGGTATTACGAACACCCTTACCCAGAAGGCGTAAAAAATTATAATAAAACCAAACCAATGAAGTTTGAAGAATTTCAAACAGAAATTGACTGGTGGGGTGATGAAGCCGACGGCTTTGCCAAACGAGTAGAAACTGAACAAGCCTGGAAAGTCAGTATTAATGAGGTTATCGAACGCAATTTTAATCTGGATATTAAAAACCCGCATGTCGGTGAAGTGATCACTCATAATCCAGAAGAATTACTCAGTGACTATAGTAAGCAACAGGCTGATATTCAGGCTTTGCGTGATCAGTTAAAAGGGATTCTTTCGACTGCATTAGCTGGAGGCGAGTAATGTCTGATGCGCATTTGCTGATAACGGAAAACATTGATATTTGGACGACTGCGATTAAAAAACGTTCGGCAACAGGACGTGGCAGTAATAAAAAAATAGAGTTAACAGGCATTAAAAAGCTGCGGGAATTGATTTTAGAATTAGCAGTGCGCGGGAAATTAGTACCGCAAGATCCTAATGATGAACCTGCATCGGTGTTGTTGGAAAAAATAGCGGCTGAAAAAGAACTGTTAATTAAAGATAAAAAGATTAAGAAAACTAAGGTACTGCCTAAGATTGGGGAGAATGAAAAATTATTTAACATCCCTGAATTTTGGAGCTGGGTTCGTTTTGGAAATATAGCACAACATAATTCAGGAAAAACCTTAGACAAAGGGCGAAATAGTGGGGAACCGTACTCTTATTTAACTACTTCTAATCTATATTGGGGGACGTTTAATTTAGAAAATGTTCGTCAAATGCTTATAGAAAGTGACCAATTAGAAAAGTGTACTGCAAAAAAAAATGACCTCTTAATTTGTGAAGGTGGTGAGGCAGGACGAGCGGCCGTTTGGGAGAAAGATGAAGACATATGCTTTCAAAACCATATACACCGAGCACGCTTTTATAGTGAAATTAGCCCATTTTTTATGTTCAGATTTTTTGAGCAGTTAACAGCAACTGGCGAGATAAATAACCACCGTAAAGGTGTTGGCATATCTAATATGTCAGGTAAGTCATTAGCACTGATTGTTACTCCATTACCACCACTAGAAGAACAACACCGCATCGTCGCCAAAGTCGATGAACTTATGCTCTTATGTGATCAGTTAGAGCAACAAACCGAAGACAGTATCACCGCTCATAAAACCTTAGTGGAAACCCTGCTAGCCACACTAAGCAACAGCGAAACTCCAGCCATATTTAATCAAAACTGGACAAGAATCGCCGAACACTTCGACTCCCTGTTCACCACAGAACACAGCATCGACCAGCTAAAACAAACCGTCTTACAACTCGCAGTCATGGGAAAGCTCGTCCCACAAAACCCCAACGACGAACCCGCGTCCATATTACTAGAAAAAATAGCCGCTGAAAAATTACGCCTTGAAAATGAAAAAAAATTAAAAACAAAAGCTAAAGAATATATTGATAATTCTGAATACTATTTAGCTATCCCGCTTACATGGAAATTTTGTCGCTTAGGCAACTTAGCAAAGTTCATTGATTACAGAGGAAAAACGCCAACAAAGCTACCTAATGGAGTTAGGTTAATTACAGCAAAAAATGTTAAGTTTGGTCATATTTCATTGCAGCCAGAAGAGTTTATTTCAAAAGAAGAATATGTTTCTTGGATGACAAGAGGGATACCAAGAGTAGGTGACATTTTATTTACTCCAGAGGCACCACTCGGAAATGTTGCAATTATTAATATAGAAGAAAAATTTGCTCTTGCACAACGTGCAATTTGTTTTCAATTCCATGAAAAAAATCTATCAAGTTTTCTGAAAATAGTAATAATGTCTATAAGCTTCCAAAATCAATTAATTGAAAATGCCTCTGGCATGACTGCAACAGGTATTAAAGCCTCAAAGTTAAAAGAAATACCAATTCCTATTCCCCCACTCCTTGAACAACACCGCATTGTAAAAAAAGTCAATGAACTAATGACCCTCTGCGAGCAACTCAAAGCCCGCCTCAACGAAGCACAAACCACCCAACTCCACCTCGCCGATGCTGTTGTAGGTGAAGTAGTTGGAGATCAACCAAACAAACCAATAGAAAGTAAAGCCGAAGCAATAATTATGAAAATAACGACAACTCTAACGCTGGGAGAGCAATACGCCAATCAAGATGATGCGATATTAGCAGCACTTATTAATAAGGAAGGGATGGACGCTGACGCTAAAGTTGTTTGGAGTAAGTCAAAATTTGATTTACCAACTTTTTATAAACAATTAAAAAAAGAAATCAATGCGGGGTATATCAATCGGCCCGCTCAAGCTAATTTTGAAAACTAATTAGGCTGTAGAAAATGAAGTTAAAGGAATTAACCCTACCTAACTATAAAGGCTTTGTTGATTTTACAACTACCTTTGATAAAAAATCCCCCATTACCACTATTATTGGTCAAAATGGAGTGGGGAAATCTAACCTAATAGAAATTATTATTGCAATTTTTAGAGCACTAGATTTAGGTGAGCCAACTGATTTCAGTTATACATTAAAATATGAGTGCCGAGACCATGAGATTCAGGTCAACTATGATATTGATGCTAAAAGTAAAAATTTAGTTACGATAAATAGTGTTAAAAAAAGCGCAACTTTTTTGAAAAATAACGCTAATGAATATATGCCACTAAATGTTTTTGCTTATTACTCAGGTACAAACTGGCGAGTTGAAGAGCTTTTTTTAAAACATCAAACACAATTTTATAAGCGACTAACGGAAGGTGATGACGCCTTATTGAGACGATTTTTTTATTGCCGTGATGTTCATAGCTTTTTTGTTTTGCTTGCTTTTCTGGTTGATGATGACCCTGCATGCAAAGAGTTACTCAGCAAGTTAGGTATAAAAGGCGTTGATTCCGTCCTATTTTGTTTAAAAAAACCTTATTGGTACAAAGGGAAACCTAATGAAATAATGCAATCTGAAGGCGACCCTAGATTTTGGTATTCAAGAGGTATTGTAAAAGACTTTTTGGACAAGCTTTGGAAACACGCCATTGCCCCCATTGACAATAAAGAAAGAAAAACAATCGACTTTCGTGGTAGATCAGAGAACCAAGATCGTCTTTATATGTTTTTACCAAATGAAAAAGCATTAAGGAATCTTGCTGAAGAATACTCAGATACAACTTCTTTGTTTAAAAACATTGAAAGTACCTATATTGCTGATTTATTAGAAAAAGTCGATGTCACCGTTACTTTGGATGATGATCAAGAGCTAACTTTTGATCAACTCTCTGAAGGAGAGAGGCAATTACTTACCGTTCTTGGCTTAATGAAATTTACCCGTGATGATGAATCATTATTTTTGTTAGATGAACCTGATACTCATTTAAACCCTAGATGGAAATTAGATTATTTTAAGCAAATAGAGAATATTCTTAATCATGAAATTGACGGTAGCGATAAAACTGCATGGAAGTCCAGTCAGGTTGTTTTAACAACCCATGATCCACTCATGTTAACGTCCCTTTATGCTGAACAAATCAGAGTGCTATCAGAATGCCCTGATAAAGGGATAATATCTAAAAAACCAGAAGAAGACCCAATTCATATGGGCGTTGAAGCTATTATTCAGTCAGGACTATACGGCATCCGTACAAGTTTAGATGAAGAAATACAGCATAAAATTGATTTGAGAAACCGACTTTTATCAATGAAATCTCGTGATGAGCCACCTTCTGAAGAGTTAGTTAAGTTGAATAATGAATTGGATCAAATGGGGCTTTCACATGTGCATCCTAATCCGTACTTTTCAAATTTTGCTAAGGCCGTCAGTCGTAATCCAAAGTTTAGACGGCCGGAACTAACCGCTCAAGAATACAAAGATGTTCAAACTCTTTCAGATGAAATACTTGCGAATTTATCTAAAGGAATTGAAAATTAATGATAAAAATTGATATTCCTGAGCAGCTTCCTTCTGAAATTGAAGCATGGAAAAATAAAGCAGCCGAGATTACTCAAGAAATACTTCTAGCTACAAGTTTAGCTGACAAACATGCACTAATTGATAAACATGAAAAACATTGGCGTAAACCTGAGTTAGTTAAGTGGTTATCCGACCTATCTTGTGAGAAGTGTTGGTACACCGAAACTAAGTTTGGTGGTGATTATCAAGAAGTTGAACATTACCGGCCTAAAAAAGGGACAAAACAAGAAGATGGTACCCAGCCTCCTGATCATAATGGTTATTACTGGCTGGCTTTTGATTTAACTAATTACAGGCTTTGTAAACGTAGGCCAAATGGAAAAAAAGGAACGTTCTTTCCAATCTTAAATGAACGAATTAGAGCAAATAATGAAAATGATCCTTGGCAAGATGAAACCCCTTTATTTCTAGACCCTTTGAAATCAAATGATATTCTACTGTTGAGTTTTGACGATACTGGTTTACCTGTAGCTGAAGAAGGTATTGGCCCTGATGATATTAAGCGAGTTAATTTTACAATAGAAAAATATTTCTTAGATGAACGTATATTAAATACAAGAAGGCAGCAAACTTGGAATACAACAAGGGCTTTATTTAATAATTATCTAAATGCAATAACAGAGGCAAATAAAAGTGGGAGTAGTACTATGCGCGCATCTGCTGAAGCTGAATTGAAACAATTGCGTGAATTAGTTGCTCCAAGTGCTGAATTTTCTTCAGTTGCTAAAGCTTCATTACTGAAACTTGGTGATCAGATGGCTATGAAAATAGCTTGTAATTAATTGTAATTTTTTAAAAAAAACAAGGGATCGCTCTAAACAACACGTCAAGGGAAGCAGCCAACTTGGTTTATAAACTAAGCTTACACCACTGTCCTTGATGGTGACATGAGCATTTATAACAAATCAAATATCTCATTCAATATCAGCGATAGATTCCCCTAAAAACTCAAATCTCTGAAACTGTTTTCCATCACGCTCAATCACTTCAAGAAACATACTCGCGGGCCTTATCCATAAATCAGTCTCATTATCTATTGAAACATAAACAACGTGCTCTTCTAAGGTTTCAGAATGCTTTGCTGTGTCGAGAACTTTATAAATATTCCCTTTAAAGTGTTTATATAGGCCCTTTTGTATTTTCACATTTTCCACCCTAAACTGCTATTTTCTGCTTTGATGCAGAAATAAGTAATCCTATACGCTCTTTCACTAGCTTAGGAATAAATTTATTCTTGTCATGTTGGTCTTTAAAACCAAGCCGTTGATACGCACTGCCACTAATACCTGATGTATCAACACTATTCAGTAATCATACACTTAAACGGCCTTATAATTTTTTAGATACCCGTGCTTCTTCGAGTAAAAATAATTTATTATTAACATTTAATACTTGGTTATTGCCGATATTTATTAACGGATTATTCCAATGGCAATGTCCAAAAATGACTAACCCAGCCCCCTTATTTTCAAGACACTCCCTAATCATTGGTTCTCCTTTCTGACTACTATCAGGATCATCGGGTCCCTGATGCAGTACATTGATATCATTTTTCTTCGCTATTAGTTTTATCAATTCATTCTTGAAGTGCTCTTCACTCTTACGCTGGTTTCTGTCTATTCGCCCAATAATGCCAGATATACCGCCAACTTTTAGATCCATAAAGGTTTCAGAAGTACCATCTAGAATATTAACATTTCTGTTTAACAGTCCTTCTTTTACTATATCGTGATTACCATGAACGCCAACAACTTGTTCAAACCGGTGTGCGAAAGCATTCCATACACTGGAGACATCCCCCGTACCGCCTAACTTTCTACAGTCGGGATAGTCATATAGATCGCCTGCGAGTATGACAAGATTAACGTAGGGTATTTCTTCAAGCTCATATAATAAAGTTAACTCTTCTGCGACCACTTCACCTAGTAACCTATTAGTACCGCTAATCTCACGACCCTGGAGGTCTGAGGTAGCAACAATTGATGATATCCCCGTAGGTAATTCATCAACCGTTGCTCTAAAAAAAGGGAGGGAACTATTACGAATTTTTCCACTGGGACCTGATGATTTATAACTTATCTCGTGAAAAGGCTGACCTTCGATGCTTAATATTTTCATGTTTACTCGCTTTAGTTTCCATGAGTCTGTAAACGCTTTTTTTTACTATAAGGCTTCATTTAAGTTCTAAACGCCCGACCTGCTTAAATTAAAACAAAGCTTCCACAGTTCAATTAAATATTGCACATCAACTTTTGCACGATGTTCCGCTTTTACAATTTTTCTAGCCTTCATTTTTAATCTTTCATAAAGCTTTAGTCGTGTAGCTTCATCAAACTCTACTTGCTCAAGTAATGGCAACATGACAGTATCAGAGTGAATCACAATAAATTGAGCATAACCGAGCGTTGACCCTGCTCCATAGAGTACATCGATCCAATTTTCGTCAAATTGACCACCATCAGCATAAATGGATTCTCCTGCTTTAATTGACTGACTCATCAAAGCGCACATTTTTTCTGGATGAATTCCTTTCTCACTACACATAGCTCGACTAATACCATGAATTTTATGTTCTGCGTAAAAATCCCAATCAGTCCATTCTTCAATCAGATTGGGGCTGATTAAGTAGCTTTCGATATTACCTTTCTCATCCGACCATGCGATTTCTATGGGATAGCTAGCATTACTTAATGAGCTTGCTTCAATATCTAAAAAACGTGGCATTTGTATCTGCATCAATATTGTCCTTCATTAAAAATGAGACCTACCTTATTATGTGTTTGTTCTTATATATTAATGATTAAATTTGGCATAAATTGACCATTATTCTCGTGAGGGTAGCCTTTGGGGTTACTCACAACACGTACTCCAGATATTTCATAATCAACAGGTACATGAATATGGCCATGACACCAAAGGTCAATATTTCGTGCATACAATTTTATAAAATTATCGAGGTTTGATGCATAACTGTGATTTATCTTACTGCCGCACGAACGTAATGACGGGGCATGATGCGTCACAATGACCGTTTTACCGTCATAAGCAGTTAGCAACTGAGACTCTAACCATTTTAGTGAGTTTTTATGCAAAAAATAAGCAATCAGCGGTGTAAATAATTCATGATTACTGATATTAGTGATGGGTAATAATTTTAGTTGCTCTGCTAATTTATTATTCATATCGGCATGCCACTTTTTGTGGCTTATAACACTATAATCAGTGATGGACGCTTGCGATTTTTCAACTTCAGCCTCAGAAAAATCATTAAAATCTGTCCAGAGTGTTGCACCAAGAAACCTTACATTACCAATAACTACAGAATTATTTTCTAATAAATGAATACCTAGCTCTTTCGCTTTACTGCGTAGTTCATCAAGCACAGATAGGTCAGATCTGTAGTATTCATGATTTCCAGTGACATAAATAATCTCTTTATTCTTAAATCGATGCCTTGCCCATTCGATGCCATTGACCCACTCGCCAATATCTCCAGCGAGGACAATAACATCAGCTTCTTCAGGGTAATCAAAGCGTAAACAAGGATAGTCAAATTCAGGGTCAAAACGTTTGTGTGCTCGTTCTGTATGAATGTCAGATGTTAAAAATATTTTCACTGTAGCTTGCTCTTCTTTTTTATTAGTATTATCTATTCTTTCCCGTTAGTAGTGAAAATCAATAAGGCGGATTGTAATAATGATCCTGAGCAGAATCGTGACGAGTTAAAATTTCATCGTACATAATGTCGCTCACTTTTGACTCTGGGAACAAATAGGGCCTTGCTAACTCAACGAATTCATTTTGAGATTGAATTTCTAATAATGTTGTTTTATTAATTATGTTTTGAAGAGGGTTTGTTTTTAATTGATTAAATTTATTAGCACTAACCCTGCAACCATTCCAAATCATATAGTACATATAGCTAAGTGAACAGTGTTGAAGTTTTGAAATCAAGTAGGACCTAAAGCCATTCTCTTTTTCTATATTAATGACCGAATACCCATTTGTACTTGATATGGCAATGACATACTCTAAACATTCATCAACAGACACCAATAACTGTGCTTGTAGGCGCTCTAAGTGATCAGGAAAATTATCAACATAATTTTTATCCTCTGAAAGTAATAAGATTTCATTTTTAGTGATATTAATTTGCCAATGTGCCTCTATTGGATCAATAGAGATCACTTTTCCATGACCGGTTGTCAGAGCGCTATTCGGTGTCGATTTATGTAGAGAAATAATACCTTTTTTTAAAAGCTGCAAAAAGGGCTTAGTATTATCCAGAGGTGCTAATTTTGTAGAAGGGTTGAAGCCAAACAATACCTTATTCTCCATATCATTTGACCACTCTATCAGCGCCCTAAGATAAACAAAGTCCATGAATGACAGCACAATACGTTGAACCCGCTTCCCCAATATAACCTCACCCTCCTCAGTAAAGCACTGACTTACTAGTGCTCTATGACTTTTTGATTCAATTTTATTTAACTCAGGGGCTCTGTTTTTTTTATCGGCTAATATTTCTTTTATTTCACACTCTATACAAAAAGGGGGCTTGATCGTTCCAAAAATGTAACCCCGATCTTCAAAACGATGCTTTAAATAATAGCCACAAACATTACAGGACTCTTTTTGATTTAAAGCAAAAGGAAATAGCGTTGAAAGTTCTTCTGTGATATTTGGCAAGATAAATTTTTTTTTAATCGTAACAATAGGCATATTGTCGTAATAATCATTGATTAATGTTTTTAGTAAATCGTGCGACAAATGTGCTAGGTTAGGGTTTATGTTTGAATCAATAAGCATCTGTAAGACCAAATATATTAAAACAGCTGACCATATGAACTTTTGGTAGCTATTGGGTAACTAAAGAATTAGAACCGGTTGTAAAAATATGAATTGGTAGTGTAACAAAAAACACAATTGCAGACTATAGTCCGTCGAACTATAGTCATAATTCATAGAAAATCTCTTCATAAGAGGATTTTTTATGACAATATCTGTAGCCGAAGCATTCGGAGCAGCATTAAAAGCTGCGAGAAAGAAAAAAGGTTTATCGCAAGAAAAATTAGCCTTCCAAAGTAACTTGGATCGTACTTACATTTCATTACTGGAACGAGGTAAAAGGCAACCTTCACTATCATCAATATTAGAAATCTCTAAATGTTTAGATATTCCTGCACATGAGTTAGTTAGACTAACCACTGAAGTAATGAATGAACAAAATGTGGATAATTAGGAAAAAGTGCCTATTTCTTGGAGAATAGGCGAAGGTTAATTTAGAATGGATAGTTAGCTTATTAAGAGTACCCAAGTATCTTCCGTTTCTGAATCAGAAATCTAGCCGGTGTATTAGGCGTAAAAAAGGTGAATTATTTGATCTAATTGATCATAAACAACAAATACTCCAAAACAACTAGATTTTTCATCGTAAAATTAACTACCTTACTTATAAAAAACGGCCCGTTGAAAACATAAAACGTGAAGATAATTTCTTTACACAAATTTAACTTGTCATTGATGTTTACAGAGTAAAAAGTCAGACAGTCTCTACATAACTTAACAAAAGTAACAACAAAAAATAACACAAAACAAAAAAGATGATTACTATCAACAGCTTAAATGGTTAAATTTAACTTAAATGGCAATCTTATACGAACTACCATTTTGACCCTTACCTTATATACATTATGTAAATTATATTTTTAAGGCCATATATTTATGGCCTTTTTTATGATTTCATAAAATATTTGAATTACTTCCAAACACTCAAGGAATGAATTAAATAAGACTGAAGACGCCAAGCTTTTAGGATGCGGATTTAGATAAACACCTAACAAAAACATTGCTTTTAGTACAAATGCACTGAGCCCCGTTTTAATACTTAGACACTCCAATTTAGCACCGGAATACCGCAACATAAAAATGTAATTGCTTTACATCCGTACTGTTTTATCTGGTGATTTTACTAACCCCTCATTAGATTTAATGTTTTTATAAAAGGCCCTCCACTTTCCACTATTTTTGGTAGATTACTTCCAGCGCCATTTTTGTTGCACTCACATCATTGTTAATCAAATAGAGTCTATCTTTTTAGCTATGTCACCGTTAAGTGTGGATTTTTTTAATTACATTTGTTCTTAAAAGCCCTCTCCAAAGGGAGAGGGTTGGGTGAGGGGAAATAGAAAGTATGTTATCAATATTTCTTTCATATCTTTGTCAGTAATTAAGAGAAACTTGCAATATCTTATTTTAACTTCTCCCCACCCAAACCTCCCCAGCAAGGGAGGACTTTAAGAGTTGTTGTTTTTCCACACTTAACGGTGACATAGCCATCTTTTTTGCCTTACTCTCTATTAACTATGGATTTGAATGGATGGTTCTGACACAGTTTTTTCCATCGCGTTTTGCCATATAAACACCATCATCTGCTTGTTTAATTAATGCTTCATAATTTTCAGTCTTATCAGTACGCGTAGAAAAACCAATGCTAATACTGCCTTGCCAAACACCGCCACCTGTTGTTACTCTCAACTCAGAGACTTGTTTACGGGTAACTTCAGCAATATACATTCCTCCCTCTTGGTCAGTATTTGGACAAAGAATTAAAAATTCATCCCCCCCTAGACGGCAAACAATATCATCACTCCGTACTGCATGCTGAAGGGTTAAGGCTAGCTCACGCAATACATCATCACCGGCATCATGACCATAGGTATCATTCACTTCTTTAAAGTGGTCAGCATCAATCATCATACAAGAGAGAGGAATACCTTCTTGTACAGATTCTTTCCATAAAGCAGAAAGCTGTCTTAAGGCATGACGACGATTAGGAAGCCCTGTTAAGACATCTGTTAACGAAAGTTCTTCCAATTGCAGATTAGCTTCTTGAAGATCTTTGGTTCTTTCCGCAACTTTCTCTTCTAGCGTTAAGTTTAATCTAACTAATGCTTTATTTCGTAAAGATACCTGATGAAACAGTCCATTCAGTGCGTTAAGTAAAGGTTCAGTTGCACTGTCTAATTCCTTTTCTTCCTTCTCATACGCCTCACTTGCACTTAAACCAGAGTTGATAGAGTCTATTTGTCTCGCCATATTTTGGTCAGACCCCAATATATGATAAGCAAGCCAATAAGTAAGAAATTTAAACAGACTTTCAGCACTTTTCACATTCTGTGGGGAAATTTCTCTATGTAAAGCGTTTACTTCTTGCAAAAATCCTTGATGTACTTGTATATGGGCTTCAAGGTGACGTGGATCGATACCTGCTTTTGCCATCATTGCTTCTTCATCTTGAAAATGAAATTGAGCGTAATTGGATAACTGCCCAAAAACCTCTTCAAGCTCATCAAAATGCAATTCATTTTTAGTCAGTCTATCTCCAAATCGATTAATAAGATCTACAAGATGATGATGTTGCTCATCTACCTCTACTAGGCCAGTAATAAAAGCCTTATCCCAATGAAATGATTCCATAATTTTTGTGTGTTGTATGTTAAAAATTTAATTACAAAGGGTAATTAATCTCGCCATATCTCAACTTTATTTCTGCCTGAATTTTTGGCTGAATATAAGGCCGAGTCGGCTTGACTAATCACCCCCAACAAAGATAACTTTGGATCCCACTCTGATAAACCAATGGAGCAAGTAATGTTTAAAGTCACTATATCATTAATTGTAATACTCAACGCCTGAATAGCTTTCCGTAATCGCTCCATAATAAACGCTGCGTGTTTAATTGATGTATCCGGCATACAAAAAAGAAATTCTTCACCGCCATAACGACCAATAGAATCATATTCCCTTAAGGAGTTAGTAAAGAGTTGAGCAATCCTTTTAAGTACTCTATCACCTGCTAAATGGCCATACTCATCATTAACTTTCTTGAAGAAATCTATATCAATAATTGCGATAGAATGTACTACCTGCTTCCTAAGCCCTCTTGAGTGTTCTTTTTCCAGCATTTGAAAAATCAACCCTCTATTAGGTATTCCTGTTAAAGCATCAATTTGAAAGCGGGTTGCGTTTAAGTTAAAAATAAATGCATTTAGACTCGATATAAAATCATCTTGTATTCTTGAAAAATGCATATAATCATCAATTTTTATTGATTGATTATCAAAATGTTTATTTAAAACGGATTTAGCGGCTGAATGTAGCTCGGCATGCAAGACACCCAGATCAATAAATAGAGAGCTTTCTATTAAGGCCTTATTTTTTTCTGCAAAATACCAGCGCCCAAAAGAACACTGCTGATCATTCTGAATTAACTGATTATCATCAGGTAAATCGCAGATAATAATTTGGTGAATATTTTTCAACCATTGAACATGATCAAATAGAAGTGTTTCTGTGCTATCAGCAAGGTGCTGTATTTCTTCTTCTTGAAGATTAAAAGTAAACTTCACCTTCATACCTCTCTCTTGCTAGTCGCTTGTATACTGAAATAAAATTAATACTTTTCTGTCCATAACACTCACTATAAAATCAAGCTGTTAAAGACAATGTAATAATTTATTTAAAGTTTTTCGTGGTCCTACAATCTGTTTTAAAAGTATAGCACCCGAAAACTTATGGAGCTATCAATATAGTTGACCACGAACTGGTTCGAGTCGGGAGCTATCTTTCAATGTAAGATGTGGTTGCGACTGATTTTTACAACAGCGAGACCGAAATGGAATCAATATAAAGAATCACCAAACTAAAGGACTGTTAGGACAGAAATTGATTTATGAAAATTTACATTATCAGTATTAAGTAGGCTTAAGCTTTCTGATTCGTAAAGATCCTCCTACTCACCATTGCCAGTCTCTTTATTTCAGGCAAAAAAAAACGCTTAAAGTCACGAGGACTAAAAGCGTAAAAAATAAAATTAGATAACGAGGAGAAATCTATTTTATTGGGTACTACAAGGAGAATAAACTACTACATTTATAACTAAAAATTAGCTCTGCTGTAAACGTCCAGTAAAATGGATGTTACTTAAAATAGCAGAAACTGCAAAAATAACGGTTGATACAATAAAGGCACCAGAAATAAATCCAAAAATACCCGCAATGAATAATAAACCTACTAAAATATCTTTTTGTAAATCAGTCATGTGTGTTCCTTTATTTCTAAAATTGGGGTTGAATTAAGTAATTGAGTCTCACTATACAGCAGCACAAAAAACTGACAATACGAGCAATTATTATTAGTTTGTTTCCAAATAAGAAACAATAACCACTAACTACCGCTAGCCCTTATTAACTGTGACTTAGCTCTCCCACCTAATTTTATCATCCTGCCTTAAGCCTTTAATTTAACAACACAAAATGCCGACTAGCACACATATTTTTCTTATTTTCCCCATCAATAAGCCCCCTCTTTTTTAACTATGTTAAATATTCTTTGGCTTTTCTTTTTTATCAGCGCTTTTATCACCGCTTTATTCAAATTACTGTTTTTAAATGACCTACTCATCTTTAACCAAATCATGGCCGCCCTATTCGCCATGGCTAAAACTGCCTTTGAGATTTCATTAGGCTTAACCGGTGTGCTCGCTTTATGGCTGGGGTTTATGCGTATTGCCGAAAACAGTGGCTTTATACTGATTATCACGCGATGGCTTAGTCCCTTATTTTCTAAACTCATGCCAGAAGTCCCTGCCAACCACCCTGCTTTAGGCGCTATGGTTATGAATATTTCTGCTAATGCCTTAGGTTTAGATAATGCCGCCACGCCTTTAGGCATTAAAGCCATGCAGGAATTGCAAAAACTCAACCCTAATAAAGAAACCGCGAGTAATGCGCAAATTCTATTTTTAGTGATTAACACCTCTGCGGTGACTTTATTTCCCATTACGATTTTCACTTACCGCGCACAAATGGGAGCCGCGCAACCCACCGATGTTTTTATCCCAATTTTATTAGCAACTTACGTTTCTACTTTGGCGGGTTTATTAGCGGTGGCGAGTGTGCAAAAAATTAATTTATTAGATAAAACCATACTCAGTTATTTAACGGGGTTTACAGGTTTAGTCGCGGGCATCGTATATTATTTTTCTCAATTAAGTCAGCCCGATATGCTGATGCAATCCGCCTTATTGAGTAATTTAATACTCTTCAGTTTAATTATTGTTTTTATCTGCCACGCCGCTTATAAAAAAGTAGATGCCTATCAGGCCTTTATTGAAGGCGCAAAAGAAGGCTTCCAAACTGCGATTACGATTATTCCTTATTTAGTCGCTATGTTAGTGGCTATTGGTGTTTTCCGTGCCAGCGGCTGTTTAGATTTGTTGATGGACCTTTTACGCTATGCTGTGCTGCATGCAGGCTTAGATACGCAATTTATTGATGCCATGCCCACCGCATTAATGAAGCCATTTAGTGGCAGTGGTGCGCGCGCAATGATGGTAGACACCATGCAAACCTTCGGTGCAGATTCTTTTGCAGGACGCTTATCCTCTATCGTACAAGGTAGTACTGAAACCACATTTTATGTACTCAGCGTTTACTTTGGCGCAGTGGGGATTAAAAATATTCGTCATGCTTTAGCTTGTGGGATAATAGCCGACCTCGCGGGTATTACAGCCGCTATTTTCATCGCTTATTGGTTTTTTGCATAATGTTAGTACATCTTAGAACGTTAGGTTGCCGCCTAAACGAAGCCGAACTTGAGAGCTGGGCGCAAGCCTTTCAACAAGCTGGGCACACCATCACCCGTGAACAAAACCAAGCAAATTTAGTGATTATTAATTCCTGCGCGGTCACACAAGATGCGGTGCGTAAATCACGCCAACTGATTCGCCGTATTCATAGAGATAACCCCAGCGCTAAAATTATCGCCAGTGGCTGTTATGTCACATTGAATGCCGATGAAGCAGCTGAACTATTAGGCGTTGATTTAATTATTGGTAATGCTGATAAAGATCGCTTAGTGGAAATGGCTTTAGCTGAATTAGAAATTCCAAGCATGCCGGCGATGTCTACTGAACCTGCCGCTATTTCCTTATTTAATCGTGGCCGTCAACGCGCCTTTATAAAGGTACAAGATGGCTGTCGCTATCGCTGTACTTTTTGTATTGTGACGGTTGCACGTGGTGACGAAAAAAGCACACCGATCGCACAAATCATTGCTGATATTAACCGTTTTGTTGACCAAGGCGTTAAAGAGGTAATTTTAACCGGTGTGCATCTCGGCGGTTACGGTTCCGACATTCAACAGAATTTAGCCGAGCTAATTCAAGCGATTTTAGATGAGACCCATGTTCCGCGTTTACGTTTAGGCTCTTTAGAACCTTGGGATTTACCAGAAAACTTTTTTGATTTATTCAGTAACCCTCGCCTTATGCCGCACTTACACCTGCCCTTACAAAGTGGCTCTGATAGTGTATTAAAGCGCATGGCAAGACGCTGTAAAACCGAAGAATTTACTCAGATCGTTGCAGAAGCCCGTGCGAAAGTACCCAATATCAATATCACTACTGATATTATAGTTGGATTTCCTGGCGAAACAGAACAAGAGTGGCAAGATAGCTTTAACTATATTAAAAGCATCAACTTTGGCCATATCCATATTTTCACCTATTCATTGCGCACGGGAACCAAAGCGGCCGGCTTGCCTGATCATGTAACCAATGCAGTCAAAAAACAGCGTAGCCAGCAGTTACATAAACTAGCTGAAAGCATGAAAAATGATTTTTTCCAGCAAAATAAACAGCAACGCTTCAGTATTTTATGGGAAGGTCAAAAAGAAGAAATCAGCGAAACTCAGCATAAGATATTTGGTTATACGCCTAATTATTTACGTGTTGCGGCGGTAGTTAATAAAAGCCAAAATTACGAAAATCAATTATCTACTGTGCAGATAGAATCATTAGAAACTGATCATTTGCTTGCTCATATTATTGAATAAGCCCATTCAATGAGCGAACAACTTTTTTACGCGCTTAATGTTACTGCCCCTATACTAAGCTTATTACTATTGGGTATAGCCTTTAAGCGCTTAAAATTAATTGATGATAATTTTATACACACCGCTAACCGCTTAGTTTTTAATATCACCCTGCCCTGCATGCTATTTTTTGGCATTGCCAGCACACCACTAAGCCAATCGAATAATATTCCTTTATTTTTATTTGGGGCTATTTTTACGCTAATTATCGTAGCTCTGTTTTACGCTTTTAGTACTCTATTTATTCAGGCTGATAAACGCGGCACCTTTGTGCAAGGTGCGTTTAGAGGCAATTTAGGCATTATCGGCATTGCTTTAACAGTCAATGCGTATGGTCCGAAAGCACTTGCAGTTGCTAGCTTATATATGGCGATTATTTCACTCATCGACAACCCGCTCTCGGTGTTGCTATTAAAAAGCAAAGGCCAACCTTCTTTAAAATCAATTTTCACTAACCCCATTATTATTGCCGTTTGTTTAGGTTTGTTTTTTTCGGGCTTACATCTGCCTATTCCACAATTTACGCAGCAATCTGGTCAATATTTAGCACAGCTTACTTTACCGCTGGCACTAATTTGCATCGGTGGCAGTCTAAGCTGGAAAAACTTCCAACGTAATCATTTAGATGTGATTACTGCAACGTTTTTCAAATTATTACTCATGCCGACTATCGGTATCAGTATTGCCTATCAATTCAATTTTTCGGCTGATGAATTAGGCATGCTATATTTAATGTTATCTTCCCCCACGGCTGTTTCTAGTTATATTATGGCCAAGCAGATGACTAATCATGGTGCGATGGCCGCAGAAATAATCGCGTTAACCACGGCAATGAGTACTTTGGTTATTACCGCCGGTTTAGTGTTACTAAAAAGTCTGCAGATTATCTAATGCGTGTTGCTCTCGCTTATATTTTTATTGTTTTACTCTGGTCTACCACGCCGCTCGCTATCAAATGGAGTGCCGATGGCTCTAGCTTTATTTTTGGCGTCACTGCGCGCATGGGCATCGGTTTGCTATGCACTTTAGTCTTTATGTTATGTTTGCGCACACGACTGGTTTGGCATAGTCTTGCAAAACGCACGTATTTTGCCATCGCGCTACAGATTTATGGGGCGATGCTAAGTGTTTACTGGGGCGCACAATTTATTCCTTCGGGCTGGATTGCGGTTATTTTTGGACTCACTCCGTTTATTACCGCGCTGCTCTCTGCGCTTTGGCTCTCTGAAAAAAGTTTAGGCAGAAAAAGTCTCTTTGCTTACAGCCTAGGTATTGCAGGACTTGGCATTATGTTCTATTCTGCTTTCCAAATTAGCGTGCAATCTGCTTTAGCGATTATCGCCATTTTAATCGCCGCTTTTTTACAATCGTTTAGTGCGGTTTGGGTAAAACGCTTACATTCTCAATTGCCCGCACTCACTCAAGTGACCGGTGGTTTACTGTTTGCCGTACCTTGGTATTTAATCACTTGGTACTATTTAGATGGTGAGCTACCCAGTACATTACCTCTTAAAAGTGCTCTATCTATTTTATATTTAGGGCTGATCGCCACACCGATTGGCTTTGCACTTTATTATTATGTTTTAACGCATCTAGCACCGACACGTGTTGCATTGATAACACTAATCACCCCTGTGTTATCCTTATTATTAGGTCACACCATCAACCAAGAAGACATCACTCTGAATATCATTATCGGTAGCGCACTCATTTTATCCGCCTTACTCATCCATAGTTTTAGCGGAAGTCGCAAAAAGAAAAACTAAGCCTTACTCACTTTAGCCTTAAACAATAGTAAAATAGCTGAAGTCTTATTTATTAAAAGTACCAACACCCTTATGAAAACACCTAAATGTCTTGAAGCATTGATTACTGAAGGCTTTATTGATGAAGTCATTCATCCATTAAAAAGTGGCAAAGAAGCCGATGTGTATGTCATACAATCCGAAGGTGAAATCCGTTGTGCAAAAGTTTATAAAGAAGCGAATAAACGTAACTTTCATACCCAAGCTTTATATCAAGAAGGCCGAAAAGTAAAAAATAGCCGCCAAGCGCGTGCTATGAAGAAAAAATCTGAATACGGTCGTAAACAACAAGAAGAAGTTTGGCAAAACACCGAAGTCGATGCGCTTTATCGTTTGGCGGCAGCAGGTGTACGCGTTCCGCAGCCGTATAACTTCATTGAAGGTATCTTGTTAATGGAGCTAATTGCCGACGAACATGGCTCTGCCGCGCCACGCTTAAATGATATAGAAATGAGCAGTGAGCAAGCAAAAGAATATCATGCAATACTTATTAAAGAAGTGGTCAGAATGTTATGTGCCGGTATGGTGCATGGCGATTTATCAGAATTTAATATCCTGATTGACACCCAAGGTCCTGTGATTATTGACTTACCGCAAGCCGTCGATGCTGCCGCTAATAATAATGCTGCACGCATGTTAGAGCGCGATGTAAGTAACTTAGCCGCCTATTTTGGAAAATTTGCGCCCGAACTACTGACGACAACTTACGGCAAAGAAATCTGGCAACTCTACCAAAGTGGGCATTTATCACCCGAGATTAAGTTAACCGGCTACTTCAAAGGCAATAACAAACAAGCCGATGTAAAAAGTATTATGCAAGAAATTGATGCCGCTCGTGAGGAAGCGATTCAACGTAAATATGAACAGGCGAATGAGGCGATATAAGTTAATGCCTTATATTTTTATCGTTCCCATGCTCCAGCGTGGGAATGCTGCCATTGACGCTCGGCGCCACAGAACGCAGAGCGTTCTCAGATGAGTTCCCACAGAGACCGTGGGAACTATAAAACCTTAAAAAAGTTGAATAACAATGCCAACTATCTCAATGTTTTATGGAATAATTATTCGCATGTATTATGCGCCTAGCGAACACCCCCCACCTCATTTCCATGTGTATTATGCTGAATATAGAGCAAGTGTCGATATACGAACATGTGAAATGATAGAAGGAAACTTGCCAAAGAAACAAACGAAGCTAGTTTTAGCTTGGGCTGAATTGCACCAAGAAGACCTAGCGGCTGACTGGAACCTAGTTATGAATGGTGAAGAACCATTTAAAATACAACCACTTCAGTGAGATAAAAAAATGTACCCTTCCGTCATAAAAGCTATCCCTCAAGATAACTATCAAGTTTATATAGAGTTTGATAATAATGAATCTGGCATATTAAATATGCAACCCTATTTAAATTTTGGTGTTTTTAACAAAATTAAAGACTTAAACTTATTTTCAAAGGTTCGAGTTTCCTTTGACACAATTGAATGGGAAAACGGCATAGACCTTGACCCCCAGTTTGTATATGAGAAATGCGTAAAAGAAAGCACCTAAGCAACTCACTCATAAAACAGAATTAGCAAAAAAATACCCGTATGGAGCTTTACTGAATACGGGCACTTATTTGCTAATATTCTACTCTTGCGAAATATACTTTAAAATTTCTACTACTTGCTGTGGCGTCTCAGTGACAGCATAAGCAGCGGCATCGACTTCTTTGAGTGGATGCGTTAAGTCTTCAGCGTGCATTACAATAACAGGGATACCTAAGCCACTTGCCATACCTGCATCAAATGCGGCATTCCATTGACGATATTTATCGCCAAATCGCACCACAACGACATCAGAGCGTGAAATGTAGCTTTGCGTGCGAATAGCATTAATTTTTGCCGCTTTATGATCCTTCCAAAACGGTTTTTCTTCAGCGCCTAGGATTGCATCACCGACATTATCACTCGTGTCATGATCGGTAATCGGGTTTAACACTTCGATATCTAAATTTGCTTCTTCAATACCTTGCTTGATTTGCTCGCGCCAATCACTGTGAATTTCACCTGATAAATATATGGTATAAGCCATGAAGTATGTCCTACTAAAGTTTATTAAAATAATGCATCGTTCCCATGCTCCAGCGTGGGAATGCAGCCATGATGCTTTGCATCACGGAACGCAGAGCGTTCTCAGATGAGTTCCCACGGAGGCCGTGGGAACTATAAATAATGCAGTACTATTCGCCCGCAATCGCCATTTCTTCGATTAATACCGAACCAATACGCACATTTCCGCGGATGTCGATATCATTACCGACAGCAACAATATGCTGGAACATGTCTTTAAGATTACCAGCGATAGTAATTTCTTCTACTGGATATTGAATAATGCCATTTTCTACCCAAAAACCGGATGCACCACGAGAATAATCACCAGTAACAGGATTAACGCCCTGCCCCATAAGTTCGGTGACTAACAAGCCGGTATTCATGGTTTGTAATAATTGCGTAAAATCTTGCTCGCCACTTTGCACACATAAGTTATGTACGCCACCTGCGTGACCAGTGCTTTCCATGCCTAATTTACGGGCGGCATAGCTGCTTAATAAATAAGTTTTTAGCGTGCCATCTTTAATAATATCGTGTGCTTGCGTCGCGATACCTTCGGAATCGTACATGGCACTGCCTAATGCGCCTAATAAATGCGGTTGCTCGTAGATATTCATAAATTCAGGAAACAGCTGTGTGTCTAAGCTATCGAGTAAAAATGAAGATTTACGGTACAAACTGCTACCGCTAATTGCACTTAACAAGGAACCGATCAAACTGCCCGCTATTTCTGCAGAGTATAAAACCGGCGCTTTGCGTGTGCTTAACTGCTGTGCACCTAAACGCTTAATGGTTCTTTCGGCAGCTTTTGTACCAATCTGTGCGGCATCCTCAATATCTTTCTGATTTCTTGCAACGGAATACCAGTAATCGCGCTCCATACTCCCATCACGCTCACCTAAAACCGAACAGCTTATCGAGTGGCGAGTAGACGCATAGCCGTGTAAAAACCCTAAGCTATTACCCATCACATGCAAGCTTTCAAAGCTATCTACCGCTGCGCCTTCTGAGTTGCTGATTTCTGCATCATATTGTCTTGCGCTGTCTTCACAACGGATAGCAATATCGACAGCATCATCAGCGTCTAATTGCCAAGGGTGATACAACTCTAAATCTTTAAATTCTGTGGCTAAACGTTTAGCATCCGGTAGACCTGCATACTTATCGTCATTGGTATATCGCGCAATACTACACGCCGCTGTTACTGTCTCTTTAATCGAGTTTAGCGATAAATCGGTGCTACTTGCTGAGCCTTTTTTCTGCCCAAAATAAACAGTAACGCCCAGTCCTTGAGAGCGGTGATGCTCTATGGTATCGACTTCACCTAGGCGCACATTAACCGATAAGCCGGTATCGACGCTTAAACCTGAACTTGCGCTCGTCGCACCTTGCTTTTTAGCTTCTGCTAAGGATTCTTGAATAATCGCTTCGAGTTGTTTAATTTCTTCTTGAGTTTGCATAATGTTTTTTTAGATAGAGAAAGTGTTGGGATTAAACCTGCGTGCCGCCGACGGTGAGGCTATCAATTTTTAAGCTCGGTTGCCCTACGCCTACTGGGACGCTTTGCCCTTCTTTTCCACAAGTTCCTACTCCACTATCTAACTCTAAATCATTACCGACCATACTGACTTGAGTCATTACTTCTGGGCCATTACCGATTAAGGTCGCCCCTTTAACCGCTTGCGTAATTTTTCCATTTTCAATTAAATAGGCTTCACTCGCAGAGAAAACAAATTTTCCTGAAGTGATATCGACTTGGCCTCCGGAAAAATTCTTGGCATATAAGCCATTTTTAACCGAAGCAATAATTTCTTCTGGCTCACTTTCACCCGCTAACATATAGGTGTTAGTCATACGTGGCATCGGGGTATGCGCATAAGATTCACGACGACCATTTCCAGTCGATACAGTGCCCATCAAACGTGCATTGAGCTTATCTTGCATATAAGATTTTAAGATGCCATTTTCGATTAGCGTGGTGCATTGTGTTGGTGTACCTTCATCATCAATAGATAAAGAACCGCGTCTACCGTCTAAAGTACCATCATCAACAATAGTACAAAGCGGTGACGCAACTTTCTCACCCATTTTCCCACTAAATGCAGAGGTGCCTTTGCGATTAAAATCGCCCTCTAAGCCATGACCTACCGCTTCATGTAACAAAATACCCGGCCAACCTGCACCTAACACAACCTGCATTGTGCCTGCTGGTGCTGGAATCGCTTCTAAATTTACTAATGCCAATCTTACTGCTTCTTTTGCATAAGACATGGCTTTATCTTCATCTAAAAAATAACTGTAATCAGAGCGTGCGCCGCCCCCCATACTGCCTTGCTCTCGCTCGCCATTTTCTTCAACAATCACTGTGACATTCATACGCACCAAAGGACGTACATCACCTGACAGAGATCCACCCACATTAGCGATTAAGATATGCTCTTGTACACCAACCATGCTGATAATGACTTGTTCAATACGCGTATCTAATTGGCGTGTTGCGACATCAATGCGGCGTAAGAAATCGACTTTTTCTTGATCTTTTAAAGATTTTAACGGATTAAGCGGTGCATACAGTTGCGGATATTGCTGTGCATTTGCTTTGATCGCTACTTTGGCATTTTGTCCTTGGCGTGCAATCGCGCGTACATTTTTCGCCGCTGCTAATAACACGTCTAGCTGGATCTTATCACTGTAAGCAAAGCCTGTTTTTTCACCCGATAAGGCACGAATACCCGCCCCTTGTTCTATACTGTAACTGCCGTCCTTAATAATGCCATCTTCTAAAACCCAAGACTCAAAATGGCTGGCTTGAAAGTAAATATCACCATCATCAACTGCGCCTGTGACTAATTCATCCATAACGCGGTGAATGTCGGTTTCTTGTAGACCGGTTGGGACTAAAAGTGCTTGTTTAGCGAGCTGTATTCGTGTGTTTTCTGTCATTTATTTACAAATTAGTTGGCGGTGTTGAAGCACGGGAAAAGATTCACGTGTTTTATGTAGGCGAGTTAAATCAATATCTGCAATCGCAAACCCTGAGTCTTGTTTATGGCTATCCAGTATGCAGCCCCAAGGATCAATCACCATACTGTGGCCATAGGTTTGTCGGCCATTCACATGAAAGCCACCTTGGTTAGGCGCAATCACATAACATAGATTCTCAATGGCTCGTGCACGTAATAAGACTTCCCAGTGTGCTGCACCGGTTTTTTGAGTAAAGGCAGAAGGAATGATAAAAATTTCTACCCCTTGGTCTATTGAAGAGCGAAAAAACTCAGGAAAACGTAAGTCATAACAAATGGCAATGCCTACTTTGCCAAATGGAGTTTCGACAACAATAGGCTTATCGCCTTTAGCAATGCTTTTAGATTCACTATATTCTTCATCGCTATCAGGCACTTTTACATCAAATAAGTGAATTTTATCGTAACGCGCGACTTGCTTACCTTCTGCGTTATAAACTAAGCAGGCAGCAAACACTTTATTGTCATTACTAGGGTCAGCAATAGGTGATGTACCCGCAAAAATCCACACCGCATACTTTTTAGCTGTATTGGCTAAAAAATCTTGGATAACACCTGAACCTGGCTGTTCTTTATGCTGAATTTTGTCAAATTCATCATTGCCCATCAACGCAAAATTTTCTGGTAACGCGACTAACTTAGCGCCACGTTTAACTGCCTCAGCAATTAAACGCTCCGCTTCAATTAAATTAGAGCTAACATTTGGGGATGATGCCATTTGTATGGCTGCACATAAACTCATATAAACTATCTCTTTTCTTTATAAATTATTCTACTATGCCGCTTTCAGGCACTATCTTAGCGGGCGACTTTAATTCGGGTCGTATTTTATCTTGTAAAAACGGCGTAAATAGCCTATCAACACTAACATCTTCCCAAGTTCCGGTGATATCGTAGCGTAAACTAAGCAATAGCCCACCAGCATGTTCATCACCGATAAAGGCTTTAGTAACCGAATTAGCGATATTGCCAATAATTGTACCAGCAATAGGGAACTTAGGCAGTACCGTGGCATTTAGGTCCACGTCATGTGTACTTAAATCCGTCTCCCCTGAAATGTAAATTTTTGCAGGCATCGCGTTAATATAAAGTTTAGACGTTTCCACATGCCCTCTATCTACGCTAAGGTCCGTGCGCATTTCTTTAAAGCTTAATCCTTCCAAGGTAATATCAGAAAAATCCATGCTCAGCCGGTCCATTAATTTCCACACATCTAAGCCTCCTAAAATACGCCCCAAGCCGGGTTCTACACCCAATAGCCGTCCCTTCTCTACCTGTAACCTCATTTCACCAGAAACATTTTCAGTCGAGAGCTTATACGGTGTATCTTGCCAATGTAAATCGAACTGAATATCCGCCTTTCCTTGATGTAAATTTTCTGACAATTTTAAATTGCGTAACATCCTCCCAAAATTTTGATGCTTAAAATCCCCTTTAACCTGTGTTTTATCACCCTCTATTTGCGACCAGGCCCCCGATAAATCAAGTTTACTTTTTTCATTTAACAAGCTGAGCTGCTTTATTAACAAGCCATCTTTTGTTGGTTCTGTCTTTAAATTCAAACGTCCAAAATTTTTACCCTGATAATTAAGCTGTTCACTCTCTAGCTGTATTTTAGGAAGTTTATTGATTAAAAATGGCTCATCAGACTTTTCATCGATTGCTTGCGCTTTTAATTTGCCTAATGCGGATAAGTTAAGCTTCGCTAGTTGGATATTTAATAATGACTGATTATCAAATTTTGTCGGGATAAAAAAGCTTCCTTGTGCAAATGGGCTATAAAATAACCCCTGCCAATTGGCATTAATTTGCTTCACATTAACATCTAATCTGTCTATTTCTGACGAGGTATTTTCATAAACAAAATGCCCGCCCATGATTCCTAATTCACCGAGATTAAGCTCTGCTGAGAGCTTATTTTTTTGTTGCGCGGTTTTAGAAAAGGGAGGAAAGTTAATCGCAATTCCCTCTAAATCAGTATAAATCTGTAATTTCCCATCCGCGGATGAATCTTTAGGCATTTGTAGATCTACTTTATAGTGACTCTGCCCCTCTGCAGTCTGCCAAAACTGACTGGGCTGATAGAGTGCTAATTGCTCAACATTAACTAGACCAGAGACTGCTGCATAGATGTTTTCGCTATCACTAGAAAGACGTGCTTCAGCAGGAAAGCCAAAAATCTGCGCCTGAAGGTCATCACTGGTAACAGAATGCTCCGTTAGCAAGACCGTTCCATTTAAGTTTTTAAGCTTGATCTGCGAAGGCATAATCGTTGCTTCTGCGTGTTTTAATTTTGCCTTAATGGCAACATCGCTTTCTAGGCCTCTAAATAAAGGAATCTTTAAATCCAGATTTAAGGCAACATCACCCTGTAAAATAAAGTTTTTACTTACCCTAGCAGCACTATTCTTAAGTGGACTGCGCTTTAAATAATTAAACACATGCGGTAATTTCCCATCGATATCACCGTCAATATTAATATAGTGGCTACTATTCAATGATTTTATCGAAACACTAGCTGATTTTATCTTTGCTTCATCAGCCAATCCCTCATGAATTGCAACGGCTAAGCTTGATGAAAAAAATCGAACTTGCGCATTTATATCATGCAATGGCTTCCACGTAGTCGCGTACTGCAAATCAAGTTCATGCACATCAATCAATACTTCAAATACACCTTGATGCTCGATAAAAGGCATATCAGCTAATGCGCCCCTGACTAACACGCCTCCCTGTTTAACACTTCCAGATAAAAACGCATTATCTAGCCACTCAACAACACCGGGAGCCATAATTCCTACCGGTAGATATTTATGGATATTCGCGACATCCTTCCCATCGTAAAAATAAGTTCGCAAATCTAGTTCGGGAGGCAAACCACTTTTAGCTAATCTCACTTTTAGCTTATTCTTAGTTTTAATGTCCTGTGTATCTAATTGCAATTTCGCACCGCTTAGCGCCCAATGTTCTGCATTTTGTTGCCAAAATATATCACCCTTGAGTTGTGTTAAATATAAAGGGCCACGAAATAGCTTATGAAAATGAACTCCTAGCTGTTCAGAGCCAAGACTCAGCTTACCCACCTTTTCTGTACCCAATAGCTTAAAACTCAGGTTTTGCACACCGGGTATGCCTTTATACGCTTTAAAGCTTAATTTATTAACACCCGCTTTTATTGAGAGTTTTTGTTCACTTAGCTGAGCATACAATTGCAATTGCTTTAGCTCCCCTTCTAAGGCTAAGGCTTTAGTCGGACTTCTTATTTCTTTAGGTAATAACGGATTACGGTTAATAATTTTACTGACATGCCCTAAATTCAAATACGGCACACTCATCGCCAATACCGATAGAGCGCCCTTGTCATCGCGCTGTAAAGCAAAGGCTACTTGAGAAAGCCGTAAAGTAATATTATGAGAACTAATATGGCTATTTTCTATTGCTATATTCCATCTATCTGTCTTATTTAGCTTCAGATTTAAAGCCACATCATCCAGCTGTAAGTGCTTCCATGCTTGTTTTTTATCTTGTAATAAGGCATTTCTCAAGTACACACTACCACTCAAGTCTATCATCTGTGTTTTATGCCACGTACTCCATAAGGAAAAATCACCATGTCCCCGGGTGATAGAAAAATTAAAGGGCAAATCGCCTGAATCTAAACGATTAAAGTTAATATTTTTACCCGTTGCAAATAATTCAGCATCGATACTTTCAGCGGTAAAAATATCCCCAGTGAAATCCATCATCAAACTCAGTGATGTTCCAACCTCCTTGGGCAATATGGCATTAATAGCCACTTTATGGCGGCCATTTGTATTATTAATAGATACATTAACTTTTTTAAGCTGGATCGGTTTCGTATGGCGTTTTTTATCTTCCCATTGAATATCACTATCGATTAAATTGTATTGATTGCCTTGCATTAACCAGAGTGGTTCTTCTTCAGATTCTGGTGAGCTAGGTAAGCCAGAAATAGCAATCGCCCCTGACTCTAAACGCTTAACTGATAACTTTGCCCCGATTAAACTGACCTTCAGTGATTCTATCCAAGGTTTATAAATCAGATTACGCACGTCAAATGTGATTTGAATTTTTTTAAGCTGTAGCGCGGGTTTATTATTTTGCGCTGACAAAATTTGTAACTGGTATAAACCTAATTCTGGTATAAACCCATTTAATACGGCTCTTACCGAACCGATAGTCACCGCTGTTCCTAACTGTTCAGATAATACCGTTTCAATCTCTGGCTTGTAGCCTGAAACGTTATTTAAAGCAATCCGTACAACGCTTATGCTGATAGCAAATAATATTAGGCCGCTGAATGCCATCGCTCGCATAATTTTGTGCATGCGCGTATTTATAACGGCACCACATCATATTGCTCTTGGGTATATTCAATCTCCGCTCTAAATTTAATACGAATGCTCAAAAATGCTTCTAATTCTGAAAGTACATCAGCCTCTTCATCTAGTAATTTTTCCACCACGGTATTAGAAGCGAGTACTAAAATTTGCTTCACATCATATTGCCGCACTTCACGAATGACTTCTCGGAAAATTTCCAAGCAAATCGTTTCTGCCGATTTTATTTCACCTTTTCCGCCGCAAACGGTACAAGGCTCACACAAAATATGCGCTAAACTTTCACGGGTACGTTTACGCGTCATTTCTACTAAACCTAAAACAGACACTTCGGTAATTTTTGTTTTTGCATGACACTTATCCAGCGTTCTTTCTAAGGCCGATAAAACCAGCTTTTTATGCTCTTCGCTCTGCATATCAATAAAATCAATAATAATGATTCCACCTAAATTACGCAGTCTTAATTGACGAGAAATCGCTTGCGCCGCTTCTAAGTTGGTTTTAAAAATTGTTTCTTCTAAATTTTTCCCACCAACATAGCCACCGGTATTCACATCAACAGTCGTCATGGCTTCCGTTTGATCAAATACCAAATGACCACCCGATTTAAGCTTTACTTTATGATCCAATGCTTTTTCGATTTCATCTTCAATATTGTAAATATCAAATATAGGCCGCTCATTAGTATAGTGCTCGATAATTGGCAACATATCGGGAACAAATTCCGTTGCAAATTCAATCAGTAATTTATGAGTTTTACGTGAATCAACTCTAATTTTTTCTATATTTTCATTATATAAATCACGTAAGGTTCGTACACTTAGCGGTAAATCACTATGAATTAATGTTTTTCTCGGTGCTGATTCAAGCCGTTCTTGAATTGATTTCCAGAGTTTTAATAAAAATAACATATCCGATTCTAAAACACTTTCATCGACACATTCTGCCGCAGTTCTCGCAATAAAAGCACCTGACTTGTGTTCTTCTTGAAATGCTTCTTGAAAATTTCTTAATCGTACGCGCTCATCCTCGCACTCAATACGTTGCGAAACCCCACCTTTTTCCGTGTCTGGCATATAAACCTGATAACGCGAAGGAATAGAAATTTCAGTCGTTAATCGCGCCCCTTTGCTACCGAGAGGGTCTTTGGTGATTTGTACAATAACCGCTTGGTTTTCAGTAAAATAATCTTCAATATTTTCAGAGTTTTTTGCTTCTAATTCACTATTAGACAAATCCGATAGATGTAAAAAAGCCGCACGCTCTAGTCCCACCTCCACAAAAACCGCTTGCATCCCTGGCAAAACACGACAAACCACACCTTTATATATATTACCCACCAATCCTAATTGGCGCGTACGCTCGACGATAATTTCTTGAATTATGCCATTTTCAGCAATTGCAACCCGCGTCTCTGGCGGTGTTACATTAATTAAAATTTCTTCACTCATTGAAAACACTGATTCCTTCATTAGCTAATAATTGAGCTGTTTCAAACAAGGGTAAACCCATAATCCCTGAAAAACTACCTTGAATAGATTGCACAAAAATACTTCCCAATCCTTGTATAGCATAAGCCCCTGCTTTATCAGCCGGCTCTCCTGTATGCCAATAGTTTATAATTTCTTGCTCTGAAAGTCGCCGAAATGTTACATCTGAAACACAGACACACTCCTGTACCTGTTCACCTCGGATAGATACCGCGCTATAAACCTTGTGCGTTTTTCCTGATAAAGCACTTAACATCCCCAGCGCATGCTCTAAATTATCCGGTTTCCCCATAATTTCCCCCTCTAAAACAACCGACGTATCTGCGGCCAAAACAATAGCATCTGCATTTTGCTGTTTAAACACAGCTAAGGATTTTTCATGTGCCACACGTAAGACGTAATCCATTGGCTTTTCATTCAATAACGGTGTTTCATCTATATCCGCTACTTGAATAGTATGAGCGAGTTGAATTTGCGTTAATAGTTCACTTCTTCGCGGTGATGCCGAAGCTAAAATTAGAGTTTTCATATTAGCGATGATAGGGGTGGTTATTAATAATACTCCACGCACGATAAATTTGTTCTGCCACAACAATACGCACAAGAGGGTGAGGAAAGGTTAGCTTAGATAAGCTCCACGATTCGCGCGCTAATTGTTTAACTGAATCAGCCAATCCTTCGGGCCCACCCACCAATAAAGCCACATCTTGACCGTTATCTAACCAGCCTGTCATTGCTGTTGCCAAATTAGCTGTTGTCCAGTTTTTACCCGGAATATCTAAGGTAACAATATGACAATGTTTAGGTAGCGCCGCCAACATGCGCTCCCCTTCATCACGGGTAATACGCTGTATATCACTGTTTTTTCCACGCTTTCCTGCGGGGATTTCTTTAAGAATAAGCTCACATTCACGCGGCATTCGTTTAGCATATTCTTCATAGCCCTGTTTTACCCAGCTAGGCATTTTTTGGCCCACAGAAATTAAATATATTCGCATAAATTAAATGAAAGAAACGTAAGGTGAAAAACAGAAAAGAAAGCTTAGTTTATTTAAGTTTTCTGCTATATTAGCTAATGTACTCATTCTCGCTAAAGCGGGATGTTAATGGCTCTATTCTATAATGATAAGCCCTCAGTTTCATACACTATATTAAAGGCGTTTAATAATGGAAATAAAATCATCTTTTCTTGGCACACAATCCGTTGATGCCGATACCATCATTACTTTCCCAAATGGAATCCCTGGGTTTGAAGAAGATACGCGTTTTAAGTTGTTTCACCAAGAAGGCAGTGAAGTCGTTTATTGGATGCAATCGCTTGATACTGATGAATTATTATTTTCAGTTGCTCAGCCATCGCATTTTAAAATCAACTACAGTTTTATTTTAACGGATGAAGAAGAAGCCTTATTAAAATTAGAAAATAATGAAGATATTCTTATTTTAATTATTCTACAAAAAACCGATGCCAGTGCTGAAAAACCGATCATCAAAGGTTCTATCACTTCACCTTTGATTATTAATGAAAAAACATTGCTGGGACTGCAAAAGCATTTACCCCGAGTAGATCAAAGTATCACACTCACAGATACTAGCCATGAAGTTAATGTGTTTGATGTATAAGTAGAGATCGGATTGAGGTGTCTAGCAATGATACCTCAATCACGTCCCTGCCTTCGTTTAAGCGATAACAAAACCCATCATCTGATAGCCAAATAAGACTAGACCACCCGCCATTAAGAACACATTAGTCACCACCGCAAAGGTAAAGTAACTATCAAAACGTCGCCAAATACTTAGCAATAATACAATTACAAACAAAGCGAGAAACTGGCCTAATTCCACACCTATATTAAATGCTAATAAATTCTGCCATAAACCTTCTTGCGGCATAGCAAACTCTTGCAATTTAGTCGCCAAACCAAAGCCATGAAATAAACCAAAGATACATACCGCTACTTTTGTATTGGGTTGGTAGTTAAATAATCGCTGAAAGCCACCTAAATTATCAAAGCCCTTATAAACAACCGATAAGCCAATAATGGCATCAATTAAATACGCATTGACCTGCACGTTAGCCAATACACCCGATAATAAAGTCAGACTATGGCCTAAAGTAAATAAACTGACATACAGTAAAATATCTTTTGTCTTAAATAAAAAGAAGATAACACCCACTAAAAATAGCAGATGATCATAGCCGGTCAGCATATGTTTAGCGCCTATATACATAAACGGTGCAAACTCTACGCCTTGAATAGTTGTTAAAAACTGCTGTGTATTTGCATCCACGCCATGCCCAAAAGCCAGCACAGGAAATAGTAAACTAAAAAAACCAAAGTAAATTTTCATTATTATTTTTTATAACCCAACTAATATAAAAAAAGCGATGTACTTATTCCCTTACGAGAAAAGTAAATCGCTTCTTTTAACACTGCTATTCAATAGCAATCACAGCTTAAAATGTTCGCCCAAAGCTCTCTTTATAACGTGCTTTAAACTGCTCCAAAGTAAAACTATGGTTTTGCGTACCATGATGCTCTATTTTTATAGAACCCAACAAAGAAGCAATACGTCCGGTATCTTCCCATTCGTATTCATTCATAATGCCATACAGTAATCCTGCACGATACGCATCACCACAACCTGTTGGATCCTTTAGCTCTTTTGCTTTTGCTGAAGGAATATCAATACACTTGCCTTCAGTATAAATTTTAGAACCATCGCCGCCTAAGGTAATGATCAATGCATCCACCCTTTCTGCAATTTTCTCTAGGCTTAAGCCCGTCACTTCTTGCATAAGCGCTGATTCATAATCATTAAATGTTGCCCAAGTAGCTAAATCTAATAATTCCAATAGTTCATCACCACTGAACATAGGCATTCCCTGCCCAGGATCAAAAATAAACGGAACACCGGCATCTGCAAATTCTTGCGCATGTTGCTGCATTCCCTGTTTACCATCAGGTGACACTATGCCTATACTGATATTTTCAGTTTCAGGAATAGAATTTTGGTGTGATTCATTCATTGCACCTGGGTGAAATGCGGTAATCTGGTTATCATCTTCGTCAGTCGTAATATAAGCTTGACCAGTAAATTCGCCATCTAGCTTATTAATATATTTAGCCGGAATATGGCACTGGCTTAACCACTGCGCATACGGTTCAAAATCATGTCCTACCGTTGCCATAATCAAGGGTTGCTCGCCTAATAACTTAAGGTTATAAGCGATATTCCCTGCGCATCCACCAAATTCACGGCGTATGGTTGGCACCAAAAAGCATACATTTAGCATATGTACTTTTTCAGGAAGAATATGGTTTTTAAATTTATCATGAAAAACCATAATCGTATCGTAAGCCATAGACCCACAAATTAGTGCACTCATTCTTTTACCTTTATTTAATTAAAATCATTGCCCATGTCATTGCTGCCACCCCTAGTGATAGCATAACTGCTGCAGAGCCTATATCTTTTGCTCTACCTGAAAGTTCATGGTGCTCAAGACCTATTCTATCAACAACCGCTTCAATCGCTGAATTTATTAATTCCGTTAAAAGCACAATTAATAAACTCATAATTAACAAGACACGCTCTACTGAATCATCGGTTAGCCAAAGTGCCGCAGGAATACCCACCACTGCCAATATAACTTCCTGTCTAAACGCTTCTTCATGACACCATGTTGCTTTAAATCCAGCGATTGAAAAAACACACGCATTAATAATACGCTTGATTCCCTTTGCATTTTGATTTGCCATTGTCCACAAAACCCTGTCAAGTAAAATAATCATTTATACAGCACAAAAAAATTGCAACAAAAATAACATAAGCTATTGATATTTAAGACTGCTCAGTTATTGTTCAATTTAACAAAAAAACTTAAATCTCAGTCATTTAGAGCATTACCCTGCAAGCTATCCACAAAGTTATCCACATTTTTTGTGCATAACTTTTAAGCCTATTATTTCATTAACTTACAATATTATTCCTCAATCAACTTGGCATAATCGTCTGCATTCAGTAGCGTTTCCAAATCGGCTGTATTATTAACTTTTAAACGAAACAGCCAAGTATTATGTGCATCTTCATTCACCAACTCAGGCTCATCTTCTAAGGCTTCATTCACCGCAATGATTTCGCCAGCCACAGGACTAAACAAATCAGACGCTGTTTTAACCGATTCAACCACTGCGCATTGCTCTTTAGCGGCTAATTGACGCCCCACTTCGGGTAAATCAAAAAACACTAAATCACCTAATTCGCTTTGCGCAAAATCAGTAATACCGACGCTGACAATATCATCAGCTTCTTGGTTAACCCATTCATGCGTTTCCGCATATTTTAACTCTTCTGGAAAGTCAGACATGTTTTACTCGATTGCTCATTAAATAGGAGGTTTATTTTACTATTAAGCGCCTTAGAGAAATAGGCTTATTACGCATAAATTAACACTTTAAAAACAATTAAGTTTTAATCTGATAATTGTTTTTCCCATCATTTTTAACCTGATACATGGCTTGATCTGCATCTTTAATGAGCTCTTCAAAATTGGTTGACTTACTTATGCGTAAATCAGTCATACCAATACTCACACCCACAGACACTAACTCATTGGTATCATTTAAAGAAATAGGCTGACTAATACTCTCAAGCATTTTATTGGCAACCTCTGCTTTCAAGTTAACATCACGGCTATTCATTAAAATGATTAAAAACTCATCGCCACCTAAGCGACAAACGATATCACTGACTCGCACACACTTAAAGAGTCGTTCAGCGGCAATCGTTAACACTTGATCCCCCGCATAATGCCCGTAACTATCATTAATTTGCTTAAATCCATCAAGGTCTAATAATAAAAAACAGGCATTCGCCGACGGATTATTAGCTAGATAAGATTCAAATTGCATTTTAGCGGGGGCTCGACGTAACATTCCTGTCAGATGATCATAATAGGCTTCCCGCTTAACCACCTCCTCATTATGAACACGCTCTGTCACATCAAAAATAACACCCTCAAGCACTACCACTCCATTAGAATCTATCATCTTAGATAACAAGCAATGCATCCAACGTGGCGCGGCCCTACCTGCCTCAACCAAGGGAAAATCGCGTGTTTCTAAGTGATACGAGTCGAGCGCTTGTTTAATTAATAAAACAAATTCATCTTGCTGACCTAATAAACGTTTAAATAAGTCATTTGTAGTAAAACCCTCATTTGCTTGCTCAGTATTATTTAAAATACGCGTAAACGTTGAATTGTAATTTGACAAATATCCTTGCTCATCAAGCACAAACAAACCCGCACTTGATGAATTATAAATATGGCGTAATTGCTGTTCCGCTACTTCCACTTTTTTTCTTAATACACGCTCAGCATCAAACTGATTGCCCAAGGAATCTAATAAAGCATTAATATCTCTGCCTAAGCGCCCCAATTCATCCTGCTTATGAGAGTTTAATAGTGGAATACGCTTAACACTTCCCGCTTCAATCGCATGTAAGGTATTAGAAACATAAGAAAGAGGTGCTGAGACATGCCGTTTCACTTGCCATAAAATAATTAAGGTCGTCAGAGTAATCAGGCTAACTGAAATAATGATACTAAAAATAGTACTTTGCTTCGCCTTTTCTCGATTGTAGTTAACTGATGAATATAAAGATATTTTGCCAATTACCTCACCAACATTAAAAGGCGAAATAAGATCTCTAACAACACTCGTTCCTATCGGAAGCAGCTGCTTTTCCTGACTTAAAGAAAAACCCTCATGACTGGTGATCTCAACACGCTGTACAACCGTATTTTTTAATAAGCCAGAGAGGACATCTTGCGCAATTTGCTCATTTTTGGAATAAGCAGCGATTGAAGCTGTCAAGCTTACCGTATCTAACAGCTGATTCAGTGTTTGCTCTGTTTCAACGTGCGCATGTTCAGATTCATAATAATAAACAAGCCCTGCCGTTACAGCGGCTAGCAGTAACATAATGGATACCACTGTTAATACTAATTTATGGTGTAAGGGATGCATCCTTATATTTTCCATCACTATCCTTAATTACAAAGAGTATGCGCACTTCACTTTCTTTAAGCTGCTGATCATTAATATAAGCAATGGCATTCTTATTAGCTTTTACTTTATTAATAATATCAGCAGTATCTGATAATATTTCGGGTTGTGTTCTGTGCCCACTAAATTTAAGCCGCGCCCAATACGCATTAATTTGTGCAATCGGCCGGTCGGTTAAGTGCTTATAAAATGCCTGCCTTAAATCACTATTATCAATCGGGTAGGCTATCGCATTATCAGCTAATCCGCGTTTACGCCCCATATAAATTTCTTGCACGTCGCGCGCACTCATCACGGGGTTACTGTTTTGCAAGTTGCCAATCACCACAATGTCCGCAAACAAGGGTGAGGTAAATAATAGCAGTAAGGAGAGAGTAATAAATTTCATAGGCTTAAAATATGAAATCCACACCAACAGACCAAACATTCACTTGGCTTGGTTTTATTGAATCATCCAAATGCCGCCAGTAGGCAGCGCCATTCTCTTCAAACCAATAATGAACCCACTGGGTTTTTAAAGCTATTTTAGGATGTACATCCCAACGCGCGCCCAAGGAAAAAGATTGTTGTTTCGGTGTATTATTATTCACTGCCACATCTAAAAGCGACTGTATACCAAGCAATTGTGGATCAGCTACGATTGGTGTTGGAATATCAACGTGCTTATGAAAACCATGCGCAACTCCGTACACCGAATAGAATGTAAAATCAGAGAAGCGGCGACCGACACTCATATAGCCACTTAAAACATCACCGATTAATGACGTGTTTGATGCTAAATATGAAATTTCAGCATGCATTAACCAAACTGCATCGTCATAACGTGTACCCAATGATATATAGTGTAAATCAGTATCTTTAAGTGACACCTGCGGCGCGAGTTTAGATAAACTAGGCATCACTTGATTAAGCTGAGGACTATTAATCAAGCCAAGCAATGACTCGTTGGGGATTTCCGTATCAAAATGCTGATAATTATAAACCGCCTTAGTCAGCCAATTATCCGTTTCATAGGCTAGGCTAATGCCAGTCATTGGCATATCCATTTCAAACACACCTAGCCCAACAGAAAAATGATTCATCCCATAGCCGGCAAATGCTTTTACAGTTAAATACCCGGAATCAAGACTAAACTGCTTAGCAATATCAGCACCATCAAAATGGTAAGCTGAGATATTGACATAAAAATCATGCGGAGGACGCATCCAAGGATAGGAGAACCCGACATTACGATGCTCAGAGATTAAGAAAGTATCCAAGGCTAAGCGCCCTGCACGAATGTCTAAATCGTAAGCCGGTCGCCAGCTAATAAAAGCTAACTCTAAGTTTTGCTCAAAAAAATCACCCGCATGATCTCTTGCAATCCATTGCACCGTGGTATGTAACGAGTCGCTAAAATCAACATCTAGCTGTATGCCTAAACGTGAGTCTGTGGTGACTCCGCCTCCACCCTCACCTGATTTTGTAGCAGATTTTGTTTGTGTTCTATTTCTAATAAACCCCAGACTATTGGTATCCGTCCCCACATAACCAAAGCTACCAAATCCAGACACAGACCAGCCTGGGTATTGATCGTCTGCTTGAATTATTGGTGATAGCAAAAAAGCTATCAATAAAAGGGCTAGTTTTTTGGTCATTTAGCTAAATATTTAAGCGGCAGAAAATTAATTATTTTTTTTGAGGTATCTAACATAATAACCTAGTCTAAAGTTTCAATCCATTTATTCCATGCATTAATACAATCCATCCTTATAATAGGGTGATTCCTTTTATTCTCAGCACCACTATATAAATGATACGGACATTAATTAAACTCTATGGCTTACTGTTTCTATGCAGCTTTCATGTACTTGCAGAACCGGCACAACGTTTATCTAGTGTTTCTTTAGAGGAAGAAGTGCAAGAAACACTTGGCTTAGAAACCATTGAGCTTAAGGCATCTCTACGAAAAAATGAGAATACTAGTTTTGCCACACGGATTAATCTAAGCCCTTTATTACAACAGCGCAGTGATTACTTTGCACAGCTAGCTCTTTACGAAATAAGCCAGTTAAAAGTTAAACAAACTCAGGCAGAAGTTAAGCGGTTAAAAAAATTAGCCCATAATCAAGCTGTCTCATCACGTAAGCTATTAGTTCAGCAAAACCAATTAGCGATTTATTCAGCCGAACTAAACGCCGCTAAAAATAAATTACACTCACTATCAAGCCAATTTACTAGCCAGTGGGGAGTAAGCCTAACTAACTGGTTTTTGGCTGATAATGACCAACATTTTCAGCAACTCAATAAATTTAAACAGCATATTTATGTGCTTTATTTACCAAGCGAGCTATTAACTGCACCGGAAACTATTTTTATTCATCCCAGCAACCAGCGCATTCAGGCAAAAAAAGCCCAGCTTATCTCTAACGCACCGTCTTTGGGCAACGCCCAGCAAGCTGGTAATGCTTTTTTCTATTTAGCAGAGCAAACCACCCCATTAAGTAGGCGCGTTAATGCTTGGGTTCCTTTAAGCGCAGAACCTGAAAATGGCGTTATCATTCCGCAATCTGCTTTAGTTTGGCATTTAGGACAAAGTTTTGTGTATTTACAGCTTGATGATGAAAATTTTAAACGTGTCAAAATTAACCATAAAGTACGTGTCGATTCACATCACTATTTTATTCAACACGCGCTACAGACAAACGACCGCTTAGTTAGCTTAGGCGCACAAACTTTATTATCGGAAGAATTTCGCGGACAAATTCCTGCGGAAGATGACGACGATGACGATTAAATACATACTCTAATTTTATGCTTGCTTATTTAGTACGTTTTTCCATACGTTTTTACGGCATAGTGATTGCACTCGCCGTGCTTATTTTAATTTATGGTAGCTATCGTTTTGCGACGGCTGGCTTAGATATTTTTCCTGAGTTTTCTCCTAAGCAAATTGTTATTCAAACCGAGTCCCCTGGTTACTCTACGGAACAAGTGGAAATTTTAGTTACGCAACCTATTGAGTCGTCTTTACGTGGTCTCATCGGCATACAATCTATACGTTCCGAATCAATCCAAGGGCTTTCTATTATTACCGCTATTTTCGACGAAAATAGTGATATCTATCGCAATCGCCAATTAGTCACCGAGCGACTATCAAGTTTAGAATCTAAATTACCGCTAGGCGTGCAAGCACCAATTCCCGTTCCACTCACCTCCTCTTCCGCAACGGTATTAACTATTGGGCTAAATTCTGAGCATAAGGATTTAATGCAATTACGCGATTTAGTCGACACCTTATTAGTCCCACGGTTATTAGCCGTACCGGGTGTTGCTGATGTGAATATTTTTGGTGGTGATATTCGCCAAGTGCAAATTCAAATCGACCCTTTAAAGCTACAGCAATATAACCTTTCGGTGGATGAGGTTATTAAAGCAACGAGCCAGCTAACGAATTTACAAGGCGGTGGTTTTATAGAAAATAGCAATCAACGCTTTACTTTGCAAGTAACGGGGCTTGCAACCACACCGGAAGTTCTACAGCAAAGCGTTATTAAATACAGCACAGAACAGTCTTTATTTTTAAGCGATATTGCAGAGGTTAAATACGCGGCAGAACCAGCGATTGGCGCAGCACAAATCATGGGAAAAACCGGCATAGTGATGATGGTGATAGGCCAATTTGGCGCTAACACCCTCACTGTTTCAAACAATGTTGAACAAGCACTGGCTGAATTTTCACCTTTATTTACAGAACAACAAGTAGACTTCTATTCACATTTATTTCGCCCTGCTGATTATATTAAAAATTCGCTGAATAACCTGTCTAGCCATTTATTATTAGGTGGATTCTTTGTCCTGCTTATTTTGTATTTATTTTTATACAATCTACGTACCGCCTTTATTTCTGCTATTGCTATCCCTGTTTCGCTGATCAGTGCGGTATTAATTTTAATAGAAATGCAGATTAACCTTAATATTATGGTATTAGGTGGATTAGCGATTGCTTTAGGTGAAGTGGTTGATGATGCCATTATTGATACCGAAAATATTTTCCGCCGGTTGCGAGAAAATCGCTTATTAGAACAACCGTTACCTACGCATGAGGTAGTTTATTCTGCCTCTATGGAAGTACGCAGTTCTGTGGTTTATGCCAGCTTTATTGTTGCTTTGGTGTTTGTACCTTTATTAACCTTAAGTGGTGTTGCCGGCCGGTTATTTGCGCCTTTAGGTTATTCTTATATTTTAGCTATTTTGATGTCACTTGTGGTTGCGCTATCGCTAACGCCAGCCCTTTGCTATTTGCTATTAAGTAAAAATAGTTCGCTAGAGAAATCACCGCCACTGATTGATTATTTAGCCCCTCGTTATATTGCCTTATTGCAATTTACTTCACGGCATAGTCAGCGCATTATTTTAATCTGTCTGATTATATCAGCGGCGGCAATCCTTCAGTTCTCTACGCTAGGTCATAAATTTTTACCTGAGTTGCGCGAAGGCCACTATATAGTGCATACCACCAGCATGCCAGGGACGTCATTACAAGAATCTATCCGCCAGGGTAGCCAACTCACTGAACAGTTTAAAAAAATTCCACAAATTGAATCTATCTCACAATGGGCAGGACGTGCAGAACGTGGGGCCGATACTTATGGCAGTCATTACAGTGAGTTTGAAGTACGCTTAAAGCCACTATCAGGAAAACAACAGCAAGCCGTTTTAGAACAGTTGCGTGATATTTTAGAAAATTCCCCCGGTATTTTATTTGAAGCCAACACCTTTTTAACCGAGCGAGTTGATGAGACTATTTCAGGTTATACCTCTCCCGTGGTGGTTAATATCTATGGTAACGATTTAAACGAGCTGGATAAAAAAGCACAAGACGTTGCTCGTGTTATGCGTTCAATTTCAGGTGCGGCTGATGTACAACTGCGCTCCCCACCAGGAACCCCTTTAATTCAAATACAGTTAGATCAACAAAAACTAAACTTTTGGGGAGTACAACCCAGCGCTGTATTGCAAACCGTACAAGCGACTTATGACGGCATTAAAATTGGCACGCATTTATCGGGCAACCAAAAAAGTGCAATCACTGTGACTTTAAAACCGGAATTACGTAGCCAAACAGATAGCATAATGCAACTTCCTATTAGAACCCTCGCTGGTCAATTAATCAGCTTAGGCCAAGTAGCTACTATCCAGCATAACTCGGGGCGTTATAATATTTTGCATCAAAATGCACAGCGCAGACAAAGCATAACCTGTAATGTCACCGACCGTGATATGGATGCATTTATACACGAATTAAAACAAAAAGTTCATGATGGCATTCGCTTTAACGGTCATATTTATCCTGAATTTACCGGCGCGGCAATCGAGCAAGCACAAGCAAAAAATGATCTGATTTTACATTCGCTACTCGCTAGCATCGGCGTGTTACTTTTGGTTTATATTGCTATCGGCAACCTTCGCCATGTCGCTATCACACTCATCAATATTCCCTTTTCGTTAATCGGTGGCATTATCGCGGTTATATTACTTAACGATAGCTTATCGGTTGGCTCTATCATCGGCTTTATTACGCTGTTTGGTATTACCGTGCGTAATAGTATTATGTTACTTTCACATTACCAATATTTAGTCGAGCAAGAAAAACTGCCTTGGAATCATGAAACAGCCTTCAAAGGCGCACAAGAGCGCTTACCTTCTATTTTAATGACAGCGCTAGTAACCGCGTTAGCCATGGCACCTATTGCTTTTAATAGTGACAATCCGGGGCTAGAAATCATGGGACCGATGGCGGCTATTATTATTGGCGGTTTAGCGTCATCTACTTTTTTAAATCTATTATTACTGCCATTAATGCTCTTAAAATATGGTAAATTCAAACACTAGCTTATTTTCACTGACTCAGAAAACCTTATGAAAGATAAAATTCTAATTGTGGGTGGTGCCGGTTATATCGGTGCTCACATGGCAAAAATGTTAGCTAATTCTAATCATGAAGTGGTTATTTTAGATAACTTATCCACCGGGTTTCGTCACTTGGCAAAATATGGTGAATTAGTGGTTGGTGATTTAGCCGATACACATTTATTAGAGAATTTATTCCGTAGCCATGACTTTTCTGGCGTCATTCATTTTGCAGCGAATAGTTTAGTGGGTGAATCGATGGCTAATCCCGCAAAATATTATCGAAATAATGTCGCTGGTACGCTGAATTTATTAGATGTAATGTTACGCCACGAAGTGAAAAATTTGATATTTTCATCAACTGCGGCTACTTTTGGCGAGCCCGAATACACACCTATAGATGAAAAACATCCACAGCGTCCGATTAACACGTATGGTACAACAAAGTTAATGGTTGAAACCATATTGCAAGACTATGCAAACGCTTACGGCTTTAACTCAGTTTGCTTACGCTATTTTAATGCCTGCGGTGCTGACCCCGAAGGTGAATTAGGCGAGTGTCATGAGCCAGAAACACATTTAATTCCACTTATCTTACAAGCCGCTTCAGGTAAGCGTGATGCCATCACTGTTTTTGGGCGTGATTATCCGACTGAAGACGGTACTTGCATACGTGATTATATTCATATTAATGACTTATGTAGCGCGCATGCACTCGCCCTTGCCGCACTAATATCTAAACAAAAATCAGGGGCATTAACTTACAACCTAGGCAATGGTTCTGGCTTTTCTGTGCAGCAAGTTTTAGATGTTGTGCAAGCGGTTGTTGCTGAAGACAATTATCATGTAACGGTTTTATCCGGCGAGCGACGTGCAGGTGATCCGGCTGTTTTAGTCGCTGATGCGCAAAAAGCAAAAACCGAATTGAACTGGCAACCTGTTTTTAATAATTTAGAAACTATCGTGCGTCATGCCTGGGCTTGGGAAAAGCAGCAACGTAATCTAAACTAAAAAATCATGAAACCAAGCCACCCTTTTAACTCTTACTCCTTTAAAAATGATGCCTGTTGATATCTTACTTACCTTAGTTCTTACCACATTGATTCAGTCTTTATTTGGTGTGGGTATTCTTTTATTTGGCACGCCGATATTGCTGTTACTAGGGTATGAATTTAGCTTTGCGCTTACAGTTTTATTGCCTATTTCCATCTCAGTTAATTTATTGCAAATTATTAAACACTACCAATATATTGACTTAAAAATATATAAAAATACTTTGTGTTACAGCATTCCTTTTATCGTGTTATTTTTGGTGATAATCACTAATATTAAAATCAATATTAGTTTACTCGTAGGGTTCTTTTTAATTTTAGTCGCGGCAAAAAATTTCTTTCCTACACTCGATAAAAAGCTTTCATCACTTATTCAATATGAACGATCTTATCTAGCCATAACGGGGATTATTCATGGCGTCAGTAACTTAGGTGGTTCATTATTAACTGCATTAGTTCATAAACAAGAGTTACCTAAGCATAATGCACGCGTTACTGTTGCGCTCTGCTATGCGAGCTTTGCAGTGATTCAACTCATTACCTTGTTTTTTATTGGTTTTGATTCTGGGCTCAGCTACTCTACGCAAATGACCCTATTACAAATTTCGATCGTGGTATTTTTGCTTACCGAAGAGCTGGTCTACAAGCAAATTGATAATACAAAATACACACAAATATTTGCTCTTTTTCTTGCCTTATCTGGCGGTTTACTGCTATTTAAAGCATTTTAATTTCTTAAAACAATAATAAAAAATGGAAAAACTATGAACACTTACTTAAGACGCATTGCGAATTATTTTTTAATTGGTATTTTTGCATTTATCCCCATAGTGGTTATTTTGCAGATCGTTTTATTTATGAAAGATCTGATCGCTAACTCATTCCAGCTCGTTTATGGTTACTGGGATAACTATTTAATAACCGGCATTATTTTTATATTAAGTTTTTCACTGTTTGTATATGTTGGTTACCGTTTACAGCGTATGGGAGGCTCTTGGCTTATTGCCTTGATTGATGGCGCAGTTAACCGTATTCCGGTACTGAATACTATTTATCGCGTAACTAAAAAAGTGGTAAATTTATTTTCTGGGCACGAACACAAAGAATCACGAGAAGTGGTTTTTACGGAATACCCTAAAGAAGATGTTTGGGTGCCTGCTTATGTAACGAATAAAGAAAAGGACATGTATATTTTATTCATCCCTACCTCACCTAATCCGACCTCAGGATTTACTGTAATTGTGCATGAATCAAAAATTATTAAATCTAATATGTCGATAGAAGAAGCTACCAGTTTTATTGTTAGTGTAGGCGTAGATTTCAATCATCATGATGATTTACAGCAATTACGCCCTAAAGCCTAAATTAAACCGCCCTTTCTCTTTCTCAAGCTTTCTGTTCCAGCAATAAGGCTTGAATATCTTCACTAGATAAAGGGCGACTAAATAAATAACCTTGATACACATCACACAGTCTGTCTTTTAAAAATGTAAGCTGCTCTTCAGTTTCTACCCCTTCCGCAACCAAATGTAAATTAAGACTTTTAGCCAAAGAAATAATCGCAGTACAAATTGCCGCATCTTCTATGTTGCTATCACAATAATCAACAAATGCTTTATCTATTTTTAAAGTATCGATAGGGAACTTTTTAAGATAACTCATCGATGAATACCCCGTACCAAAATCATCAATAGCAAATTTAATGCCTAATTTTTTTAGCTTGTTCATTACTTCAACACATTTTTCAGCATTATTAGCTAATACCGTTTCAGTAATTTCAAACTCTAAGTAATGCCCATCTATTTGATGTTTTAATAATAAATCATTCACGTGTTGATCAAAATTATTCACAAGAAAATCACGCCCAGAAATATTTACCGACACATAAAAATCACTAATCGCGTGCACCTGCGTCCAAGCTTTAATTTGCTGGCACACCTCATCTAACATCCATAAGGTCACTTCTTCCATCAATGATGACTCTTCTAAAATAGGAATAAAAATTGCGGGAGAGATTGAGCCTTCTGTTGGATGATCCCAGCGCATTAATGCTTCCATACTTTGAATGCTATTATTCTGACAATTAACCTTGGGTTGATAAAGCATAAAAAACTGTTTTTTCTCTAGGGCAAGACGTAACTCTGCCTCGTAAAAAAAACGTTCATTCGCCTTTTCCTCCATTTCTGGCATGAAAAAACAAAACGTATTCCGACCTTCCTTTTTCGCAGCATATAACGCCATATCCGCTTGCTGCACCAACTGTTCATGACGCATATTTTTAGCTGAACTTACCGCAATTCCTATGCTAGTTCGAATAGCCAATTCAGTGCCCTCATAACTAAAACTAGCCCGAATCTCGCTTAAAATACCTTCTGCTTTTTTGCTAATAATGGATTGTTTACTCAAATTAGGAAATAAAATAATAAATTCATCCCCTCCCCAGCGACAAATAACATCTCTCTCTCTTACTTGTTTATTTAATCGAGCAGAAAATTCTTTTAAAACAGCATCACCCGCTTTATGCCCTAAATTATCATTAATGCCCTTAAACTGATCTAAGTCTAAAAACATCAAAGTAAGCTGCGTATTATGTCGACTAGAAAAATCTATTTCTTGCTGCAAGCGCTTGATAAAAAAACTTCGATTATAAAGACCGGTAAGTGAGTCATTGTAGGCCAGTTTAGTCATTTTCTCTTGTAACTTAATTTGCTGAGTAATGTCTCTAATATGAAAATTAAACTCTTTTACCTTGTTAGTGCTTAGCGTAACCTTAGTGATAGTCAATTCGGCATTAAACAACACACCATGCATTCTTACTAACACTAATTTATTATGATTATTCAAACTTAAACGATTATCCGTAGAAAAACCATCCTCTAAGCCTTTTTTAAAGGCTGATTTTTTCTCATCTGGAACAAAATAATCAATAAAGCTTCTATCTTTTATTCTCTGTTGACTATAGCCAAAGCATTTTTCTGCGGCCGGATTAAATTCTTTAATATCCCCCTGCTTATCAACCACAATAATACAATCCAATGACGTTGATAAAATAGCATCACGCCTCACTTCACTCGTCTTAAAAGAATTAATCGCAGTTTCCCTTTCTGTTATTTCTTCATTCACCCGAGAGAGTACTTGATTATATTGTGTTGCAATTTGTCCTGCTTCAGTAAATGGTTCCACATTCACCTGCGTAGAAAAATCACCTTTCTCACTATGCTTGACCATTTCATTAAATAATTCTAATGTTTCTGTACTAGCGCCATGCTCTGACACATTTAAGCCTACTGTTTCGTCTCTCAAGCTCACCCTTAAAGGATGAAATTTATTAATCAATTTCAACCCATAATAACTGATGCTAAACGCATAGAGTCCAATAACAATAACGCCTAAAAGTTGAATTAAAAATTGCTGAATAAAATCTAAATTTGAACTTAAAGACTGTCCGTCTACAAATAATGAAAGTGCCAATGTTCCCCATATGCCACAAAATAAATGTACGGGCACCACATTAATTGCATCATCTATTTTATATTTTTCTAATTCTCTTTCTCCAATGACAACTAATATCCCCGCAATAATCGCAATAAATATGGTTTCTAAAGGCATCATAAAATGACATCCCGCAGTAATAGCTACCAGCCCCCCTAATACCCCATTAATCGCCGCTTCAGCATCAATCGTTTTTTTAATTCTATACTGAAAGCTAATCGCACTTAAGCCTGAAAAAATTGCAGCTAAACACGTATTAAGTACAATCAAAGGTATCTTATTTGTGACAGCAAGTGTGCTACCTGCATTAAATCCAAACCAGCCAAACCATAATAAAATCACACCTAAAACAGAGAACGTTAAGTTATTTCCTTGTATTTTTCGTCCATTTTCTGAAAATCGTCCCGTTCTGGGGCCTATAATAATAATTGCAGCTAGAGCAACCCAACCACCAACAGAATGCACAACTGTCGATCCTGCAAAATCAATAAAGCCTTTTTTCCCTAACCAACCCGTTAATTCACCATCTAATACGCCAGCCCATGCCCAATGTCCAATAATGGGGTAAATACAGACTGATGTCAGTGCAGATACCCACATATAACCGAAAAAGCTCATACGCTCTGCAACAGCCCCAGAAACAATAGTAATCGCTGTTCCACAAAACATCATTTGAAAAGTAAAAAAAGCTAAAGTTTTAGGCTGAAAATCACCACTAAAAAAGAAATGAGTTGTTCCAAACAAGCCGTGCATAGAAGACCCAAACATAATGCCATAACCTAAAGTCCAAAAAATAGCACTACAAAGACAAAGGTCCATTAAATTTTTAATGGCAACATTAATACTATTTTTACTTCTTACCATTCCCGTTTCTAAACAGGTAAAGCCAGCTTGTATTAACAAAACAAAAGCGGAGGCAATTATAATCCAGACTATATCTTGCATAGCTATATCCCTTCCATCAAATATCTCACATTATTATTTAATAACGAACAATTATTGTATAGGAAGGAAGTAATACGTATCCTGCCTTTTTATTCTAAATTCATATTTAGTTTAACTCACATCGTAGTAGTACTATTAAGTACTACTACGATGATCAATTAAAACTGAATGACTAAATTTTAGACAAAAAAAAGGAGGGACTGCACAAATACAGCCCCTCCTTTACTTCATTAAAATCTAAAAATACGACTCTTTAGAAGTTAATGTAAATTTGCTTAAGGTTTTTAACACTGGCAACAGCGGCTTCCATGTGCATAGATGCTTCGCCCATATCATCGCCTTTAAGTGCTTTACGTGATAATCTAAGGTG
>Ga0209825_1000255_pt1 | contig 48470 bp, 37 predicted proteins | sample EN8Hudsemesocosm_FD_184631 | JGI IMG/M metagenome (GOLD analysis project Ga0209825, IMG submission 184631) | Methane-oxidizing microbial communities from mesocosms in the Hudson Canyon - EN8B Hudson Canyon (SPAdes) (version 2) | ecosystem: Environmental > Aquatic > Marine > Cold seeps | place... | reverse complement strand
GCCCGAAAACCCACAATTACGTATTGATACATCCCAGCATGACATGAGCGAAGCCGTTGATCTTGTGATCGACGAGTTGATTCGTAATGGCCTGCTCGGAGAAAGTAAATAACGCTGATAAAATAGCCAATTACTTTGAACGCGCTATTCAGCAGCTAAATTTTTTAGATTACAGGTAACCATCATGAACAAAAAAGCTCTGACTCACTTAAAGCTACTAGAAGCCGAAAGCATTCAAATTTTTCGAGAAGTCGCCGCAGAATTTGACAATCCCGTTATGCTTTACTCGGTGGGCAAAGACTCTTCTGTATTGCTGCACCTTGCTCGTAAAGCCTTCCATCCAGGAAAAATCCCTTTTCCTTTATTACATGTAGATACCACATGGAAGTTTCACGAAATGATTGAATTCCGTGATCGGGTAGCTAAAGAATATGGCCTCGACTTACTAATTCACATTAATCCCGACGGCGTCGCCATGGGTATGGGCCCTTTCACTCACGGCAGTGCCAAACACACTGACGTAATGAAAACCCAAGCGCTGAAACAGGCGCTCAATCACTACAAATTTGACGCCGCGTTTGGCGGTGCTCGTCGGGATGAAGAAAAATCCCGAGCCAAAGAGCGGGTTTACTCTTTCCGGGACAAGAACCACCGTTGGGATCCAAAAAACCAGCGACCAGAGCTATGGAGCATCTACAACAGTCAAGTTGATCCAGGTGAGAGCATTCGTGTATTCCCTCTGTCCAACTGGACTGAGCTTGATATCTGGCAATATATATATAAAGAGGATATCCAAATTCCTGACCTCTATTTAGCTAAAGAACGTCCGGTAGTTGAACGTGACGGCACCTTGATCATGGTCGACGATGACCGCATGCCGTTAGAAGAAGGCGAAAAACCCATGATGAAAAAAGTGCGCTTCCGTACCTTGGGCTGCTACCCGTTAACCGGAGCCGTTGAATCTGACGCGGCGACTTTGCCAGAGATCATCCAAGAAATGCTGCTAACCAAAACCTCGGAACGACAGGGCCGAGTAATCGATAGCGATTCGGCCGGGTCCATGGAGAAGAAAAAGATGGAAGGTTATTTCTAAAGGCACTTATTGCCAAATCTATCTTTGCTAACAGGCAAAGAGATCAATAACATTGAAGATTAAACTCGCTGCCTGAAGACACGGCAGCTCACAGAACAGAAAGAGACGATCATGATTGAATCTAACACGCTACTTGAAGACGATATCCTCAGCTATTTAAACCAGCACGAAAACAAAGAACTGATGCGTTTTTTGACCTGCGGCAGCGTCGACGACGGCAAAAGTACCCTGATAGGCAGACTATTACACGACTCGAAAATGATCTTTGAAGATCATTTGTCAGCCATTAAAAATGATTCGAAAAAATACAACACCACCGACGGCGAATTTGATTTGGCATTGCTGGTTGACGGCCTACAAAGTGAACGCGAACAAGGCATTACTATTGATGTTGCCTACCGCTATTTTACTACCGATAAACGCAAATTTATTATTGCTGATACCCCTGGGCACGAGCAATACACACGCAACATGGCAACTGGCGCCTCCAACTGTGACCTGGCAATTGTTATGGTTGATGCCCGTCACGGGATGATGACACAAACTCGTCGCCACAGCTTTATTGTCTCTCTTTTGGGCATTAAACACGTAGTAGTTGCCATCAATAAAATGGATTTGGTAGATTTCTCTGAAGACCGTTACAACGAGATCGTTGCTGATTATATAGAGTTTGCGAAATCGCTGAATATCCCAGATATTCGCTTTGCCCCTATCTCTGCATTGCGTGGTGACAATGTTGTCAATCGCTCTGACAAAACTCCTTGGTATGATGGCCATACTTTGATGGAAACCCTAGAGAATATTGAAATATCTCAAGATCGCAACTTAGAGAACTTCCGTCTGCCCGTTCAGTATGTCATTCGTCCAAATCTCGACTTCCGCGGGTTTGCCGGAACCATTTCTTCTGGCATTATCAAGCCTGGCGACGCCATTGTTTCCCTACCTTCAGGAAAAACCAGTAAAGTTAAAACCATTTCTACCTTTGATGGTGAACTGGCTGAAGCCGGAGCGAGTGAGGCAGTGACCCTAACCCTGGAAGATGAAATAGATGTAAGTCGCGGTGATATGCTGGTGAAAGCCGACGATCTTCCGCTCGTCAGCCAAGGCGTCAAAGCTCATATAATCTGGATGGACGAAGAAGAAATGAAACTGCACAAGCAATATGCGGTGAAATTTGTCAGCAAAAAAGCCCAGGGCAGTGTGGTGGCTATCGAGCATAAAATTGATGTCAATACTATGCAAACCAGTGCAGCTGACAGCTTGGCGCTAAATGAGATCGCCTTATGTGATTTGAGTTTCGATATGCCGGTTATCTTCGACAAATACGAAGACAACCGAATTACCGGCGCCTTTATTATCATTGACCGTATCACCAACGGCACCGTCGGCGCAGGTATGATTGTTAGGGATTTGGATCTTGCCGGTTTCGACACGTCAGTATCCACCGACGGACTGAAACAAGAGATACGTAGTCAGCTAGAAACCATTACCTCGAAGCTGGACGACGCCAACGAAAGCCAGTTGATCGCCCTCTACAAAGCATTGAAAGACGCGCTCTAAACTCTACTGGTCATACCAAATAAAAGCCGCTTACAGATTGTCTTTAAGTGGCTTTTTTATCGATAAGTTGAAAAATATAAAAGAAGAGAAACTATGAGCAACATCCCTAACTATTTCGACGTTTTCAACGGTGATGCCGATGGCATTTGCGCGCTGATCCAATTGCGAAACAGTGAGCCCCGCGAAGCGTCCTTAATTACTGGTGTAAAACGTGATATTTCATTATTAAAACAAGTCGATGCCAAACCTGGCGATAAAGTCACCGTGCTAGATGTATCTATGGATAAAAACAGTGATGACCTAAATCGACTGCTTGCTAACGGCAGCGATGTTATTTATATCGATCATCACTTTCCTGGCGATATACCCGAATACCAGAACCTGACAGCCATCATTAATGAGGCGCCGGATACCTGCACCAGTATTTTAGTGAATAAATATCTTAAAGGTGAATTTGCACTATGGGCTATCACCGGCGCCTTTGGTGACAACCTTAAAAAAAGCGCGCGTTCACTCGCTGCCCAGCAAAGCATTACCGAGGAAGAAATTCTTTTACTGGAAAAGCTCGGTATTTATATTAACTACAACGGCTACGGGGCTGGCTTGGAAGATTTACATTTTACCCCTACAGAGCTTTACCAAAAGCTGGTTGTTTATAAAAACCCTCTAGACTTTATTCGTGGCGGCACAAGTAAAGACAACCATGATTTTACTAAGTTAGAAAATGGGTATCGGGACGACATGGCGGCTGCAGCAGCACTTGAGCCGAAGATAGCAAGCGCGAACAGCGCCATTTTTATATTACCCAACGAGAAATGGGCGCGCCGTGTCAGCGGTGTCTACAGTAACGACCTCGCCAACCAGAATCCCGATCGCGCCCACGCCGTACTAACAGAAAAATCTAACGGCAATTATCTTGTTAGTGTGAGAGCCCCAATCAACAACAAAACTGGCGCAGTGGATCTCTGTCGCCAGTTTCCTACCGGTGGTGGCCGTGCTGCCGCTGCAGGCATCAATGATTTACCTGTTGACCTGTTCGATGCGTTTACCGCCGCGCTAGAGGCTGCATATAGCGAGTGAAACGCTGAACAAGTGTTGCTTGATAGGTCTCTGAAAGTGCGATGTTTTCTGGGCTTTTTACTTTGTAGCCAGGGCTCGCAACATAAAGTGCAACACAGCAGCTGTTGTGGGTTCCGTTTATTACCATGGAGCGGAGTTTTTTCTCTGCTGTTCATCTTATTGACTCAGAAATTACTTTCGTTCATAAATGAAAGAGTCGACTTGCATCTTCGATAAAACAGTATAAATTAATAAACTTGTTCTGTTTTATCGATATTATTTTATGAAATACACACTTCGTCACTTGCAAGTATTTCTTGCGGTCGCCAAAGATGAAAGCATCAGCCGCGCGGCAGACGCGCTGTCTATGTCGCCATCGGCCACCAGTGCGGCACTGCAAGAGTTCGAAAGTCGCTACGACATGAAATTGTTTGATCGCAGCGCGAAGCGGCTGCAACTCAATAGTTATGGCCGAGAGCTGCGAGCGACAGCGCAAGGTCTACTCACTCATGCTGAAACCTTCGATCAAGAACTGCAGCGCAGGCCCGAATTAAAACAACTAAACGTAGGTGCCAGCTATACCATTGGCAATTATCTAGCGATGAAATACCTCGCCGCCTACCTTGAGAACTTTCCCGATAGAAAAGTAGATATTTCCGTTGGGAGCACGCCGCAAATAGTGAGTAAAGTGCTCAATTTTGAAGTGGATATAGGGCTTATTGAGGCCGAAGTTAACCACAGTGCTTTAGATATTCTGCCATGGCAAGAAGACCGAATGAGTTTGTTTTGTTTACCTGAACACCCACTGGCGGGTAAAACTGAACTCTCAGACAAAGATCTACTTAGCTGTAAATGGATTCTGCGGGAAGAAAAGTCTGGTCATCGTCAAACCTTTGACCGGGCGATGCAAGGACTGCTGCCCGGTCTAAACATTACCCTAGTGCTCGGCCACAATGACGCCATCAAGAATGCGGTTAAAGCAGGGTTAGGGGTCGGATGTCTTTCAGAGCTTGCGGTTGCTGACGAAATCGAGCGAGGTCTATTGGTTCCACTTGTAAGTAAGCGTAGCATGATTCGCAGTTTCTATTTTGTTCGCCACAAACAAGCACCCGCGAATCACGCGGTTGACCAATGGCTCACCCTATGTCGTGATCAGCCTCTATGATGCCACCGCCTTAGCAAACTGTTCAACTAGAGACCGTAAACCCAAGTAATCATCGTCACGGTGGTCACGCCGTAAACTAGTAGTAGCGGAGCACCCAATTTCACATAATCACTAATGCGATAGTTCCCTGCGGTATACACCATTAAATTGGTTTGATAGCCGTAGGGCGAAATAAAGCTCGCGCTAGCCCCAAACGCCACCGCCATTACAAACGGCATATAATTAGCACTCCATTGCGAAGACACTGAGATCGCCAAGGGAAACATAATTGCGGCCGCCGCATTATTGGTCACCATTTCTGTTAGCAGCCAAGAGATAAGAAATACCACCACCAGCGCCATTAGGGGGCTTAAACCACTCAAATAACTTTCGGCCCAAATACTCACACTCCCCGCTAAGCCGGTATCAAACATGGCTTTCGCTAGCGCTAGAGCGCTACCAACAACGATAGTCAAATCAAAAGGAAAGCGCGTCTTCAACTCTTCCTTTGTTATTATGCGAAATAGCAACAACAAGCCGATAAAGACCAGCAAACCTTTTAACAAGGGCACAAAGCCCATCGCCCCCAACGCCACTATTGTGGCAAAGCCCGCCAGTAGAGAATACTCCTCCACACGGCTAAGTAGCTTCTCGTTACCAACACCACCTACCACAATAAAATCAGCGCCAGTACTTCGTCGACGAGAAAAATCATCGCCGACCGCCAGTATCAATGCATCGCCCGACTCCAGGGTTAATCGACCCAGGCCCCCGGTTAGTCGCTGATCCCCCCGTCTCACAGCAACCACTGCAGCATTGAATTTAGCACGAAAGTCCACCTGTTTGATGGTTCGCTTAACCAAACTTGAGGTTGGTGAAACGATGACCTCAATTAGATTTTCTCTAACCGATTGGTCAAAACTATCCATGGACTGCAGCCCATCAAATCCGTCCAACAGTTCTAATTCAGACAGGTCCCCCGTAAAAACGAGCACGTCGCCTTCATAAATCACCTCTTGCGGACTCACTGGCGCCATTACTTTTTGGCTACGGATCACCTCTATCAGAAACATTTTTTCCAAATTGCGCAGACCATTCTCTTGTACCGTTCGTCCATGCAGCGATGAGCCTAAAGCCACTTTCCGTTCCAGAAAATACTCCTGTGTAGTGCTTAGTTGCGTCTTCTCTCTACTCTTTAACACTATGGGCGCTAGAGTCACTAAGACGACCAAACAGCATAAGAACACAGGAGCACCAATTAATGTAAAGTCAAAAAAACCGAGCGAGGGGTAACCATATTGCTGCACAAAACCATTTATAATTAGGTTGGTTGAAGTTCCAATGAGGGTGAGCGTACCCCCGATAATAGAAGCATAGGAAAGGGGTAATAAAAGTTTAGACGCATCCACCGTGCGCTGTTTCTTAAGCGGTCGCAACAGCGATGCAACTACAGCGGTATTGTTCACCACCGCCGAAAAAATGCCGCTAAATAGACTGAGCCGAAATAACGTTTGTCTTTCGCTACTATTGACAATTATTGAGATGGCCTTTCGCAACACCGAGGTGCGCTGCAGCGGAATCGAAATTAAATAAAGCAAAACTAATACTAATAACGAGGGGTTGATATAGCCGTGCAAGACGCCTTCGAGTGATAAAATATCACTCAGATAAAGTAAACTACTGGAGCAGATAAAAACCACCCAAGGAGGGATTCGAGTAAACACTAAAAGCGCTAGGATCGTCAGAACATTAAGCGCTACAAAAAGCTGAGCATATTCGCCGAACAAACTTATTACCTACCAAGATGAATGCATGATAAACACTTAAACGAACCTGTCGCTCCTTGTGTTAATTGATATTACCTAGGATACCACTCATGCAGCTACAACTGAAAACGTTACTAGGCCAAAAAATGATTTATTACCGCATTTAATCCATTGTGGTTTCAGAAAAAATAATGGGAAGGCATCAAACAATACTTCCGAAAATTCAAAAATAGAAGGACATCCATAAACTTGATAAAGATAATTAATTTATTTAATGTCTTGAGGTGTGAAGAGTTTGTCAAAAAAAAATGCTTAATGATTTGTGCGGTGAAGATCATTCTACCGGTGAAAACAGCGCCGAATAACTCAACAGTTGTATCTGTTTGTGTTTAAATTCTTTTTCTGTGGAGCGAAGCGCCTCGTTTTCCTCGGTGGTGAATGGGTTTAGGTCTTTTAATGATGGAAAGACTAGTAGAACTTCTACCACCAAGAAAAGCAGCGAGGCTTAATTTATGGATAACATACTATTAAAAAAGCTGGGAGTATCGAGTGCTGTATTAAACGAATAGAAAGTCGTTATCGATTGACGTTATGTAATCGATTGAAGTGCTGTATTTTTTAGCCGGACGCCATTGTTCTTATACCAGCGTTTTGTAATACAATATGGACTCCGGCCTAAAACATAACCGGAGTGACAAGGAAGAGTTTTCAAGTAAAACTCTCGATTAGAACTATTTAAATCAGGAATATAATGAAAATAGCAATCGCAGGAACGGGCTATGTAGGGCTTTCAAATGCTGTGTTATTGGCGCAGCATAATGAGGTTATCGCCTTAGATATTGACGAAAATAAAGTCGCTTTATTGAATGACAAGAAATCGCCTATCGCTGATTTTGAAATTGAAGGCTTTCTACAAAACAAAGACCTCAATTTCAAGGCAACTTTAAATAAAGAGGAAGCCTATATTGGTGCTGACTTCGTTGTGATTGCAACGCCGACTGATTATGATACTACCACCAACTACTTTAATACGAATACAGTAGAGTCGGTAATTAGAGATATTCTTGCGATTAATCCTCAAGCTATAATGATTATTAAGTCGACGGTACCCGTGGGCTTTACTGAGGGGGCTCGCGCTAAATTTAAAAGTGATAATATAATATTCTCCCCTGAGTTCTTACGTGAAGGTAAGGCGCTACATGATAACTTGTATCCTTCTCGGATTATTGTGGGTGAGCAGTCTGAAAAAGCTAGAGTCTTTGCAAACTTGCTTGCGCAGGGCGCTATTAAAGAAAATATTGATACTTTGTTTACCAATTCAACGGAAGCGGAAGCGGTAAAGCTATTTTCTAATACTTACCTGGCGATGCGTGTTTCATTTTTCAATGAGCTGGATAGCTATGCCGAAAGTCATGGGCTAGACACCAAACAAATTATTGATGGTGTAGGTTTAGATCCTCGTATTGGTGACCATTATAATAACCCTTCATTTGGGTATGGGGGTTACTGTTTACCTAAAGACACGAAGCAATTGTTAGCTAACTTCCAGGATGTACCCAATAACTTAGTGCGCGCGATTGTTGATTCTAATGGTACCCGTAAAGACTTTATTGCTGATGCGATTATTAAGCGTCAACCCAAAGTGGTGGGGATCTATCGTTTAGTGATGAAGACGGGTTCTGACAATTTCAGAGCTTCTGCGATTCAAGGTATTATGAAGCGTATTAAAGCGAAAGGTATTGAGGTTGTGATCTATGAACCTACTTGCAAAGAGGACGACTTCTTTAACTCGCGTGTTATACAGGACTTAGCAGAGTTTAAGAACGTGTCAGATGTGATCGTCGCGAACCGTTTGTCGGATAGTATTGAGGATGTTTCTGAAAAGGTATATACGCGTGATTTATTTGGTAGTGATTGATATGACTACAGATAAAAGAATTTCTACCGCCGAGAGAGATGAGGCGCTGCGCGCTACACCGAGAAAACATTAAAGTACTAGGGAGAAGGGCGATCACAACGATAGCCCTTTTTTGTTTATGTGTTTAATTACGCCTCGGTGTTCTCAGTGGTAGATGTCTTTAGGTTTTTAAAAAACTGAATGAGTGAGGTTAATTTTGTCGCTAACAATCATCATTGCTGGCCTATAATCTAGCACACAAACTGTGTATCATTTTCAGCTGAAAATATAATTCTTTTTACCATGAACTAAGGCCTACCAAACTAAAATGCCAAATAAATTAACCTGCTTTAAAGCCTACGACATTCGGGGTCAACTCGGTACTCAGTTAGATGAAACGATCGTCTATAACATTGCACGTGCTTTTGGTGAAACCTTAAAACCCAAGGTAATTGTTGTGGGTGGCGATGCCCGTGAAACTAGCGAGTCGCTTAAGCTAGCCGCTGCGAATGGCCTTAGAGATGCGGGTGTTGATGTGCTTGATATTGGCATGGTGGGTACAGAAGAAATCTACTTTGCGACATCTCATTTAGGAACTGATGGCGGTATTGAAGTGACGGCTTCGCATAACCCGATTGATTATAACGGTATGAAGCTGGTACGCGAAGGGAGTAGGCCTATCTCTGGAGATACGGGGCTATTCGATATTAAAGCGGCTGCCGAGGTGGCGAATTGGGCTGATGTCGACCCGGCTAATCGTGGTTCTTATACAGAAACCTCAATATTGATTGATTATGTGCAGCACTTGCTCGGTTACATAAACTCGCAAAACATCAAACCTTTAAAGTTAGTGGTTAATTCTGGAAACGGTGCGGCAGGTCATGTGATTGATGAGCTGGAGGTGCAATTCAAGGCGCTTTCAATCCCGATTGAATTTATTAAAGTGCATCATGAGCCTGATCCGACCTTTCCTAATGGCATTCCAAACCCTTTGCTTGTGGAAAATCGAGCACATACTGCCGATGTAGTGATTGCTCACGGGGCCGATATGGGCATTGCATGGGATGGCGATTTTGACCGGTGTTTCTTATTCGATGAAAAAGGCGCGTTTGTTGAAGGTTATTACATTGTAGGGCTGCTTGCGGAAGCGTTTTTACAGAAAAACCAAGGTGCCAAAATTATCTTTGACCCAAGGGTTTATTGGAATACTGTCGATATTGTTGAGGCTAACCAAGGCCAAGCCGTTATGTCTAAAACGGGCCATGCATTTATTAAAGAACGTATGAGAAAAGAAGATGCGGTCTATGGTGGAGAGATGAGTGCGCACCATTATTTTCGTGACTTTTTTTACTGCGATAGCGGTATGATTCCTTGGTTATTAGTGGCTGAGTTGTTGTGTGTTAAAAATGAAAACTTATCGTCCTTAGTAAAAGATCGTATTGCAAAATACCCAAGTTCGGGAGAAATTAACTTTAAAGTTGATGATGCCGAAGCTGTTTTTGAACGTATTAAAAACTACGACTGGGGCGAGGCTTATGAGCTTGGCAGTATTGATGGCTTAGATATGGTATTTGAGGCGTGGCGTTTTAATATTCGTAGCTCAAATACCGAACCTTTAATTCGACTCAATCTAGAGAGTAAAGCGAATATTGCATTAGTTGAAGAGAAGTTAGCCATAATGAAACAACTCATTTGTTAATGGCGAAGCTAGAAAAGGATTCGGAGTCATTAATAAATATTTATAGGGTGTGCTTGCGCACCAATTCTTAAATTACTATTTTTAAGTCAAAGCTCAAAATTAGTATGCATTACCTAATTCTTTAATTTAGTATACCGCCATCGCTTAAGGATGAAGCGTTAGCCAGGAAGGCAACCGTCAAGGATTGATGGTATGCAATAGGATTTGTTTTTGCATGGATGCAAACTGTCTTCCTGGCGCTCTTTATATTTATCTGTTCTGGTAAATTCAAACTCCAAAAATATTGATATTAAACCTGAATTAATAAACACTTCTGTGTCTGATTCATTGGTGCACAAGCACTGTCTATACAAACTATATTAATTGGTCGTAAATAGGCTTTTTTCTAAAGCACTCTTTTAAAAATTGTCTTGTAAGTTTTCTGGTTTATTCGTTAAATACAAACTCTTTTCTTTAGTGCTGGATTAAGTAATGACATCAGTGGTAAATGGTTTACTGGATGATTGGTGCAATGGTTGGTTAGGGCGTGCGAAGCATATGCCTTCGCCAAATTATAATTGTCGGCCTGAGGGGGCCGTGGTGAATTTATTGGTCATTCATAATATCAGCCTGCCTCCTGGCCAATTTGGTACACCGTATATTGAACGTTTGTTTCAAAATAATTTGTCTTGGGATGAACACCCTTATTTTAAAACCATTGAAGGTCTAGAGGTTTCTGCTCATTTCCTAATTAAGCAAGATGGTGAGCTAGTTCAGTTTGTTTCGTGTGATGATCGCGCTTGGCATGCAGGAGCTTCTTCATTTTGTGGAAAGGAAAGCTGTAACGATTATTCGATCGGTATTGAGCTAGAGGGAACGGATACGGCACCCTATACGGATGCTCAATATTTAGCATTAGTAACACTGTCTAGGCAGCTTCAAACAGCATTTCCTGAAATTACTACCTCGCGTATTAAGGGGCATTCAGATATCGCGCCGGGAAGGAAGACTGATCCGGGTGAAAGCTTTGATTGGACGCGTTATCTAAATGCTTTGGATGTTTAACTAGCCATTATATTCATCTAGCGTAGGGCTTAGTGATAGTAGAAAGATCTCAAGGGATGGGGCTAAAACTTTATGTGCTTTACGACCAGGTTTTTCTAGCACAACTTCGCCTGATTCATGATCAATACAAATGACATCTTCACCAAAAGTACAGCCTATAAAGTAGCTGAGTGCTTGTTTTGATTTAAGTTTTGCAAACGCATGTCCGAGTATGTTTTCTTTGAGTTTTTCTTGATCTTCTTCGTTCCATATTTGAATTAAACTGAAGTTAATGTCTTCGCGCTCAACACAAATTCCATTTGACCAAAAGCTACCATAGAATTGCTTGAAGTCATCACGAAAGCTTAGTTCTAGTGCTTTTTCCAGTTCATTGAAAAGTTCATGATTGACTCGACTTACGGGTTTCCAATAACATAAATGATCTTCTTCATCGCTTTTGCTCTCAGTATGTTCTACTTGTTTTACATCACAAGGAGATGGCCATGGTGGGTTGAATTTTACGCAGGGAAGCTCGTTAGTCTCTTCTTTAACCAAATTTATGTAGCGTGTAAATAATGCGTCTAGAGCCAAATGAATAGCGTTCATTAAGTGTGTTTACCTTTATTAATAGATGAATCTTGAAATTGAGGCTTGCCAAGCCATGCTGCACCCCTAACACCGCTTGAATCACCGTGCTGTGCTTTGACGAGTTTTGTATTAACGGAGTCTGAAAATATGTAGTCCTGCAATTTTAAGTGTGCCTTGGGGTAAAGGCTGTCAATATTCGAGAGGCCGCCACCAAAAATAACGACATCGGGGTCTAAAATGTTAATGACACTTGCGAGTGAGCGTGCCAGTTGATCGATATAACGATTAACACATTCCAATGCGAGTGGATGGCCTGATTCGCTGAGCTTAAAAATATCTTCTGATCTAAGTGTTAAGGTTGTATCAGATGTTTCAGAACTGAGTCTTTCAAATTGTTTACTGATACCAGGGCCAGACAAAAAAGTCTCAATACAGGCGCTTTTGCCACAATAACAAGGTGTAATAATATCGTGTTCATTTAACCATGGAAGGGGGTTGTGTCCCCATTCGCCTGCAATGGCGTTAGGGCCATTTACAATCGTTCTGTTGATCGAGATTCCACCACCGACGCCTGTGCCTAAAATGATACCGAATACATTATTGTATTGTTCGCCTGCGCCATCACACGCTTCGGATAAGGTAAAGCAGTCGGCATCATTTGCGATAGCAATAGGGCGTTGTAATCGCTTAGTTAAATCCTCTCTTAAGGGCTTACCAATTAAACAGTTTGAATTAGCATTTTTGACTAAGCCGGTTTCTTTTGAAATAGAACCGGGTATGCCAATACCGAGTGAGCTGGTGCCTAATGAACCAGGGCGAAAAGAGCCTATTTGTTGAAGTTTTTGTTCTGTGTAATTAACAAGTTTGCAGATGGCATCAAGCGTTTTTTGGTAATCACCTTGTGGGGTAGGACAACGTTCGCGCACAAGTGTTGTTGAATCATTCTCCATAACGATGATTTCTATTTTAGTACCGCCTAAGTCAATTCCTAAGTGCATTGACGGACTCCCAAAGTAATTTGTTTGTTTGATAGTGTTTAGAGTGTTGCTTTAAAAAACGATAAGCAAAACCATTAATATGGTCGATTTCTGTTGGTTTTTGCTTGCGGATATCTTGCAACATGGATGAGATATTATCTTGTGTTTTATCCATGACGTCAAAAACCAGTTGTTCTATTTCTTCTTCGTTCGCAGGGTATTTAGCAATGCTTAATAAGCTTGAGAGTTCTTGTTTGAGTGATGGCCAGTGCTGCTTAAAATAATCATGCTGTCTAATTTTACCATTAGGGCGGTTTAGTAATGCGGTGAAAGGGTTAATGGCGCAGTTGATGACTAATTTTGTCCAAAGTGCTTGCCAAATATCCGGGTATTTATGGACGATTAACCCTGATGTGGCGAGTTGTTGATGGCAGGTATCTAATAGCTTGTGCTTGGAGATATTTAAAGTGCCTAGTTGTGTTTCGCCAACACCTGCATGAATGATTTCTGAATCAGACTTTCTGTTAACGCCCTCGGTACTTACCGCTGCAAAAATGGGGTTATTCGGAAAGGCTTCGATGATGTCGTACTGGCTGCCTAAGCCGTTTTGAAACAAAACGATCATCGTGTGTTCTGATAGTTTGTTTTTTAGCTGGGTTAATGCTGAAAGTGCGTCATAACTTTTAGTGCAAACAAGCAGGGTATGAATGGTACCTATGCTGTCTGAAGTTGAAGCATCTTGAGTAGAAGTGTCTTCTATACTTAATGTGGGTATTTTGTAGGCTGCAGTGACTTGCGTGTGCGGTTTATGCAAGGTGAACTGTTTGCTGGAATGATGTGCTTGATTGCGAGCAATAAAGCACACTGTATTTGAATGGCTCAAATGAGCTGCCCAAAGGCAACCCATCGAACCTGCACCAAGAATATGTATCATGTTTACATATTTTTTATTTTTTCTAATTGCTCAGCTAACTTTGAGTGACTATTTTTAGCATCACTTAATTTAGCCTGTTCTTTTTCAACTAATTCTGGGGGTGCATTGCTGACGAATTTTTCGTTATTCAATTTACCTTCAAAACGTTGAATTTCTTTGCTGGCTTTATCAATAGCTTTGGTTAGTCTTGCACTCTCGGCTTGGGTGTCAATTAAGCCAGCCATGGGAACAAGTACTTCCATTGAGCCGACTAATTGCGTCGCACTCATGGGGGCTTCTTCTTGACCTAACCATACGATAGACTCAAGTTTAGCCAGTGACTTCACAAAACCTTCATTTTCTTTATAGCGACGTAGATCTTCATCCGTACCGTTTTTCAGTAATAAGGGGATTGCTTTGCCGGGTGATATGTTCATTTCGCCACGTATGTTTCGAATACCCACAATAACGCCTTTGAGCCACTCAACATCACCTAATGCTTTTGTGTCTATTTTAGTTGCATCGGCTTCAGGATAAGCTTGCGTCATGATGGTGTCGCCTGACTTGCCAGCAAGCGGGGCGATACGTTGCCAAATTTCTTCGGTGATATATGGAATAAAAGGGTGAGCTAAACGTAAAACAGCTTCAAGTACTCGAACCAAGGTTTTGCGAGTACCGCGTTTAAGGGCTTCGTTGCTGGTATCATCCGTTAGAATTGGCTTAGAAAGCTCTAGATACCAATCACAGTATTCATTTTTGATAAATTCATACAAAGTTGAAGACGCTAGGTCAAGACGGAATTCGTTGATCGATTTTTCAATACTGGCTTCGGATTCTTGTAGGCGAGAAATGATCCATTTGTCGGCAATTGAAAGCTCAATGCTATCGTTATTTTGGCCGCAATCCTGATCTTCGGTATTCATCAAAACATAGCGTGCCGCATTCCATATTTTATTACAGAAATTACGGTAGCCTTCTAAGCGTTTCATATCCCAATTGATATCACGACCTGTTGAGGCGAGTGAAAAGAGCGTGAAACGCAGTGCGTCGGTGCCGTGTGCTTGAATGCCTTCGGAAAATGTTTTACGCGTACGCTTGGCTATTTTTTCAGCTTGCTGAGGCTGCATCATATTGCCAGTACGTTTTTCTACTAAGCTTTCAAGGTCGATGCCGTCGATCATGTCGAGCGGATCGAGTACATTGCCCTTAGACTTCGACATTTTGTCGCCGTTTTCGTCACGGATTAAGCCGGTTACATAAACATGTTTGAAGGGTACTTGTGGTTTGCCGTTTTCATCTTTATTGAAGTGCATGGTCATCATGATCATGCGCGCAACCCAGAAGAAAATAATATCAAAACCTGTTACCAATACATCGGTAGGGTGAAAGGTTTTTAACCGTTCGGTATTTTCAGGCCAGCCTAATGTACCAAATGTCCATAAGGCAGATGAAAACCATGTGTCGAGCACATCTTCATCTTGCCTAAGTGGCAGGTCATCGGCTAGCTTGTATTCTTTTCGTACTTCTTCTTCAGTACGACCAACATAAATTTCGCCGTTGTCGTCATACCAAGCAGGGATACGGTGCCCCCACCAAAGCTGGCGAGAAATACACCAATCTTGGATATCGCGCATCCAGGAAAAATACATGTTTTCATATTGTTTGGGTACAAACTGAATTTCACCATCTTCTACGGCTTTAATCGCGGGTTCAGCCAGTGGTGCTGCGCGTACGAACCATTGGTCTGTGAGTAATGGTTCGATAACAACACCAGAGCGATCACCGTAAGGTGCAACAAGGTCATGGTCATTAACGCTTTCAAGTAAGCCTAATGTATCTAATTTTTCAACAATTTGTTTACGTGCGGCAAAACGATCTAAACCTGCGAATTCTTCAGGCAGTGCCGTATCATAAGCATCTGAAGGGTGACCGTTTAAGTCATAAACTTCAGCTTGTGCAAGAATCGCAGCGTCTTTATCAAAGATGTTGATCATTGGAAGCTTACAGCGCTTTCCGACCATGTTGTCGTTGAAATCATGTGCCGGCGTAATTTTTACGCAACCGGTGCCTTTTTCTATGTCTGCATGATCATCGCCCACAATAGGAATTAGTCGGCCTACTAATGGGAGTTCTACATGCTTACCTATGAGGTCGATATATCGAGGATCTTTAGGATTTACCGCAACGCCTGTATCACCTAACATGGTTTCTGGTCGCGTGGTCGCAACGACGATGTAGTCTTTTCCTTCTGCTGTTTTTTCACCATTCGCGAGCGGGTAGCGGAAATTCCACATGTGACCTTTTTTGTCTTTGTTTTCAACTTCAAGGTCTGAAATAGCGGTGTGTAATTTTGGGTCCCAATTAACCAAGCGTTTGCCACGATAGATCAGGTCGTCTTTATATAGGCGAACAAATACTTCTTGCACCGCTTTGTAAAAACCATCATCCATGGTGAAGCGTTCATTGTCCCAATCAACAGATGCGCCTAAGCGACGAAGCTGGCGAGTAATCGTGTTGCCTGACTCTTCTTTCCATTCCCATATTTTTTCTAGAAATGCTTCGCGACCAAGATCATGTCGTGTTTTGTCTTCTTCTTTCGCAAGCTTTCGTTCAACTACCATTTGTGTGGCGATACCGGCATGGTCGGTGCCTACTTGCCAAAGCGTATTGTTGCCCTTCATGCGATGATAGCGAGTTAGGGCGTCCATGATTGAATCTTGGAAAGCGTGACCCATGTGTAAACTGCCGGTGACGTTTGGCGGCGGAATCATGATGGTATAGGGCGTGGCGCCTTCTTTATTGGACGGTTTGAAATAACCGTTATCTTCCCAAGTTTTGTACCAAGATTGTTCGATTTCGCTAGGCTGGTAGGTTTTTTCCATGGTCGCTATTTAATTGCTCGTGGTTGATGAAAATTTTAGGTTGTTAAAAATAGCCACCATTATACATGCAGTGCGATTCAAGGGGCTAGAATTTTAGTGCTTATCGTAATTCATTCCGCATATCGTGAATATTCACTTTTAAGCCTTGTTTTTTGAAATGCTTATATTGCTCTCGTGCGAGCTGAATGTCATTTTCCTGATTGGGGATAATGACGCACATACGGTCAAAATTATGGTGATTTCTCGGAATTTCTGTACATAAAAGAATGAGTAAGTCGCTTTGTATTTTGCTTTTTTGCTCAAGCGCTTGTGAGTCGATGGTGATGGGGTAGTCTTGATGCTGGCTTTGGCCGATCGCATGAGGTAAAAAACTATCAGCCTTAAACGACCAAAGTGCTTCGTTTAAGGCGTCGCTTTGTATCGTATCTTTTGTCTGAATATGGATTTTGTTTTGTTGCGCAAGCGCCTTCTCAGATAATCGGCAGCAAAAGCCGATTTGGTCTGAGAAAGTACTGCTTTTTAACAAGTAAAAATCGACTCGATTCATGAAGCTACTTTGTTCAAAAGGTAGGTCAAAAGTAAGGGGACAGGGCGGCCTGTTGCACCTTTATCTTTTCCACCAGAAACCCATGCTGTGCCAGCAACATCTAAGTGCGCCCAAGGAAAATCTTTGGTAAAGCGAGATAGAAAGCATGCTGCTGTAATACTGCCTGCACCTTTGCCGCCAATGTTTTGTATGTCAGCAAAGGGGCTATCAATTTGACTTTGGTAATCGTCCCAAATAGGCAGTTGCCATGCTTTATCATTGGCTTGTTTGCCGGCATCTAAAAGCTCATTGATAACGGTGTCATCATTTCCCATGACAGCGGATGTGCAGTGTCCTAGTGCCACGATGCACGCACCGGTTAGGGTGGCAATATCAACGACTGATGCAGGTTTATATTGTTCGGCATAGGTTAAGGCATCGCATAAAACTAAGCGGCCTTCTGCGTCAGTATTGAGTATTTCAATGGTAATGCCAGCGGCAGATGTAACAATATCACCCGGCTTAGAGGCATTGCCAGCAGGCATGTTTTCGGCGCTGGCAATAATGCTTACAACGTTCAGTTTTGGTTGCAACTCTGCAATGGCGGTCATGGTACCTAGAACACTTGCAGCCCCACACATATCATATTTCATTTCATCCATCGAGGCGCCGGGTTTTAAGCTAATGCCGCCAGTATCAAAAGTAATACCCTTTCCAACTAAAACATGAGGCGCTTCATCCTTTTCACCGCCTTTATATTCAAGGATGATGAGTTTTCCTGGCTCGGTACTGCCTTTAGAAACAGATAGGAATGCGCCCATGTTGAGTGCTTGCATATCGGATTCTTCAAGGATCTTTACGCTAATGTTCTCGCTGTTTACCGCAAGCAGTTGCGCTTGTTCGGCTAGGTAGGTGGGTGTACAAACATTACCAGGTAGATTTCCTAAATCTTTTGCTTTGTTGATGCCTTTTACTTGCGCTTGGGTTTGTAAAATAGCGGTATTGCCTAAAGCTTGTTGTGAGTCGTCACTGTGAAAAATAATTTCGGATAGTGGGTTGGCAATGGTTTTTTTAGTTTTGAACTGATCAAAGCTATACCGACTGCTTTCTATAGTGACCATCGATTCCTGAATGATTTGTGTTACGCCAATTTCGGTCGAAACTTCATCTAAAGCAATGCAAAGGCTTTTAATATTTGTGTCTAGTATTTGTGATTTTAAGGCCTTAATTGCTTTTTTAAGTGTGTCAGTATTTACATTTTTTGCATCACCAAAACCGACGAATAAAATACGGCTAAAGTTTTGGTTGTCGACAGTTAGCATGAATGCCTTACCGGCTTCGCTTGAGATATCATAACGAGAAATTGCGTGTGTTAGCGCGTTATCGCAAGCTTCATCAACTTTTAGACCTAACTTACATAATGCAGAAACTTCATGCTGAATGTCGTCCTTCTTGTTAAAAATTGGAAGGCAAATGCAGTCACTTTTAATATCGAGTAGATTGTTTGTTTGTAAGGAGTAATTCATTGTATTTATGGTTTCCTTTAATATATGTACTTTATAGCGTTATTTAAGGTAGATTCTAGTGTTTTCTATATCAATTACTATAGAGTTTACGGTATTAAGAATGTAGTACTCAATTCTTTTCTATCACTTAGTGGTTTGTATTGGCTTAACAGCTTAGAATGCGGCCTGTTCTAGCGCTAATTAAATACACTTTTTATTTTTCTTTATATACATATATAACAAGGTCTATTCATTGATCATATTTAGATATCTTGCCAAACAAGTGCTTGTTTCTATGCTAGCTGTGACGTTCATTCTTTTATTAGTTTTTATGAGTGGGCGTTTTATTAAATATTTGGCAAAAGCTGCTTCGGGCGGTATTTCGCCTGACATTCTGTTTTCTATTATGTTTTATCGTTTGCCTGGCTTTCTAGAGCTGATCTTACCTTTAGGCTTTTTTATTGGAATCTTGCTTGCCTATGGGCGGATGTATCTTGAAAGTGAGATGACGGTATTACATGCTTGTGGGTATAGTGATCGTAGATTGTTGATGGTGACCTTAGGGTACTCTTGTATTGTTGCCGTGTTTGTCGGGACTTTAAGTTTGTTTCTTACGCCGTTAGGTATGCAAAAAGTAGAGTCATTATTGTATGAGCAGTCAAAGTTGACTGAGTTTGAAATGCTTTTTCCGGGTAAGTTTCAAGGTTTTAAGTCGGGTACAGGTACGACATACACTGAGTCGCTCAGTGATGATAAAAAAACGATGTTTAATGTATTTATTTCAGAAAAGTCGAAAAAAAATAATACACTTAATTTGGTTTATGCTGAGTCAGGTACGCAGCGTATTGATGCGCTGACGGGGGAGCGGTTTCTAGAGCTTCATAATGGAACTAGTTATGAGGGGCGTCCCGGGGCGCTGGATTATCATGTGGTTAAGTTTGAGTCTTATGGGATTTTGATTAAAGAATCAAATGAAGAACAGGGCGCTGTAAAAGAGGAGTCAATTTCCACAAGCGACTTATGGCAGGCGGAGGACCTGGAGTCTAAGGCTTTGCTGCAATGGCGAATATCATTACCCTTGCTTGTTCCAATCGTTACCTTAATTGCGGTGTCGGTCAGTCGTGTTAACCCGCGGCAAGGGCGTTTTTTTCATCTTTTTCCGGCGATGATGATGTATGTAGGTTATCTGGGGATGTTAATTGTTGCACGAAAGAGTGTAGGTAAGGGCGAGCTGCCAGATTGGATAGGGCTTTGGGGGGTGCATTTGCTATTTTTTATGCTTGCTTTGGTCTTGTTAACCAAGGAAAAATGGTTAGGTGCTTTAAGGCGTAAACGGCAAATGAGGGAGGGCTGAGCGTGCGTAGAATTGACCGTTATATTGTATCAACCGTTGCGGCCTCGATGTTGTTGGTGATGGCGATTGTATTATCACTGGATTTTTTATTTGCTTTTATTGGTGAAATGGATGAGCTAAAAAATAATTATCAGATGGTCGATGCTTTGTGGTTTATTTTGATGACCTTGCCTCGTCGAATCTATGATTATTTACCCTTGGGTGCGTTTATGGGGAGTTTGGTCGGCTTGGGTGCTATGGCAAAAAACAGTGAGTTGATTGTGATTAGAGCGGCAGGTGTCTCAACGGGGCGAATTATTTTGATAGCAATGAAACCTGCCGTTGTTGTTGTTTGTATCGGCCTGATATTGGGAGAGTTTGTCGCGCCCCATACTGAAAAAATTGCACAGAGCCAGAAAGCGGTTGCATTAGGCGCAGGGTCGAACGTTGTGTCGAAAAATGGCTTGTGGCATCGGGAAGGTCCAGTTTTTATGCATTTTAACGCGGTTGAACCCAACGGGGTGCTTCATGGTGTTTCACTACATTTTTATGATGATTCTAAGAAGTTAACGCGATCACGTTTTGCGAAGCGTGCGATCTATCAACGTGAACAGTGGTTATTAGAGGATGTGACGGAAACTAACTTTTTAAGTAATAAAACAGAGGTTTCTTATTTCCCCGTACTGGTTTGGAAAACGGAATTGTCGCCTTCGGTGCTTAGTGTTTTGATCGTGAAACCGGAAAACTTGTCCATTACCGGTTTATATACTTATTCAGAGTATTTAGATGAACAGGACTTGAGTGCTGCAGAATATAGAATGGCTTTTTGGAAAAAGGTGCTGCAGCCAGTGTCTACCGGTGTTTTGGTTTTGGTTGCTATTTCGTTTGTTTTTGGGCCACTTCGCTCGGTTACAATGGGTTTTAGGGTTTTTTCGGGGGTTGTGGTTGGCTTGTTGTTTAAATATGCGCAGGATTTATTGGGCCCATCTAGCTTGGTTTTTGGATTTAATCCCATTTACGCAACGATAATACCCATTGCCGTTTGTTTAATTGTTGGCTTATGGCTACTGCGTCGTGTGCGCTGAGTCTCTACCTTAGAAGCAATTTCTTTAATTGTTAAGCTTTATATATTAAAATAGTCGACAAATGAGACTAAAGGATGTTGTATAAGGTGGCGGATAGACTATCTTAATAAGTATGCTTTATTGGAATGAAAATAATATTAAAATGGAGAGTTTTTATGGCTGCTTTTAAACGTTTGACGTTAGCAAGTGCGGTCTCCCTTATATCTGTAGGGGTTTGTGCCGATACTAAGTTGCTAGGTGATTCTGAATTACAGAGTGTCACTGGTCAGGCTGGTCTAACTATTGATGTTGAAAGTCAGTGGGAAATAGGTGAATTTGCATATCGTGATGGCGGGTTCTTGTTAATTCAAGGCATGCGCATGGGTGGTAATTCAATGGGGAATGGCACCGGTACTGGTAGTGAGCTATTAGATAACCTTAGGCTAGACCTTGATATCGCTGGTGATGGAACGGATCCGGGTGATAATACACTGACTTATGGCTTTTCAGCGATGAGGGAAATCGCGCAGGAGTATGTTGATGAAGGCAACTCTGATGGAACTTTTACCAGTGTCGCTTCAGGGGTTGACGCCTCGCGTGATGACATAGCCATAGATGCTAAGAAAGTATACGATGATGGTGACTTGATTATTCATTTTGACTTTACAGATGGTTGGGCTAATGAAGGTGGTTTAAGTGCTTATCAAGCAGCTAATCGTTTTACTACGGATAATTACACTACTGCTGAAGGTATTTTAGAGCACGCCGTTGATTTTCGCCTTGAAATTGATGCAATTGGTTTAGCTGGTTCTAGTTATGAAATTGGTTCGGCTGGTTTGGATATCGATTCCGATGGTCCTAGTGAAGGGGCGGTAGGTACCACAACACTTATTAGTCAATTGAGCATTCAGGGGTATTTAGGGCCTGAAGATCTTCATTTAGAAAATAATGGTAATGGCTTTGATGGTAGTGGTCCTTTAGGGGCGGGGTCAGGAATTGCTGATTCTAAAATCTACTGGAGTTCTTATACAAAGGTTACTGATCTAGATATGTATATTGATATAGCTGGTGTACAAATCACGGATATGGAGATCCATAATGAGCGTGGTGATCGAACCGGTTTGGATGGTACTTCATCGTTTGATTTTGCGCATACCATACGTGAAATTTATGCGGTAAAAAATACCGTGTTAAATATGCATCCAACCAGTAATTTGCTTGCCGATAATTATGTGGATGGCATTGCGATTAATACGCGTTTTAAAGGAGATATCGATATCGGCGGGATATCTTTTGGTGATACGGATGAAAGTATCGGTTCTATTTATATAACAGACCTTGAGTCTACAACTAACTGGGTTATTTCGGCTCACTAGATTTTATTTCTTGTTGCAAAAAAACCCAGCTTTTAGTTGGGTTTTTTGCATTTTAAAGTGTATGGAATTCTTGTCTTGAACTTATTTTTTGGGAACGCGTACGATTTCAGTTTCTGAAAGTATGCATTGCCATGTTCTATCTTTCTTGTCTATTAGCATCCATGCGTATCCCAAGCCGCCAGTCCCAATCGAAATGATAGCCATTAAAAAACGTAATAGTGCTTGAGTTGGTCTGATGTGGGTGTGGTCGTTGTTCTGAACGCGAAGGTGCCAAGCTTGCATGCCAAGAGTTTGTCCATTTTTGGTCCAAAAGTAAGCAAAAAAAGTAAACAATGAAATGAACAGTATCGATGAGAGCAATGGGTCGTGAGTTGTTTTTCCTGTGTCTGTCATCATTTGGTATTGCTCTGTCCCAATGCTTAAATTATGAATGATCATATATAAGCCTGTTACGCACATCAAAAGAGCGACAGAGATAAGTGTGTCGTATAAAAGAGCGGCAAGCCTGCGTGTTAAGAAAGCTGGCATAAGTTGGTCGTGCGGTCCTGGGAATTCATTTTTCATTAAAATATTGTCGCCTATGTTTGCTGGTAAAAGTTTGTTTATAGATGAGCGATCTTTAGAAGAGGGAATATAGCAAAATTGACGTTGTCTGCCCATATGATATATCTGTTTGTTGTTTATGTGAAAATGTGCTTAAGGAAACGAATTTGTAGCCGATAGTGAGAAGTACATAGTAACTTTAATTGAGGTGGGCAAGCTAATGCATAATAATATTGGAGGAAGTAATCTTTTATCGTCTGATGGGTATGACTTGTTACGAATGAAATCAAGCGACCATCATCATAGTCATGAAAAAAACACGGCTCCGAAGGTGGGTGGTGAGGCGTCTACAGGTAACGCTAGTTATTACGCGACAACGGCCGAGTTTTTTTCAGCTTCTGTTGGTGAAGATGGTGGTTATAAAATTTTAGCTCAAGCCTTAAATGTTGAGTTCTCATCGACGACTGGTTCAGTTTCTTATTCGTCAGCCTCTTATTCTTATTCTTCTTCTTATTCTTCATCGTTGGAATTTTCGGAATCATTTAAACCGCCATCACCACTCGATGTTGCCAATAAAGTTTTAGGCTTAGTTGAAAAAAGATTGAATTCAGAGTTGGAGGAAGGTGCTGGAGGTGAGCGGATTTCAAGCTTGATTTCTCAAGCGCGAGAAGGTGTTCAAAAAGGATTTTCTCAAGCTATCAATGATATTGAGTCATTGGGGTTGATGACTGAAAAATTAGATAAAGATATAGGGGAAGGTCTTGAGCGAGTAGAAAGTGGTTTGACTAAAATGGAGGAGCGTTTTAATGGTGTTCCGCAAGCTGAGGGCTTAGAGGAGGTTTTAGTTCAGCCGGTAGATCAAGTGGAGGGTCGGCCAGTTGAACAGCCAATAAGTCAGTCGTTAGCTCAGGCTAGTGCGCTGGCTGAGAGTGTAGGTGTTTCGGGTGGGCAAGCTTATCAAGACGTCGCCACACATTCAGGAGGGGTGATAGAAAGTGATAGTATGTCTAGTCGTTCTACGTATATGAATAGTTCTGAATTTTCGCTTAAAACACAAGATGGCGATACGATTACGATTCGCTACGCTGATGCTGGTAAAGAAGTGTTTGAATCGGCTGGGAATTCATTTCTTTTGGAGCAGAGTCAATTTCAAGGTTATCAACTTGAGGTAAATGGTGAGTTAGATGAAGGCGAGTTGGCTGCAATAGCCGACTTATTTTCTCAACTTGGTGAAGTGAGTTCTTTGTTCTTTGAGGGAAGTTTTCAGGATGCCTTTGCTTCTGCTTTAGAAGTGGGTTTTGATGCTTCTGAAATCGCGAGCTTTTCTTTGGATTTATCTCAAATGCAAACGCAAGAAGTTCGTACCTATTCAAATCCTGGGAATGTATATGAGCAAGGAATGGGAGCTCTAGGGGCGATAAAGAAAAGTCAGCCCTTAATCGAAATGGCGGGCTTGTTTGAAAATTCTCTTGAATTGCTTAAAATGTTTGATGAGCAGCAGTTTGATTTCCGAAAGTTTGTGCTGGAATCGATATCTAAAGAAGCTGTTGAGCAAGGCATTGTGTCGAAGGTGTCTCAAAATGACTTTTCTGACTTCGCAGAAAGGTTGCTTGAAGAGCTAGCTGAATGACAGCTTGTGGTCGTTTGATTTGGTCATAATTGGTATTGTAGGTATGTTATATGTATTAAAGAGAGCTTAGGCTCTCTTTTTTCTTGAGCGCCAAAAAATTGTAAATCCCTCAATATGCTATATTTTGGCGTCGGCTATATTGTGTTAGAGTACCGCATCTTCTGGCTTAGTTCAGAAAAATTCCTATAGAAAAGTAAAAAACAGGTGGTAGTTGTGATGAAGACGGCAGAGATCCGTAGTGCATTTTTAAATTACTTTGGCCAAAAAGGGCATGAAGTCGTCGATAGTAGTTCTTTAGTGCCTGCTGATGATCCAACTTTGTTATTTACTAATGCGGGAATGAATCAATTTAAAGATACCTTTCTGGGGAAGGAAAAGCGCTCTTACTTGCGTGCAACCACGTCGCAAAAGTGTGTGCGAGCGGGAGGGAAGCATAACGACCTTGAAAATGTTGGTTACACGGCGCGTCACCATACATTTTTTGAAATGTTAGGCAATTTTAGTTTTGGCGACTATTTTAAAAAAGAAGCGATTCAATTTGCGTGGGAGTTTTTGACGGTAGAGCTTAATATTCCCGCTGAAAAATTATGGGTGACAGTTTATAAAGACGATAAAGATGCCGAAGAAATTTGGTTTAATGACATTGGTATTGATCAAGAAAGGTTTTCACGTTTAGGTGATGCGGATAATTTTTGGTCAATGGGCGATACCGGTCCATGTGGTCCGTGCACTGAAATTTTTTATGATCATGGTGAAGGTATTGCGGGTGACCCTCCAGGCGGCCCTAATGATGATGGTGATCGTTATATTGAAATCTGGAATCTTGTTTTCATGCAATATAATCGCACGGCAGATGGGCAAACATTAGACCTGCCTAAGCCTTCTGTTGATACCGGTATGGGCTTGGAGCGTATCGCAGCAGTCATGCAAGATGTGCATAGCAATTATGAAATAGACTTGTTTCAAGACCTTTTAAAGGGCGCGTCTGATATATTGGGTGGCGTATCATTTGAAGAAAAGTCGTTGCGTGTGATCGTTGATCATATACGTGCAGGCGCTTTTTTGATTACAGACGGAGTGATGCCGTCAAATGAAGGCAGAGGCTACACTTTAAGAAGAATTATCCGGCGCGCTGTCCGTCATGGGAATAAATTAGGTGCGAGTGAGTCATTCTTTCATAAACTCGCTTCTGTGCTTGTTGATGTAATGGGTGAAGCATACCCTGAAATAAAGGTGTCTAAGCCTCAGGTTCAAAAAATCCTTCAGCAAGAAGAAGAACAGTTCGCAAAGACACTCGATAAAGGCATGAAAGTTTTAGAGCAAGATATTTCTGGCCTAAAAGGTCAGGTGATTCCGGGTGAAACAGTTTTTACCTTATATGATACCTATGGCTTTCCTGTTGATTTAACGAATGATATTGCTCGTGAAAGAGGCTTGTCGCTTGATTACGACGGTTATGAACAGGCGATGGAGGCGCAGCGTGATCGAGCACGTGCTTCAAGTAAGTTTGGAGTTGATTATAATGCAAGTCTTGATGTAGAGGGTGCTACAAACTTTACTGGCTATGAAACGTTTTGTGGTAAGTCAAAAGTATTGGCTGTTTTGGTTGCGGGTGTAGAGAGTGAGGCCAAAAAAGGAGATGATTGTGTTGTAATCTTGGAAGAGACGCCATTTTATGCTGAATCTGGAGGGCAGGCAGGTGATACAGGGCGGCTTGTTTGGGAGGGAGGCGCTATTGAAATTAAAGATACTCAAAAAGATGGTGCGCATTTTCTTCACATCGGAAAGGTGGAAGCGGGTGTTTTGTCATCTGGGCAATGTGTGTCAGCGTCTGTTAATGAAGCTTTTCGAGGCGCCACCGCCTTAAATCATTCAGCAACCCATATATTGCATGCGACCTTAAGGCAAGTTTTGGGTGAGCATGTCGTTCAAAAAGGTTCGTTGGTTAATGCGGGGCGACTACGTTTTGATTTTGCGCATTACGAGTCGATTAAACCTGAGCAGCTTGAAGAGATAGAAGTGATTGTTAATCAGCATATTAGAGATAACACGGAAGTGCTTACACGTTTGACTAATATAAAAACTGCTAAAGAATTGGGGGCGATGGCTCTGTTTGGTGAAAAGTATGGGGAAGATGTGCGTGTACTGACAATGGGGCGTGATAACTTCTCAGTTGAGCTTTGTGGCGGGACTCACGTGCAAAGAACGGGCGATATTGGTTCGGTCGTGATTGTGTCGGAAGGTGGTATTTCATCGGGTGTTAGAAGAATTGAGGCCTTAACAGGGGTTGCGGCAGAATTGTGGAATAGAGATTCTATGCGGCAGCTTAAAGAAATCTCAGGCTTGCTTAAGTGTGGTCGAGATGTGTTGTTGGATAAAACGCATGCTTTTTTTGATAAATCAAGAGTATTAGAAAAAGAGTTGGAAAAATTAAAAGCTAAAATAGCGTCAAATGCTGGGGCTGATTTGGTTTCTCAAGCTGTAGAGGTTGGTGGAATCAAGGTTGTGTCTGTGCAGTTGGATGGGTTTGATGTTAAGGGTTTGAAAGAAGCTGTTGATAAACTTAAGAATCAACTAGGAAAAGCGGTTGTTTTGTTGTCTACCATTGATCAGGATAAAGTTGTTCTGGTGGCTGGAGTGACGAAGGAAATTTCTAAGCAGTTTCCGGCTGGAGTGTTAATAAAAGAGACTGCTGCGATACTGGGTGGTAAAGGTGGCGGGCGGCCAGATATGGCGCAAGGCGGAGGGCCTGAAGTTGAAAAGTTACCGCAGGCGCTAGAAAAGGTTCAGTTTTGGGTTGAAAGTAAGTTATAATCGCCCGTTTTTTGGTATGGTGATTGAAGAGTTAGCTTTTGTGGTTTGTCTCAAAAGTCAAAATACTGTTATGTCTGATTTGTTTTTAGCCCATAGTATAAGGAATTGAATTGAATGGCTTTGCTAGTACAAAAATACGGTGGTACCTCGGTTGGAACGACTGAGCGTATAAAAGCAGTTGCTGACAAGGTAAAGCGATTTATAGAAAAGGGCGATGATGTTGTTGTCGTTGTTTCTGCTATGAGTGGTGAGACTAATAGGTTAATTGGTCTCACAAAGGATATTATGGAGGAGCCAACTCCGCGTGAAATGGATGTGTTGGTTTCTACAGGAGAGCAGGTTACTATCGCTCTGTTGACGATGGCGTTGAATCATATTGATTGTGAGGCGGTTTCATATACTGGCTCTCAGGTTCGAATTACTACCAATACCGCGCATACAAAAGCTAGAATAGTTAGTATTGATGAGCATAATTTGCGGTCTGACCTGGATGCGGGGCGAGTTATTGTTGTTGCCGGTTTTCAGGGGGTGGACGAGGCTGGTAATATTACAACGTTAGGGCGAGGCGGTTCTGATACGACAGCGGTTGCTTTGGCGGCGGCTCTGAAAGCGGATGAGTGTCAGATTTATACAGATGTTGATGGCGTGTATACAACAGATCCTCGAGTGGTTGAAAGTGCGCGTCGAATGGAAAAGATTACGTTTGAAGAAATGCTTGAGATGGCTAGTTTGGGGTCGAAAGTGCTTCAAATTAGAGCAGTTGAATTCGCAGGTAAATATGCGGTGCCTTTGAGAGTTTTATCTAGCTTTAAAGAAGGGCCGGGTACATTAATTACAATTGAGGATGATGGAAGTATGGAGAAGCCAGCAGTTTCAGGTATTGCATTTAATAGAGATGAAGCAAAACTGACTTTGGTTGGTGTTCCGGATATTCCAGGGATTGCCTCAAAAATATTAAGGCCTATCAGTGATCAAAATATCGAAGTAGATATGATTGTTCAGAATGTGGGGCTTGACAAAAAAACTGACTTTACGTTTACCATTCATAGGGATGACTATAAGCGAGCTAAAGCAGTTTTGAGTGATGTTTGTGCTAGCCTTCAGGCAGAGAGAGTGGTTGGTGATAGTGATATTGCTAAGGTCTCGATTGTCGGGGTGGGGATGCGTTCGCATGCAGGGGTGGCGACTAAGATGTTTGAGTCGCTATCTGAGGAAGGAATAAATATACAGATGATATCAACGTCTGAAATTAAAATTTCAGTCGTGATAGATGAAAAATATTTAGAATTAGCAGTAAGGACGTTGCATAGTGCTTTTGATCTGGATGATGCCGTGACCGTAAAAGAGTCGTAGTATTTGAGGGGGAAAAGGCTTCTTGGTTCGTTTGAATACTAAGAAATTGAATCTTGATAACTAAAACTCACAAAAAGCTTTCTTTTTTTGAATTTTAGATAATACTCGTTACCTATGAGTTTTCCAGAGATGGTCTCTGAGTGGTGAGTCTGGGTTTTTATTTCTGTTCAGGCGAAGCGTTTTAGAAGAAATTATAAATTAAGGAGCTAATAATGCTTATATTGACTCGACGTGTTGGTGAGACGCTAATGGTTGGTGATGATGTCACCGTGACTGTGCTTGGTGTTAAGGGTAATCAGGTTCGTATTGGTGTAAATGCACCAAAGGATATATCTGTTCATAGAGAGGAGATTTATCAAAGAATCCAGAAAGAAAAAGCTGAAGCTCAGCAGTCTGGCGAATAAACATACAACTTTATAAATTAATTAAAATAAATGCAGATGGCGCTTTGCATTTCGAAAAATTGTGTTAATATGCGTCGCGTCTTAGGGAGAGATGGCCGAGTGGCTGAAGGCGCGCCCCTGCTAAGGGCGTATGGGTTTGCGCCCATCGAGGGTTCGAATCCCTCTCTCTCCGCCATTTGATTTATTCAAATGGAGACTGTAAGTTTAAAGTAATGTGCGGCTGTAGCTCAGCTGGATAGAGTACCTGGCTACGAACCAGGTGGTCGCAGGTTCGACTCCTGCCAGCCGCACCACTTTAAATTTCTATCACATTTCATCTGCGGCTGTAGCTCAGCTGGATAGAGTATCTGGCTTCGAACCAGGTGGTCGCAGGTTCGAATCCTGCCAGCCGCACCATAAAATCTAGAGTACTTCCCAGAAAACTCATTATTTCGTTTAAATCCTCATTTTAATGTATCATTCGTATTGCCTATAAAAGTGATTAAAGGTAAATTACGCTCCCATAATTGCGTGTGCAATTTGGTTGTCGCTATCAGTCTGTTTTAGCCTGGTGGTAAATAAAGAATCAAACAGTAGGAAGTCAGAATATGTCTGAATTAATGTCTGATGCAATTAATCTGATGCTCGTTGGAATGGGCTTTGTTTTCGTGTTTTTAGTTATTTTGGTTGTTGTGACCATAACAATGTCAAAACTCGTTGCTAAGTATGCTCCTGAGCCTGAACCCGTTGCCCCGGGTACACCGAATACGAATAGTACTGCATCGAATGATGCGCAGCTGTTAGCAGTACTCTCTGCGGCAGTTACTAAGTACCGCTCAAACCAAAAGAAGTGAGCGGGATCTAAGATTTGAACCTTTAAAAAAGGCTTGATAAACAATGACAGAATTGAAGAAAAAATTGGGTATTACTGATGTCGTTTTACGTGACGCACATCAATCTATACTTGCAACACGCATGCGTATTGATGACATGCTTCCCATCGCAGAAAAATTAGACCAAGTAGGCTATTGGTCACTTGAGTCATGGGGTGGTGCAACATTTGACTCCTGTATTCGGTTTATTGGTGAAGATCCTTGGGATCGTATCCGAGAGCTTAAAAAGGTAATGCCTAAAACTAAACAGCAAATGCTATTAAGAGGCCAAAATCTTTTAGGTTATAGGCATTATGCTGATGATGTTGTTGATAAGTTTGTCGAGCGCGCAGTTAAAAATGGCGTTGAGGTCTTTCGTGTATTTGATGCGATGAATGATCCGCGTAACCTTGATCGTGCGATGAGAGCCGTTAAGGCGAATGGCGCACACGCACAGGGTACTCTTTCTTATACGACTAGTCCTTTTCACACCTTAGAAAACTGGATTAGCCTAGCAAAGCAAATAGAAGATTTAGGTGCTGACTCTATCTGTATTAAAGATATGGCGGGAACACTAACACCTTATGCTGCTTTTGAATTAGTAAGTCGTCTAAAAGCACAAACAAACCTTGAGGTTCAGCTTCATTCACACGCAACTTCAGGTTTGTCGGATATGACAATACTGAAAGCGGTAGAAGCAGGTATTGATCGTGTTGATACGGCAATTTCTTCAATGTCAATGACATATGGTCATACTGCAACAGAAAGTGTTGTAGCTGCATTGCAAGGAACCGAGCGTGATACTGGTCTTGATATGACTTTGTTGGAAGAAATATCAGCATACTTCCGTGAAGTACGTAAAAAATATGTTAAATTTGAAGGGTCGTTACGTGGTACTGATTCAAGAATTCTAATTGCTCAAGTTCCTGGTGGCATGTTAACGAACATGGAAAATCAACTTAAAGAGCAGGGTGCAGCTGATAAGTTTGATGCTGTATTAGAAGAGATTCCTCGTGTTCGTGAGGATCTAGGTTTCATTCCGTTAGTAACACCAACGTCTCAAATTGTTGGTACGCAAGCAGTGCTTAATGTGCTAACCGGAGAGCGTTATAAGTCTATTTCTAAAGAAACGGCTGGAATTCTTAAGGGGGAGTATGGAGCGGCGCCTTCAAGCTTCAATAAAGAATTGCAAGATCGTGTATTAGATGGTGCTGAAGTCATTACTTGTAGACCTGCTGACTTACTTAAGTCTGAATTAGATAAACTGACTGAAGAAGTTAAAACTGTGTCGGCTGATAAAGGCTTTAAGCTAGCTGATGATATGATTGATGATGTATTAACGTACGCATTGTTCCCGCAAATTGGTCTTAAGTTTTTAGAAAACCGTGGAAACAAAGACGCTTTTGAACCAGTGCCGAGTGCTGATGATGTTAAAAAATCAGATGGCGGTAAAGAGGTGTTTACAGTTGAAGTAAGTGGTCAGTCTTATGTGGTTGAGGTTGAAGAAGGTGGTGACATTACTGGAATGGTTCCCGTTAACGGTACTGCTCCATTGACAGCAAGTTCTGGTGCTGCGACTACGCCGATAGGTGGTGGAGATCCTGTAACTGCACCGCTTGCAGGTAATATCTTCAAGATTGTTGTGTCTGTTGGCCAGGCTATTCAGGAAGGTGATGTGTTGATCATTCTTGAAGCCATGAAAATGGAAACCGAAGTTCGAGCAGCTAAAGCTGGCACCGTCGGTTCAATTAATATAGCTGTTGGTGACTCTGTTTCTGTCGGCGACACGTTATTGACTCTATAACCTAAGGCTTACGATTCATGGAGAATATACTTAATCTCTGGACCGGTAGTGGTCTATATAATCTCACGATGGGGCAGGCTGCGATGATTATCGTTTGCCTTTTCCTTCTATTTTTGGCTATTAAGAAAGGTTTTGAGCCTTTATTGCTAATACCTATTGGGTTTGGTGGTATTTTGGCTAATATTCCGGAAGCAGGGTTAGCGCTAACGGCTGTAGAAAATGCGATCCATTTTCAAAAGCCTGAAGTGTTAGCTGCTCTATCTGCTGTATTAGACGTTCCATATGAGCTTGGTCAGCAAATTACCCAAGAAACCTTATACGCTTTTAAAGATGCTTTTAAACATGCGGATAGTGCTACTTATGCGGCTGCGCAAAATGTTGCGGCGGATAGTGGTTATGCAAATGGGATGCTTGCTAACTTTTACAATGTTGTAATTGCTAGTGGTGTGGGTCCTTTGCTTATCTTTATGGGTGTTGGGGCGATGACTGATTTCGGTCCGATGCTTGCTAATCCAAAAACTATCTTACTTGGAGCAGCAGCTCAATTCGGTATTTTTAGTACCGTTTTAGGGGCTGCATTTCTTACTAGTCTTGGTATTGATGGCATGGCCTTTACTATCGAAGAGGCAGCAACCATTGGTATTATTGGTGGTGCAGATGGGCCAACGTCTATCTTTGTATCGAGTGTTCTAGCTCCGCATTTGTTGGGCGCGATTGCTGTTGCGGCATATTCGTACATGGCTCTGGTTCCTGTTATCCAGCCGCCTATTATGAAAGCATTAACAACTGAAGCTGAGCGTAAAATCACGATGGTTCAACTTCGAACTGTTGGGCAGTTAGAAAAAATACTGTTTCCAATTGCGGTACTTGTCTTGGTGGCTTTATGTTTACCAGATGCAGCGCCTCTTTTAGGGATGTTTTGTTTTGGTAATTTAATGAAAGAGTCAGGGGTTGTTGATCGTCTTTCTGATACGTCTCAGAATGCTTTAATCAACATCGTGACAATCTTTCTAGGTCTATCTGTTGGCTCTAAGTTAGGTGCTGATAAGTTCTTGGATCTTCAGACATTAGGTATTCTTGTTCTAGGTATGGCTGCGTTTGCAGTGGGTACTGCGACAGGCGTTTTGATGGCTAAATTTATGAACTTATTTAGTAAGCATAAGATCAACCCATTGATTGGTTCGGCGGGTGTTTCTGCAGTACCAATGGCTGCCCGAGTATCAAATAAAGTTGGTTTGGATGCTAATCCGCATAACTTTTTGTTGATGCATGCTATGGGTCCTAACGTTGCTGGCGTTATTGGCTCTGCTGTGGCTGCCGGTGTAATGATTAAATTCTTAGGCGGATAGCCTTTCGAATATTTTTATGAACAAAAAACCCAGCAATTGCTGGGTTTTTTTATTTTAAGCTAAACTAATATTACAACATGTGTTCTTGAAGAGCTTTAGTTATGACAAAGAGAAAATTGGGTGTTACTGAAAAAATGTTCTGGTCTGTTTTAAATGGCGTAGAGCAATATGTCTTCTCAGAAAATTTTATCATTTCGAATCTAAGTGGTTATGATGAAATTTATGCTGATAGAATTATGTCGGTCCGCCGGTATCATGCATTAAATGATAATGAGATTGAGATATCGGGAAAAAAAATAGCCGTAGAAAAAACTAAACACAAAATACCAATATTGTTGGTTCCTCCATTAGCTGCGACATCAATGATTTTTGATTTGATGCCACATCGTAGCATCGTGAGATACTTTTTAGCTTTAGGTTATGATGTTTATTTGGTTGATTGGGGGGATGTAACGGCTGACCATACTGATCTGTCGCTTGAGACTTATGTTTTGGAATGGATGCCTCAAGTTATTGATAGTGTGAAAGAAACTAGTGGTAGTGAAGAAGTGTCAATATTTTCATATTGTATGGGAGGTCTCATAGCTCTAATGTATTTAGCGACTTCTGGTGATCAGAGTGTTCGAAACTTAATTACTATTGCTAGCCCTATAGATATGCATCAAAGTGGTGTAGCTGGAAAGGTATTGTCTGCTATATATCGCCCCGCGCAAATGATATCTGGTATTTTGAATGTGTCATTGCTTGACCTGCCTGCTCGTTATTTTCATGTGCCAGGTTGGACCTCTTCTCTTATGTTTAAGCTTACAAACCCAATGGGTTTAGTGATTAATAGCTTTGATAAGTTTTTAAATTTGTGGGATCGAGAGTATCTTGAGGAAAGCTTAACAATGAGTAAGTGGTTTGATGATATGGTTGATTATCCTGGTGAGACCATAAAAGATATGGCTGTTCATATGATGCTGAATAATAAGATTGCGAGTGGCAAGATGAAAATAGGAAAATCAAGCGCAGAATTTAATACGATTAATTGCTCGATCCTCGCGTTTGCGGGTGAGTCGGATAATTTGGTAAGCGCCAGTGCGGCTAGGAAGGTTTTGGATATTGTTTCATCAGAAGATAAAACCTTTTGCCTCGTTCCCGGAGGACATGCGGGGGTTTTTGCTGGTAGTAAAGCTTCAGAAAGTACCTGGAAAATTAGTAGTGATTGGCTTGAAAGTCGGTCTGCTTAATGGCGTTATCGCTTAACTTAGGAAGTTAGAATGACAGATAAATCGGTATATGTTTTGAATTATTGGCTAAAAAATGCTGAAGATGTTGTGGTAGATACATCTGAGGGTGGTGTGCCGATGATGTTTATGCAGGGAAGTAAGAATATAATACAAGGCATTCAGGATGCAGTAATTGGGCGGGTTGCTGGTGATAGAATTGAAGCAATTATTCCATCTACATTAGCGTATGGTGCGCATAATCCTGATTTGGTGTCGACTGTTCCACAAAGCGTATTTGACGGGGTTGAGCAAGTATATGTTGGTATGAAGTTTCAGACAAATACTGGTGGCGATGCGCAAGTTGTTAAGGTTGTTGCGGTTAAAAATGAAGAAGTTACCATTGATTCAAATCATCCATTAGCGGGTTTAACGCTTAAATTTGAGTTGGAGGTTGTTGATGTGCGTGAAGCGACCGAGGAAGAGCTGTTGTCTGGTAAGGTAATTTCGGCATAAATGGCTAAAAAAGTGATAAATGATTAAATTCATTCATTATTTTCATGTGATTTCTGAAACACCATATATACTAAATGTTACAAGTAGTAATTTTTGACGGTTAAGTTCTTAATTTTTAAAGACCTAACCTCTTTGATCCACACATTAAGATAAGAAAATTCCGATGGAAGTTGAAGAGCATAGTGAAGCATGGCGAATATTGATCGTCGAAGATGATGAGCGTTTAGCTGATCTTACAAAAGAATACTTAGAAAGTAATGGGCTTGTTGTTTCTGTTGAAGGAAATGGTACTCATGCTGTCGAAAGAATTCTTACTGAGAAACCAGATCTTGTAGTATTAGATTTAATGTTGCCTGGTGAGGATGGTTTATCTATTTGTCGGAAGGTTCGTCCGGCATATAATGGTCCCATTTTAATGTTAACTGCTAGAACTGATGACCTTGATCAAGTACTTGGTTTAGAGATGGGGGCAGATGATTATATGTCTAAGCCTGTTAGGCCTAGAGTTTTACTTGCGAGAATAAGAGCGCTTCTGCGACGTACAAAAGAAATGTCGGGCAATGTAGCTGCAGCGGCTGAAGGCGGTGCGGATTCACAGGGGGCTAAGCGTCTTGTATTTAACAACCTGACTGTTGATAGTTCAATGCGAGAAGCGTGGTTGAATGATGAGAGCATTGATCTAACGAGCGCTGAGTTCGATCTACTCTGGTTGCTTTCAAGTCATGCAGGTACAGTGCTTAGTCGTGAAGAAATATTCACAGCGCTAAGAGGGATTGAGTACGATGGTCAGGATCGCTCTATAGATGTGCGTGTTTCTCGTATAAGGCCTAAAATCGGTGATGACCCTGTGCATCCTCGACGCATAAAAACGGTTAGAAGTAAGGGTTACCTGTTTGTGAAAGAAGCATAACAGGTACTTTTTAAGATAAATGCTTTTGGTTGTCTATTTTGAGTAAATTATTAGTTAAAATTATTATTGGTCTAGTGACAGTTATTTCTGTACTAGGCCTTTTTAGTTTTACAGTCGTAAAACTATCAAATCAAGTGCGCTTTGAGCATTATTGGGCGGCGCTAATTACACCTCCGTTAACTTATTTAGCTTCCCAGCAAAAAGAAATGCAGATTCATAGTTTCAGTGATGTAGTGCTGGTAAATGAAAAAGATGAAAAATTATCGGAGCTTTATCGGGCAAGATTGGGTTTAGGTCAGGTGGTGTTTGAGGTTGGTGACGAGGCTTTGTATGCTTGGTCTGCATATGGGGCGGATCGTTTGATCTCGTTTAAATCTGAAATAACTGGAGAAGCTATTTATCATGTTTATTTAGATCTAATTGAAAGTGAGCTGAATTCTTTCTCAGGAGAGTCGGGGCAATTAGGTGCGAAAGTAAAAGAACTTTCTGCGTCTTTGGGTCTTCAGATAGAAAGCGCTTCGGGTGATGCTGGAGATTGGGTTGGTTTTAAATCAAGGTCTACAGAAACATTTGAGAAAAATCCATATTTGCTCAGATTAAAAAATCGCGTTAAAGGGCTGGTACGGTTACAAAATAATCAAACTTTTGTCGTTTTATTTCCAGCATATTATTCACCCTTTTCTTTGCCAATTCTATTATTTTTACTCTTTGTTGTAGTGGGTATGCTTACATTGTTAAGTTACTTGCTAATTCAAAATTTAGAACGTAGGCTTCGAAATATTGAAACAGCTGCAAGCAGGATCTCACGAGGAGAGCTTGATGCACGTGTGAGTAATGCGGGCGATGAAGATTCGATTAGTCGGCTTGGAGTTGCTTTTAATAGTATGGCTGACCATATTCAGCGATTGATGCTGGTTCAAAAAGAAATGATACATGCTGTGTCTCATGAGTTGCGAACGCCAGTTGCCAGGATTCGATTTGGCGTACAGATGATAGAGGACTGCCCAGGTCAGGAAGAGTTAGAAAAGCAGGTGCGCGGCATAGATGGAGATATTCAGGAGCTTGATGAGTTGATTGATGAGATTCTGACCTATGCACGGTTAGAGCAGGGTGGGCCAATCCTGGCATTTCAAGAAGCTGATGTTAGTGCGATTGTAGAACAAGTCGTTTCTGAGCAAAGTAGCGTTAAGCCTGAGATGAATATTTTTTCTGAGTACAAAAAAGGCTCAGAAGTATGGAAAATATCTGAAGTGGAGGCGAGGTATATTCACCGCTCGATTCAAAATTTGGTAGGCAATGCAACACGCTATGCGGACTCTAAGGTGAGGGTTGTTTGTGTCTTTGATTCAGAAACCTGTCGTATTGATGTTGAGGATAATGGGCCGGGGATTCCTGAGTCTGATTGGGAGTCTGTATTTACACCTTTTGCGCGCTTGGATGATAGTCGGACACGTAGCTCAGGCGGGTATGGTTTAGGGTTATCAATCGTGAGACGAATACTATACTGGCATGGCGGGCAAGCATTTCTAGGGCGTAGTGAGATGGGCGGAGCGAAGTTTAGTCTTGTATGGCCGCGCAAACAAGCAAAACACTAAGTTGTGTTTTGCTCATTGGTAGGGTCTATACTGCTATTTTATCTAAGGTGCTAAATGTATTGCTTTGCTTGTTTAGCTTTATTTTTTCTTTTACGTATAATTCAATTTGCTTGGTTCGTTCGGGCGTTAAGAATAAACCAAGTTTTGTTCTTCTCCATAAAATGTCATCTGCACAATATGCCCATTCATGTTCGAGTAAGTAGTCGATTTCAGCTTGGTATAAATCAGCACCAAAATTAAGGCCAAGCGACTCTATTGATGTCTTGTTTGATAGAAATGCTAAGCACATTAGCCCGTAACTTTTACTAAACCGTGTAAGAGTTTTGCTGTCTAGCCAAGGGTGTTGTGTGTTAATTAGGCGTTGGATCTCATCAAGTGATTGACCATATTTTGCCGTACCAGGTAAAGGACTATTGACCGTCCATGGTTTTATTGTTTTAGGTAAAAATGGTTTGAGCTTTAATAATACGGATTCCGATAATTTTCTGTATGTCGTTATTTTGCCACCGTAAATTGAAATAAGTGCATTATTCTCGCTAAAGCTCTGGAGTTCTAAAGTATAGTCTCGTGTTATGGCTGACGGATCGGATGATTCATCATCGCATAAGGGTCTGACGCCAGAATATGTTGAAATGATATCTGTTTTTACTAAACCTGTTTTGAAATGTTGGTTATACGCTTCTATAAGGTAGTCTACTTCCCAGTCGTCAATGGATACAGACTCTGGAGTTCCAGTAAATTCCTTGTCGGTCGTGCCAATGATTGAGAAGTCATCTAAATAGGGTAAAACGAATATAATACGTTTGTCTTCATTCTGAAGAATATAGGCGCCTTCATGGTTTCGGTTGCGGGGCACAATAATATGGCTCCCTTTAATGAGCCTGATTTTTCGGGCAGGTTTGATATCAGGTAGTGCAGTTTCTAAAAATTTATTCAACCAAGGGCCGGATGCATTCACGATATTTTTGGCAGTAATTTCATATTCTTTATCGGAAATTTTATCGTAAAGTGAAACTGTCCACAGTTGCTTGTCTGCTGAAAAATTTATTGATTTACATTCAGTTTGAGTTTTTATTTCAGCGCCTTTATTTCTAGCTTCAATTGCATTTGTCACCACAAGTCTAGCGTCGTCTACCCAGCAATCATAGTATTCAAAGCCTTTGGTGATTCCATCTTTAAAAGGTGACTGTTGATCTAACTCGACCTTTCTGGCTTTAGGTAGTGTATTTCGTTTAGATAGGTGGTCATACAGGAATAAACCGCAGCGAATCATCCAGGCGGGGCGTAGATGTGGTCGGTGAGGCATAATAAATTTTAAGGGGGTCACCAAATGTGGTGCTTTATTTAAAAGAACCTCTCTTTCGGCAAGAGCTTCTTTGACTAAGCGAAATTCATAATGTTCTAAGTAGCGTAAGCCGCCATGGATTAATTTACTGCTTGAGGATGAGGTGCCCGATGCAAGATCGTTTTGTTCGCATAAAAAAACGTTCAAATTTCTGCCTGAAGCATCCGCAGCAATACCAGTTCCATTAATACCTCCACCAATGATGGCAAGGTCAAATACTTGCTTGTTTGTGTTCATAATGTTCGCTCAAAGTCACATAATGAAAATATTATGTCATAAAATGAACATAAATGTTGAAAAATGTACATTTTAATTTAAAATCCGGCTACAACTTAATTATGGCCGGAATAGTGGTTTTTTAACAAATAGTCAATTCAATGTTATTTGCATCGAGTATGTTTAGGATGGTGTCTGAAGGGGTAGTACTGGTAAAAACATGGTGGACTTCTGAAATATTACCCAGTCTTGTCATGGCATCTCTACCAAATTTTGAATGATCAGCGGCTAAAAATATATTGCGGGAGTTTTCAATAATTGCTTTAGATACGCGAACTTCTTGATAATCGAAGTCTAATAGGTCGCCTGTATCATCAATACCACTTATGCCAATAATGGCGTAATCAACTTTGAATTGACTCACAAAGTCGATTGTTGCTTCGCCCATAACACCGCCATCTCGATTTCTGACAACGCCGCCAGCGATGATGATTTTAAAGTTATCTTTAGTGCTTAAAATACTGGCAACATGAAGATTGTTTGTGATTATGGTTAAGTTTTGATGATTTAGTAACGCTTGGGCAATTGCTTCTGTGGTTGTCCCAATATTTATAAATAAAGAGGCGTTATCAGGTATTGCTTTGGCGACTGCTTTTGCAATATGTTGTTTTTCTTTTAAAAAACTTACTTTACGGTTCGAATATGAGGTATTTAGCGTTGAGGAGTTAAGTCCTGCTCCGCCATGGAAGCGCTGGATTTTATTCTCATTATCGAGTTCCTTTAGGTCTCGTCTGATGGTCTGTTGTGTAACATTGAATTGGTTGGCTAATTCTTCAATGGTCGCAAAGCCAGAATTAGTGACAATTTCGATAATTCGAGCGTGGCGTTCTGTTTGTTTCATAGTAAATGACTTACAGTTGTTTGCAGAATAAAGGATGATAGCACTAGAACTTTAAATTGTAATGCTAAGACTTCTAGGAGTACGGGGAATGTGTACTTATGAGGTCTTTTTTGAACATTAAGGTGATAAAGATAATAATCTTTTTCAATAAATATCAGCGATATGACTATGCTCAATCTTAATAATTAAGGTAAATGATATGACTCAATATATTCTTTCTATAGATCAGGGAACGACAAGTTCGCGTGCCTTGTTGTTTGATGCTGTGGGAGGGCATAAAGAAACTTCGCAGTGTGAGTTTAAGCAATATTTTCCTAATGATGGGTGGGTTGAGCATGACCCAGAGGAAATATGGACGACAACATTAGATGTTTGTAAAAAGGTGATTGAGAAAGAGTCAGGCAGTCTTGATAAGGTTGTGGGAATTGGTATTACAAATCAAAGAGAAACCACGATTGTGTGGGACCGCAGTACTGGGATTCCTATTTATCGTGCAATTGTTTGGCAGGATCGTCGTACGGCAGAATTTTGTCAACAACTTAAAGATCGTGGTGTTGAGAAAACGATATCTGCAAAAACAGGATTGTTAGTGGATCCATATTTTTCAGCAAGCAAGATTCGATGGATACTCGAAAACGTAGAGGGCGCCAGAGAGAGAGCTGAGCGTGGAGAATTAGCGTTTGGTACAGTCGACTGTTTTTTGTTGTGGCGATTTACTGGCGGGAAGTCCCATGCTACGGACGCGACAAATGCATCAAGAACATCTTTGTTTAATATTCATTCACAAGAGTGGGATGATGAGCTGTTGGATTTATTTGAAATTCCGCGTTCATTGCTTCCTGAGGTAAAAGATAGCAGTGCTGAGTTTGGAATGACTAAGGAGGACTTATTAGGGCGATCTTTGCCTATACTGGGCATGATAGGGGATCAGCAGTCTGCTTTAGTAGGTCAAGCTTGTTTTACGCCTGGAATGGTAAAAAGTACGTATGGCACAGGCTGCTTTATGATAGCAAATACCGGAGATAAGCCATTAGTGTCAACAAACAGACTGCTTACGACGATTGCTTATCGTTTAAATGGAAAAGTTTGTTATGCATTAGAGGGGAGTATTTTTGTTGCGGGAGCGGCTGTCCAGTGGTTAAGGGATGGCGTAAAGCTGATAAAGCATGCAAGTGAGACTGCAGCTCTTGCTAAAGAGGTTGGTTATAATAATAAAGTTTATTTGGTGCCTGCATTTACGGGCTTGGGGGCGCCTTATTGGGATCCAAACGCAAGAGGGGCCTTGTTTGGTTTAACGCGTGATACTGGAATTGCTGAAATTGTGACGGCGGGTTTGCAGTCGGTGTGTTATCAAACACGTGACTTACTAGTTGCCATGGAGAAAGATGGTGCATCGGTTAATGCCTTGCGTGTTGATGGCGGTATGGTGATCAATGATTGGGTGATGCAGTTTTTGTCAGATATTTTAAATGTACGTGTAGATCGGCCAAAGGTGGTTGAAACAACTGCATTGGGTGCGGCTTTTATGGCAGGGCTTCAGGCTGGAGTTTATTCAAATACTGATGAGATCTCTGCATTGTGGCAGCTTGAGCATCGATTTTTACCTGAAATTGGCGAAAAGGAAGGGCAAGGTTTGTATGATGGCTGGCTTGATGCTGTGAGGCGGGTTATTTCAGAGTAATTATAGATTATGTATGTGAGTATTTAGTTTGCCTGATAAGCGATTAGGTGCTCAGCATCGATAGAAAAATTGATTTTCTCCCCAATGTTGAAATCTTGATGGCTTGGGAAAATTGCTTCAATTTTTTTTCCTGAGCTGAGTTGCAGTAAGTATTGAGTTGATGTGCCTGCGAATATTTTGCTCGTTACTGTGGCGCTTAGGTTTGAATTGGCATCGTGAATAATATCGTCAGGGCGCAATAATATTTCAACAGCTGTATTTTGAGGCCATTTGTAGGCTCTATTGCCTTGTATGGATCCTAGCTCACTTGAAAAGGTGTCAGGCGTTAGAATATTTCCTTTAATGAATGAGCCTCTTCCAATAAAACAGGCAACAAATCGATTGACGGGCTCATGATATAATTCATAAGGCTTTCCCCATTGTTGTATTGTTCCGCTATCAATAACGCCAATGTTATCGCACATGGCGAAAGCTTCTTTCTGGTCATGTGTGACGAGAATTGCACTGATGTTTAGTTCTTTAAGGATAGTTCTAATATCAATGCTTAGTCTGCTTCTTAGCTCGGCATCAAGGTTGGAAAAGGGTTCATCTAGTAATATTAAAGAAGGTTCGGGTGCTAGTGCTCTAGCGAGTGCGACGCGTTGCTGCTGTCCACCTGAGAGTTCATGAGGGTAGCGTTTTTCGTAGCCGTTAAGGTCGACAAGCTCAATTAGTTCGAGGATCTTTTTTTGATTGTTTTTTTCTTTTTTATGTTTTAGTCCAAAAGCGATATTTTCCGTAATAGTAAGGTGCGGGAAAAGAGCGTAATCTTGGAAAACCATACCTATGTGCCGTTTTTCAGGGGCGAGTATGCTTTTTCTTGAGGAAATAACGTGTTGATTTAAAGAAATAGAGCCACTTATAAGGGGTTCGAAACCTGCGATGGCCCTTAAAATAGTGCTTTTCCCACACCCGCTAGGACCTAGTAAACAGCCAATATCTCCTTGTGATAGAGAGAGGGAGAGGTCTTTGATAATTACTTGTTTATCGTAATTACACTGTATCTTATCAAGCGTGAGTAGACCTAGCATTAATCGTTAATTTCTCGTTATTTGAACCACTTATTTACTTAATAAGTGGCTCGTTAAATTGGAGGATTGTATGGTTGCATTAACAGTCTTGATACCTGGGCGCTTAAGGTGCTATGCGTTGCAAAGTAGGAATTCAAGCAGTGATTTTTGAGAGTGGAGTCTGTTTTCTGCTTCATCCCAAACGACGGATGAAGGGTGTTCAAGCATGTCTTCACTTATTTCTTCGCCGCGATGTGCTGGTAGGCAGTGCATGAAAAGCGCGTCTGAATTAGTATGTGACATTAACTCAGGATTAACTTGGTAGTCTTTAAAGTCATTCACTCGCTTGTTTTGCTCTTCTTCTTGCCCCATTGAGGCCCATACGTCTGTCACAACTAGGTCAGCGTTTTTAACTGCAGAAGTTGGGTTGCGAATAATGTGAGCATTTTTGGTATTTGCTTTCAATAGTGTGTCAGAAGGGTCGTAGCCCAAAGGTGATGAGATAACTAATTCAAAATTAAGTAGCTTGGCTGCATTGATGAATGAGTTACACATGTTATTTCCATCACCAACCCAAACAACCTTTTTGCCTTCAATGGAACCTCTGTGTTCTTGGTAGGTCTGCATGTCGGCTAATAGTTGGCAGGGGTGAAAATCATCAGTTAAGGCGTTAATGACGGGTACGGATGAGTGTTCTGCAAATAGTGCTAGTTTTTTATGCTCAAAGGTTCGAATTGTAATCGCATCGACCATTCTGGATAGCACTTTAGCGCTATCTTCAATGGGTTCACCGCGCCCTAGTTGGGTATCTCTAGGCGACAAGAATAATGAGGAACCGCCAAATTGGGCCATTCCGGATTCAAAAGAGACGCGGGTTCGTGTGGATGACTTTTCAAAAATTAAAGCGAGCACTCTGTTCTTAAGTGGCTCGTAAATATTGCCTTGCTTATGTTCGCTTTTTAATTTTATCGCTCGTTTAATGACTTGTTGTAGCTCATGGCTGGATAGGTCGGTGAGCGTTAAGAAATGTCGTAATGCCATGGTTGTCTCTAATATTGGATATTGCTGAGTAGGGCTTATTTAATGATGAAGCGGGCGATCTAGCGCTGGTTAATCAGCTCTAGGTTTTCCTCTGTCGTCTGCTGCATATAAACGAATTATTTGAGTGACCGCATCAATTAGAAACTCACACTCTTCATCTGTCATATTCAGAGGTGGGAGTAATCTTATCACGTTGTCAGAAGTAACGTTGAGTAATAAGCCTTTGGCCTTTGCTAGCGGTACGAGCTCTGTACAGGATTCTTTGAGTTCGATACCGATCATTAATCCTGAGCCGCGAATATCTGCAATATAGTTGGCGCTTAGAAGCTCATCTTTAAGCGTTGATATGATTCTTTCACCTAATATACTGGCTCTTTTGCAGAGGTCGTTCGATTGAATTTGTTCAATTGTAGCCAGCGCTGCAGCACAACCTAGCGGGTTGCCGCCAAAAGTAGATCCATGAGACCCAGGGGTTAGTACTTTGCTTGCATCGCCCTTCGCTAGGCAGGCCCCTATGGGGTAGCCATTAGCTAAACCTTTTGCAAGTGTCACCACGTCAGGCGTGATGCCAAGTTGTTGATAGGCAAAATAGCTACCCGTTCTGCCGTTACCGGTTTGAACTTCATCTAAAATAAGGAGCCAGTTGTTTTGATCGCAAATATCTCTTACTGATTTTAGATAACTCTCTTCAGCTAGCGTTAAGCCTCCTTCTCCTTGAATGGGCTCAAGCATTATTGCGACAATTTCAGGGTTTGAAGCGGCAATTTTATTTATCGCTTCAATGTCATTAAATGGTGCTCTTGCAAAACCGCTCAAAAGCGGTTCGAAGCCGGCATGAACTTTTCGGTTGCCGGTTGCCGTTAATGTCGCCATGGTTCTGCCATGAAAAGATTGTTCCATGACGATAATTGTTGGTGCCTGAATGCCTTTGTCATGGCCATATTTTCTGGCGATTTTAATGGCTGCTTCGTTTGCCTCTGCACCGGAGTTACAAAAAAATACGTTATCCATTCCCGATAAATTACAAAGTTCTTGGGCTAGCTTAACTTGAAGTGGTGTGTGATAAAGGTTTGAGCAATGAATTAAGCGGCCAGCTTGGTCTTTAATGGCTTTAGTGACGGCGGGGTGTGTATGTCCTAAGCCGCAAACAGCGATACCGCAAAAGGTGTCGAAGTATTTATTGCCGTCAGTATCATAAAGCCAAACGCCATCACCGCTTTCAAATGCAACGGGAAGACGACCATAAGTATTCATTAAAGGTTGTTCAATGCTCATTTTGATCTCTTAAAAACGCAAAAAGGCAGCTATAGTGCTACCTGTTAAGTTAGTAATATTAGCCTTAAAATTGGTGTTTATCAAATAGATTATGTGTTGCTTAATATTAATTTATTTTGGGTAAGTGTTAAAAAATAGTTGACTGATATGGTTGGTTATATAAAAAGCGAGTAAACTAGGGTTTTTAGCAATAGAATTAATAGGTGTTGTGTATATGTCAATTATGGATACGATCAAAGAGCAAATTGAAGGTAATGATATTATTCTTTATATGAAAGGGTCACCTCAACAGCCTCAGTGTGGCTTTTCTGCTAAAACTTCTCAAGCGCTAATGGCTTGCGAAGAGCGTTTTGCTTATATAAATATTTTAGATAATGCTGAGCTTAGAGAAAATTTGAAAGTGTATTCAAACTGGCCAACATTTCCTCAGCTTTATATTAAAGGTGAGTTAGTGGGCGGTTGCGATATTATTTCTGAGCTGTATGAGTCTGGTGAGTTAAAGAAGATGGTATCTGCGGCAGCGACTTCAGAAAGTTAAAGTCTTTTTTAGGCTTGTTAAGAAATCCTATGTGTTGGTTTGGAGTTATTTCTGACTGATAAATAGGATTTTTTATTGTTTAAAATTTGAGTATGGTTTTAGTTGAGATGCGGGTAGGAATTAGTTGTGAATGAGTTGTAGTAGTAACAGAGGGTAATAAGAAATGGCTCCCCGAGCTGGGCTCGAACCAGCGACAAACGGATTAACAGTCCGTTGCTCTACCAACTGAGCTATCGGGGAATGGTAGGCGTGGTCAGATGACCAAGGCCGCGTATACTAATGAGCTATGCGGTCTTGGTCAAGTGTTAACTTACTTATATTAATACTTTTTTTAAGCGAGCGATGGCTTCCTGTAAAATCTCCATGCTAGTCGCAAAGCTCAAGCGCATACATCCTGGAGCACCGAAGGCTGATCCTGGTACTAAAGCGACGCCTGCTTCGCTTAATAAAAGCTCTGCCATTGCAATGTCATCTTCTGTTTTAGGGTTTGCTTCTATCGCTGCTTGAAAATTAGGAAAGGCGTAAAATGTCCCGTCACTATTAATACATTCCACGCCCGGTAATTTGTTTAATGCGGAAACCAAGTAGTCGTGGCGCTTTTTAAATTCGGTTATCATTTCTTTAACGCATGCTTGTGAACCGTTCAAAGCAGCTGTTGCTGCAGCTTGCGAAATAGAGCATGGGTTTGAGGTGCTTTGTGATTGTATTTTTTTCATTGCAGCAATGACTTTGGTTGGTCCTGCAGCATAGCCTATACGCCAGCCTGTCATTGAGTAGGCTTTTGATACGCCATTTAAAACAAATGTGCGATCATATAGGTCGGGGCAGACATTCAGTATGTTGCTGAACGGTTCGTCTGCCCATAATATGTGCTCGTACATGTCGTCAGTGGCGACCATTATGTGAGGGTGTTGACGTAATACTTCTCCAAGCGAGGCAAGCTCTGCTTTTGTATAAGAAACGCCTGTTGGGTTTGACGGGCTGTTTAATACAAATAGTCGTGTTTTGCTTGTAATGGCGGCTTCAAGTTGTTGAGCGTTGATTTTAAACCGGCTTGATTGCTCAGTTTCCACAATAATAGGAATGCCTTCAGAAATTTTAACCATATCAGGGTACGACACCCAGTATGGTGCAGGAATAATTACTTCGTCCCCTGGGTTTAGTAAGGCAAGTGATAAATTGAAGAAACTTTGTTTTCCGCCAGAGGAAACCAAAATTTGGTTTGCATCATACTCAAGATTGTTATCTTGTTTAAATTTTTTGATGATAGCTTGCTTTAATTCAGGGGTGCCATCAACGGCCGTGTATTTTGTTTTTCCTGCTTCAATTGCTTCAATTGCAGCTTGCTTGATGTGTGAAGGAGTATCAAAGTCTGGCTCACCTGCACCTAGGCCGATAATGTCTTTGCCTGAAGCTCTTAGTTCGTTTGCTTTGTTTGTCACGGCCAATGTGGGCGATGGTTTTATTAGTTGTACTCGTTTGGAGAGTTGTGCGTCCAAGTCTATTTCCTCAATCAGGGGCGAATAAGTCACCTCAGATGGCGTTTAGGGAGGTTATTTTCATCGCTTAATTTGCTACTGTAGCAAACGGTTAAATAAGCCTTCTACTCAGTTTATCTAGCTAGTTTTTTCTAGATAATTTATTGGTCTTTAATTAAACCGATAAATTTTACCACTTTTAAACAGTATTCGGAATAATGATGTCGAAGGAATTTAAAGTTAAATCTCGATTTGAGCCCGCAGGTGATCAGCCAAAAGCAATTGAAGGCTTGATTGAAGGTATAAATGATGGTCTTTTACATCAGACTTTGCTTGGCGTAACGGGGTCTGGAAAAACATTTACGATTGCGAAAGTAATAGAAAGTGTCCAACGACCCACTATTGTTATGGCGCATAACAAAACGTTGGCAGCGCAATTATATGGAGAATTCAAAGAGTTCTTTCCGAATAATGCGGTTGAGTACTTTGTTTCTTATTATGATTACTATCAGCCTGAAGCTTATGTGCCTTCATCTAATACCTTTATAGAGAAAGATGCGTCAGTTAATGAACATATTGAACAAATGCGACTTTCTGCAACAAAAGCATTAATGGAACGCCCTGATGTGATTATTGTTGCAACAGTTTCGGCTATTTATGGTTTGGGTGATCCTGAGTCTTATTTAAAAATGATGCTCCATCTGGATAGGGGGGATCAGGTTGATCAGCGTACTATCTTGAAGCGTTTATCTGAAATTCAATATACGCGAAATGATGTTGAGCTTCATCGGGCTACATATCGAGTTCGCGGCGATGTTATCGATATATTTCCTGCTGAGTCAGAGCGTGAAGCTGTTCGAATTGAATTGTTTGATGATGAGGTTGAAAATCTAAGCTATTTTGACCCTTTAACTGGCGAGGCGTTACGTCGTGTACCTAGAATAACGATTTATCCAAAATCGCACTATGTGACACCAAGACAAAAAGTGCTAGATGCAGTAGAAGGCATCAAAGAAGAACTAAAGGGTCGTTTGGAATATTTGCGCACGCACGATAAATTAGTTGAGGCTCAGCGTCTAGAAGAGCGTACTCGATATGATACAGAGATGATGACGGAGCTGGGGTATTGTAATGGGATAGAAAACTACTCTAGATATTTATCAGGTAGAGATATTGGCGCGCCGCCACCGACTTTATTTGATTATTTTCCTGATAATGCGCTTTTGGTCGTTGATGAGTCGCATGTATCAATTCCACAAATAGGAGCAATGTTTAAAGGCGATCGTTCAAGGAAAGAGACCTTGGTTGAGTATGGTTTTCGCATGCCTTCGGCCCTAGATAATCGACCAATGAAGTTTGAAGAGTGGGAGCGTATTTCACCTCAAGCCATTTTTGTGTCTGCAACCCCTGCGCAATATGAGGCTGATCATGCTGAAAAAATTGTTGAGCAGGTTGTTCGGCCTACAGGGTTACTTGATCCTGAGATTGAGGTTCGGCCTGCATCGACTCAAGTTGATAGCCTACTTTCAGAAATACATTTAAGTGTCGCGAAAGATGAGCGTGT